>ERZ501061.518-NODE-518-length-12729-cov-4.379280_pt1 | contig 12729 bp, 7 predicted proteins | sample MGYA00510854_ERZ501061 | MGnify/ENA primary metagenome ERZ501061 (study PRJEB25958, sample SAMN03398515) | human skin metagenome | study: EMG produced TPA metagenomics assembly of the Human Skin Microbiome Metagenome (human skin metagenome) data set.
ATTACGGGCCCAGGGGACATCCGTGATGTCAAGGAAAACCTTGACGAGACAAGTGACACGTCGACGAAGTGGACGGTGACAATTCCAGAAGGCCAGGAGTTTACGATCAATGTTTGCGATAACTCTGGTCAATGCAGGGCTTCGGGCAAGGTCGGTCCTGTCGGTAAGGGTGACGACAAATGCTTGAATGGTGGCGGTAGTAAGGGTGGTAGCAGTGGAGGTGGTGGTGCTGCTGCTGGCGGTGGCGGTAGCAGCGGTGGTGATGACAAGAAGAGCGGCGGTGGCGACGACAACAAGAGCAGCAGCGGCGGTGACGACAAGAAGAGCTCGAGCTCTAGCGACAACAAGTCTTCCAGCTCGAGCGGTGGCAAGTCGTCGAGCAGCAGCGGCCAGTCGAGCACGGGCGGCGGAAGCGGCGGCGGTAGCTCGTCTGCCCAGCCAAGCTCGACTGGTATGGGTGGTGGCTCTGGCTCTGACGACAAGAGCGGTCAAGACAACAAGGAAGGTGGCAGCGACGACAACGGTGGCGAGAAGAAGGGTGGTGATAACGGTTCCATGTCGTTCAGCGGTGTTCCGGCCGTTGTCGCTGGTGTTGTCGGCGTTGTTGTGGCTGCCCTGATCTAAGAACTACATCTTGGTATTAGTCATTAGTTTGAAAGTCTTTTGCTAGTATATCTATTTTGTGAAATTTTTCTCGTTCATAATATTAGTAGTTGAGGAGTGAAGTGCTTGATAACATCGTTTTGTGGGTTGTGATAGTTTTTCGATGGGAGGCCGTTCAAGTTTGTATGAATGTGCGATGGAATCGTTTGTAATTCAGTATTGTTTCGGATGACGAAATGTAGCAGACCATTTTGTATCGAATGATGCGGGGGGCTAACCCTGTTGGACGTGCCTACCTCAAAATGGGGCATTTTTGTCATCACGATGTTGTTGAATCATGCGGCAGCTGTCGCTCGACCTCGCAAGGTACAATGTTTCAAACACAAAAGATTGGGCGGTACGACACGGGGATAAAGGCAGCCGAAAAAGCCACTAAATCAGCGCAACATGGGACCCGCCTATTTATCGATATTGGATGTAGACACACAATCCTATACGCCACCGCACACTGGACATGCATGATTGTTGTCAAGAAACGCACACATGCGAAACGTGCAAGAGAACACTTGACACAAGACGCAGTTCCAATCCCTATGTCATAGGCTACACATGATGAGATGAATAGAACGCCATTCGAGAACCATGGATTTTTGGGATGTCAAAAGAAGGGCGAGGAAAACAAGTATGATGGAATAGGAGAGCGAGCGAGCGAGTGAGAGATAGAGAGAGAGATAGAGAGAGAGAGAGAGAGAGAAGAAAGAGAGGAGTAACTGACGTAAAAACCAGATAACTTTGTGCAACACAGACAGTGTCTTTACATCGTGACACACCCCTTGCAGCAGCTCTTATCCACGCCACTATCACGTAAAGAATCTGCCGCTAGTATACCATTCTCGCCAGGTACTTCCTGGGACGATACTCCACGATAGCTTGTTTCTTCTCTCATAAACCGACGGATTTCCCGGACAAGGTCATTGAAAGCCTCGTCAACGTTTACTCGCTGCTTTGCGGATGTTTCAACAAAAGGACAGCCAATGGACCTAGCCATCGCATAACCTTCTGTAGAGAGCGTCAGTAACACACACAAACGAGAGGCAGCGTAGGTTAGAGTGTACATACCTGCTGTACTAACTTGTCTTTCACTCTCCAAGTCGCACTTATTTGCCACCATGACCATGGGGAAATAGTCTCTATCTTTCACACGTAAGACTTGGCGGTGAAACGTGGCGATTTCTGCAAAAGAACTTCGACTTGTAATGCTGTACACAAGCAAGAAGCCCTCGCCTGAGCGCATATACTGTTCTCGCATTGCACTTGTGCATAGTCAGTCAAGCATACATGTATACATACGAATACTCTTCTTGACCAGCTGTGTCTAACACGTCTAGGAGTGCGACTTCATTATCAATCATGCACTGTTTGCGATACGAGTCTTTTCGTTAGGAACAGACGTTCACACACACGTACCTTCAATGGTTGGATCATATTCATCAACAAAGTGATTCTGACTGAATTGGATTGTCAAAGCAGACTTTCCGACGCCGCCGCCTCCGACGACCACAAGTTTGTATTCACGCAGAAACTTGGCCTGGGGTGTTAGCGACACACGCACACATGTCAAGAGCACGTCAAACGCCACATACTTTGGACATAGTGCTAGTTTCAAGCAATACAATATCCCAACCTGAGCTTTCTCAAACTAACGTGGTCCAAGCACCAGTGATATATTGCCAAGGGAGTATGTATTGGCCTCGATGTGACGCGCGGTCAATTGTCTGAAGTTGCTCGGATATGACTACGTGTGGAGCGATCATAGAGCGATCCTTGTCCCACGTGACTAAGAAGTGGGGTACGGCTCGCGGCAGCGCGGATGGTGAGTGTGTGAGTGAGAGGCTCAAATGTGGGAATGCAATAAAAATAGGACTTTTACAAAAAGATCAGCTACCGTTACGAGCGTGAGGTGTTGGAAGGTGTGGATTTGGACGAGTGGGGGTGAAAGAGAAGGGCAGGCCGGAAAGTGTAGTATTGTTGTATTGGTCGCGCAGGGCACAAAAGAGCACACGCTTTGAAGAAGAACGAATGTTACTCGATCTGGCATCACCGCGTTCTTCGTCTTGGAAACCTCGATGGGAATGGTGGCGCCGACGTCCTGCGACAACTATGACATCTGACATGAACGATGCATTCGATGGACACCACGAACGGAAATATGCTGTTATAGTCGACGCGGGATCTTCGGGATCGCGCCTAACGGTCTACTCGTGGGAGAATGTTGCACAAGAGCGTGCGACGAGACTCGCTTATGGATGGCCACTAGATGTCTTGCCTCGAGTCGAGCTTGGCGCTGGACCTAGTCATACTCATGCAGCTCCATCGCAAATTAAAATTGAACCAGGGCTTTCGGCCTTTGAAGGACGAACGCACGAGTTGCGTGCTTACTTGGACAAACTTCTCGCACATGTACGCAAGATTGTGCCGACTGAAGCCCTTCCTCAAACGCCTATCTATATCCTCGCTACAGCTGGGATGCGACTCCTTAAGCCAGAGGCTCGGCAGGCTATCCTTCTTGAGACATGCCGCATTATACGAGAGCAGCCATTCTATTTTGAGCCTTCTTCACACGATTTCCTCGGAGCTGACACGAACTCGGCATGTGACGGATATGTAAGTGTGATATCTGGCGAGGAAGAGGGGCTCTTGGGATGGCTTGCGGTGAATTACCTGATGAACGAGTTCCGGCCAAGCGAGAGGACATACGGCTTCCTTGATATGGGTGGCGCAAGCGCACAAATAGCATTTGAGCCGCCAATGCAATCTAGCATACAACAAAATTTGTTTGAAGTTCCACTGCATCGACTGGACTCGTCTGTGGACACACATCGTGTTTTTGTCACGACCTTTCTGGGATTTGGAACGAACGCTGCACGTACGCGGTACCTATACGCTCTGACGGAACGTCTCGGTCTACATCCAACGTACGAAGACCCATGTCTCCCCAAAGGGCTGCATTTGCCTCTCCAAGATGGCACCAGGGTTGCTATGGGGACTGGGTCGTATGCAGAATGCCTTTCGGAGCAGCTGCCATTACTAGATCGGCACGCTGAATGCAGAGAACCACCCTGCCTATTTCATGGTGTGCATGTTCCGCCAATTGATTTTCAGTCAAGCTCATTCGTGGGCGTGTCCGAGTACTGGTACAGTTCGGATGATGTGTTTCGTTTGGGCGGTATGTATGACCACGACCAGTTTCATTCAGCTGCCACAGAGTTCTGCGCTTCTGATTGGCGCGACCTCGAGTCGAAGCTGCAGCGTCATCAGTACCCTGAGCAGCTGACACTGAGTCGACTCCAGATGCAATGCTTTAAGGCTGCATGGATGTCGACGATTCTTCACGAGGGTCTTCGGCTTCCGCGAGTGTCGAATACGTCGTCGTTCCAGAGCATCAATCATGTACGTGGCCTCAGCGTGAGCTGGACTCTGGGCAAGGCACTGCAGGAAGCCAGTCGAGACGTCGAAATGTCGCAGTTTCCGCCTGTGTCATCCAGAAAAGCAGTTGTATCGAATGCCATAACAATTGTGCTCCTTGTGATGGTATGTATCGCCATTTACGTGGTTTGGCGCCGCATGTATCGCCGCCATGGCCGCTGGACGCCTCTGTCTACCAAAGGGGGAGACGACGATGATCGCACTGAAGAGCACAGCTTGGTTGTAACAATGCCGGAGGACTCACATGTGGCAGAAGAACAAACATGTATAGGTGGCGGCAGCGCTGCCGACACCAAGACTGGCTCAGGCGGCGCTCCTCAAGGTTTTGGTTCGCTTGGCCCAGAAAATGTGTATGAAATCGATCGGTGTGACGACAACGAGCATGGACAGTTTACGCCACATTCGCTCGACGAAACCACTCTGTTTGTATCTCAACCCGCTTCCTCATCGCGCCGGTCTAGCACTGTGCGTGCGATACCAAAGCAGGCTCGGTTGGGAAACGATGACCTCGAGCTATCTGATCCGTCCAGCCCTTTGCCAGGTCGCCGAGGATCTTTGCCACCGCGCGTGCGAACACCAGGAGTGCCATTGACCGCGTCTCCACGCTTGAGTCCACGGAGCAGTCATTGGATACGTCCTAATTCACGCATCGATCCGTCCGTCCTATTGTCGCCCCTTGCGTCCACGCACGAAAAAGATTCCACCTCGGACTCGTATGTGATTGCGACTGCTGTTGCCCCTAGCCGAGCCCGAAGTCCAGCACCCTCCTCGGCTACACATATACCAGTGCCTATCGATCCGCGTCCGTCGCCGGTGGCCAGCACACGCACGAGCCCTTCGCATTTGAGCACCACGCCTAATCAGGCGGAATTCCGCGGTCGTGTGTCGCCAGGACCAGGGGCATCACCACGAGACAAGTCGCCAAAGTTCCTTCGTTTGTAATATATGTATGTGTACCTATGTAAAATGCAAGTGTGCGGAGCCCAGAGAGCCCCGCTGTCCAAGATCTACTTAGATACGTGCCAATGAGCGTTGTTGCTGTGGCACATGATCTTCCATGGAAAAGTGGAGTTGGGGGGCCCTTGCGGGAGAGGGGCAGCGGGGTGGGCGTCGATCGGGGCTGAGAAAGCTTGGCTGCCGGTGGTTGGTTGTTGTAGCTTGGTTTCGTTTGCCTCCCACGTACGCGTGTGGTTCCTACTCATAGCGTGGGCGTGCCTTGCACTACTCGATTCCGATCGGGCCACGTCATCGTCGTAGTGTGGGTCGATTGCATTCTGTGCGGCTCCATCGCTAGCGTGAGAAAAGGTATTGACACCCAATCTGCGCGCACATGTCGCGGATGACAAACAACTATGGTGGTCTGCTGGCTGAGTACCTGAAGTCGCCAGACGATCTGGCCAAGATCCCATCGCTTCGACGCAAACTCGTGCAGGAGCACGCCTCGCTCTCAGCGAAGCTGAAAATGGGCGCTAAAGATCAGCTCGAAGCGACGCGCGAAGGGCTCTTGCAACTGCAGTCGACACGCCGTGAAATTGCTGGGATCCAAGAGATTTTTTCCCAGATTGAAGGTCTATGTCAGGATCCCCGTGACGGCAATAGGCCGGATGGAACGCAGAGCTTCCGTCTGATCAGCGAGCTGTCGCAACTCCGGCGTGCGCTGGTGCAGACAGAAGAGATCCACCAAAAGTTTGAAGCCATGTCCCAAGACGTGCACATGCTCAGCAAAGTCTTGCGTCAGTATCAGCGCGATATCATGGGCCCGGCTCCCGAGCTATTGGCCCTGCACTATAAAATCTCGCGCTGGGAAACGTTTCGCAATGAGGCTTTGCACCTAGCTGGCACGAGTGCGCGTGATACGCGAGAGCAATTGATTGCTATGCTAGCGCCCCTGGAAGATTTGCTAGATGCGTTCGAGTATTATATCATCTCTTTGTTTGCTCACACACTGAATCTTGCGCGATGTGGACATCAGAGTGTCGTTGTATGTCTTGTGAAGATCATGGAGCGTGAGAACCAAGAAGATGAACGCACCGCCGCCATCCGCTTCGCCAAGCATGCCAAAATCGACGGTGCTGCACGCTTTCATGGGATTGCCACTTACGGTCACAGCATCAAGCTGTATTGGCACAAGTTTCAGGACACACTTCGTGTATCTGCTCTGCAGCGGCTGCTCAAAGCGTGGACCAGTTTGCGAGAGCCAAGCCCTGCTGAGTTGTATTCACAGATCGACTGGCTGTATGACGAACTGGACCAGGCTCGAGCATGGCTTGTGCCTCTCTTCCCCCCGACATGCAACGTCTTCAAGATGTATGTGCAAGCGCATCATCGTGCTCTTGGCGAGCTGTTGCAAGCGCAAATGCCCTTGGAGGAAGTAGATGCAGCCTCACTGCTCGAGTTGTATCATGTGGCTCAAGAGCACGAGACTCGTTTGCTCAAGAAGAAGCACGGCATCGACGCCAGCTGGCTCGAGCCTTCGCTGTTGGGTGGTCGTGAGCAGAATATCATGGACGACTATACCGGGCTAATAACGCGCAAAATGGACGACTGGACAGCGACGCTGATGTACGACGAAGTAAATGCATTTGTGCATCGAGAAAAAGCGCCCGAGGAAACGAGCGAGGGTATGTACCAGCTGTCGTGCTGTGTGATTTTCTTCCGTATGATGAATCAGCAGCTCGATCTTGCTGCCGAAACCAAGAACGCCGACCTTCTGTTGCGCGTCGTGGACCATGCGTGTGGTGTTATGCACCAGACACAGGCAACTTGGATGCGCACGGCCCAGCAGGAATTTAAGAAGCAGACAACGGCCAAGCAACCGGAAGAGGTCAATGGTGGCCTTGTTGAGTACCTGATTGCGCTTGCGAATGACCAGCTCGCTAGCGCTGACCAATGTGAGCAGCTTTTACATCGTCTTGTGAACCAGGTTCCGTCCGAGAACCGAGGTCGTGTTCGGGAGCTCCTGGACAATGCACTGAACGGCTTCTTGGATATCAGCAAACATTGTTTGCAGCTTCTAGTTGACATTGTGCTATTTGACCTACGACCAGCCTTCAAGGACATGTTTACGTTCCCCGCTTGGTACATTGAAGGCACCACGGCTATGATCACCGAGACGGTCCGCGACTATGCAGGCGATTACGCTGCACGATTAGATCCCAACCTGTATGATGTGCTCTCTGATGACTTGTTGACGCGCTTGCTGGCAGCGTATTTGACGGCGCTGCGTCGCTCAGCGCGTCTGCGCATGCCAAAGGCAGCCGAACGCTTCGGTGTTGATATAAGCGAGCTAAGCAATCTCATCTCCTTCATGCGTCCGGGTGATGAAGCCACTTCACGCGTCGAAGTGCTGCACATGATCCATGCGATCCTGAGCTCGTCTTCGTCGATGGTCTTCCTACCATACTGGACTTTTGCCAAGGCACATGGGCCGAACCTAGCATTCATCGAGGCAGTCCTGCGTGCTCGTGACGATATGGACAAGAACGACGTTACAGCCGTGCTAGAAAGTGCCAAGCGCAAGATCCGACAAGAAAACTTGCCTGACGTACCCGAGGGAGGCCCGACCATCATGAGTGCCGTGTCCCAAACGCAGGCTTCCGCCTTCTCCAATCTGTTCTCAAACTGGCATGCAGGCCCAGATGGCGATACTTGGAGCGCATTAGCGCAGAGCGCACAAAACTACCTAGGCGCAGCCGGATGGCGTCGCGACGCATAGCTAGACTGCAAACTAGCTCTGTATGTATGTATATATAGAGAAAGAAAATGTATCTCGCAGCCTCACTTCCTGCTCACGTGTGGCAGAGGGCTGTTGTACAAGGGTGTAGTTCGTGAGCGAAAGATCAAGGTGCCGACGGAGAATCACATATGGCTAAAACAGATGATCGAGACTGAGCGGGCATGAGGAAACGCCGGGCACACACACAGAGTTTTTTTTTTCATACTTTTTGGAAGATGTTTTCCAGCATCTGCATTGAAAAGCAACTTTAGTCTTGGACTCGGAGGTTTGCCACTCCTTCTGACGGAACATCATCTTCCTGCCGACCTTGCTCCCAGCCAGCGGGCATATACGTCGTCATGTCCAAAGCGCCATCGTCATCGTCATCATCCTCATCAGCGAACATCTCAGGGTTAAGAGCAAACATCTCACGACCGCTTAGACCAGCCATCTTGTTGGCCTGTGCTTGCGTGGCCTTCTTGAGACGCATCGCTTCTTCCTCAGCTGCCTTCTTGTCCAAGCGCTCCTTCTTCCATTTGGCAAACGATTCTGGCGTCACAGGCGTCAGGTTGGATCCAAGCTTGTGCCGTGCACTTTCCAAGAATTCCTCTAGCGAGATTTCATTGGCCTTTTCAAGAGCCTCACGCTCCTTGCGCTCAGACTTCAGTACAAAGCCTGGCGGCAGGGCATGTCGATACATGCACTTTTCGCCTCCATTCGGGCACTCCCAAAACCATCCATACTTGCCGTCTTCGACAGCCTGCAAAAAGTATTTGCACACTTTGTCCGTGGTTGTGCGGGGGTTACCGTGCTTCATGTTTATGACCTTGTTCAGACGATCTTGATCCCACTTATCCATGGTATCGTTCTTCTTATCGTCGTCATCCTTTTGGTCTCGCGTGTCAGTGTACAAGTCTTTCTTTTGGGTTTTGCGCTGCGCATCACTTGAGTGCGAGAACTTGCACCGCGATCCTTTGTCACAACGGCCCGCTTTCCAGAATGCACAGGTCAAGCTCTTTGGATCAACGCCGAATGGGACATGCGGCTGCACAATCGGCGGGCCTTCGACTTTCATGCGCTTCTCGGCCTCGGCTTTCACGCGTTTTTCCTCTTCGCGTCGCTTCTCTTTCGCTAGCGCTTCACGCGACTTGCCGGTCTGACTTTGCTGCTGCTGGATAACTTTGATTTGTTGCTGTGCCTTGGCACCCTTCTTATTCTTCATACCAAAGGTCTTGTCGACCGTCACTTTCGGCGCTCCGCCGCTATTGCCGCCACCACCTTTCTTCTTAGGAGGCATGATGTGCTTGTTAGAGTATGATACGGTGCGTTTGCGTTGACTTGGCGAAGAAAAAAAAGAAACTCCCCATCCCTGGTACTCTGTCGGCCGACAGCAGAACAAGCGCTTATGTGTACCAACAACTTGGCAGAGTTGACATCATGGGTGCTCGGGCCTGTCTGGGAGGTTTGTAAAGAGCGAAACCTCCACAGGTATATCAGCCATGGTGATAAGCGACGCACGATGCTGTACTACCTACCCACCTTGGTCCCTACAGAACTGGTCAATCTTAAGAATCAGGACAGGAGAATGTGCTCAGGCCCAGTTCCGAAGTGGGACCGGTGCGTACAGTGTAGTCGATACCTTTCCTGTCAACTGCAAACTATGAAATCATTCTTACATGAATTGTCCATATTTCATAGGGTGTAAACATTTCAACTCGTAGCACGGTAACCTTGCAATGGAACGCTGAGAAATGTACTTTAGCTAGTAGGATCGACGCCAATTCACTCCAACATTCGTCTTGCTGCGCTTGTGCTCACTGGAGGCTTAGTAAACTCAATTCCGGTGTTTTGCAAGTCTGCCTCGACGTTTCGTGCGGTGTCACAAATCTTATCGGTGCGTTCATATGCGAACGCCGCGCCCTTGCAACACTTATGCATTTTGAGGTCGTACATGATTACTAATACCAGGAGTGTCTATGCAGGAACGCCCAGGCATGCGCACAGGTATAGCCAATCCTACTGCGTATCCACATTGCGAAAGAAGGCGCACATGGGCAGTAATTGACCTCGAGAATAAGGTATAAAGCTTAAGGTTGGTATACTCCCTCAATCCGTCATCCAGCCTTCTTCTACAAGATGTTCCGTTTTCTTTTCGTTCTCGCTCTTGCTCTCGTGCCTTTCGTACTTGGCCACGATGACCGCTGGCTGTACTGCTTCCACAGGGACACAGACAAGTCGCCTGATCTTCAATGGAGGATTGATTTGCTCGGCACCATCAACGTGTGCAAGACGCTGAGCAGTGGCTCGATCGTCCCAGCAGACCACAATGCCTGTGTCATGCAGCCATTCGATGTCCAGTGGTTCAAGAAGCGCTGTGAGGCTATTCAGGGCTCCTCTGGTGTCCACCGTGCAGGCGGCTATTTGGTCCCCAAGTTGAACTGATTCTCCCATCGCCTGGTGAAGATTAACTCCTAGCAACACTTCTCTCGTTTTCGCATGTATCAATATTCGCAGTTTTAACCTCCTTCCCCTTTCTCTTTTTCTCATCGTGACTTCATTCTGGTGTTTTTTTATTGCAAGGTTAAGCTACGTAGTTTAAGTAAATGCGCGGTTGATTAGGCACTCGCTGAACTTGAATTTTTGGTCTCAGCTCTAGCGCGACATTGTGATAAACTCATCATGGCGTATGGGAATTGAATGACTATATTGACCTCCGGCCTTTAGTGACTGACGCTTTTGTCGTCCAAGTGTTCGGGCTAGGAGCATGATGCTGGTGTGAATGCATAGTACCGTGAAGACGGCGCACTTGGAAAATAGAGAGTTCTTCATTGATGTCGGAATCAGCGAGAGTTTTCGAACACCCAGACCTTCCAAGCGTGGATATCGAGCATCAGAAGAGACGTGCTTGGTTGATTATGCTCGTCAACGCATCCACCTTATATGTAGCGAGCTGTTTTTCAGAATATCTAAATAAAGAAACATTTTTTATGTATAGGTGCACATTCAACCACTTTGTCCAAGTTAGATACAATGACACAAAATTGACTAGTGCCCGTATGTCTTTGACGACAGTCCGCACTCAAAGAAAACGAGCAGGCACTTAGCGCCATCAAAAAAATTGCCCGTTGCAACCTAGACAAACATAATGCACTTGCACGATCGTGATAGACGGAAAAGTCGGCATGCGATCGTTTTCGAATAAGCAAAGTTTAAATTTGTCGCGGAGTGATGAATCGCATGTGTTGTTGTCTCGTTTCATCCTGATCCGGACGTGCGAGCGACATTGATGCTCTGCTTTGCTCGGCGTCCAGGAAGTGTGGAGCTTTTGACGCATGTGAACAGAAGCCGTACTCACTTCGTCTTGTCTAGCTGAGGTACTCTCCATACATCATGATTCCCGGTAGGTATGAGAAGTGGTACATTTAGAAATTCGGCTCACGTCCGTGCTGTCAAGTATGCAGCACCTTGGCGCGTTTGAAGCTGGCTTGCGTTGGGCGTGGGACGACTCGCACGGACCACAGTGGCACATAGACTCCGAAGATTCATGCTCGGCCGATGTAAGAGGAGCAGCTCCTGTTACGTCTTTCCACAGGTTGGTGGCTGGGCTCACTTTTGAGACAACGCGACTGAGTGATCGTGAGTCGGTGTGCGGATCATGTCGCTTGGAAGCGACTGGTCCTCCAAAGAGTGGCCTGGTATCGAAAAACACCCCCAACTTCAACAAAACGAGAGTATAGACGAAGGATGCGAGTCGGAGACAATGACGGCACCGGTCTCAGATGACGACGATGACGGTGATGACGATGATACATGGTCCAAATCGTCTGTCGATGACAGTATTTCCCTACCAATTTCGGATGATGCACCTTTGCCACCTGCACCGACGGGAGAACTCACAATTGCATCCATACTAGCACCAGGCGTTGCGTGGCACCGACGTGCTTTTCTGATTTCAGCCGTGTTAGCGATCAACATTGGCTTACCATTTATCAACGGTATCATGCTTGGATTCGGCGAGATATTTGCTCGTGCATTCATTGCACCCTGTTTGGGTTTAGCGCCGCCTGTTTCCATGAACCGGTTCTCTGCATCGCCGGCCGATGTACCTGCGCTGCCAATCCGACCTTGGTCGACGATTCGAACATGGTTGGGTGGTCTGTTTTCAACCAAAAGTCTATGAAGTCTTATCCACTAATAGACGGGTGTACTGATGCCGGTGTTTTCCCAGAATGCCAGCTTTTCTGGCTGCCATCGGTGCCACTCATCGTACTCCATCGCTTCGCTGTACCAGTTTCGCGGCACTGAGCGCCATGTATACGCTTCACCCCAGGACCAAGGAGGCAGGCCCCAAATGTTTTCCGTGGGTACAGATGAATGTTGCGGTGGCCATGCGCCGAACTCGCGGATAAACTGAATGGTGCTGGGTTCACTTGCCCACCGGAGGATATTGATGAATTGCTCATGGCTCAGCACGTTGTCTGTATCAATGAATTGCATGATGAAGACACGTAGCTCCGTCGGGAGGCGCAGAAATGGGAAGACTTTGGTGCTGGGCACATTAGCTTCTCTTGACTTGCACCCGATCGTTCGGGCAACAGCGAGCAACTGTACAGAGGCCGACTGGCACGCGCGCGCGTGGTCTTGATTTCGGCACAAGTGTTCTGTGAGCACATCCGACCAATTATCAGGGGTCACGGCGGAGTATGTTTCCCATTCGAGCTCTGGCGGAAGAGGCTCCTGCGTAGATGTCATGAGGGTATCGATGCCTGTAGAAAACAAGTCCATGGCCACTAGGTTTGTATTTGGAGCTACAGCATCGAGCATGTCAGTAGGAATATTGTTGGCAGCGATGGTGCCATTCAAGGTGCAAGCGCGACGCGACCCAAGGATGGCATGCACAATGGCTCGCACACCGGCCCACCCAA
>ERZ501061.525-NODE-525-length-12598-cov-4.262856_pt1 | contig 12598 bp, 11 predicted proteins | sample MGYA00510854_ERZ501061 | MGnify/ENA primary metagenome ERZ501061 (study PRJEB25958, sample SAMN03398515) | human skin metagenome | study: EMG produced TPA metagenomics assembly of the Human Skin Microbiome Metagenome (human skin metagenome) data set.
GCTCGCGAGCTACAACCTCGTCTCCCTCCCCGTCGTCGACGCGGCGCACCGCCCCGTCGGAGCGGTCAGCGTCGACGACGTGCTGGACTACCTGCTGCCCGAGGACTGGCGCTCTCACGACGGCGACGATGATGCGCTGACCACCCCCGCGACCACCGCGACCGCCGCCAAAGCCACCGCGACCACCACCACGACCGCCGAAGCCGCCGCCGCCACGACCGCCACGACCACCACCGCGGCCACCACCAGCAGCACCACCGCCACGTGCACCTCCGCGCTTCTTTGCCCCTTTCACGACCACCTTTGGCTTCGGCAAGAATCGCTCAATAGGCAGCTTGCGGTCATCTGAAATGTACACGATATCGTCGGCTTTGAATGATGTCGCTACTACACCAGGTTCCGTCTTGACAGTGAAGTAAACCTCATTGATGGGCCCTAGAATCTCATCGACTTTCCCAATTTGAGACTTGTTCTCAAGGAAAATGGGTGCATTAAAGTACGGTACATGCTTTTCATCTGTGCTCGAGCAGAACATTTCGCCCTCAACGGCATGCACAAATTTTCCAAAAGGAACAACACTTGCTGGCGGGCCTGTATTCATCATACCACCACGACCGCCACGACCACTAAAGCCGCCACCACGGCCACCGCCACGTCCGCCTCGATACATGTTATTGCTACTTGTTGTACAAGCGACAGACGTCCCAACGTGAAGTCTCGAAGCGCGAGAAAAAACGATCAGCTGCCGACTCGCCGACTCGCACCCGCCTATTGTGCTATCACGTGATACTTTCACGAAAGCAGTCGTCGACGCCAGTCATTCGTACGTACGTCAGACGCCACGATAGGTAGGACTCCGACGTCCTGCATTACGTTAAGGGTATAACCGTGAGACAGGGTCATTGCGACACAGCTGCATTTTCATGATAGAAAAAGAAGATCAAGAATGTCAAAGGGTAACCTATTTGGTAGGAGCACGGCTCTCTGCGAGGGTTTTGCGAAGTTCCTCACCCATGGCAATGTACTCATCAAGGACTTCTGGGTTCATCAGTGTCGACTTGTTGATAGTGCTAATGGGCGCGCCGTTGATAACTGCATGTGTTAGTCAAAGACGATTACAGAAAAAAATGAAGATAGGATAAACGTACGTTTCTTCACAGGCACTTCGACACGCTTTCCATTCAGAGTTTTTGGGCAGCCTTTTACGCGGCGCACAAATGTAGGGACGTGTCGAGCGCTGCGTTGCTTGCGAATCAAGCTTTTCGACCCGGCGGCAATTGACTCCCATTCAGCGTCCGATGTGTCTTCGGGCACAACGAGGAATAAGACTACGACTTCATCGTCCTTGGCAGGTGTCTTGAGAGCGACGACCAATGAGTCGCTGATCTTCGAGAGTGGTGACGTCGCAACTGTTGCTTCCGAGCTTTCCAGCACTTCGTAAATGTCTGCACTACCAAAACGGATGCCACTGGGGTTCAACACGCCATCTGAACGGCCCAACATGATCAGACCACCGTGCTTTGAGCGCATCACTAGGTCACCATGATACCACACGCCAGGGAACTGTGTGTAGTAGCTGTCCTTGTATCGCTCATTGGGTTGGTGCCAGAACCCAATTGGTTGCACGGGGAAAGGCTTCTTGCACACGAGATCGCCCTCGACCATGTCTGGTGCCGAGTGACCCGAGTCGTCAAACACGTCCACGTCCATGCCGAGGCCCAAACACTGCAGCTCACCTGCACGCACAGGTAAAGCCTCGTTGTGTGTGCCAAAGAGCGAGCAAATGTCCGTACCACCTGTAATGCTGCCCACTTGAACAGGATGGCCCACAAGCTTTTCAGCATAAGGATACAGTTCGGCACGGAGCGGCGAGCCAGTCGACAGAATCATGCGAACCTTGATACGGTCATAGAGTTCCGTAGGAACGAAGCCACGGCGCTCCATGATCGAAAGGTACGCGGCGGATGTGCCGAACACGGTGACACCCTCTCTTGCTGCCAGCTCCCACAGCACCTCCGTTGGATGCACGGGCGAGCCGTCGTACAGAACCACTGGACAACCGCTCAAGAGAGCACCAACGAGCCAATTCCACATCATCCAGCCAGTCGACGAGTGCTGGAAGAATACGTCTTCGCGCTTCAGGCCACCATGCAAGAGGTGCTCTTTGCCGAACTGCAGCAGCATACCACCAGCACGGTGCGTGATGGCTTTGGGGCTTCCTGTCGTACCAGAAGAAAATAAGATCCAGAGCGGATGATTGAAGTCGAGCTGCTCGAACTCAAATTTTTCGTCGCTTGCACCATCGTTCAAAAAGTCGCTCCAAAGATGCCGCTTCAATCCCTGTGCATCAGACATGCCCTCTACGCCGTTCGGGCGCGCATCTGATTCAGGGTGGGTGCCCATGTAAGGTGCGATAATGACGTGTTCGAGCCTCGATGCCGTCGCCGCAACTTCGAGACGAGCGCGCTTCTTGGCCTGTGGCTCATCTGTCGCTTCCTGAGTGTCTTGGCTATCACTCGCTTTCTTGGCCTCGTACGCCTGCTTGTCCTTCTGTTCCTTCTCTTGTATCGCCAACAAGCCGTCAATAGTTGCGTTCAGCTTGCCAAGGTGATCGTGGAGTTTGCCATTGTAGAGGACCTGGTTCGTGCTGAAGAGAACCCGCGGGCGCACCGTCGTGAGTCGCTCAAGTACACCAGAAGTACCAAAGTCTGGAGCGACACTTGTCCATACTGCTCCAACGGCACTGCACGCTAAGAAAGCCACCAGGTTCTCCAGTGTGTTGCCAGAATAGCTTGCGACGGTGTCGCCAGGAACGATGCCCAACTTGCGCAACGCACGCGCCGCTTGAGTGACCTGCTTGCGAAGCTCTGCATACGTGGTGCGGCACGTATCTTGCGCACGTTCTGTGCACGCAATCACGGCAACATCATCGTCTTGGCCATGGTGCAGGATGTTTTCAGCAAAGTTCAGACGTGCACCAACAAACCATTCAGCAGGTGGGAACATCGGCGCCTGGTCCATGATGACTTGCGCAGCATCAGCACTTGCTATAACGTTTATCTCATCCCACACGGCACGCCAGAACTTGCCAACCTCCGAGACACTCCATTTATGCAGATCTTCGTACGTGCTCAACTGCACGTCATGCTCCCTGCAGATCCGTTCGCGAAACGCATCCATGCGCTTCTTCCCCTCAGGCGGCGTCCATACGACGCGTCCCTGCAAAGGCTCTGATTCCGCTGCTGCCATTCACACTCACAAACAACACCAATGTGGCCTGACTTGAGTCGGAAGGCACACAATTAGCCAGCTTCTCGTGCCTGCCACACAGCCAATACGACGCCGGACCCTTGTGTCGCCTGGGGAAACCACGTGATGTGTCTTCGAGCGCGGGGCAAATCGAAATCCCGTGTGGCAGGTGGCTCGGCGCAGCGCTGTTGGCAGAACGCGTAAGTTCTGGCAGCCTATCAAGTCAGATCTACGAAGGCAAAAAAAGGTTAGCAGGCAGTGTGAGTCAAATTGGCGCGCACACTGAGATACAAGTTTTAGCACATCGCATTCCACTGGCGGTTTAGCTGGTCACTACCACTGGTTGGAGGCAGCGATCAAACGTGTAGCGTTCGTGGCAAAAATTTTCTTCACTCCGACTTCAGCCCCTAGTGCTGTGCTGAATTGATCGAGTGAAGTGTCTGCTATTTATACGCATTGAGCGATCGAGACACGCTCCTTGGATCGGGGGCTTTACTGTACCATATGCCAAGTTCGAGGAATGACCTATTTTTTCGCGAGGGCATTAACCCTGTCCCTCCTATACCTAAGCCACCGCGTCTTGAGCGACCGAACGATTCACCACGGTCTTCCCTTAAGCCAGAGACATTACCAAAACCTGCTCGTGGACATGTGAAGAGGCCTTCATTCGGCCGCATGTCTCTCGAGGAGCGCAAGTCTGAGGAGCGCCTCATTCGCGCAGGCAAAGCCAAGATCGATATTCGACTGATTCTTGAAAAACCTTTCAAACTTGGCGAAGGTCGGAACTCGGAAGTGTACCTAGGCGCCTACCGCGACCTGTTACACGATTACGGGGAGCCAGCAATGTTGGTGCACTGCCCAGGACAGCCTCCAGGATTTGTGTCTTGGGAGCTGTGCGCTGTCAAACGCGTACAAGCTGACCGCGAGTCACAACTCGCCGGCTTGGAGGAAGCTTTTGCTCTTCGCCACTTGGGACACCATCCACACATAGTCCGACTTATCACTGTACTGGACGAAATGGGAATTCGGCAGGATCAGCCGTCTGACTTTCTGCGAATTCACAAAGATGATCCTCCACGTCTGCTCATTATTCTTGAGTATTTACCATTCTCCCTTGCGCAATATGTGCGTATGCACCCTTTTTCCGTCGACCTGCGCCAATGGCTCGAGTGGGCTACGCAGTTGACCAGCACTATCGACTGGCTGCATACTCGTGGCTGTGTACACGGTGATATTAAGAAGGAGAACGTGCTTTTATCTCACGACTTATCCGTGAAGTTATGTGACTTCTCGTCTGTTCTGTTCTCCAATGCGGCCGTGCCTGCGACGGACGTTTATTCAGTCGGTACACCTGCATTCCGTGCGCCTGAACTATTTTCTCTGTCGTCATGGTCCCCGTCAGAAGAGCATGGCTGTGCTCATCCGGCACTCTCTTTCACACTGGACATTTTCAGTCTTGGCGTGCTTCTGTATTCGCTCGCTTCCGGCGTCGATCCAAGTCATCGTGTGAAAAGTGTGATCGCTATGCGGCAGCGGCAAAACCATTTTTTCATCAGTGAAGAAGATGATCGCATGGAACGAATGTCTTTCCAAGAAAGTTTGCCTTCATCACGATCCACAGACATTCATCGGTCCCTTGCAAGTCCCTCCGGCAGGTCATCAGCAGCATCAGATGTCAGCTCATCTCATTTCATGATCAATGAATCGGTCCTCGATCGTCTCCTCGACCCGTTGCCGCTTCCCCACGGCATTATATCACAGCCGTCTTCAGCGACTTCTTCGCTATCAGTCCCGATGATGACTCGCGCCATTTCGTACTCGGGTACGCCGAAGCAGGATTCTAGCTCATTGAATCGTTGCGTTTCGTTATCAGCAACATCTGGCGCAGATCGATCCTCCCGTCGCTCCGTCTCGTTGTCGAAACGCGCAGAAATAGCCGGTCGCCCTCGCCCCACGTCTCTTGGACATGGGCTTCCAGCTGATACATCCGCGACGTGTGACCCTTTAGATGCCACGGACATGAGAGGTACTCCGATGATGTCTTCGCCGCAAGTACATATTGACACTGGTAATGATGTTGATCATTCATGTGCGTCGGAGCCGATTGACACTCGTCCTTACTCTGACGGCGCTCCAGCCCTCATTTTACCAGGCGGAGACCGTTTTCCTGACAAGCTACGTGATCTAGTACGAGTGATGGTGTCTCCGAATCCTGAGGATCGTCCATCAGCATCTCAAGTCCTTGCAACACTTAACAATTATCACATGGTATGAGTGCCTTTCCCTCCTGGCCTCTATCTCACATCCCTTTGGCTCACGCCCTTTTTTAGGTCTACTCTTCCTCCCCCTTTACCAGCACCCTTGTAGTATAATCTCGCTTGTACGTTTTTCTTTTCCCATACAGGTCTTCAAAATCTTCTCGATGGAGAGCGTTGTAATTCCAGGGTAGATAAGCGTTGCTTCAGTGGCTATGACCATCTCAGGCGTTGGCCAGAATGAGTGCACGTGACCCATCGCTCCCTCATCGGCGACGAAGACGCAGGCGTCGTACGTGCGTGGACGTCGACGACTTCTTCGGACGCCTACAGGTCTGCGCGACATCGATCCATATCTCTGAGCTTGGTCTCTCTTTGTCGGCATGTACTTATTGGGAACGTACTTGCCAGACCACAAGCTTGTTCGCGTACGTAGTATGAAATGTGTCTGGGCATATCACTAACCATGGGCCAGATTGCGCTGACGAACTTTTATGGCATTTCCTATGACACAGCACGGCGGCTCTGTGCACGAATCCAAGTCCATGAACGTGCTACAGTCTCGTCTTTGACCGAATCGCAGATCACGGATCTGTCTGCGTACCTTTCATCGCCCGGCATGATACCTGCAGCTTCCCCTACGCCGACGCGTGCTAGTTTGCATGGCAGCACCCCCAAGCCTCCGATGCCTGAAAACCCAGCCGAACTCCCACCATCGCAGCGTCCCAAGGCATCAATGGATCCATTGCGATCTATTGTCTTAGAAAGCGACTTGCGTCGTGAAGTTCTTGCGAACATCGCACATCACCGCTCTATTGGCTCCTATGTCGGCAAGCGACATGCGGGCGGTTTCCCTGTGCGCGGTCAAAGGACGCAGCGCAATGCGCTGACTGCTCGACGGCTGAATCGGTTAGAGCGCCGGCAATATTCCACCACCTCACCCTCTGCCACACTTTTCGATATACTACATCCTCTAGCACGTGCACGCTTTTACTCGTAGAAGCCAATACATTGTGTAAGACGAGAAATAGGGAGAAAGAGAGGTTGGAGCTGAAACAAGATTCAACAATTTGAGCAAGTGCGAGCCGCAAATGCATAGAGTATTGGTGTGTGTTTCGATAGATAGATACATATGCTACAAGTCCGTGTGGGGTTGATTTAAAACAAGTCCTGTACATGTGTGAGAATAAACGGTTTAATTCGCTGCCGTATACGTACGCCTAACGTCAGCTGCTTTGCCACGTCCGTATTGTTAACCATGTCGAGGAACTCGTAAAAGTCAATTTTTCCATCGCCATTCTTATCCGCCTCCATAATCGTCTTATCGACGATTTGCTGCAGCTGTTGATCTTTCAAATTGCCACCCACCATCATCTTCAACACGATGAAAAGTTCGCCATTTGAAATGTACCCATCACGATCCATATCATACACTTTAAACACAACTGTATGTCAGATAATAGGTTATGTACGTACACTGAAGTTTCTCTTCTTGACTTCCTCTGCTTGTGAAAACGCTCAATGCATGCACGAACTCTTGGAAATCCACGGACCCGCCGCCATCTGCATCAAAAATCGCAATTAATCGTTGTGCGAGAGGGTTGTTCGCAATTGCGGGGATCTGCAGGAACTCTTCGCGGTCAATCGAGCCTGATCCATCGCGGTCCAACTTTAAAAACCTCTTTTTTAGGCGCTGGATCTCCTGTGATGAAAAATGGGTATTCCTCTCGATATCATCGAGCAACTGGGATCCTTGTTGCCCCATCGTGTGTCGTTTCGTAGCAGCAAGTCTAGAGTTATTTGTCAGCGCACTTGCTGTGCAGTTGGCTCTGCCAACTTCTGTACTTAGGTCGCCCATCCACACCCTCGACTACGGCTGATCACGTGGCCGATCAGAGTGTGAGTGTGTGCGCTGACGACGCCGCCGATCGCTGACGAACGTCGCGCGTCTCGATTCCATTCGATTCCGAACGTGCTTCGATGATGGCGGCTATAGACGGAGTGGACATCGCACAATTGAAGAAGGGCGAGGTCGATCTTGGCGTACGTGACTCTAGCGCGCTTTCGATCGCGCTCACACTTACAGACATCAATTATGGCTGTGGCTTTCGACGGTGGTGTGGTAATTGGCGCAGATTCACGAACGACCATGGGGCCGTACATTGTGCGTAGCTACGGACATACATGATATACTCACATTCAACTACACTAGGCTAATCGTGTCACGGACAAGCTGACGCATCTATCTGACCGGATCTACTGCTGTCGATCTGGTTCAGCGGCTGATACACAAGCACTTGCTGATGTCGTAACATACCACTTGCAACTGTACAGCGTGATGCAAGAACAACAGCCACCGACCGCCGTTGCTGCGAATCTTTTTCAAGAGCTCATATACCAGAATAAGGACCGTCTTACTGCCGGCATCATAGTCGCTGGATGGGACAAATTCCATGGCGGTCGTGTGTTCAACGTGCCTCTTGGTGGTGGTGTCTTTGAGCAGCCCTGGGCTATTGGTGGTTCAGGCTCGGCATATATCTATGGATACTGCGACTCGACATGGCGCGAAGGTTGGAACCAAGAGCAAACCCTCGAGTTTGTAAGAAATGGTATGTACGAATGAGCCTATCCCATTGCTAACACTTTTTTTTATCGTACACTTCCAGCTCTGAGTCTCGCGATGCGCCGCGATGGTTCCTCAGGTGGCACAATCCGCCTTGCTGTAATTACAGAGAATGGTGTCGAGCGCCACTTTGTGCCTGGCGACAAGCTGCCTATGCTCGCGAGTAGGGATGTATAGTGCTATGCATAAATTGAGCCTCTAAAAGTACGCATTAATGTCATACGCCTCACCCGGTTTCGGTACTGATTTTTTGGGTTTCGGCGCCGCCTTTGGCTTTGATGGCGGCTTAGACGATCGCTTCGAAATCGTTGTAGCCCTTGGCTTGTCAGACTTTTGCACCTTGGCCAAACGCTGCTTCGTTGGCGGACCTTGTGAAAGCTCGTCATCCTCTAGTCTAGTTTCGTCCTCGACTTCTTCCTCTTCCTCTTCCTCTTCTTCCTCATCGTCATCATCTTCGTCATCGCCATCGTCGTCATCATCTATATCCTCGTCTTCTGCCAAGTCTTTCATCATTTCGTCGTCGTAGTCATCACCATCACTGGCTTCATCTCCGTCTTCATCGTCTTCATACACAGGAACATCCTCGTTTTGATCACTTTCATCTTCGTCCTCAAGTATTGGACCAAAGACTAGCATGCTAGATCCGTACGGAGCACATGGCATAGGAAGGAGGCGTAACTCTCGAGACTTCCATGTTTTGCGCCATTCTTTCCGGGGAGCCACGATCTTCATTCGTTCAACCAGACCTGCAGCCGTATGCCATTGGTGCTTGGCGTCTTCAGAACCATGGGACAGCACACCTTTTGCTCGCTCTGCCGGCACTGCATAGTATCCTAAGGCAGCATGTGACCAGTCTCGAAGTACAATACGCGCGGCACTCAAGATATCTGGGATGCCATGCCGCTTCAAGCGGCCAACAGAACGTGCTACACCAATAAGGAATTCTTCTGTGTCAGCTAGGGCCTTCTCATTGCTTTGTCGCCGTTGCTCACGGACAACGTCCTCCAGCGGTGCATCGTCCGCAAGTGATGCATGTCCAGGGACAAACGAGCCGAATGCGGGCGTTCCATACACAAGCATAAGATCGAAAGGATGTGCCACTCGAGGAAGCAGTGTTTTAACGAGAGCGATAGGGTCTTTGAATCTCTGAACTTGGCCCTTGTTGCGCATTAGCATCCACATGTTCTTCGCTTCAGTGCGCTCGCATCGCTCCTGCTCAGTTGCCATTTGTTCACTTTCATCCTCCTCGTCGTCTTCGTCTTCGTCGTCGTCTTTATCAATGCCGCTGCGAGGCACCGAGTCAAGTGGTGACATGAGCATGGGCGAATCAAACACCTGTAGATCCTTATGCATTGCTTGGAATGCGCCTTGCAATGCAGTTGCAACTGAGGTCTTACCAACATTTTCGAAACCAGCCACAACGATGTCTCCCTTTTTCTGCTTCAGAGCAATGTGGGATGCGAACGCATCAACGCCTGGGTGGTCTTTCACAGCTTCAGGGAGGACACTCACGGGAAAGGCAGCGTAGCCTCGCTGCATAAAGTGATAAACCCAACCTGTAAGCACTTCTGCAGGTACAAGATCCGACTTTGATAGAGCATATACCAAACGAAGTGAGCTTTTCTTTTCTTTAAGCACATTCTCCAACCATGTACTGCGAAAACTTGACGGATCGCGGGCATCAACAACACAGACAAGCGTTTTAACGGTTTCTGGATTTTCGATAAGGTCCTGGAGTGAACGACGGAACTGAGGTGCATATGGCAGCTCAATTGGCTCTTCATCCTGTGAGTTAGGCTCTGGTACGTCGCCTTCCATGTCATCGTTGTCACGTTCGACCATTTCTGTTTCGCTCAGATCATCGTCATCAATATCTTCTCCAGACGCAGCTTTCATACGTGCTTCTTTCGAGGCCAATTTCTGCTCCTCCTGAATACGCCTGTTTTGTTCAATTTCATTCATGAGCTCCTCTTTGTATGGGAATGAATTCGGGATGCCTGGATCCTGTTTTCTTCGCGATTTCCACTGCGGATTCCTTTTAGCATCTCTTCTTTGTCTTCTATGGTGTTCTCGCACTTTTTTGAGGATCTTTTCACGCTGCTTGACGGGCAGGCGCTTGGACGTACGCTTCTTGACACGCACCATGATGTCGAGGCGCAAGTATGCAACAAAAAAAAGATTGGGATTTTCTTTTTTGTCGTTGGCCCCTTATGGCCGTGGAGGGCGGCCTACATATTATTCTTGACAGATCCACGTGGTTCATTTGTCTGTGCGCCCATGTATAGCCTTCATGGCCTCGTCAACGTAGTGGGGGCATCGTACGGGCGATATGTGGCGCTGTCTGTGTACTGGGCTGAAGAATGGCATGTATATGTAGCGTTTGATGCACCTGAGCATTCCGCCAATATTTGCTGGTGGGGCCGTCCCGTTTCATGGTCAGACGTGGAGAAACAGTGCGACTCGGCAAGTCCTAGGGATGTGTGTGAGGCGTGGGAGTCGCGAGCATTGCGTGTGGACCTCGTAGATTATGACACTCCTGATGAGCTGGAGGAAGAAGATGTCAGAAATCAAGAAATCGAGGCACCATGTCATGCTCACATGCCTTTTGAACCATGTGTATTGACAATATATGTTGGTCGATCCAGGCCTATTAGTTTGGAACTCCCGCCCTGTTCAGATGCGGCAGTCGTGCGTGGGTGTGTGAGTGCACTATCTGAGGTATGTAAGCATATGTCTCATTAATGTTGCAGCTATCCATACAATGCACAACGCTTCGAGACCAATTGGATACACAAAAGCAAGCCTCTGAGCAGGCCCTTGCTCAGTTGCAAGCAGAATTAGACAGAGAGCGCATCAAATATCGAGAGGTATGTATACAAGCTTGCATGGAATTATGCTTCTTTTGAAGGAAAAAAAAAAGAGAAAGATCACTGAGACATACAACAGCTTCTTGCAGCTGATCGGCCAACGTGTGCCGCGTATGCATCAAAATCACTTGTACATCCAGGACGAATCCGGAGGCAGACAGAGCTTGGTGGCTTTGAGGGAGATCCTCCTACTCTGTAGCGGACCGGTTTTGTGATCGCAACTGTTCTAGCTCTGTCTCAAGCTCGTCCTCACGGAAAATTCGCGACTCGACAAGAGACTCGAGTTCGGCCAAGTCCTTTGTGAAGCGCGAATGCTGCTCAGCCTTTTCATGCTCGAGTTGCGCGATTCGCGCTTCTAGTGCCTGGATGACGTCAGAGTCCATCGTGTGGTCATTTGGATCGGTTGACAGCCGTGGTGTTACAGGAGTTTCACGCATCGACTCAAGCTCAGCGCGATCACGTTCCCAGGCAAGTCGGCATTCCTGTAGCGCAAGCTCCGCTTGGCTTGCACGCGTTTCTGCCTCCCGAACAGCTTCCTCAAATCTGGCAGCATGGTCTTTTGCTTCTTGGACAGTCTCTTCGAGCTTCTGCACAGCTGCAGCGTGTGCAGCTCTTTCGGTATCACGTAGTTGGTGAATGGCATGCGCCTCTTCCTCCAAAGTCACGACTCTTGTTTGCAGATGTGCGAGCTGCTCCTGCAAACTCGCCCGATCGATATCTGTGGCAGAGTCATCTTTGGGTGGGGGTGATAAAGATGCTGAAGATGTGATGGCTGAGGTAGTCGATGTCGCCGCGGCAGCAGCAGCTTCAGCTACCGCAGATTCTCGTGCCTCGAGAGTACGAATTTGCAAGTGAAGATGCTCTTTTTCACGTGCAGACTCGGCAAGCTGCTGTTCAAACACAAGAATAGTTTCATTGCCAGCGCGCTGCAGCTCTGAAATTTTGTCTGTCAGGTCAGAGCGCTCGCGATTCCAGCCGGCCATCATAGTCTCGACTTTTGTGTGAAGAGAAGTGAGCTCGTGTTGCATTGTGACATCGGTGGAATCTGAGGCTTCTTTAGGAGGATGCTCCGCACGAAGCTGAATTGCGGCAAGCGCCGTCTCAAGGTCGACTATGCGCTCTGTGTGCTCCTGCGCCTTGCGTTCCAGTGCATCGTGCGCGTCAGCAGCAGCCGTTGCCGTGTCAAGAGCCTCATTGAGCTGCCGCTGCAATTCTAGTGCTCGTGTCTCGAATACCTGTCGTCGACGGACCTCGTCTTCAAGCTCGAGCCGCCTTGTGGCCTCTATCTCATTCTCTCGCTGCTTGGCTGCGAGCATAAGGCTAGCGCGCTCCTCTTCCCAAAGTGTACATGAGCGCCGGACCTCTGCCAGCTCGTCACACAGGCGCTCGTACTCGGCCATAGGCACAGCATGATCCGCCTCCATATCGGTGATAGCCTCGTTCGCTGAAGGAAGTGCCAGCTGTTCTAATAACGTTTCTCGCGTGTTTTTCGACGGAGCAGGTGATGGCTGTATAGGATCATCATCAAAGACAAAGCTATCGTCCTGCCTTGTTGTTGGGCGTGCGCGTATCGTTGCAGTTGAAGATGCTGGCCGGCGTGGTGC
>ERZ501061.528-NODE-528-length-12551-cov-4.127881_pt1 | contig 12551 bp, 15 predicted proteins | sample MGYA00510854_ERZ501061 | MGnify/ENA primary metagenome ERZ501061 (study PRJEB25958, sample SAMN03398515) | human skin metagenome | study: EMG produced TPA metagenomics assembly of the Human Skin Microbiome Metagenome (human skin metagenome) data set.
GGCTATGCCTGATGGTGTCAAGTTATCTTCTTCAACATCGACAAGTCCTTCACCGGCCACAACCACGCTTGCCGCGCCATCTTCGTCGTCCAAGTCGCCCACACGCGAGTTACGCTTCATTATTATGGCCACGGATGGTCTATGGGATCTCATGTCAAACGAAGAAGCCGTCGGTCTGGTAGCTGGTCACCTGGCTGGCATGCGTGGCACCATACGGGCCGATGATTTACAACGCATGTGTTTTGAGCCGCTTTCAAAGACCGTTCCTGATATTTCTGGATCAGGACTCGCATCAGATGCACGCACATCCGCGAAAGATGCGACAGCTACATCGTCGGAAGTGCCTCAGCAACATGGGCCCGCGCACCCGTTGCTCAAGTCACCCAGCAACCAGCAGACGTTTACTTTCGAAGACGACAACCTCAGCACCCATCTTGTACGCAATGCATTAGGCGGTGCTGCTCGCGAGCGAGTGGCTGGTCTCCTGGCCATCCCTAGTCCCGAATCCCGCCGGTTCCGCGATGATATTACCGTGAACGTGATCCTTTTCCACACCGCAGCGCAAGCCTCGTCCCATCATCTCCATCACCAGAACCACAGCTCTACCTCCGCGTCGTCATCCAGAGACTCAACAGCGTCTGTGCCCAACAACAACCAAACGCCCGTTGTCACCGCGAAATTGTAAGACACGTCTGCGTAAGCGTACATAGCTACAAGCCAATGAGCAAGCGCGGATTATATAGACGTTGCGTAATGAACGAGTCCCAATGGGCCGGTCTATCGAAACTGCATTCGGCCGAGGTCGCCATGGGTGTCACCACTTTGGGTCTCGGTCTGCACACGAGGTCACATGAAGCGTTAGACGTTGCTCTCGATCCGCATCGTCTGACGTGACGTCCTGCACGCATCTGCGAATATGGCTGCTCGCGAGATCACGTACGCCGAAGTTTGCAACCACAAGTCCGAGTCCAGCCTGTGGCTCGTGATCGATGGTAACGGTATGTGGAACGACGAGTGAACAAGCTCGTCCAGTCAACGTCAGAGTATTGACACTCATCCGCAGTGTACGATGTGACAAAGTTCCTTAGCGAAGTATGTTATTGCACCATGTCTAGTCGTTGCTAACATGCAGCACCCTGGTGGTGACGAAGTCCTTCTTACCGAGGCTGGCAACGATGCCACGGAACCTTTCGAGGATGTCGGTCACTCTGAAGATGCTCGTGAGCAGCTCAAGACATTCTACATCGGCAAGCTCGCTGATCCCGAAAACCTGCCAAAGAGGGCTGGCAAGGCGTCGGACTTGATGGCCCAAAACTCGGGAAGCTCTGCGTACTTGCTGGTGGTCGCTGCCGTTGTCGCTGTGGTGGCCTACTTCGTGTTGGTCCGCAACAAGTAACGCCTTGGTCGTCTTTGTCGATCCTCACAATCAGTTCATCTGCTCCTTCTTTTCTGACGCTTTGTATACGCTGTACTCTGTAGGAGTTTCAAGACGAGCGAGGTATGAAAGGATAAGTATGATGTAGCGTGGCCTTTGTTTAGCACCGCTGGAAGACAAGGTGTCTCATTCCTATACTTTCTTGATGCTTATATTGAATTCATCCACAAACACATCTCTCTGGTTCATCTTCAGAGTGACCATACATATTTGCTACTCATTGATTATTTAAATTTTTTTTTTCTTATTTTGAAAATAATGTGTCTTGGTCCGTGCCGCTTTGTCTATGACTTGCCGCGTTGGATACACCGTTCGGTCCCACTATGACTTTCGAGCCGTTGTCCAGAATCGATCCAGGTGGATAAGCGCCATAGAGCCGTGGCCATAGCTGCCGTGTGTCGGTGTCGAACCAGTGTCCAAGTGTCGCCGCCGTTTTTGGCAGCTGTCCATGCACGGCCTGTCGCCGAGGTACGCTGCATGAATGCGAGCAAGCGTTGTCGCAGAGCTTCATCGGGCATGAGGGTCCTCAGTCTAAATGTCGGCACACACTGCAGGTCTGGCTCCCATGCACGAGCGTAAGGCCCGACAACATCGCGCAAAGTTGCCACGAAGGGCTCTTGATCCCTTCCTAAAGCACGTGTCCGTGCACGAGCATATAGTAGTTCAGCTTCCTGCGTAACCCGCAGCTGGAGTTGGTGTGTAATGAGCGATACTAAGCGTGGGTATACATTGGCTTCGGGTGCTACTGTACGGTGTTGTTCTGTTTTGAGTTTTAGCGCAGCTCTTTCGTCCCCCAAGACATGAATATGCAACACTTACGTTTTTGCAGGAGCTGTTGCAGCACATACTGATCTCCTGTGATGTAGAGGCTCGCGCCCGATTTTCTTTGTGCAAAGCGCGGGTGTAGTATGCCTTCAGGTACGAGCGTTTGTTCAACCGATTGCCTATCAGCACGAGGCATAATGACCGGCTTTAATTGAATCATCAGGTCTTTAGGCTTCATTAGTGTACTGTTACGCGTCAAGTTTGGTATGCTCACCTCGAGGTAATGTGGCTTGTGTGACGACGCATTTTCGAAGCGGCGATGCCAGCATATGCACTGACCAAAGATGTCAGTCATTCACGCTGCCTCACGAAGCCTCCATAGTCTCTTACGTACGGAACAGGTTCGCTGACACAGCCGAATCCATTTCATCCATGAGTTCCTGGCCTTTCGGTGAATGCATCTTGGTTTTTTTCGTGATCGGAGCCAAGACATAGCGATTGGCATCTGCTACGGCGCTTCGACCTGCCATACTCCCACGCATCGAGACTTCGACGTTTCAACCCACTCCTCTCCTACGGTCGACGACCGATAGATACTGGCCCTGAATGGCACAAGCCCCACCTCCACATCCAAGAACCAGGCGTAATGTGCAAACTTCCCGGCAGGTCGAGATGAAGCGATGAGTTGAGCGAGTGGATCAGGTCAGGCGAGGGTGTGAGTAATCACGTGAGATGGACGCGTACGTCCATCCGCCACCAGATCACGGCGAAGCAAGCAGGCTAACTCTGTCGCTGAGGCTGTCGCAGCAGCAGGTTGATCAAGAACGCGCTCCACTCCATTCTTCCCTCATGACGGTGGATCCTGAGCTTTCGTCCGCACATGCGAATCTGCAAAAGGAATTCCACGCTTTAGAAAGCAGCAAGGGTCAGAATGAACAAGCACTAAAGGCTGTCGGCACGCAACTCGCGCTGCTCAAAGTCATGCTGACAGAGCGGGACATACTTTACCCACAGTTCGTAGATCTTGCACAGCAGAAGGATGCTCTTTTGCTTGCACGCGACGTCCTGGAGATTGGCGCGCTGTGGAGTATCCGTGCACAGGACACGACGAGCTTCGATCGTTACTGGAGCCAGCTCGTGTCATTTTACTTGGACCTAGGAAATGCTCTGCCTCGATCAAGCAACTATGAGCCGATTATTGGGCTTTCGCTTCTCCGTGATCTCTCAACTAACTCGATTGCATCATTCCACATCGCCCTTGAGTCACTGCCGATGGAACTGGTACGTGACTCTCCCTATATCCAGCACCCTGTTCTGCTAGAGCGATGGCTCATGGAGGGCTCCTACTCGAATGTATGGCGCGAGCGTGAAAATGTTCCGCGCGACGAATACCGTTTCTTTGTGAACAGTCTTATGGTGACCATTCGCCACGAGATTGCTTCATGCGAAGAAAAGGCGTATGACACACTCCCGCTCAACGATGTTGCCACACTGCTGTTCTTCGACAGCTTACCAGAAGTGCTGGAGTTTGCTAAAGAACGTGGCTGGCATGTGAATCCAACGAATCAGACCGTTGAGTTTGCGAACAAGACGACAGAGTCTTTGGATGAGCATGAACAAATCCCGAAACGCTCTACCATTACCACGAACTTGCACTTTGCCAAAGAACTCGAAAGCATTGTATGAAAAATGTATATGCATGAAAGACGACGAAAGCAGACATTCTCTCTTGCATACCAGGAGAACCTTAGACGCTGCTCTCTTGATAAATTAGTTAGTACTCTACAGAAAAGAAAGCAAACATGATAAAAGAGGTTGATGAAAATGGTATGTCACGGTCACCTAGGTAACACATGCAACGTCGTTTAAAGACGATCCACACAACACAGCGAATAAACCAGTTAGCCGGCATCCTGGATAGTAGGTCCAAACCAACTTTGGCTTCTCAAGAACCCGATAGCGTGCGTGATTGTTCATACGCCTGACGCCTTTGTTCATACGCGCGTTTGTCACATTCTGCCTGCTCGACGAAGGGCCGCTTCTCATCGGCATTGAGGCTACGCCATTTCGCTGCCGCAAGTACACTCTGCTTGGTCGTATCGTGCTCGCCACGCAAAACATCCTCTCTCTGCTCTGGGTCGGCGCGAATCGAACGCAAGTACAGAAAGTATGCCGACAAAGGCTTCTTTGGTGCATTAGGATCACGTAAATTTCCCCGTCTAGACTGGCCCATCCGCCGCTTAGCTGTACGAATCATGTTTTCATGTCGGATCTCCTCAGGCGTCAGCTGTGCCCGCCATGTAGCTAAGGCCGCCTCATATTGACCTCGCGCTTCTTGGCCACGTACAAAGTACTGCTGCCGCTTGTCATCTGGCAGAGACGCGTACCGCTGACCAGCGTCCTTCGCGAGCTGAGCGACATTCAAGCGCATATTTGGTGATGCAGCTTTGAGTTTGCGCAGCTCGTCCGTGAAGTACAATTGCCACGCTGTCAGCGGCTGCTTCGGTGGTCGCAAGCGCGACTTGAGGCTCTGCTTCGCCATCGACGGCGAGATAGTCAGTGATGATGTCGTCAGCCTCGGTTGGATGCCATTCTTGCTTATTTGATGCACCGATGCAGAATATTTGCGTGGGCGTCCTGGCCTGCGCTTCCATGCACACGAGCCGCCCGACGTGGTTTTCAGCGACGTGTGATCTGGTATGGCTGAGGAGGGCACCGCGGCCGTATCCGAGGTGGTCTGCGTGTTGAATGACTTCAAGGGCAGCATGGCCATACTGGTTGAATCAGCAAAAGATTCATGCGTATTCATCATTTGCAGAGGCAGCGTAGGAATACTTGCTACCGTTGCATGTGCATGAGCTGATGAAGCGGCTCCGAAGGGTGCGAACAGGATGTGCTGAGGCATCACGTGTGGTGGAACTGACACGTACGGTGGCAAGAATGGCACTGTTTGAGTTGATGCATGCATTGAAGGATGTTGTGGGTCATGCACATGTGCATCGTTAGCCATAAATACATGTTCAAATGATGGGGCTGGCAAGGGAGCCATGGGTTTGACTCCAGTTGCAGAGCACATCGATCCCGATAGTGCGGGGTGTGGGACCTTGACGTAGTCGAAAGGTACATACTTTGCATCCTCACTTGAAGGAGAAGGACCGAGTGCTGTCTGTTATGTTAGCTATGAGCATGGCTAGACCAGAATGCTTCGAGTAGGGCTGGCTTGGGAATACGACGAGCGAATGGGTCTAGTAATTGGAACAGACAGAAAGAACCATAGCGGGCCGTGCGTGCCTCCATACGCAAGTGGGTGGCTTATCCTGATGCCGCAGTGCCAAGAGCCTCCATGAGATGCACACGCACACAAGCACACACAGATCGATGCCATGGAACTAGTCCATGCCAACTCGGTTGACGCCAAGAAACACGCACGTATCTCACGTTGGCTCGAACCCCACCGCCACGCGAAGCACTACTCTAGCTTGGTTGGTCGGATTTGGTTGTTCTTCGCCACTTACCATGCGAGATAAGAATTATCACAGTGGCTGTGCTGTGATTGTCGCCAATGCAATCGGGCTGCCAAGTGTCACGTTGCGCTGTTAAAAATATTTATCGACTTGACAACGCTTACGAGGCAATTTTCCTCACAACGCACATGTTGTCTACGAAAAAGATTGGCGCTTGTACCCACCTGTCTCGTGCACACGTGACTCCATATGATGCACGACCCGCTCGCTCGTGTGGCGTGTATGTGATCACGTGAAAGGACGCACCGGAACAGGCGGAAAAGGCCACCCACTCTCACTGCCGGACGGTGGATGAATGATGGAATGGGTGCGTGAAATTCTTTGTCTTTCGTCCGTAAGCGATCTGCTACGCCCGATCGTCCGTGCGCTCGTACATATCACACATATCCTGTTTGGTAGTTCGTGTAGCGGCCGAGAACGTAATCGCGCACGACTACATGGCATCCGCACCTCCGATGTCGTCAGCGTCGTGGCGCACTGCGCCACGACCGTCGTCTGCTGGACTCCATTCGTTCAACCATACGAAACTCGTGCTCAAGTACAAGCCTGCGCCGTGTGGTATAGACTCGAATCTACTTCTTCTTCTGCATGGACTAGGCGATACAGCAGATCCATTCTTCTCTCTTGGTCAGCGTCTACAACAAACACTCCCACAAACAGCTGTGCTTAGTGTTCAAGCTCCACTTCGCGTGCCACTGCTAGAGGAAGAGGCATGGATGTGGTACGATAGTTTTGATGCTTTAGGTGAAGGTACGTTCGCTTGTCCATCTGTCCCTGAAAAAAAGTGTTTCTTGCCGTAGAATGATCCCTGGCATTGTGTCATGCCTGCTCCCCGCCGCCGCCTTTTTACCCAAGCCACACACACGCTTGCACGCACCACTCGTCCGTTTTTTGGCTGTTTTTTACTAACTGCACACAGTGCGCTTGAATCCGGATCCACGACGTGCGATGAAAGATATCACCCACCTCTTGACATACCTGACTGCGCCAGTTTCACAGGGTGGATGTGGCTGGGCATATGAGCACATGCACGCGCTGGGCTTTGCTCAAGGTGGCTCAGTGTTACTTGAGACGCTCATCGCCACACGCGCAAATGCATTCGGCAGTGCCGTGAGTGTATGTGGCCCGCTGCTTTCCCTGCCAACATTCTCACCACCGCTAGCGCCGCGTGTTTGCTTCGTCACACGCGATGCCCGACCATTTGCGATGTCGAGTGCGTCTCGCTCCCACGTCACGGCCGTGCAGCGAGCGTTCTGCCATGTGACACACCTTCACTACACGGATCCCGCCCAGAGCATGATCCACGGTGCCGAATGGCAGGACATCATGCAGTTCTGGGGTCGGCATTGGCGCCATCGCATGACGTGGGAGCTGCAAGGAGATGTACAGGAAGTGGCCGTGTGACCATATCATCCAACGAGCGGCGTGCCTGCCGCCCGCTCAATCCGCTTTGTCAGTGAATCTGACGACTCGGGCTTCGCGTCTTGGTGGTACACATCGACCATAAAAGCAGCAACTGCATGCTCGCCGATCTCGATCTCAGCGCGTGCACCCCAGCGCCACTCCCAATCGCATGCCTGGGATGACGTTTCGGCAGCACTAGCAACACGCACGCGCTCCAAATACCCCCGCCGCTGAGCTTGCTGCAGGAATGTGTCCAGCGTATGACTACCCTGCTCGTGAGTACCAGAACCCAAAGGATGCAGCACTTTAGGCAGTGGACGATCAATAGATAAAGACAGCTGGGCCAGACAGGAGCGTATGCGTGTATCAGATGCCTGGCGTCCAGACACCAAGATCAGGCCCAGCACAACAAAGAGCAATCCTGTTATACCTAATTCGCCCTCAGAGGCTTGCCAGTCCAGCATGGGCAAGTCATTGCGAGCATGAGGAGCATCCCTGGAGGACTGATCACTTGGCGGCACCGGTGGGCCACTCGTCGTCATGAACTGGATGACTTCCGCTGGCAAGGTTGAACGCAGGACATATCCATGCGAAGCTGCGCTCGTCTTTCGCGATTGCGTGTTGTCATTGTCAGTGCGACGCCGCTTCGATCCTGCGCGCTCGTCGAGGAGGGAAGTCTGTTCTGCCAACAGAGGATTCTCTGTACCCTTGGCACGCATTTCAACGAGCTCAAAGCCAAACGTGAGGCGTAGTATTTGTTGGGCACATACGAGGATGACGGGAAATGCTCGACTGGCTTCCTTTCCGATCACATTCTTGATAATAATGTCGCGTTTTATTGGCATACGATCATACTCGGTGAAAACCGCCAGTCGTACAAGGTCCTGCGCCCTCCGTCGTACACCTGGTTCGCCAAGGGACCGCGCCGCTGCGCGTGCGGAAGATGAGACTGCAGCCCTTGTTCCTTCTACTTCTGTGCTCGAATCTAAGAATGCGTCGATCCATGCATCGTTCGCATCTGGCGCCATGCCACGACGCAGCTGTTGAATGCGGCCGTGTGGCGGGCAGCTATGGAGACTCGCTCGCTCACATTACATGTCTTCGAGGGGACGTGTCGTAAAGCGCGACGCGTCGCTTAGTCATCATCATCCAGGCTTGCTGCGACGCTTGAACGAGCATTGTTTTCTGCTTGGGACGCTCGACAGTGTGTGTAGTAATTCCTGTGCCTTGTGCCATGTTCAAACGACTCAGCAAGGCGAATGCCCTGCGCGAACAGGGTGGTGAAGACCAAGAGCACGTGTCGCTTGATGCGGCCATCGACCACGATAGTCCTAGTGAGGAAGAGGGAATGGATGAAGCGGAAGACAGAGAGAGTACCGAGGATGATGAGGACGCCGAGAGCGACGAGAACGACGGCAACGATAGCGACACGTATGATGAAGGCATCGAGGGTGAGGAGGATGATGAAGACGACGAAGACGAAGAAGGGGACGAATTTACTGTGGCGCATGCGATTGAGAATCCTATTTACATCGACGACGAGGCACCAGGCTCCGTGATACAGTTCCGCTGCGTATCATGTCCCATCTTGATCCTGAAAAACAACAAGAGCATGGACGTACACCTCGAAAGTAAGAACCACAAGCGACGTCATGCACGTTTCATTGCATTTGCAAAGGAAGAAATGGAGCGAGAAGGCGATCGTGTGCTTCATATCGACCCTCGCACCCTCGTTGATCTGTTGGAAGACCAGCGCGCCCAAACAGCCAGGCAAGCGACACAACAGCGGGTGCAGCAGGCACAACACGCACAAGCCAAATCGAAGCATCAATCCACCCAGAAACGCAAGCACGACGACACGTACGTCCCGCGGCTTGAGCGCCGTAAGATACGCCGTGCCGCTCGTCGTCAGAAGCGTGCAAGTATGCGTGATGGAGACAGGCGCCAGCACAACGACTAGGCCCGCCATCGTGGCATACCAGCGTGCTTCACGAGCACATATCAAGCCATTTCCAACGCACGAGTTCGAGCGTCATCTGTGCATCCTCGGCTGACGAATGTCCCACACTCGCGCCGCCCGCCTGAATGATCCGGCCCAAATACTTGGCAACAAGATCACGCAGGGCGAGTCGATACGGCAAGCCTCGAGGATGTGGAAACAATTGACATGTATCAACCACGTTGGTATGCACAAGACGGATCGCATGCAAGTCGTTTTCCAAGCCATGACCAATCAATATGGTCTGCGGTCCGATGTACTGAGCAAGGGCCCTTCGCGCTGTGTCTAGGTCAAAGATTGCCTCAGCCTCATATGCCTCGGCGTGAATGCCAGAAAACTGCGTGTTCAAGTCAATCATAGATACTCCATCTGGACATCGAATCAGCTCATCAAACACGACATCGCCCGTCTCGTCCACGAGGGTAATGCGTGTTACACTGATCCCAGCTGTTGTGTAACTCATCTCACAGTCCAGCGCTGCCACAGGTAGTACCTCTTGTGCATTTGCCTGTCCAGGGATGTCGGACCAAGTGACATATGCTGAACGCTTGTGCAAAGCTTCTGCACCCTCCTCCTTGAACACATGTGGCCCCGTCGCACACCGATCATCGCCGAGTGTGTGTGAATCGACAGTGCGTCCACAGCAAGACCAACGATAGACTTTCCGGGCTCGAGCCATGCCCAGCTTCTCGGGGCGTGGTCGACCTGAGTGAAAGTGGCATGCCTCAGGATCTTGCTCGTTCACATTGTCCGTATTGACACGGCCCAATGGCCCTACTCTGTACACAATGCCACATCGTGCACATGTCGGCCGCTCACCACAGGCATCAGGCTTCTCACTCCCGGCGCCCCATGTGGGCGGGATTTCCGTGACATAGCCAAGCTTTTCTAAATCGCCTTTAGGGCACAAGAAGCCTGCCTTGATGATTCGCTCACGCGTCAGTCGACCTTTTTTTTGTCGTTCTTGGGTCTGGCGTTTCTGTTGTACGTCTGCCTCGGAACCTGTTTCCGTGCATGCGTCAAGAACAGACTTGGCTCGACCTATACTGTCGCTTGTCTTAGCACCTTGTGTCTCGGATCCAGCCAGTGCTATGGCAGCTTCGTGTACAGCAGATGCAAGCACATCTGTTGCCCGTTTGTTCACACTTGCAGCAGCAGCAATACTCGATGTCTTATAGGTGTATTCGTTCACATGCTGAAATACATCCTCCTCCATTCGCAGCGCATCGGACGCTGCCATTTCGCGACCTAGCTTTTGTAGACGTGGATCTGAATGCTGCCATATGGGAGCATAGAATCGACACAATGTAGTGTGCACTTTCTTGAGGCCATCTTGGCGCTGAGCAAGGGAAATCTTCGATGTCGAAGGATGTCGTTGTGATGTGATGCGTGGCAGGGCAGGCGCTTCTGTTGGTAGGTTCGATTCGCTTATTGCCTCTCTTCGAGCTTGCTTCCTAGGCACTCCCTCTGTCGTCAGCGTCGGTCCCGCACGCTTCACTGCTCCTGTGGCGTTGTCTGGATGAGGGCGCTTTTCCAATAGGTTCGCATCATGCGAAAACAAACAGCCTCCAGCGCGCTGCTTCTCACATTCTCCATCACGGAACGCTGGGCATACCACATTATGGAGGAGCCCACGCACAGGCAGCATGCTAGTATCTTCCTTCCCCAAAGAAAAAAATCTAGGCTTGTTCCTTCATAGGAATTAACACACAAACACATCGCATGTTGTTCTATGGACTCGAACCTGTCAAAGAGACTAGAGCCTCCACCCGTTCACTGTCTTTCAGGAACACGAGTTGGCTCGTGAAACTCCACATCCTATTCTCTCACGCCCTCGCCATGAATCGACCGATCATTTTGGTCACTGGGGCGAATGCCGGTTTAGGTCTTGGAGTATGTGAGCGCCTCTTGATCCAGCTCTCGAGTACTATGCCTTCAGATAGTGGCATGCTAGACGATCCGAAGCACAACGTGGCTAGCACGCCATTCCACGCGAGTGAGGGATGCACGTTACTCCTGGCCTGTCGAAATCAGGCCAAGGCTCGTGAGGCTGTAGCACAGCTGGAGTCGCTCCTGCATCGCCTCAGCACGACAGACGATGAGTACCTCGAGAAACATGGGCTTCCATCTCCAGCACAGAAGAACACACAACCTGCCACCGCATCGGCTCCAGCAGCATCGACGCTTTCTTCCACCACATCAAGCGCCATCGACATGTCATCGAAGTCCTCACTTAGGCATCGCGACATGACAACTTCTCGACTCAACTCGCCTTTGGATCAGCGCACGCGCGAAGCCCGCAAAATGTATCGTACATCCTTCTGCAAGGGTACCGTGATCGATGTGGTGCCACTTGATCTCGCAAGCCTCGAGAGCACGAAAGCATGTGCTCGTACGATCACAGCCAAAGTGCCATATCTCACGCATATTATTTTGAATGCCGGAGGCGCTGCATGGCTGGGTGTGGACTGGCTCAAAGCAACTTGGGAAATCCTCACAAATCTTCATAAAGCCGTGACGCTGCCATCCTTCAAGCTGCAGCGCTCGGGCGACAAGAGCAGTGATGATCTCGGCTGGGTTTGGCAAATCAATGCCGCTGGTCACTATGTTCTCGCGAAGGAACTAGAGCCGCTTCTCTGTGCATCACCATATGCAACGCCGTCACGCGTAATTTGGACCGGCTCGCTCGAGGCAAATGAAGCTGACTTCCATGCACAGGACATTCAGTGTTTGGATCCACATACGTCACCTCGTCCATACGAGTCTACAAAGTATCAATGTGAGCTCTTGGCTCTAGGCATGGATCAGCGCTACACTTCGAGTACACAGCCGCATATGCCACGCGCATACACAGCCCATCCGGGCATTGTGGCCACTAGCATCTTTAGTGGCGTGATCCCAGCTATCATGATGGTTCTTATGAAACTGGTTTTCTACTTGGTGCGTATTTCCCATACATGCCTCTTTGATGGGCTATAGTCTATGAATCACGCGCTAACACTGACCTCGTCCCTCTCTAGGCACGATTCACATTCTCGCCGCATCATCCCATCGACACGTACAAAGGCGCGATTGCCGCGTCCTTTGTGGCTGTGGCCCCTGTTGAGTACCTAGACTCGACGGTTCGTTATGGTTCCCAGTGCAACTTCTTTGGTCATGAATATGTGCATGCAGGCCGAGTGAGTGGCTGGTCATCGGCAAACTCTGACGTGCCTGATCCACGCATCATGCAACGAGCGAATGATCTCGTCGACCAATTTGATCAAATCCTCTCGCACATGACCTGATAATGCGCGTCTCTTGCATATTTCCCATCCAGGGACGTGCGGAACGAAATCCTGGAAATAGACATGCAGTAAAAAAATAAAATTGCGCGCGGGCCAACGGTCTGGTCGGCGGTTGGTGGGTGGAAGGAAGAGGGTAT
>ERZ501061.539-NODE-539-length-12293-cov-4.630413_pt1 | contig 12293 bp, 5 predicted proteins | sample MGYA00510854_ERZ501061 | MGnify/ENA primary metagenome ERZ501061 (study PRJEB25958, sample SAMN03398515) | human skin metagenome | study: EMG produced TPA metagenomics assembly of the Human Skin Microbiome Metagenome (human skin metagenome) data set.
ATCACTTGAAGCGAACGGCATGCCATGCGACGTACTGGCGCATTGACTGCCCAGAGCTGAGCGACATCACACCAAACATCACGAATGGGAGTTCTGTGCCGCTCTGCTGCATCACACAGGACGTCAACAAGGACCTCGAGCTTTCGGGGAACGTGCATCGCTCCATATGTCACCATGTCGATACGATTCAGAGAATAGGCTGCGCGTAGAGCCGAAAAAAGGTCTGCCTGTAGCTCGATACGAGTGGGTAATACACTGAGAATTTGCTCGGCCGCACGAAGGATACTGCTGTGCAGGGCAGATGATGTACCATCCACATACATGCATAACAGATGTAAAACAATCGGGAGGCGTTCATGATGCAGTAGCGATGCATCTACGCACTCGCCAAAGAATAAAAGCGAAATGAGAGTGGGTGCAAGTGGCATGAGCTCAGTGCCTGGAGGAGGGAAGTAAGCATCAATCGAGAGAGTAGAGATGCCAGAGGGGGAATGAGGCACGGCAGCTTCGGGTACCATGGATTCAAGCAAAGCATGTTGGACGACTTGCCTAGCAGCAGGAGACAAATTTGCAATTATCAGACGAGCCACCTCCAAAAATTCGATGCTCCGATAGTACAACGTGCGTGTGTGCAAAAAATGTAGAAGGGCATGAGCATCCGCTGTAGACCATCCCACTGCTTGCCATAGATTTCGCACAGCGAGAGGATGTGCGTGACCGAAAAGGTGAGACAGAGTTACTAGATGTACCAGTGCGTCACTCTCGTTCCCCAAAGATCCAGCTTGGAGCCATGGGGGTATGAGCGCCAGGACGCGCTCGTGGAAAGATGGGGGAATATCGTCGATACGACGCGTCCACTCTGCAAGCACGTTTATAGCACTAGCATGAGAAAGAAGCTGTGAGATAAAGGATTGAGCGTCGAGATACACAGCCGGATGAAAAGAAAGAACAGATGGGGACATGGAGATAAGTGATACTGGCGTGGATTGGCGGTCAGTGAATGATTCAAGCATATTTAGGGCGCGTGTACGCAGATGAACATCGGGATGGGCAAGAAGACATATAGAGAGACATACAATGTGAGCTGCGGGCATCTCAAGATGTGGGTATGTGTCACATAATACAGCAAATGCCGTGCGACTTGCATGGGGTTGAGACAGATCATGATAGCAATACGCCACAACAGTGTCCAGTATCACGCCGTTTGAGGGATTGTGCATCAGCAGAGCACGTAGTCCACCCTGCGCTGTATCGCGTGTATGAGACGCAGGTGCAGCAAGCATCTCGCATAGCCATGTAAGCACAGGGGAGGCATCCATTGTCGTGGAATCGAAGCCGCCAGCACATAATGCAGCCATTGCATCTTCAGCACAGAGTGCGAGCAAATGCAGTTCGTGACGTAACGACACAATGATCTTGTCTTTCGGCCTCGACGCCGTCCGTTCTAATGCGGCGGAGAGCTGGGCAGCGAGTCGTGAAGCATCTTGTAGAGAGCGCCAGTCGTGCAGCACAATAAGGAGACGCATGCGCAGCTCCACGGGAAAGACATGTGCAGCGTGCTCAGCTTCAAGGCTTGAGTAAAAGCCAGCCAGCACCATGCAAAAGTAGCGGCGCAGGCGATATACTTGCACATCAGGTGCCAGGTCGAGTTGTAAGATGTGGATGGTCTGATGGATCCACGTTAGCAGCCGCGGTGCCAAGGAAGATGCCGAAGTGAGAGTAGCTGTCGTTTGTGCAAGTATGTGACCGATACACAGACGGACAGGCCAGTGCATGTTGTCAAAGAGTTGGGACAGTGCGGAGACAAGAGCAGGATATGCAAGCGCATGGCAATGGCTCAGGGCCTCGGCGGCTGTCGACTGCAGATCATAGTCATCACACACGAGGTACGGCATGAGCAGAGCGATGTGCTGGGTATGAGCTCGACAGACAGTGCACAAGGCCAGCACGTACATGCGCCATATCTGCCGCAAGAACGTGAGTGTGAGAGGGACTTGTGCCGTGCCTTTGCGCAGGCGCGCAATGGACGCGATGCTAGGCTCGAGACGCTGGACTGCGCCGAGAAGCAAGACATAAAGCTGTTCAGTCAAGTGCGGCGCCCTTTGCTCCAAGTGCTGAAGAACACGCGGGAGGGCCGCGGACCACAAAGCACCATTCTCGCTCGAGCTTGCAAGACGATTAAGGGGGTACGCTGAGCCAGCATCACGCCACTTTGCAACGCGAGCGCGTTGCGATGCAGAAAGCTGCGATGACGTCCTTTGGTCGATAAAGTCAGCACATGGGCGCATAAACAACTCCGTATAAAACTCTGATAAGGATGTATGGTGCAGTAAGAGACGCGCTGTCCGATGTCGCAAAACAGAGCTGGGGACGCAGAGCAGCAACCAGGCACCCGTCTCGAGCTCGTCAGGTGGTGGCGTTTCAGAGCCACACAGGTCGAGTAGGGAAACCATCACGTCCGCGACCTGGGCGAACTGTGCGACAAGTACATCAGCATGAGATTGAAGCTCCCATACAACGCCGTCCTTGCGAAAAAGCCATTGCAAAAGTGCCCGCAGAATCGAATGCGCTCCTTCGCCACCACGAGCTATGCGCGAGAGAGCAGCTGCGCTTGCCTGCTGGACACGTGGCTCGACGCAAAATAGTCCGCGAAAGAGGAGAGAGTGACATGTAGCCTTGCTTACCGAGTGGGACATGCAGCGTGGCCATGTTTCGATGCAGGTACGAAGCAGATCGAGATACGGCTGGTGCTCAGCAGCATAAGCCACGGTAAATGCACCTTGAGCGTGCGTGCGAACTTCGAAAGGTTCAGATCCAGGCGTGGTTGGTAAATGAGGCGCATTCGTCCCTGGAGCTAAGGGCACTTGACCATCGAGAACCGTGAGGTCTTTCAAAAGGTAGTCGCAATGCAAGGCAATTTGTGTCATAACCGCATCCAATTGCATCTGGACCTGCTCAACATGTGCATTGGGAACCGCCACAGACCCCTCAGGTTCGATCGCCAGTTCTTCCATCGATGGTAATGCAGCTCCGGGCAGACTCGGCATTTCACCACACACGTAGTAATGACGTGTGCGAGCCACAGAACGGATAGCAATGCACATCCGCACAGGCTGCAGCAAGTCTGGCTGAAACACGGCAGGTGCCGACTTCTTGTCAAGACTTGTATGCCGTAGCATGTCGAGAATCAAGGGATATGTATATTCAAATTGTCGGTACAAAGCCGCACTCAAAATATCGACACACGAATCCACACAGACGTCTGTAGGTGATACAGCGGAGCGTACAGGAGGTAAGCACAGTCCAAAGAATGCATCGAGGCGACGCTGCGTGGGATTGGTGCCCTCATGACATCGAAACAGGTAGGCCCAGAACAGCTGAGCCGCACAAGCATATACCATGGCACGCGTTTCTGTATCTTTTCGCTCACGCATACGCGACCAGCCAGCCTCGACACAGGGAAACCAGCGATCTACAAGCACATCTGGCGGCGAAGCACAAAGCGCCACAGTCCACAAGGGGTAAGCCGTACCGAAGTAGCGCGCACGCATAGCCATGCCTTGGGTCTTTGGCATGAGCGTTGCCATCGCATCCACCCAAGTTGGATGAAATAGCTCAGCTGACGCTGTACGAGCCACGGGCTCAATAATCGTGTGTAGTACACGCGCAAAAGCACGTTTTATCCGATACCCATGCGAGTGAGCAAAGAATCGGGCGAGCACTTGCAAAAACTCGGCACCAGTTTCGAATACATCCATCGGATAAGTTATAATGCGCAGGTATCGCATGCCCAGGACGGCAGCTTCAGTCAGTAGCTCATTGTCACGGGACACGACCACAGTACTTGATTGCTGCAGGATCGAGACGAATTGGGCGCCTAGCATCGGCAGACACTGTCGAGACAATTCGCCTATCAGACGCGCCACGACATCGAAGCATTGCTGCTGCAGCGAAGTATGCAACCGCGTCTGTGAGCCACGCTCACTCTCGCGGTCCATCGAACACAAGTGCAGGAATTGGAAAACAGTCGTGACAAATTCGTTCATCGCAGGGTCCTCTTCTTCGTCACCCATGCGGTCATTTGTGCCGGGCGGGACAGTCACAAGCAGTGCTTGGCTGGTCAAGTAAGTCGAAGCCAGGGCCCGTCGGCGATTAAGCACGTCGCCAGCGACGCTGTTGATGCTGGAAATGGAGAGCGCATCACTGGGGCGCCTATGCGTGGGACGAAGAGAGAGCGGATGGTCGAGTACATCGGACCGCCATGTAAGCAGCGACTCGATCACGAGAGGTCTGTTATGACGAGCGAGACTCGCCAGGGTCGAAAGCACATCGTCCCAGCCCGCGCGGTGCGCCTGGGTTGGAAACAGGATGGAAAGGACGTCGCAGTCCTGCTGCGTCACAAGTACAGCATGCAATGCATCATCAGCTAGCGCTTGGAAACGGGCGAATATCTGCCGCATGGCATATGTCATGGGCTCCGCGGATGGAGTAGTACTGAACGGCGAGAGCATGTGCAAAGCATCGACATCTTCCATAGGTGAGGAGAGCATATCTTGTGATGTAGGATAAGTCACATTACCTAGTGGCGACACAGGCATTCCATCTGCCAACATGTCCGACATTTGTGAGACTTTGTGAGCGTGTTGGGGGCGCATCGGTCGCGTGGGGCTCAAATTCAGTGGACCAGAGAGAGACCCATCTTGTGATGTTCCTTTCTTATGCCACTTGACTGACCAAGGCGTGCTTGTCGATTGCATTAGGCTCGTTGAAACCACCGATATGTCAGCAGAGCGACTCAAAGGGGAAGGCCCGGCATCCGAGGACGGCTCTTTGTGTGTGGGCGTCGACGGCTGGCCCTTGATGGCTGCACGCAAACTTGCAAATGAAGGTTTCTTGACCGGGAATGAAAAATTGTGCAATGCGTCCGTTGAACGGCCGGGCGACTGAAAGTAGTCTATACCTTGGAATGCATTGGAGAACGAAGAGCCAAAGCGCAGTGAGCTCTTGGCAGAAATTGACGCAGATTCATCTGTAGTGAGAGATCCTGTACGGAAATGAAGCAGTTTTCCAGGAGTGCGCTTGTTTGTGGAAATGGGTATGGAAGAGGAAGACGGTGTGGGGAACGGTGGCGGAAGGTGCTGGGCATCCGAGATATCGGTAGAACGCGGATCAGCTGGTGGCCCATTCGGACTGTAGAATCCATTGTTCAAAGTTGCATCGAGACAGCTTCCTAGCACATCTTCATCTTCGAGATCGGGGATCACGACCTGCGCCTCCTCTTCCTGATCCATCAATGCAGCCCAGAACAAGACGCGTGTCATGCATGGTCAGTCCTCCCTTATGTGATTAGTCAGCTCAGAAAAAAGTCGCATCCACCGCTTAACACTCGTTGCACTCCCCCCAAGGCATGCCAAAGCGAACGCACAAACCGCTCGTCTCGCGGGCTTTACGTGGGGCGGGTCTGATGGAGGATGATTCCATGACGGTCGACGATGATGGTCAGATTGGTGAGAGCATGACGCGTGCCCAGCGCCGGAAAATGGCACGATCAGATCCGGCGCATGGCGGTCGACGGGGCGCAGTGAATCGCAAGGCCGCTATGAATGTGAACAGCGGGATACGACCGGCGAATGCACGAAAAGGTGCAGTGCTGGGCTCGCATGCTTTGACCAAAGCGTCAGACGTGTCGCCCAAGACGAACGTTGTCGAGACGCTGCGACGTTTTCTTACGTCGCGCTGGAATGCATCCATGAACCTGCTCAACCTCGAAAACATGCAGCAAGATGCTATTTTATCTGAAGCAAATATAGTGCCGCCTGGTGCGCCTGGTGCTCATCGTGATCTTGGCACGGCGTTGTGGAAACTCAGCGCAGACATGTTCCCCACCCTCTCGACTTTGTCCCTTGCAGGAAATGCATGGACAAACCTACAGCCCCTGGCTTTGCTTGGACAATATATCCCGAAACTCGCAAACCTATCGCTAGAGCGCAATGACCTACGTTGGGTGCGTGACCTTGATGTGCTCGTCACCAAACGACATGGTTTGCATGCCCTTCAAGAGCTGGTGTTATTAGGAAATCCACTTCAACAAAATGCTGTGGAAGGTGGCAATGAAGAGGGATACCGCCGCGATGTGCTGGTCAAGTTTCCGGACCTACGTATTCTTGACATGAAGCCGGTCATGGATGTCGAGCGCGGCTTTTCGCAGTTGTTTCAGGGCCGCGGCAACAAAAAGGCTGGGCCTGAAGCGTCACAGGTACCGCTCCGGCACTTTTGTGTTCAGACGCGACCTGGCTTTGTGGATGGCGATGCCAAGCAGGTCGTGCCTGAGTTTCTCTCCCTGTTTTTTTCGGCCTATGACCAGGATCGCACGCGTCTGGGACCTGTGTACAGCTCCAATGCACGGTTTACATACAGCATTAATTCGAGTCCACCACCTCGAGCGCGTGCGGAGCGACTGATGCATACCATGCCGCACCAAAAAGATTTGACATTTGACAAGTACATCGAGCTGGGCTCACGAAATTTGATGCGCACGCACAATGTCAAGCCGCTGTTACGAAGTATGCACTATGGCGGTGAAGCCATCGTTGCATTCCTCAAGAGATTACCCATTACGATGCATCCTCTGCATGATGCGAGCAAGTTTGTCGTGGATGCATGGCTGCTGCCGAACGTCGATGTCAAGGCTCAGACGAGTGCAACAGAGCGACCTGATGCACTTCTTTATATCAATGTGCATGGCGAGTTTTGCGAGGCACCCTCTCAAGGCATCCGATCCTTTGACCGTGTCTTCGTAGTGGCGCCCGCGCCTCCCACGTCACCAGCTCAGCAGCTTGGCTGGCCGTGTGTCATTGTGAGTGATATGCTGACCCTACGGCACTATTCACGCGAATCAGCGTTCCAGCCAAATGCCTTGCCGATGGGCCCCTCCGCAGCGCCGGGTCTGACACCCGAGCAGCATGCGATGTCGTTGGAGCTCTCGGCGCAGACCAAGCTGACGTACCCATATGCCGTGCAGTGCCTCGGGGAGAATGGTTGGGACATGACGCGTGCAGTCAACGTGTTTGCCTCGCTCCAGGCGGCCGGCTCAATTCCATCCGAGGCCTTTGCCACATAGCCATGATAAAAGCAAGTAGATGGCCCACTACGAGACCGATAGCCGAAGTGTACATGCTGGGCAGCGGCCACGTCTGCCACAAACGGCCCCAATCAAGGGCCTGTGCCCATGCACCAAGTGCGGCACCGAGGCAAGCACACGCGCTCGGCACGAGCACCAGTATCTCACCGGGCGTAGCATGAGATGGTGCAGCCAGGATTCGCGACCACATGGGAGAAGGTGGTAGGCCGAGAATGTGAGAAACGGGCCACAAGCCCAGAAGCGTGACATGCGCCGCAAGAATGGCGGTGCCAAAGTAGGCTGTATTCGCCGGCGCACCAAGAGCAAATATGATGCTAACTGATAGGGCCCACAGCAGCGGTAGCGAGAATGAAGAAAACACAATGGCCTCGACCTGGGCACGAATAGGTATACGGCGCCGCTTAAGCGCTGCGGCGTCTTCCTTCCGCTCGTATCCCTCGGCCATACTAAGCCAGCCATTCATCCGTACGCAATACCACGCTTGCGTGAGGGTGATACCAAATAGACTGTGCATAGCTTCCCATACGAGCGAACTCTTGTCCACACTCGACGCGCGTTGGCCGGGTCGAAGTACCCTGGACAGGTACGCGAAGCTCTGGCCGAGGAACGTGGTGCTCTCCGATGTACGTGCAAAGTCGACCAACGTGAACACCAAAAGCGTCGGCTGCAGGACGAACAAGATCAGCGCGAGGTCAAAGGTATGCCGCACCGGCCATGTCGATCGTGGCATGGAGTGGGAGCATGGAATAGGGACCCTTTTTACCCAAGACGCGCGTCGATCGCGGCTTAGTCAACGACCTCCAACCGTATCATCTCACCTCAATCCGGCGGGCGCCGGGCGATAATACGGGGCGATGAGCGACGCCGAGAAAGCGGCTGATCAACCCATCTCGGAATACATGAGCGCAGTAACCCAGTTTGATACCTCGTTCGTCCAAGAGATCCATGCGACGCAAGACCTATCTACAGCCGAGCCCCACACAGCCCATTCCTTTACCGGCGTGGACTCGATGAGCGGGGTGGCATCCGCGCCGGCCTCGACACTCGGATCACCGACTATGCTCGCGTCACCTCTAACAAGTTTCTCTAATCTGCACATTGGCCAGCCTGAAGCCCGACCGCGACGATCTGCGGCCCGTCTCAAACGTAATGCCGCCATAACTCGGCCTCGTGCTGCTTCGGCTGCATCTGATTCGCCCAGACATGTATTGCGCACATCGCACGCATCCAACGTGGCTGCTTCTTCGGACAATGATGCTTTCAGTACAACAAGCGAGCAAGCCGTCGATATGACGCGTGATACACCATCCCTCATCTCATCGTTAGAACACGCTGACCAGGGATCGCCGGTGTCCAGGGCTGCTTCCCTGCGAAGCACGCAGGCACGCCAATCACCCACTATACTATTGCATCGTGGCGACCATGCTGAATTCGATGAGCACCGTGCGCGTCTACCGGGCACATCGTCTGCGCCGCACCAAGGTCGGAGTATGCCGCCGTCACAACGCTCCGTCTCATCGCCTATGCCGTTGCGAAGAGCACAGGTGGATGATAAAGTCGCACATTCGCTAGTGTCATTCTCGCCTTCACCACCCACACCGGAACGTCCGCTTTGGTCGCTACCAGACGACGCTCAGCAAGACTCGGCTCATAACGAACATATCGGCCTGTCACGCAGTAACTCCACCGCCTCGGCGTACTCGGACGATCCGGCAGGAGCTGAGTCGCACAAGGCGGAGCCTCCAGGGCCTGATGTGCCACCATCGAATGACGCGCCTACTACTTCGCCCACATCGGCACCTCCGGCGCCTACAGATCCTTGGCTCCAGACACCCAAATCACCTCTCTTACAAGATACGCTGAGAGACATGTTTGACTCGTTTGCATCGGCCCTCACAGATCTGGGCATGGACACGAAAGAACCCATCAGGGGACTGGACGACGTGTCCGTGTCGTACCACAATGCACCGTATCAGGGCGGCTCTCATGGCCTTCCGAGCCATCCATCGACGCTCGAGTCGATGCTTCCACCTGATCCGCTTAAGCTTGCTGCCAAGCCAGCCAGCACGCTCACGCCTACTGAGCCGAACACTCCCTTGACACGCACGCCATCGACCAAGTCAGACGTACCACCCGTCCCGGAACATCGTCTTGATGTGTACGGCTACAATATATGGTGGCCTCATGCCTTCGACATCACGTCGAATCTCAACTATGACTCGGTATCAACAGGTCAACGCGCCCGTTTGTTTGGCGATGCGATGATTGATCTCATGACGCGGCCGACGCATCTCGATGTGTGGATCCAGCAGATCAAGTCCCAACGCCCTAATCAGGCAGATGTACTAACGCGCCAAGTACAGCAACAGCAACTGGAAGAACTCGAAGCCACATTGTCGCCGCGTCCCGATGATCCGAAAGAAACTCCTAATGAACTCCCTTTGCCATCCAACATTCCTTATCCACTTCTTGCCAAGGCACAGAGTGCCGCTCATGCCGACCCCGGCATCTCATTAGCTCGTGTCTCGCCGCGAAAAGGTGCCTCATCCTCGATCATGCAGTCGTCCACGGCCTTTCTTATGAACCAGCTGGAGCGCGGCCGCGACCTGCTGACACCCAATACCGCAGCGTCCCCCACACCCTCTCGTCAGCGCACGCCCACGACGGCCGCACCTCCTACATCACATACGTCGCCGAATGCTTCCAGTGTCATGAACCGCTCCCTCTCTGCCCGCACCCTAGGGGCTGCCTCGACGTCGGGCAGTGTGCCTATGGGTCTGGGCATAGTTCAGCGCTCGGCTAGTCAGGCGCCTCCAGATCCAGCCTTTTCAGCAGCTCTTACACGCGTGCGGGACGCGCTACCAGACATTGACGATGCCACCGCTCGTCATTACCTCACCAAGAGCCAAGGCGATGATGTCCGGGCGATTAACGACTATATGGCTGAACACGCCTCCCGGCATGACGCGACACAGCGCCGCGGTATTTTCTCCCGCGCTACAAGGACGCGCTAGGCGCGCAGGGGTATCTAGAGATAGAATGTATAAAAGTGCGGATACACCAGCTCGTCTTCGAGCCATTGCCGCAACATGTCACCCACAAAGCGCTCCACTTTGCCGACGTTTTCCAACACATGCTTCACGGGCTCGCCAATCTGGCTCTCCACGCCGAGGTAGGGTAGGATGCGCTGGCCTTGGTGCCGGACGCGGATCCTGGCGTCGTAGACCTGCCGTAGACCATCGGCGCTGCATGGCTCCGTGGAGTCTTCTGTGAGGCTAACGTGAATGCAATTTAGGACACCGTCCACCGCAACGATCGCTTGTGCATAGAGTTCCAAGCCAGTGATAACGAGGCTGATGGGCAAGCTCATGACGGTATCGTCATGGTACGCAATCTGAAGTGACGACGTGAGCGACAGTCGAATGGTCGATGTGAGCCACTGGACACTGAAGTGCAGCTGCATCGACGGTATGCTCTGCTCACGCGCACTCTCTTCCCATGCGAAGGACATATCACTGGTGCCAACGTCTGAGTCAACATCGCTCCATCGGTGCGACGAAGCGTCGTCGATATCCGTCAGCACACTATCACCATCACCACTGCCCTGCACTGACAAGGGCATCTCGTCGTTTTCATAATGGCGAAACGTGCGAAGACGCATCGGCAAGCGTGGTGGCGGCGTGGACGCCCGTGTACACTTTTCCTGAGCCTGGGCGCGAACCGATGCTTGTGCTTCTGCGTCTCGAAATTCACGCCACACGTCACCCACATGTATGACCTGTATGTCCGGTGCCTCCGATCCCAACTCCAACGCATGCACACGCGTCGGACCCAAGAAGGATGGAAGGGTCGCACCAGAAAGAAACGCGTTGAGTCGCTCGCACAGAGAGTCGGCAAACGACTGCTCCAGCCCCTGCCAGTCCAGCTGGAATGACATGGTCCACCAGCAAAGTGGAGGGTCTGGGTCTACTACAACTACACGGGACCCAACTCAGTGAGCAGCGCATCTAGCATGGCGCGCAATGCCTGCTCATCTTCGGGAGCATTGATAGACACACTGACCAGCAGCTGAGCGTCAGCTTTGGTATACGTACTTTGTCAAGCATTTCCAGGGCACTCGTGACATTAGAACGCACTGTTTCGATCTGCGCCTCGGTGCCGTGCAGTCGCTCCTCGGATGCACGGTTCTGCTCTTGTAGCTCTGCTAGCTCTGCCTGTAATGCCTCAATACGGGGTGTCTGATCAGCGCTCACACGTGCACGGATCGCCGTCTGAATATCCAAGTCGGGTCGCCACACATCTTTCAGGTCGGCGAGGGCGTTGTGCTGTCGCTTGTCTGCCTCGGCTGTCAACTCCTCCAGCTCCTGGAGGCGCTGTGAAAGTTCATATTTGGATATAAGTGTTTCCAGGTCATTCTGGCGTCAGCAGTCATCAACACGTACTCGTATGTCTGTCTTGAGTTCCTGGAGGAACTGCAAACGCGCCTTTTCTACGGCAATCGGGTCCACTTGCGGCAGGACTCGCGAAAAGTTTTTGGCACTGCATGTGAGTGGCAAAACACGTACGTGGCCTTGTGGTCAATTAATCCCAAAAACTTTTCCAGCGCCGCACGCATGCGGACCAGCCGCTCAGGATCCGCAGGCTCGGCCATCTGGGATGCACGACACGCGCTGCACGCAGCACGCGTCTCCACGTTGGTATGGAGGTGCGTCACAAGACCAGACTCCCCTCCATTACATCACGTGATGTACTGCTGCGGCAATTTCCCAGGCTTTTCCTCCGTGAGAGGCTTCGTCTGTTCCATTCACCAACCGACTCACCATGTACGTACCAAGCATGTCGGCGCGCTAATGTAACAGGGCGAAGTCGAAGAACCATACCAACCACAACCAGACGAGCAAGGCTCACCGTAACGGTATTAAGAAGCCCAGGACGAACCGTTACCCTAACCTCCGTGGTGTACGTATTTGCTCTTCGAAGGCACTCGCCGAGATCGCGACGAGGGCTGTCGGAAGCCATGTCGCCTATCCCACCCTAGTCACGACCGCCTGAGCGAGTGCTTCATCCCTGAATATGCATACTAACTCCTACAGGTCGACCCCAAGTTCCTGCGCAACCAGCGCTACGCCAAGCACGGTTCGGAGAAGGCTCT
>ERZ501061.540-NODE-540-length-12279-cov-4.858802_pt1 | contig 12279 bp, 5 predicted proteins | sample MGYA00510854_ERZ501061 | MGnify/ENA primary metagenome ERZ501061 (study PRJEB25958, sample SAMN03398515) | human skin metagenome | study: EMG produced TPA metagenomics assembly of the Human Skin Microbiome Metagenome (human skin metagenome) data set.
CTGGGCCGCATGCTAATGACAAGGCCCCGTCATAACCACTAAACTACGCAGAACCTGATCACAAGGCTTCCCTAGTACTATTTAGTTCATTTAGTAATGAATGAGAAAATGACAAAAAGCTTCCGCGCCGGGAATTGAACCCGGGTCTGGGCCGCATGCTAATGACAAGGCCCCGTCATAACCACTAAACTACGCAGAACCCTTACAATGCTATGTCGGAGCAACCGCTATAATAACATCAATATTAACAGTCGCGTGCACATCGCTTCCAAATCTTGAAATTTTGCCTACGACTTGCCATGTGAGGCTACCGAATCTTTTCAGCTTACGTGAGGAATTAGCGCGTAGTTTTTTTCTACATTCAGCCTCCTACGTTAAGCCACTTTCAGCATGCGAATCACGATGCTATGACCTATAACGATAATTTAATCTTGCTTTTTTTTTTAATATAGCGATTTGCTTAGACTTCTCTCGCCTTAGTGTGAGAGTAAACAAAAAATGTGTAGCTTTGACGTGTGCGAAGTTCTTTGTAAGGATTGACACACGCAAATGGGTACAAAGAAGTAAATCGTTAGAGAAACTCTCATGGATCGAAGAGTCTTCGGCATCTCTGGATGATGATTCCAAAATGGAAGGGCCGCCTGGGGCTCGAACCCAGGACCTCATCTTGAGTCTCCTCGAAAGCAGTAGGAGAGACGCATTCTACCAACTGAACTAACGGCCCAGTTACCACTGATGGTTTGGGTGGATTTCAAATATAAACCCAACCGTCTGCACCGCCCTTGCGCAGTCATGCAACTGCGCACGGAGTTTCCGTTTTTTGTGCCTTACGGGCTAAATTCTGTTCAAACACGTATAGGAAGGCTTTAAGCACGGTGGGATCGTCATGGAGCAAAGAACGCGACATACATATGCATTACCTTCATCGAAAAGTAGGAGTCCAAGTTCTGAATCCATTGTGGTTCCTTTAGATAATCTGGCACCACCTTCGCCCAGAGGAAGAGGCATTTTGTTACCACCCGCACAATACGGAGCATCTCACAGCCAGCGTACTCGCTCTTCATCTACAGAATCCCGTGATTACAACCCCTCGGAGTGGGCACTTATTGGCATAGAGAGAGAAAACATGCAATCGAAATATACGGTGACGTTAATGCATTGGCCTACCACAACGCTATATGCCTGGCCTTTAGACCCAAAATCTTCTAGAAAAGAAAGCCAGTGTTATATTACTCCTACCAGGAACAGAAGTGAAAGAACTGATCTTCGAACCATGCGCACAAGTTTGCGCGTCCTGGAAGATGCTGTTCGAACATGGATGCGATGCGTCAGGACCAAACCGAACATAAAAAACGGTGGAGTTTCTGTGGCATATACAGAACTTGAGCAAATCTGCAACATGCTGTCTTTGGCACCAGCCACACAAGATCAATGCAGTGAATGGTTGCAACTACAGCAGCTACCAAATTTTCCTCAGTCCGCACCTTCTTCGAATGCAAGTTCACCTAACCTGTATCCCCAATCTAATTGAGCACGGCATTCAATACCTGGAGGGGGTAACACCTCCACCCATGTAGTTTGACGGTTATGGTCACACAAAGGGATCTTATGCTTGCTCAGCCACATCAAGTTTGCGGATCGTGCGGTGTGAAACAACATGTACTAACAGTTCGGAATTTACTACCCATCCATATTAACGTAAAAACCAACAACACTCTATTCGAACCGTTGCATTGAATGATCGACCGTCCTAATCCACGGATTTGTTTGGCGTGTAGTCCTCGAATTCTTCCACAAGAGTATCATAATTTAGCAAGACGCTTTTTTCTATTCATGAGACAATCTACCTATAGATGCGTGAGCTCATCAAGACTTAAAATTCTTTTAAACACAATTTATTACAACGTGCGACAGAAGTGGCACAAATCCTTCTTGTCCCCATTGCTGTAAGCTGTTGCCTGAACAATGACAGGCACGAGGATCAAAGCAAGGAATACAATCCAAGCGAACAAGAACACCATCGAATATCGAAGAACAATCGAGCGACGCTGTGCACGCTGGCGAAGGGAATAGATAGGTGCATGGATCTGCTTCGATGGGCGGAGCCAAAACAGAGAAATTGAGTGAATCATGTCAATGAACGGCACAACAAGAGGAATAGAAAGAGCGAACAACAGCAAATGGGCTGTAATGAAGTCGGCCGTAAACATGCTCATCTCAATAATCTTCACGATAAATTCTCGCAACGGTTGGCTAAACGCATGACCACCAAGACCACGCCCATACCAACGACCCGTCCACCATGCACGGTTTGTCTCATCATGCTTGAATTCACGTGAAATGACAACAGACGTAAGGACCTTGAAAATGGCTCGCTGGATAGCAATCATCGCAATGATCCCAAGTACCGTATTAGCCGTGTTCCAGTATTCAATATACCAGAAGAACTCTAGCGTGGCAATCAGACCGGCAACAGCCAGAGCGTGTGCAACACCAGCTATCACACTGCCAAACTTCGCACAGCAGTTGTGTAGCGATGGACCGAAGAAAAGAGAAACAAAGAAGAGTGTCAAGAGAACCACAGCATTCCATGCAATTGGCACCAAGACAATGATAGCAAGACGAGAAATACCACCCTGGAATTGATCATCTTCAAATGTGAGTCCCGGAGCAGGGAAACTCTTCACATAGGCATATGCCACGGCAAAAATGACGGCCAACATGATGGGAGCCAAGATTTCATGGAAAATGATGGTCCTCAAGCTTGCACGCGGAAGATCAGCAACTAGCTTTTCACTGGGATGACCCAAACGCTTCTTTTTGTAACCTGTGATACGGGTGCGGCTAAGCCGGCAGTACCCGATCCAAGAGTTAGCATGACTGCGACTGTTGCCACGACCCATCCAGCGTAGGAATTCGCGGTAGTCAATGATGAAGTCGGAGAATGCAAACTGGTGTGGATTGAATAAGAACGGCGCAACACAGAGTGCTACCAGACTAACCCAGAAGTAGATGAGGTGGGGCATCCACACAGTAAGAGTTGCGTAGAAAAGCATGAGTAGGTAACGAATACCAGAGTAAATCGAGGGACCAGCGAAACGAGAGTACAGTAGCGCGAAGCTGAGACGTGTCGTGGCGAAACCACGGCCAGTGGCAATATAGCGAGCGCCACCAAAAGTCAAGTTAGTGATGATCGAATTTGAGTATATCTGTGTGGTAAAGATTTCAAACAGAGGACTCATCGACACAAACTGCTTCAAGAGACGGACAAACGCAGAGATAGCACCACGCTCCGATAACTCCTGCAAAAACAGAGGCAAGAAGGCAATCATGAACACAAGAAGAATACTAATGACCGTCCGCTGGACCCAGTACACGACAGGGTTGAGGTAGTAGCATTGACCTGAGCCGAGGACAAAAGGAATTCCATCCGTATCTGGACAAACGTCAACGGTCGAATACAAAGATCCAATAAACATGAGCGCAAACATGAAAAGCTGTACAGCCAAAATCACCATAATGTTGTTGATATGGAAGCCAGGGTGTCCGTAGTAGAATGTCAAGAAGCGATCAACCGGCAGTTGAGTGCCCAAATAGTAGTATTCACGCGACAAAATTTGTTCACCCATACCGTTGCCCAGCTTGGTAATAAAGTTCAAAATTGTTCCGAAACCAAGATCACGCCCTTTACCGCACTGGTAATACTCAGAGTGTTTGATTCGACCGCCACGCTGGAAAACCATCATACCCGCATAGATATCTTCATTTAGGTGGAGACCCTTTTGCGCCTTAGACACACCACCTCGTGTTGTCATATAGACTGAGTTCAAAAAGTCCGGATGACCATAATGGAATTTACCACCGATTTGTGCCATACCACGAGCAGCTAGCGTGCCGAAAGTCTGTTCCTTTCCGGCAGCCACGTCACCAAGAATACCAATGTTTTCTGAGAAAATATATTCCTTGGAACCAACGATAGCTACCGGTGCCTCGTCAAAGACATGGTAACCCGGACCGTAGGGGTTTTCCGTCGGCATGTCAATCGTCTCAAACTCAGACAAAACATTGCGAATCTTCAAGCACTCTTCCAAGTAATTGTCCTGGTTGGCATCAATCAGTTGAAGAAATTCACCGCGGTGGAAAATAATTGCGTGGTTCTGGTTGTCGGATTTTCCATCACCGAGAATTGGATTACCGGGCAACTCGATGCGGAACTTGGGGCGACGACGTCCATTTGGCAATGGCTCACAGTGTCCGTCCACAAGAGCAGAGAACCAACGTGACTCACCGCCCTCTTTGGATGGGGGCTCCTCATCCAAATACGCAATTAGAAGGTCTGGATACGCACGAAGCAGGAATTCCGTGTTTTCAATTTCCTCTTTGTTGAACCGTGAGTAGCGCTGCATTGAAATAACAAACTTGAACTTGCGGCGGCTCATGCGTTCCAACTCGCGCTCAAGACGTTCAGTGTTACCACCGAACAATTGAACAATCTCAGGATTTTCCACACGATAAAGCAGCTTAATGGCTTTATTATAGTTCATGAAGCCACTGACCGTACGATACAGCGTCTGTGCTCGTAGGGACGACCAAATACGCGTACGAAGAGTATACTCAGGCGCTGCAGACTTGAAACCAATGCAATAAAATGGCAAATCGTCTGATTTACCGCCCTTCAGATTCGACTTCTCGTCCTCGAAGCCAAACGGTGCTCCACCAGCAAAATTACCAGATTCCTCAGCCAATATCTTCGTGTCCTTTACGAAGTTATCCCACTCCACAGGATGCAATTGCTTCAAATACTCCAGCAGTGTCACACGCGTGTTTTGATCTTCCTCACGAATAATTTCTCGCAAAGACAAAAGGATCTTCTCGCTGTAATGAGGCGTAAGCACAGAGAATGTCGGCATTGCATCCACGGGTAAAGGTTCGGGAATCGATGTCATCAATGATTGAGCAAAGAAGCTGATTCTACGCTCAGCTTCCGAACCCTTGGGGAAGAACTCAGGTTTGGATCCAGACTCGAGCTGATTCAAGAAGAAAGGTGGCGCGCGAAGTGTGCGCTTATGAGGAGAATTCTCTGCAGGGGCTTGATGATACAAGAGACGTTGCACATGGTCAATAGAAAGTAAATGCTCACGGTACATTGAGATGATAATAGCATTCCATACTTGTGAAACCAGCACCTTGGGCTTGTACTTGATTTCCATATCAGCCGTGGCCAGCAACTTCGAGTAGATACGCTTAGGCAGACGCTGGAAAATGTCTGACCAAGGCGTCCAGACAGACAAGCCAAGATAAAACGCCCATCCCAGACTGAACACTGTGCTCCATACAACATACCAAAGGAACGTATCCAGGAAGAACAAGCACAAATCCATTACCATCATAGCCGAAAGAGCAAAGGTTGGTTGCAGCGAGCAAAGCACTGTACCAAAGTACCGGTCATGGCATGGTTTCACACGCATAGTCACCAAGACACCGAATGGATCCTTGAACGAAAGTGAAAGGAAGAAGTAACTTTCAGTCAGCTTACATCCAAACACGAGAACCCAAAGAAGAATCGAGAAGAAGCGACGCGTCCAGGGTAGCCGTGCGTACGAAGCTGTAAATGTCTGACTGGCCATGTATTTCCGTCTTCGCCAAGAGACACGATCACCAAAAAGATATCCCGTAGGCAAGATTGCAAAGATGGCGGTCAAGATAGACGACACTACCATCTGGGCAACAGAGAGAGCATAAGCAATATGGTTATCTCGGTTGAAACCAAAGATATAGACGGATGGTGCAATCATAAGTGCCATGCAAATGCCTAGCACAATCAGGCGACCGATGAGGTGGTTGGTATTGTTCCAAGTAGTGGGAATGTATATCACTTCAACGACAGTAGCGCAAATCATGAAAAATGTAGAAACGGCGCCACCGAGAGCGGAAGCACTTAGCATTTGGGCATCGGTAGGAGACCTGTGGGGCTCATAGGCCTTGGGTGCATTGTATGCCATAAAGTACCAATACAGAGCGACATGGAAAATCCAAATTCTGTTAAAATTCACAAGAAGATGCAGGAAAGAGCGTGACTCCCGGTATGTTTTAAAAAAGGCCTTCCGCCAGTCGATCTTGTCAAACTTCATGTAACGCTGCTGAGGTGGCACATCCACAAGACGCATGCCATTCGCGAGCTTGATCCGACTAATTCCCTCAGGATACCAAAACAGTTGGTTCACATCGTCATAGCCAATGATCCGATCATGGTCGCGTTCCTTTTTCACGAACTTTCCATCAATGATTTCGAAGACCTGGTCACGAAGGAATGTGTACAGTGGCTTCACCACAGAATGCAGATAAAGGCCTTCCGGAACTGGATCCAATCGGTTCTGACACTCTGGCGAGCGATAGTAATCGTCCGCACATTTGAAGATGAAACACAGACATTCGGGTACAAAACGGACCTGACTGCCTTCACCCCAGCACATGAGGTACAAGGCCAGCTGGCGAATGCGATCGTAGTCACTCATGCGGTACATGGCATCACGCCAACGGGCACGCGCGTTCTCAAGCGACTTGGTTCCTAGAAAGGCTGAGCCGCGCTTTGGTGCACCAGAGCGCTGCGCCATACTCGCAGCTCGGGCCAAGCCAGGGTTTTGGATCTTACCGATCGCATCGTCCAAATCGAGCTGTGCAGCGAAATACCACTTGCGGTAATTCGCATGCTCGCCTCCAATATAGTCAGCGTGTAGAGTAAGGAGGGCCTGTTGTGGGCTCATACGACTCGCACGCGAGTCTAGCAGAATCATTAGATGATCATACATGTTGCGCATGTTGTCCCGCTGAAAACCAAACTTATTTGCCAAGTCAATGAAAATATCTTCAATCTCTTCTTTTGAAAGCGGGATCTGCTTGTCGACGGTCCAAGCCGGATATGGTTCGCGCTGGCGCACACCAGATGCAGCAGCTTCTTGGTAGGCAAAAGAAGAAAGCTGGGCGGCATAGCCTGACTGACTCATGGGCATGCCACCGCCATTGGGAGAGCTGGGACTGAACGGACTTCCATGCCCATCAATGGCAGGATCCTGTCCTTGAGGCGAGGAAGGGCCAGAAGAGTAGAAAGGGTTCTGGTGGACTGGCTGCGTTGCAGCGCCACCTTGCATTCGGGGATCCATGCCAGTAGATATTGGGCACTTGCCACAAAGTCACCCAGTCAATGAGTTGTACGACGAGTCTGAGTGATGGCACTAGACACCGCACACAAATACAGATGCCGTTCGTATGAAACCTAGAACAGCAAAGCACTTAAGGTCGTTGGGAACCGAACGCACCAAAAGCGCGCCGTAAAGTGTCGTAGGATGAGATAGTCGATTGGTAGACAGTTGATAGAAGTCAAGCCGTGTCCTCGACACCCTACGCGCCACGCATGAATGAACGACACATGCACGAGCCTTGCAAGCTACATTAACATCCAACTAAGCGGCCACTGTCTGCATGTCTTATGCAGGATTGTGAATTTGCCACGTGCATGCACGGCACTGCCGCAAGGGCGTGTGTCATTGCTGCATATACATGCACCGATGGTGTGTGCTCAAGCACATGGCTGATTGTACGGCACGCGCAGGAATTGAGAGAGGGTTAAGCATTTGCCAGACCCCAACCTGTGTTTGAAAATACCCCTTGTCCGTCGTAACGTTCAGTTGGCTAGAAAATTTCGAACCTGTACGTAAAGTGCACACGAGCTTGAAGGCCGGAGAGCCGCCCAGAAAACTGATCATTCATTCAGAAATGCAAAGTCGTCCGTGCACGAAAAAACATTCTTGTCCGCTACAAAGCCACTAAATAAAAGAAACAAAAACGATAGGTGATTGTCTGACACGCATTACAGTAGGCAATATCTCCTACATAGCCGCCGCAACAGCAGCGGGGGCATCCATCGGAGGAGCAGGACGTTGGGTAAATTTGAGGCAAGCGCCGTCCTTAGGATATATCGTAGCAATCACCATCACCTTTTCACTCAATTCAGTGCGTTTATGCTCCCAGTTGAGCAGAACAGATGCATCGCCCATTACAGCAATAAGGTGCTGCATGGCGTATTCCTTACCAATGCAGTTATGTGGTCCACTACCAAACACCAAGTAGTTCTTGGGATGCTTCGCAGCTGGGGACTCAGCACCCTCCAGCCAGCGCTCAGGACGGAATTCATCAGGTGACGGATATGCCGTCGGGTCGTGCAAACTGTTCCAAAAGCTTGGAATGACCATGCTGCCTTTGGGTGCGGTGTACGTCTCACTGATAGGGAAGGGTTGACGGGCCATGTATGGCACCATTATAACAGGCGGTTTCAGACGAAGGCTCTCCTTCACGACCGCACGAGTATAAGTCATCTTTTCGATCATGTCAATGGTGAGTGGAGCGTCAATGTCGTTATTGCGAATGGCATACTGTTCCTCACGGACTTTACGGAGCACATCTGGATGGTCGGCAAGGTGCTGGAATAGGTATGTCAAGCCACTGGACATAGCATCTTGAGAGGCGAACAAGAAGCTAAGCAATACCATACCAATCTCACGGTCAGAAAAGTCGCGTACAAGAATACGGCGCTGCTCAGCACCAAGATCATCATTTTGACGATCCTCACGCGCATCCAGCATGGCTTTAACCCACGCGTCTGTTAGGCATGTGACTTCCTCACCCAGAGCCATGCGCTTCTTGCTTTCTGCAGCAGTGTGTTCAAACCACTTCATCGCATTCTTACGCGCTTGGATAGCACGGTATACCTTGGTTCCCGGGAAAGCAAATGGGAAGTTGACAAGCTCCAAAGCCATGGTAATGAGCCAGTACTCATCTGAAATTTGCTGTGCACCCTCGTCTGAAATGTAGTTGCCGCAGAACACGCGGAGAGAAGTCTCCAAATTCAAATTTCGCAGCGGAAGCATGAAAGCCTCGGCGTCCTTGCTACCCAAGGCTACCCATTTAGCGAAGTGTTTCTTGTAAATGTTTTCTTGAATATTCAGATAGATGCTAAGCGCGCGGCTCGTAAACAGCGTATTCAGACCTTTTCGATAGTCGACGTGTGTCTTGCCATTCAAGAATACCCAGTTGTCATGGCAGAGTACCTTCTTTGCCGAAGCGACAAGACAAGGTTCCGCATAAGTGGGACTGTTTAAAATTTTCCGCGTGTAGTCCGTGGACGACGCAATGACGATAAATATGTTAAACACGCTCGCGACACTCAAAGCACCACTATTCCAGCTTTCCTGGTATTTTTCCAGCGTCGGGTTCAGCGAGTCTTTAAACTTTCCAATAATAGGGATGGTCCATTTTGAGCCAGGAAGGCCGCCTTTCTTCATACGGTATACCATTTGTTCGAGTGCTAGTAGGCTTACAATCACTGTCAGCACAGCGAATGCCACTTGCACAGCCGTGAATCCCTCTTGAGCTGTAGCAGTATTCAACGTGTGCTGCGGGATGGTTTCATTTCCCGTCATGGCAGTGTCCCATACTTGCTGAGACTGACCGTGCGACATGGCGACTCCCAAATCGGGTGGATGAAGGGCAGGAACGTATTTGGCGTTACACTTGGATCAACAACGTTAGATTTAGTTGAATAAAATTCCTGCCTAAAAGGCTCCTTCACAAAACATGTAAAAATCAGGCGATATCGACCAGGAATCAAGTGTACACAATTTTCTCATAACTAAGTCGTAGAGATTGCGCCGCGCCAGTAAATTATGAATTTATTAATGAATTGAAAGTTGCAAATTATACAAAAACTTTCAAAAATTACACATTCTATAAAACAACGACCACGAGCATCAGCACCTCGACAGCTCAATCGGTAAAACCAAAGCAGAACATTAGGGAGTCATGAAATGGTTTCTTTTTTTTCTAGACACCAACAAACCAGTGCAGTTGTCAAAGAAAGGTTACATTAGCTGGACGCGACAAGAAAAGTGCAACTCCAGGTCAAATGAAAAAAAAATCGTGAAGTATGCTGTGCGCATCCACTACGGTGAATGCATATATCCGCGGTAACAAGAGCCGCCCACTGACAAGGATCGCAGCGCGACAACAGACTCTTTGGAGTTTATGAAGAAATCCGGCTGTTGATCGCAACAATCTAAGATTGTTCTCATCGCGACATTCCATGCGCTGCCTTTGACCCCAGGGAGGAAAGAGAGCCAATATTTTGTTCTGATACACTCAATAGAGATGTATTGTTCGTGCGTGCATCGATCTTGTGATGCGCACCTTGCGACGTTGTATGATGGACGCCTAACATATAAGGAAGGCCGGCGGCCCAATTGCCGAGAGCGCCAGGTGTAATCCGCCTACGCTGACCGTGCGTAACATCACAAAAGACATGATCGCAGAGGAAATGGGCCACTTCTTCCGTGAGCCCGTCAAAGGCTTGCATCAAAAATGTCACGGGCTTCAAGCAAAATGCGGAGAATGATGCGCAGTGTTGAGCAGATGGTTCCTTGAATGGGCTGCGTAAGAAAATCAGATTCAACAACACAATTCCCAACGACCATGTGTCCGCTTGCTTTGGATCATACGTCGACGTTAAATCGTGTCGGCACTCAAACGCCATGTAGGGCTTAGAACCACAGTTGAATTCACTTGATCGCTCGTTCACCGTAGCTAGACCAAAGTCGGTTAGTTTCACGACGACGCGATCGTCGTTAATGCCTTGTTGTGAACAGTCTTGGATGATAAAGTTTTCTGGCTTAATGTCGCGGTGACTAACGCCGTGATCATGGCAGAATTGTACGGCGTCACACATCTGCCCAAACATGGTGCTGATGAGCTGGAGCCGCGACTTCGACAGAAGCGAGTTCGGGGATCGCGACATTAGTAGCCACGCTGAACGAGTTGCATCCCGCCGACTCGATGGAGACATTCTTGCATCTCCATTTGGCGATGGTTGAAAAGACGAGCTGGGGGAGGAATTGTGGCACCAACCAGGCTTACCGATCGAGTCATTCGCCTCTTGCAACCAAAAGTAAAGGTCTTTTCCCGGACAATATTCAAGCACAAGAAATAGCCAGTTGTCTGTCTCGTATACGTTGTACAGTGTTACAATGTTCGGATTCGATGGGATTGACCGATGAATCATGGCCTCAAGGCGTTGAAAAGACAGCTGATCCGGCGTCAGATTCCTTTTCGATAGGCACTTCAGCGCATACTCCTTCGGTGAATCGTTAGCCTGATTGGATGGAGGCGCAACATATGAGTGGACAGATGCATAGTCATCAATACACGAATCTAGTGCAGCAGTATCGACATGTTGTGCTTGGTGAGCATTTGCTGCTGTTGTCATTGCTTTGTCTAAATTAGTTGGAAGTGAGGGCGACGAACCAGACGAAGTGACTGACGGTACACAAGGCAAAGGGAACAAAGTTGAAGTGTCGTAACTTGAAATCACTTCACGAACGAGATACACAACAGCATAGCTCCCGTGTCCTAATAGCTTGACGATTTCCAGTGGTTTTGTGAATTCAGAGAGCTCCCTGCCATCAACACCAGCATTCGCCTGTGCCTTGCGGACAATCTCATTGTCATGGACAAGTCCAGGCCCTATTCGATCACCCACACGGAACGGAGCGATAGGCGCGCCATGCTCTAGTGCACATGGGCTATTATTTTGAGGCTGATAGCACTGCACACATGCGTCACAGTCCGTATTTTGAACGGGCAACAGAGGCCCATCACTGTGGTGTGACATGCGGCCGGGATGACACGGCTGGTCCATGGTGAAAGGTGACAAGGGACGCATTGTTGGAGGTATCCTACTCGGCGACAGTGCTTGGACTTGCCTGGGACAATCAGAATCAACAGAAGCAAGAGAGCTAGTGGTGTGTGGTTGTGTAGTGTCACCCTGAAATGAGAAAATACTAGGTTGCATGGGAGGAGTCGAATCAAGCTTGAAATTGAAGCGTTGGATCAAGAACGAGGGCGACTGTGGTGCAATATGGTTTGACACATGTGTGCCTGAAAACGAGCCTTTGAAAGGTCCATGGGGCAAGATTTCAGGCCGATGGCTCACATCTTTGGCATGATGCTCTGCACGCACCCGGCTTGGGGAGGCTGGGAGACTTGGTAAGCTGTCTGACGGACAAAAGGCCCAATCGTCCGCGGCACGGACAAGTTTTTCTCGCTGCAGATGAGATGGACGCTTGATCGGCCGCGAAGAAGACAGCGTCTGCGGTGCGCCGTAGATGCGTCGGTTCCGTCCGTGAGACAGCGAAGAATTGGATTCGAGCTGAAATGAGTGCGCCCTAGGACTAT
>ERZ501061.546-NODE-546-length-12207-cov-4.084842_pt1 | contig 12207 bp, 11 predicted proteins | sample MGYA00510854_ERZ501061 | MGnify/ENA primary metagenome ERZ501061 (study PRJEB25958, sample SAMN03398515) | human skin metagenome | study: EMG produced TPA metagenomics assembly of the Human Skin Microbiome Metagenome (human skin metagenome) data set.
TAGCACCGGGGCGGACTGGGACTGCTTTTGCCATGCTGTTGCTCACGTCCCAAGATAAGACACGAGTATCACCACGTATGTGCCCCAACTCTGCTTGTTGTTGTATCGCATCCCTTCGTGCCAAGCGTGAATAGCTTACCTTGCTGTCACCACGGACGAAGAGCCTTCCCTTGCCCCTACGCAGTGTTAGTACGTCGGTTCTCCAAACTTCCACGCGAACAGGTGCGGCGCCTGACGATGTAACGCCATCCGCCTTGCTCCTTCTCACTCAAGGCATGTTATACGTACGGGTAAATCTTCCTGTTCGAGAACGAGCACAACTCGACCTTCATCTAATCTTCGTGTCAGCGACTTCACTATTACAAGGTCCATCGTACAGCGTGTGTCGACGCACGACGACCCCTAAACTCGCACAACGGCACGTACCTTGACGTAGCGATGCCTTGAAGACGGAGGGCGAGGCGTTCGCACAGCAGCAGCCTTTCGAGATGTCGTCGCAGAGCGACGAAAAACTATAGTTCTACACGTGACCTCAATGTAACGCACCTCCATGGTAAGCGTCTTGCGTCATTTCGTGCTGACTTGCCAAAGGCAGACATGATGTGGAGGGCGAGTTCTGTGGAGCGCCTCGGGGTGGTGGGGATGCCGGGCATCGTTTGGCTAGTACAGACCGTCTCCACCTCCGTTGTTGCCACTTGGGCGCCGACTTGTGCCTCTAGGCTCCATATCGCCACCCTGAACGTCGCGCTGTGAGTCAAAATAATTCCAATTATGCACATCGTGTTGGCTGCACCGGTCGTTGTGCGACGAAACCAAGCACCAAGAGAGCGCGTGTGTGGTTGTTACGCGTGTTTCGCACGATACTTACGTCTGTGAACAACGACGCCGTGAGTGCGTCAGCTGCCTATCGTGTCGTTCTTCCAGACATCTAGCACAGGCGGGTGGGGTAGCAGGCCGGCTACGGCCACTGCTACACCCAATATCACAGCTACGACCAAAGTTGCCGGTGAGCAAGATATTGAAGTAACGCCTGGCGCAAATGACACTGTGTCAGCATTGGCATTTTCGCCAACGGCTGATGTGCTTGCCGTTGCAAGTTGGGATACATTCGTACGGATTTATCGCATTGACAAGACAAATGCCCAGCCGGTGCAGCCACATCAGCAATACCAGCATGAGGGCCCCGTGCTGGATGTGTGCTTCAATGCTGATGGTAGTAAAGTGATATCTGTCGGTGCTGATAAAGTCGCTCGTTGTTTTGATCTGAATACGAATCAGGCAGCAATAGTTGCTCAACACAATGATACAATTCGTTGTGTGCGCTGGCTTCGTGCATTTGGTGGGGCTCTCGTGACAGGCAGTTGGGACAAGACAGTGAAAATTTGGAAAATTGAGCCACAGCCTACTCTTATTACATCATTAGATCTTCCGGAGCGCGTATATGCTATGGATGTGATCGGATTGATTGTCATCGTCGCAATGGCTGAACGAAAGATTATGGCGTTCCAATGTAATGAAGCTACGGGTACGGCGCAGCAAGTTGTTGTACGTATCTACGATCTGATGCCCTAAACGGCAAGACCTTGTTTCTCGCATCATTTGCTTACAATTGTGACAGGATCAGTTTAGCCCGCTAAAGTATCAAACACGCTCCATTGCCGCGCTACCTGATGGTGATGGGTTTGCTCTTGGAGGCACAGAAGGTCGCGTTGCTGTTCACTACTTCCATGATCCACCGGACCCGAAAGACGGTAAAGTGTATGTCGCAACCTCACCTCTTCCCCACATATGTACTGACATGGAAACTATAGTAAAAAGTTTGCTTTCCGTTGTCATCGAAGGACCAATGCCGACCATCCTGATGTTCCTCGGAATGAAACTCAACTGTACCCTGTGAATGCGATTGCTTTCAATGCACAAGGAACCTTTGCGACAGGGGGTGGTGATGGCTCAATTAGTTTCTGGTGTAAAGCGAGCCGCACAAGGTTGAAAAGTACGTACCCACCTGCGGACAAGTTTGCATGAGCATTGTGACTGACACAACTTCCTTTTTTTTTTTTTTAGCCTTTGAAACCAAGGGTGCAGCCATGGCGCCTAAGGAATTATTTAAAACGAACCCTAACCGTTTGCCTGTCACCGCCATTACGTTTAATGCCGATGCATCCATTTTTGCTTATGCACGTACGTTGTTTCATACACCTAAGTTGCATGTTAACAAAAATACAGTGGGCTACGACTGGCACAAGGGCTATCAGGGCGCTACGAGCGAGACGCATGTATTTATTCACCCAGTCAACCCTGAAGATATCAAGAAGCGGCCTCCTAAAATATGAAAGGAGGCATCTCGTAGTGTCGCGCAACGTGGTTGGTCGTTGTTTTGAGGTAGAAGATGCATATATACACATTCCTACGGCAAGTTGCTGTCGTGTGAAGTATTATGTGAAATGAGTCGGTCGGTGCTGAGTGGAACGCAGGTCGCATCCCCGATTCGTGGAGAGCAGCACCCCGATTCAAGAACAACCACTTCCTAAAGCTCAAAGACATACGCGCGCGCGTACCTCGCGTAGTCCAACGTATCTTCAGCAAAACAGTCAGGGATTTCTCTGGTTGCCCTATATCGCATGCTAGCGCGATCCATAGGCCTGTGCATCCGACAGGCTGCCTTGCATGTCGGCACGTTTCAGTGGCGCATGCATGTACGTGCCGTGCACTCCAGTCGGATGTGCTGCAAGGCGGCGACTATTGCTTTCGATGAGCTCGAGACACGCTCATTTTCGATAATCGCACATATTGACCATGGAAAGTCGACGCTCGCAGACCGACTGCTGGAACTTACAAACACAATTCCCAGCGACTCATCGAACAAGCAGGTACTTGACAAGTTGAAAGTCGAGCGTGAACGAGGCATTACTGTCAAGTCTCAGGCAGTGAGTATGTTGTATCAACCAGCAGGCCAGCGACAACCGCTTCTACTTAATTTGATCGATACACCAGGTCACGTCGACTTTGCGTATGAAGTGCGCCGTAGTCTTTCGGTGTGTCAATCTGCACTTCTTGTGATCGATGCAACGCAGGGGGTACAGGCACAAACCATTTCCGTCTACAAAATTGCACAGCAGTGTGGTCTAACGATCATCCCTGTGCTTAACAAGGTCGACTTGCCTGCATCAGACCCAGAGCGGTGTTTTTCGCAGCTCCAAGATATCCTTTCACTCGATACCTCCGTCCATAAACCACTTCTTGTGAGTGCCAAGACAGGGAAAGGAGTCGATCAAGTGCTGCAGGCATTGGTCGAGCGTACAGAGCCACTCGGGGGTGCTCAGAACATGTCCTCTGAAAACCGACAGCCGCGTGGTCTTCGCGCGCTGATTTTTGACAGCTGGTACGACCAGTACCGCGGCGTCATTGCGCTTGTAAGCGTAATGGACGGTGCCATCCGCAAAGGTGATAGTGTGGTGGCTTTTCACAGTGGCAAGAGGTATGATGTACTTGATCTGGGAATCAACAACCCGGAGCCTGTTTCTGTGCCGATTTTGCGGAAAGGCCAAGTTGGCTGGCTTATTACGACAATGAAAGAAACGGAAGAGGCGAGCATCGGTGATACATTCTACCGTGCTGGCGAGCGTGTGCAGCCGCTGCCTGGATTTCGACCAGCTTTGCCAACCGTTTTTGCTGGCATTTTCCCCACAGATAAGAGTGAGTTTCTCAAGTTGGAAGACGCGATCCAACGACTGTGCATCAATGACCGCTCCATTACGCTACAGAAAGAGACCATGTCTGCTTTGGGCCAAGGATACAGGCTGGGTTTTCTTGGCACGTTGCATCTCGATGTGTTTCGCCAGCGCCTTGAAGACGAATACGGCCATGAAATTCTCGTGACAACGCCGACGGTGCCATTCCGTATCACGTACAACGATGAGACGCAAGTACTTTGCTCGAATCCCGCTGATTTTCCGGATGAAGCTACGAAAAAGACGAACGTCGCATGCCTAGAAGAGCCCACAGTCATTGGCTCTCTTGTGTGCCCAGAAGAATACACTGGTGCGATGATGGATCTATGTGCCGAGCACCGTGGTGAACAGCTCGACATTGAATTTTCGACCGCAGGCCTGTCTCAAGTATATATGCAATACCGACTACCACTGGCGGAAATTGTCACAGACGTACGTCCCAAAGCGAACCGCATCTTGACATGCTCGAATATGACTAACGCGCCTTCTCCTCCTACGGCAGTTTTTTGACAAACTCAAGTCACGCAGTTCAGGCTTTGCCTCGTTTGACTACGAGGAAGACGAGTATGTGTCGTCAGATCTCGTGAAACTCTCGTACCTTGTTGGTGGCACACCCGTCGATGCACTCGAGACGGTGCTGCATCGTTCGAAAGCTTCTTTGGTTGGTCGTGCATTTGCTAAACGATTGAAAGAGGCCATCCCGCGGCAGCAATTTGAAATCAAGGTCCAAGCGTGTGTGGGAAGCAAGGTTCTCGCAAGCGAGACGATCCGTGCGTATCGCAAAGACGTGACAGCTGGTCTTTATGGCGGCCACTTTGAAAGAAAGCTCAAACATCTCAACAAGCAAAAGGAGGGTAAAAAACGACTCAAGGCCATGTCGCTCGGCAGGGTCCAGGTTCCGCACAATGCCTTCATGGATATCCTCGATACACGTTCGAAACGCTCATCATGATCAACTTCTTGGGGCATTAAAAAACACTTCCTACGCATACGCACCCATAATACTCTGCTATGGATGCTGCCACGTCACTAAGCATCAGTGGTCCACTTGTTGGACTCCTAACACTAGTTCATGAACATAGCCAGAAGAGAAGCTAAGAACAAACTTGTGAATACCGCGGATGACACGCCCATGGGCGCGGCGGCACTTTTGTCCTTCGATGAGATAATTTTGCCATAGTCGGTGTCAGTGGAATCATTGGACCCTGTCGTAGGCGGCTCGACCGACTTCTGACCGTGGGAGGTAACAAACGGCGGAGGTCCCACAGGCGGCGTGTAGTTGCGCGTTGGACTTGTATCATACTTGCCATCCCAGCAGTACATATCCATGCATTGCTGGCACTTGTCCGGAATCTTGGCACCGCTCCGCTGCATCGGACGCAGTGCGCTCGCACATGCTAGACATAGAGGCCAGTTATCCATTTGGCCACCCATTGTTGCAACGTTACGAGCATTGTCGAGCATGTCATGCTGATGATGGACATTGTACGCAAGCTCAAACGTACTAGAATTCGAGAAGCCCGAGTACGGGTAGTTCGGCAGGTAAATGAGGACAGGGGCCGTCGAATTCCCGACAGACGTCTTCGCATTCGTGGCATCGTTAGGGTCACAACCAAAGAATGTTGGCCGTGTGTTAAATCCGCGATTCACAAACGTCCTGGCGTCGGGTACGCGTGGGAACGCCATGTATGAGAACTCCGACAAGTTAGACCGCTTCTCGACCTCAATAAGCGCCGTACCATTGGGCCAGTTAACCTGGTCCGAGCTTGCATCGACGGCCACAATCAAGTCCAAGCCACGGGCAGGCTGCAACAGTGGCTCCAAAGGAATGTTCTGATTCGCCTCACCACCGTCAACCAGATCAATGTACTTCGCGTCAACAAAGTGGTTTGAGCTCTGACGATAGCCCTTAAATGGGTTAGGAACAGGCGCCACGTCATTGTAGCCCTTATCCACATCCTCAAGAATCGTTTTCAGCACATCATTCAGGAACCCTGTGGAATTGCTCTCCAAAAGCTTGTTATAGGCACCATTAAACAGCGTACTGGACGTGCCGACCGTGTAGCCAAAGTTTTCATAGTTCGCAATACATGAAGACCCATCTTTGGGATTTCCGTCAACCACGTCCGTACCAAGGTAACCCACGGGGAAGAATGCCTCCAGTGTTGGTTGCCATGTGCCGAACTCATACGGCGTAAACTCAAAGTAGGTTGCATTCGGGTTAATCATGATCTGATCAGGCTGTCGACCGATACTCAGCACAATAGGGAATGGATAAGTCGCATCCCTGAAGCCCGTTTGGTTCACAATGTCAGAGTATGTGATGCGCTGGCCATGATCAGGGTACTGCGTGTCGTTCATCAGCTGGTACGACAGTGCGCGCCCCCAATAGTCGCTAATTGAAATTGGAAAGTCGGCATGCTTTTTAGCGCCGACATCTTTGAACAGGTGTTCGTAGAACGACAGTGAGTCATGATTGGGATTCACCAGGTTTGACGACAATTCCATGATGTCATCAACCAGAGACTGCGCCGTTGGCCATCCATTGATGGCTTGCGCTCCCGTTGCCCATGATCCTCCGGACAAGCCTGCGTAATAGTCGGCAAGTTGTAAAAAGCCGCCAACCCCTTCATTCTTGGACGTCTCGTTTCGCGAATCAAAGCCTTGCGACACGCCCAAAGCCACCAGCATGGCTCGGTAACCACCGCCACTCACGGAAATGCCGACTTTTGGCTGGTTCTCGCTCACAAACTGCTCCGCACCGCCAGGAAGTCCACCATCACCATCCAGCCCCACACTCTTCAGCCAGTCAACCCACAATGACCGCGTATTATCGCGGTGGCGCTGCATGTAACCTTGCTCGAGTTCATTCATCCGGTGGTCCGATGCATTGCGCACGTAATTCACGTAGTTGTTCCCCTCAGGCTTCTTCGGACAAGGAACTTTGGCTGGAGCATACGAGTCCTTCGGCGACATGCGACGCTGCCGTCGGTGCTCAGCCCGGACCACGTTACGCGCGCGTGCCATAGTTTCAATCAGCTTCTCGCGTTCTGCAGGAGACAACATTGCATTCATATCTTGCTCCGTGTAAACATTCACTCCATTTTCATCCTTATGCACCGCGCTGGCTTGCTGTGCACTCATTAACAAGCCAGCTGCGAACCATGTCGCCACAGAAGAAAACTTCATCGTCGGTGACAAACGTTGGTTCGTGACTGACGGATGTATTTGAGTCGAAACAGCGCGCCACGTGATTATATAATATGCCTAACTTAACGCCAAATAGATGTCAGGGTAGTTCGCTGCTGAATTTTGGCGCGCCGCTTTGGCGCCGGTTGCAGCGTTTCGCCTAGATGACGTGTGTCATTATCTCTCAGGAGTTGGAGTCGCGTATTGGCTAACTCTCCATACAGACCTACCGTGAACATGCCGGTGTTGTTACTGCGAATATAGTAAGATTTGGCGCCATGGCATATAGAAGGGAGATAAGTCCGTAGAAAGGCATTGATCCATAGGCCATGCGACACAAGCACCAGATGTGGAAATACATCTGTGCTGGATGACAATGCTTGGTCGTTGGTAGCATGCCCCTCGTTTCCAAAAAACGTGTCGTTTCTGTGCTGTACACTTTCAAGACCCCTCTTAATCTTCTGATCTTTTGTATCGGCCGTAGCGTGTTCTTCTTCGTTCTTCACGCCATTCTTCTCTTCCTTTTCGTCTTCACCGCCATCCATCTTGGCCGTTTCCGTCATTTCCTGCTGTTGCGCTTCCTCCTTATCGATCTTTTTCTCGCTGATTTTGCTTTGAGGCTGGTCCCTATGTGCAAATTCTCGGAGCCAATCGAGCCATTTTTGGCCCGCTTTCGCCACACGTGCATAGAACTCTCGATCTGTCTCAGCACGACCAAGCTCCGACTGGGGTAGGCGTGCAAATCCTGGTACTGCTTTTTTTTCCTTTGTGCATTCTGAGCGACCAAAGTTACGCTCAGACAAACCTGAATCAATGTACACAACATTGTGCCGAGTGACGAACGGTGGCTCACAAGGCGGAGTGCGAAATGTTGTAGAATCTTCTTCGGTCAGGTCTTGCATGCCGCATCCGCGAGCAATAGCTGCGGCTGTCTTTTTGGCACGACCTATGGGACTTGTCACAATCAATGAGGGCTTTGGCAAATTAAGCGAATTCTCCCAATCCGAGTCAGTCTCGGGTGACCAAGCAGCTCTCAGCTTGTCGAGTTGCATTACGCCTTTGGGCGAGAGTGGTGCATCACAGACTCCTTGGAGAACTCTTTTCGCATTTGCTATAGATTCTGCGTGTCGCACGAGAGTAAGAAGAGCGATAGGTTGAGCCGCTTCGTCGTTCGCACAACACATTCGACCGTTGTGTCTGACGTCGTGCGTTAATGTAGCATGGAACCCACCTCCACTCTGCTAGATTTCGGCACATATTTGGTCCTCAGTATTCGATGTGACATTGTTGACGTAGGTGTCACACACGAAAGCTTTGAGAGGTAGCGAATATGTATGATGCGTCCGCCTGTCACAAGAACTCGTAGCCCCCAAAAAAGTTCGCAACAGTCTATATTCATCGGTAAAAGCATTGAAGATCAGAGCTATACAAGTACTTATTTTCGCGTGCGTGTTGCTTCGAGTAACGCTACTCATACAGATGAGAAACGGCACTAGAATACAATTTTTTCTAGTTCAACATGCAGATGAACGTTCATCATCACTGTCGTACAAAGTTCGGATATTCAATGAACTATAAGGAGTACTTTGTGTAAAAAATCGACTGACATCATTTGTCCTGCGTATTCGAGCGCATGGTGTCGAGTACGAGTGGCGAAGAAAAAAAGGATCTGCTCCGACAAAGGAAACTATATTTTGACAAGGGGGATGAATCGTATAGCTTGTAGCTATTGACGAAGAGATGAAAAACGTGGGAACAACCCAAACATGCACACACACACGTATATAAATTTGCCCAAGAGAAAACACATATAACACCCGCGTGCAGGACGCTCATGATAGAGCTCCTGGCTGCAAGGGAGAATTCTTGGCTGCTTCTCCACCATTTTTGACGGGAAAACAAGTGGAGGCGCCATACAGGTCATTCCCCACACATCGTTTCTTGACAATAGACGTACTACTACGCGAAAGTCTATGTGCCATCTTCACGCAATGAAATGTGCAGGCGATGGGTGATATCAGAGCACCGACAAAGTACCCAAGTTATGCATATAGAATGCAAAATATTGCTTAGTTTCTCATGTCAAAATAAACACTCGTGGTATGTCTGCGTGATCCATGGGCGGATCTTGCAGCATGAAGGTAGCCGATTTAACCTTACTCTACCAATCGAAGGTCGCCAATTCGATCTGGTGCGAACTGGTCTTTGTGCTCATCCCAAAGTCTGTCGTGATGGTGAGTCGATGCCCCAAAATAAGCACTTCCACATACCTGGTAAGGGCTTGAATGTATTCCTGCTGGAGCGTTTGGACTTGCTCCGGAGTCGGATTAGGATTCTTTTCCACATGAATCGGCGCACCAACTGCCCAGTGTAAGCGTTGCAGTCTCTCATCTTGTATACATACCCACGACATTAATTGGCCGCTGGTAGGGGAGCCAGCCATAGTACCGATGGAAAAATCCGCGGCCAACAAGGATGGGCATAGTGAAGCCACATGCAGCTTTGATTTTTTGTTGAATCTTGTACAAAGTGGATTTGCGATCGTTTTCAACCTGATAATACATCTCATTCTCGCCGAAAGAGACCACGGGAACTAGACTTGCACCCGTTCGCAATGCGACCTTGATGAAACCTAGGCGGCACTTTAATGTAAGGTCCATGAAGCCTGCATGAGCAGCCAGACTTTCTTGCGCGCCACCGACGACGATAAGGATCGACTCGCCTGGACCCGAGCGTAGAATCGACTCGCAACTGGACCGCGAAACAGACCTGTATCCCAACAGCATAAGCCATTCACGATAGATAGGCGTGTAGAAGTTGTTTTGCAGCGTAAGGACATGCGGAATGAGTCCTGGGAATTTTTTGGAAAAACCACAAGCCTCTGAACCAAAAGATGCCACAGAACCGAGACCAAAGATGCCATGAGGATGATAGCCAAACAGATAATTCTTCGTTGGATCTAGGTCCGCGGTTTTGTGCAATTGTATCGGGAAATACTTTGCAAACCAGTGGAACAAGAAGCAGTCTCGCGCCCAGTTGGGGGCGCGACCTCCCCGCTCGTGTGTCTTGGTAAAGGAAAGGTATGTGGCATAGGCTATCAAGAGTGGCCAAAGCATTGGAATGGTGCTGCAGGAATGTTAGAAACATGTCATTCATCATGCTGCGTTATCACTGAGACGTACACGGCCCAAAATGAAATGCCAAGAGCCACTAGTGGCACAAAGAGCCACAGTAGTACGCTCAGCACATGCGGCTCCTTCATCGGCTTTTGCTCATAGAAATGAGTCACACGATTCACTTTCGTGCGCAGCTCTTCTTCCGTCATGCTTGCGCGTACATGGTCCTTGGCTTCTGAATGTGCTGTAGCCATGGTTGCTCTGCCCAAACGCCTGTGCAGAAGCAGCTCGGGTCAAAACTCCTTCTCCACCGGAGCCACGACCAAACTTTGGCCCGTAAACCGGACGAAGTTGGTGCGTGTCTCCGCATCATCCTGCACGGACACTGTCAGGCATTTGACACGTGCATGATCCACGTGACGCATCTCACCGATCAACAAGTTATCGGCGACGTGTGGCGCCGATGCGATGACGCGATCGTTGTGTGTGTTTCGTTTCCAACACTGGCAGGCCTCTTGAATTGACTAACGCGAGGCGCTCTGCATCATGCAGCCGTTCCGTGCTCCCAGCACCAGTGCGTTACGTTCGCGTCGCGATGCATCTGGGAGAGGCGGTGCGGCCGTTGCAACTGCCGGTCTGGCTGAAAAGCGCATGCCATCCGGAGGCGGCGCTGTGGCACCTAACATGGGCCGACGCATTGTATCACAGGGCCTTGCACGGACGCAGCAGCGGTCGGGCGAACTGGGTACGTCTACTGTGCCTGCGGCCCTCCAAGTAGATAATACGAGCTTCGAAGAGTGGATGAAGATGGCAACGGATAACAAGATCAACGCGACCAACACATGGTCATTTGCACTCATTGACTACTTCCACGATATGTCGCTATTGCGCTCGGATTCTGGCGATGGCTCCATCAACTTCCAGAAAGCATCGTGCACACTTGATGGCTGTGTCAAAGTGTGGACCAGTCGCGTCGACAGTGTAATGGCTGAAACTGGTCGGCTGCTCAGTGGTCTACAAGACGAAGATGCAACGGCGCACGGCATTGGCGACTCGTCCGCGGCGGAAGTTGGTGACCGTTCGTACAGCGGTGCCGATGATGCTTCATCTGCTGTGGACCGCGCAGGTGTGGATGCAGAAGATCAGCGTCGTGGTAAACGTCGCCATCGCGCACAGGAAGCCACGCTTGCCAAGAGCTTTGCTCAGTTGCAAGTGAAGCGCTTTGATCTGGAGTTTTCTGTCGATCCTTTGTTTAAAAAAACAAGTGCAGATTTCGATGAAGATGGCGCTGGTGGTCTTTTGATGAATCACTTACATGTCGATGACCATATGAAAGTTGTGTTTGATGCATCAGACGTGGCAGCGACGACGGAGGCGGACGATCATGACATGGATCAAAATAATAGTACGGATGCTGTCTCTGCGAATCAACAAACACTCACGCCTCCGTCTTCAGATACCCCATCTATGGACATGGAGAAGCTCCGTGCACGGATCTATGCAGCGGCTGCACAGACCAACCCAAGCGTGCCGATACAGATGGAGCCACTAGCGTCGCTCCTGGACACGCGCACCATTTGCCCCTCGACAGCCAATTTTACGTTTGCAGAGGGGAATGAGGCCGCACCACCAACGATGCAGCTGCCTGAGTTGGACGGTATCGACGGGGCGAGCATGGATGTTGAAGATATGCCTGAAGACTTGGATGGCGCTGATGGCGTAGATGGGCTTGACTTTTTTGACGGTCAAGTTGGTGATGATGTTGCTCCTACGAACGAAGAACTTGCTTTCGATGTTGCAGTCGCGCACAATGGACGGCGCGAAACGGACGAACACGAGCGACTTTTTGATTACTTTGACCAAAAGATGCAAAAAAACTGGGCTGGGCCAGAACATTGGAAGATGACACGAATACACATGAAGAAGCCTGGCCTTGTAGCCGGTGCCACGACGACGGACGAGGCATCGTCTGTTGTCGCGACAGATAGCGGCGTCAAGGCGAAATATCGCCGTTCGAAAGAAGAGCAGGCGATCGACTTTCTCAGTGCAGAGCCACCGCCGCCAGCCAAGGAACTTTTCGCTCCCAGTGCGACACCAAGTGCCATCAAGCTGACCAAATCGGCGCAATCCGCGTCAGACGCTCACCTCCTACCTGAAGACCACCACTTTAC
>ERZ501061.550-NODE-550-length-12023-cov-4.183239_pt1 | contig 12023 bp, 10 predicted proteins | sample MGYA00510854_ERZ501061 | MGnify/ENA primary metagenome ERZ501061 (study PRJEB25958, sample SAMN03398515) | human skin metagenome | study: EMG produced TPA metagenomics assembly of the Human Skin Microbiome Metagenome (human skin metagenome) data set.
AAAGCAAAGGTTTAAAACTTTATACAATTGCTTATGATGATAAGGGTTTTTTAGTCAACGATTGTAGCAATTATTTTGAAATTAGGAGAAGTTATATGAGTATGATGTCAGAATTTAAAGAGTTTGCCCTCAAAGGTAACGTGATGGATTTGGCAGTGGGTGTCATCATCGGCGGCGCGTTTGGTAAAATCACGACGTCGTTGGTAGAAGATATTATTATGCCGATTATCTCTGCGATTATGGGCGGCAAAATCGACTTTACCAATATGTTTGTGGTGTTAGGTGATGTACCTGCAGGCACCGCTATGACGTATGATGCGCTGAAAAAAGCGGGCGTGCCTGTGTTTGCTTACGGTAATTTTATCACCATCTTAATCAACTTTATTATTTTGGCATTTATCATATTTATGTTGGTGAAAGCCATGAACCGCCTACGCCGTCAAAGCGAAGCACAAGAAGCGGCTGCACCAGAACCTTCAGAAGAAGTACTATTGCTACGTGAAATCAGCAGTAAATTAAGCAAATAACGGTTTGTAAAAAAGCTGATAGATTAAAATTTCAGCCCATGTTATTTATAAATGAAAAAAAGCCTCCATGATAACTGGGGGCTTTTTATTGATTGCTAGTCAATCTACCTTTTTTATCTATACATATTCATCAGCTAACGACAGTAAGGCAAGTTATGACAAAGCAGGTAATCGTGCTTGGTGCAGGGGTGGTGGGTGTCACCACTGCTTGGCAGCTACGACAAGCAGGGTTTGAGGTAACGGTAATCGAGCGTGAAAGCAGCGCTGCATTGTCAACATCGTTTGCCAATGGTGGGCAAATATCTGTATCACATGCCACGCCTTGGGCAAATCCTGATACACCCTATAAAGCGCTAAAATGGTTATTTCGAGAAGATGCGCCATTGTTGTTTCGCTGGCGTCGGTTGTTGGGTTTGCCGGGCAACGCGGGACAAGATGCAGCCCCTGATATGGCGCTGTGGCGATGGGGTTGGCAATTTTTGCAGCAGTGCAATGCGAAAAGTGCCGATGCTAATTTGGTGCAGATGGTCAATTTAGGATTATACTCTCGGCAGATACTGGGGGAAGTCAGGGCGCAAACAGGCATTGATTATGACTGTCTGACACGCGGTATTATGCATTTTTATACCGATCATGCTGAGTTTCAAGCAGCGATAGCACCCACTAAACGGATGCAGCAATTGGGCTGTGATCGGCAAGTGATTAGTGTGGATAAAGCGATAGAATTAGAGCCTGCGTTAACTGGTATTGGCAAAGAATTGGTTGGGGCGACTTATACCGCACTTGATGAATCGGGGGATGCACAAAAATTCACCCATCGCTTGGCAGCACTTTGTCAACAGCAAGGGGTAATATTTTTATTTAATACTGCCATCAAACGACTTGTTTATCATAATCAACACATTGATGGTGTGGAAGTAATCTCCGTTGACAGTAAAGATAATGCTGCTTTGCCAGCGCAGTCACAGATACTGTCCGCCGATGCGTATGTACTGGCGTTAGGGAGTTATAGTCCTGCCTTAGTCAAAGCATTGGGTATCAATTTACCCATCTATCCTGCCAAAGGCTATTCAGCCACGTACCCCGTGTTGCGACCCGATGAGACACCTTATGTAAGCTTGATTGATGATGAGTTTAAGCTGGTGTACTCGCGCTTAGGCGATCGTTTGCGAGTAGCAGGAACAGCTGAATTTAACGGTTTTAACCTTGAGCTTAATCCCGTTCGTTGCCAAGCGATTACGCGGCGGGTGAGAGAGGTGTTTGGGGATGCGGTAGATTTGACTCAGCCAAATTATTGGACAGGGCTGCGACCGATGACACCGTCAAATGTGCCGATTATCGGTCGCGCGGTCAATCGCCAAGGACTTATTGATAATTTGTATCTCAACACCGGACATGGCACTTTGGGCTGGACGCACTCGAACGGCTCAGCAAAAGCGATGGCTGATATCATGCAAGGGCATCAGCCACAAGTAAATTTTAACTTTGTGGGCTTGCAGGATTAAGAGATTGGGTTGGGATACTGGCAGATTTTGGAAAGGTCACAGTGAAGGTCGAGCCTTTGCCAACTGTGGAGGTGATATCCAAGGTGGCATGGTGCTGATACAAGACATGCTTGACAATCGCTAGCCCCAAACCGGTACCCCCTGTGTCACGGCTTCGACCCGTGTCCACACGGTAAAAACGCTCGGTTAAGCGCTGAATATGGCGCTGCTCGATACCAATGCCATTGTCGGTCACGCTAAAACATACCCCCGCGTCACACTCATACCAACTAATACTAATCTCACCACCTTTGGGAGTGTATTTAATAGCATTGGTGATCAGGTTACTGAGCGCACTTCGCAGATAATCTTCATAACCCAAAATATGTAACGTGCTGTCGATATGCAAATGAATCATATGGTCGTATGACTTGTTGTACATCTGCGCATCGTCAAACAATTGCATCAGCATTTTAGGAATATCAATGTCTTTTGGCTCAGTGGGTTTTTCATCGTTCTCTAAGCGAGATAATAACAATAAGTCATTGATGATGTTATTCATGCGCTGACTTTGCTGCATCATCTGAGTAAACGCGCGAGCAATACGCGGATCTAACTCAGGCTGTTCACTCAAAGTCTCCACATACCCCATGATGACGGTAAGCGGCGTGCGAAGTTCATGCGAAACATTTGCCACAAAGTCTTTTCGCATCTGTTCTAAGTGCTGAAAACGGGTGACATCATAAATCAGCAGTAATTTTTCTTGCCCAAATTTGGTAATCTTGCACTGCACATAGCGCTCGATATTAGACGGGTTATGGATACGCACACCATCTGGATAGTCTTCAATGTGGTGATAATATTGATGAAAAAGCGGGTTGCGAATAATGGTCAACACATTGCGACCTTGGTCGGGCGCTTTAAATTGAAAAAGCCGCTCGGCAGAGTTGTTCCACCATTCGATACAGTCGTTTTTATCAATCAGCATAATCGAGTCTTGCAATGCGCTCAGCGAGTCACGCACTTTTTGCACCAGCGAAACGGTTTGCTGATGCGCCAATTTCTCTTGGCGATTGACTTGGTAGATATTGCTGGCGATGACATTAAGGTTGGGCTCAAATGCAGGCGGTAGCTCATCGGGATTTTTGTTATACCACGCTTTAAAGCGTTGTATCGACCATAAAAAATATAGCTGATACAGGCACAGCCCTATCGCCAGTCCCCAACCCCAAAACCCTAATAGCCCGCCAATCAGCAGCCCGGCAACCCCAGCTGTCACGACGGGTGAAATGCTCGCCCACATATTAATTTTTCTAGCATCCATTGAGAAAGCTTACTATAGCGAAGTTGGGATAAGTTGGCAAAAATTTCAATGCGATTAATCAGACTATTGTTAGTCGATTTTATTAGAAAAGCGATAGCCTGTGCCACGTACAGTTTGGATATAGTCCGCAAACCCAAATGGCTCAAGCACTTTACGCAGGCGGCGGATATGCACGTCAATGGTACGATCTTCGACATACACATTGCCACCCCACACTTGATCGAGTAGCTGGGTGCGGGTATAAGCGCGCTCAGGATGACTCATAAAGAAAGCAAGTAGCCGATACTCTGTCGGTCCGATATCCACCGCTTTGTTATTGGCACTCACGCGCTGACTGGCAGGGTCAAGCGACAAGCCGCCTACGTCAATGGGTTTTTCGCCTGACAATGCGCTACTACGGCGCAATACCGCTTTGATACGGGAAACCAGTTCACGGGTGGAAAACGGCTTGGTGATATAGTCATCTGCCCCAGCGTCAAGTCCTTGGACTTTGTTGTCCTCTTCGCCTTTGGCGGTGAGCATGATGATAGGAATTTCAGAGAGCATTTCATCTTTCTTTAGGCGGCGGCATAAATCAATGCCTGATAGCCCATTGGGTAACATCCAATCTAATAAGATGAGGTTAGGGCGATGATCGACCACCAAATGATGGGCTTGAGAGACTTCTGAGGCTTGCAAACAATCAAATCCTGCCATCTCTAGTGTGGTCACGATCATTTCTCGAATGGCAGGCTCATCTTCCACCACCAAAATAGTTTCATTTTTCATAAATTTCTCAAGCGATAAAATAGGCAACTGTTTACCAAAATAATTTTATGACAATAATATTACAATGACCATATTACAACTTCAGAATATGACAGAAAAATGACAACGATAAGTTTTTAGGGCTTTTATTTGTGGTGTTGTAAAAAATTCGGCGTTTCACTCAATTTTTGGTACTTAACACAGGTCGCATCACAGTTCAAAAATAAAATTTATCGGACCATCATTGCAACTGCTGACTTGCATATCTGCGCCAAATTCGCCTGTTTGCACCGCCCCATATTGCGTCTTGGCATACGCTACTATCTGGGCAAACAAAGCTTTGGCAGTATCGGGCGCCATCGCAGGCTTAAAATCAGGACGTCTACCCGATTGGGTATTGGCAAGGAGGGTAAACTGCGACACTAACAGTAAGCCGCCATTGACTTGTTGCACGTTTTTATCCATTCTGCCCAGTTCATTTTCAAATACGCGATAGGTTAGGATTTTATCAATCATTTTTTGCCCGATCGAAAGCGTATCATCATGCCCAAGTCCGAGGTAGACCAGTACGCCGTGGGCAATCTCGCCGACGATTTGTTGTGGGTGAGGCGCTTGGTTAACTGCGACTTTGGCAAATTTCACCCGTTGTAATACTGCTTTCATGATTTTTCCTATCCGTCAGTTTGAGCGTAAGCGGCTTAACTTAAAAGCTAGCTTGTCGCTTAACTCGTAGCCCAGTGTTTAATATACCGTGATTCTAAGGGGGATTTTGATTATAATAAGCCAACTTTAAAATGCTAATTTCGAGTAACTTATGACCTTGTTTACCACATTACAATCGCTTGTCCCACAACAAAAAATCAGTGAAATCGCAGGTCGTCTTGCCCAAAGCCGTCATCCGATGGTGAAAAAAACCTTTATTCGTACCTTTGCTTCGGTGTATGGCATCAAGCTAGAGGAATATGCGCGCGGTAGTTTTTCTCAGTATGACAGTTTTAATGATTTTTTTACCCGTGAGCTCAAAGACGGCGCGCGCAAGATTGATGATGACCCAGATGCGCTTATCTGTCCTGCAGATGGCATGATATCGCAATTGGGGCAAATCGATAAAGACCAAATCCTGCAAGCCAAAGGCAAATCGTATGAAGTTGGGCAATTGCTCGCGGATTATGAACTTGGCAAAGCCATGCAAGAGGGGAGTTTTGTCACCGTGTATTTGGCACCGACCAATTATCACCGCGTGCATATGCCGTTTGACGGTACCTTGGTAGAGACCATCTATGTGCCAGGACAGCTATTTTCGGTCAATAACGAGACCGCTGAAAACATTACCGATTTGTTCGCCCGTAATGAGCGCTGCGTGTGTGTGTTTGATACTGAGTTTGGTAAAGCTTGCGTTGTGCTAGTCGGGGCGATGATTGTGGCAGGGATTGAAACAGTTGCCACAGGCAAAATCAAACGTAGCGATCGCGTGCAGCGTCAAACCCATCACATGACATTGAAAAAAGGCGATGAACTTGGGCGGTTTTATTTGGGCTCAACGGCGATTGTGGTATTACCAAAATCAGCGGGCATGGCTTGGGGTGCAGGTCTTTATAATTCAGTGCCGGTGACAATGGGGCAACGTCTGGGTACTTTTTTGCAGTAAGCTGTCAAGGTATTTGTTAAATAAAGGCAGCAAAGGCTGCCTTTTTTATGGGGTGTTTTAGCCAATTTGCATAGGTTGATTGCTCACATAAACTAAACGATAACGAAAAATATTTTAGTAAAATTTGTTTATAATAGCCGACTTATGATTTTTGCCTGCTTTTTTATTTAAACTGATCACTATGAACCTACCGCAAGCACCGCACCCTAAGCCATCGCACGAGTTAGACTATCCAACCGTTTGGATTATGATTTTGGGGTTGATTATTGCTATCGGTCCGCTGTCGATTGATATGTATTTGCCGGCTTTGCCCAGTATGGCAAAAGATTTTGGCGTGGCAACAGCTTTTATGTCCAATTCGGTGCCTGCCTATTTTGTGGGATTGGTGGTCGGGCAGTTGTTTTATGGTCCGATTTCGGATCGGATTGGGCGCATCAAGCCCTTGTATGTGGGCATGGTACTGTATGTGATTGCTTCGGTGATGTGTGCCACCACCACCAATGAATACGTGCTGTTTGTCTCACGAACGCTACAGGCGTTAGGTGCGTGTGTGGGAACAGTGGTGTCGCGGGCGATGATTCGTGATCGCTTGCATCCCAAGCAAATGGCAAAGGCATTTTCGCTAATGGTCCTAGTGATGGGGATTGCGCCGATTTTGGCACCAAGCTTGGGGTCGTTGTTGTTAAAAGTCGCCAGTTGGCGGGTGATTTTTTGGTTTTTGGCGGGGTTTGGTATTTTAAATATCGTGCTGACCCGGCTGTTTTTGCATGAAACCTTGACCGATGAGTTTCGCAACAACCGTCCGATGAATGACGTGCTCAGCCAATACTGGGATTTGCTCAAAGACACCCAGTTTAATTATCCTGCGATTGGCGCAGGGCTGCTGATGGGTTCGATGTTTGTGTATATCAGCGCGGCACCTGAGCTAATTATGGAAGGGTATGGGGTCACGCCGCAGCATTTTAGCTGGATTTTTGGGATGAATGCGGCAGGTTTTATTGGTTTGACACAGGTCAACCAATGGCTGGTGAACCGTTATCGTCTAGTCAGCTTGCTGAGATTTGGGGCGGTGATGCAAGTAATCGCGGCGGCATGTTTGATGCTGCTAGGTTTGGTATTTGGCACGCAAGCTTGGCTGCCGTTGGTGCTCGCCAGCATTTTTTGTTGTATTGCAGGGTTAGGGCTCACCCAGCCCAATTCAGGTGCCATTGCTTTGGCATTTCAAAAACGCCGCGCGGGCATGGCGAGTGCCTTGCAAGGCTCACTCAACTTTGTCGTCGGTATTTTTGGCGGCTTAGTATTAAATATCCTGCCCTTTAATCCGGTCGCCAAGCTGGGTATTACCATGTTTATATTGATGACTATCGGCGCATTTTTGGTATTTCAAATCGACAAAAATCTTGATGTGGCGGATGTGGACTAAGGGTTAGTCAAACCGATACACATCCATACCCAAACTAAAATGGGCAAAACTTTCATGCACGATACTCATCTTTGTGCCTGCGCCTGCCGCAAAAAACAACGGCAATAAATGCTCAGGGGTAGGGTGATTGTGATGGGCAAATGGATGTGACCGCCAATCTAAAGCCGTTGGCATATGTTGTTTGAGTTGATGAATCAACCAATATTTAAATTCACGTGCCTCAGCATCCACCTCACCGCTATCAAACTGTACCTGCGCCAAATTATGGGTGACACTGCCAGAGCCGATGATTAATACTTGCTCTGCCCGCAGCGGCGCCAATAAAGCCCCCAGCTGAAAACACGCATAACTATCAAAATGCTGCGGTAGCGAAAGCTGCACAATCGGCACATCTGCCTGCGGATACAAATGCACCAGTGGCGACCATACCCCATGATCAAATGGACGCAGTCGATTGACGGAGGTGCTAACGCCCAAACTCTGCAACTGCTGTGCTAGCTGCTCGGCAATCAGGCTATCGCCTTTGACAGGATAATCGATTGTATACAGTGCTTTTTGAAAGCCGCTAAAATCATGCCAAGTAGCGGGCGCCGCATTGCCATTGATTTCTAGATGCTGGCTTTGCCAATGCGCAGAGATGATGATAATCAAGCGTGGTTTTGGCAGATTTTGCCCAAATTTATTCAGCGCTTGGGTAGTACGGTTGTTTTCGATGGCAATCGTCGGCGCCCCATGTGAGATAAACAAACTGGGCAAGGTATAAAGCGGGTACGGTGTTTTGGGTAAAAATGGCTGCAGGCTGATTGGTTGTTTTTCGGTTTTTTCCATCAATTTTCTTAAAGTTGCCGTGATAAATAGAAATGATAACGAATTAATAAGGATTAACTAAAAAGGATTAATAGGTTAAATAAGGGAAAAATTCGCAAAAACAAGCCATGTCAGCGATTTCATACATAATCAGATATAACAGGTTAACAAAAAAACTTAAAAATAATCACCGCGATGATACGGATGATGATGAATAATGGTCATAGCGCGGTACAGCTGCTCCATCAGTAGCACACGCACGAGTGGATGCGGCAAGGTGAGATTGGACAGCGACCATTTGAATGTCGCATGGGCTAATACCTCTTTTGAAATGCCATCAGCACCCCCAATCACAAACGCCATATCGTCACCCAACTGCATGGCTTCGCCAACTTTAGCCGCTAAATCTTCGGTTGATAGATTTTTGCCGCGGACGTCTAGGCAAATCAGCTGCTCGCGTTTGCCTGCTGAATTCTTGGCTTGGTGCGCTTGCAGAATTAGCCCGCCTTCGGTGATAGCATATTTTTCAAGCTCGGCAGGCGAAGGGTTTTTGGCACGTTTGCAGGCGGGGATTTCAACGATTTCGGTGCTGAGCATGGGCTGAATACGTTTATAATAGTCGTCAAATCCCGTCTGCACCCAAGCTGGCATTTTTTGTCCAACGGCTAAAATTCTTGCTTTCATGGGTTCCCCTCTGTTATCTTTTGAGCAATCTATGTCTATGTCACTGTGGTAATTCACCGTTAGCCATTGAACACTCATTATCGAAGCTAACTATATTTTCGCTATCGAAGCCAGCTATATTAAAGCTTAATTAAAACTTAAAACGAACCATTTAAAAACCAACCATTTAAAAACGCTTGCAACGCACCCATATACAATGCGATAAAGCCTAAAAACCCAAGCTGAGCTAAAGCCTGAACTAAAACCTGAACTAAAACCTGAACTAAAACTAAGCTTAGCAACAAAATTTTAACATGATTTTATCGCTGTGATGGATAATACTTCCCCTAGCATTTAACGAAAATGATAAAATAATTTGACTGACAAAGTTTAAAAGTTTAAATGATAAAAAAAGACGACAACAATATGAAAAATTGGCAAGACCCCAATGCCGCTGTTGAAGCAGCGAACTATGACAACCCGATTCCAAGCCGCGTACTGATTTTGCAAACCCTAGTTGAGCGCGGACAAGCTACCCAACACGAGCTTGCGACGATTTTTGATTTAGATGATGACGAGTACGACGCACTAGGCAACCGTTTAAAAGCCATGCTGCGGGATGGACAATTAAGCCGTGATGCCGACGGTGGCAATCCTTATATTTATCGCCCATTGACTGAGAACGATGCCGTGACTGGCGTGGTCGCTGCCCATGCCAAAGGCTTTGGCTTTGTCGTGCTTGAGGATATGCCTGATTTATTTTTGAATGAAACTGAAATGCGCTGGGTATTTCATGGCGATAAAGTAAAAGCCATCGCTACTAGCACCGACAACCGTGGTCGTATGATGGGTCGTGTGTTGTCGGTGGTATCCCATGCCCAGCTACAATATATCGGTAAACTTGCAAAAGATGACGATGGTTACTTTGTAGAACTCATTAGCCCAAACAATCATCAACCGATTACGGTGACGGAAGAAAACGTCGAAGCGCTACAACTCAAAATTGGCGACCCCGTCAAAGTCGATATCATTGACTATCCCACCCAACATGAATACGCGACGGGGAAAATTACTGAAAGCTTGGTCGATGATAACGAGCGTGAATTGATTATCAAAACCACGCTGCTAAATTACGATATTCCCCATGAGTTTAGCCCAAACGTCATGCAACAAGTCGATGCGTACAAAGAGCCGACACAAAAAGACTATCAAGACCGTATCGACTTACGTGCCTTGCCGCTAGTCACCATTGATGGCGAAGACTCGCGCGACTTTGATGATGCCGTCTATGCCGAAAAACGTCGCGGCGGTGGCTATCGCTTGGTCGTCGCGATTGCCGATGTCAGTCATTATGTGACTGCCAACTCAGTACTTGACCAAGAAGCCTATGAGCGTGGTACATCGGTGTATTTCCCGCATTTTGTGGTGCCGATGCTACCTGAAAAACTCTCCAACGGGCTTTGCTCTTTAAACCCAGGTGTTGACCGCTTGTGTATGGTAGCCGATATCATACTATCGCGTAGCGGTAACGTGACCAGCTATGAGTTTTATCCAAGCGTGATGCACTCTCAAGCACGATTGACTTATAACCAAGTCAATGATTATTTTGCCCAAGCGCAAGGGGAAACGCCCAAAGCCGAAGTGCCTGTCACTATCACCGGTAATAAAGCGGTCAAAAAATCAATTGATGTGCTGTATGATTTGTACAAAGTGCTATTGGTCAAACGCGAACAGCGCCATGCGATGGAATTTGAAACCCAAGAGACCTATATCAAGTTTGATGAAGCCGGCAAAATCAGCGCCATTGTGCCGCGGACGCGGGGTGACTCGCATAAGCTCATCGAAGAGATGATGCTACTTGCCAATACCTGCGCGGCTGAATTTTCGCTCAAGCATGAATTGCCGGTTTTGTATCGCAATCATGATACCCCAGAGGCAGAAAAAGCCGCTCGCGTCAGTGACTTTGTGAAGCATTTTGGTTTGTCATTTCCTGAAGAAAACCCGACACAGGCAGATTATCAGCGTATCATTGAAGCGACACGCGAGCGCCCTGATGCGATTAGTATCCATAGCGTGCTACTGCGCTCCATGCAGCAAGCCAACTATGCACCGACCAATATCGGACACTTTGGGCTGGCGTATGAGGAATACAGCCACTTTACCTCACCGATTCGCCGTTACCCCGACTTGATGCTACACCGTGCCATCAAAGCCAAAGTGACTGGCAAAAAAGCGCCGCTGCCAGATTGGTCATTAGAAGATGCGGGTGAACAGACCTCAATGACAGAGCGCCGTGCCGATGAAGCCAGCCGTTTTGTTGAGCAGTGGCTCAAAGCGCATTATATGAAAGACCATATCGGTGAAGAATTTGATGCCGTGGTTACCACAGTGACCAATTTTGGCTTGTTTGTGACTCTCACCGATTTATTCATTGATGGCTTGATTCATATCTCGCATTTGGGCGAAGATTACTTTGTATATGATGACAAGGCGCAGCAGTTATTCGGTGAAAAATCAGGACTGGTGTTTGGACTCGGTGATAAAATCCGTGTCAAAGTCGCTGCCGTCAATATGGAGACCCAGCAGATTGATTTTGATTTGGTGGCACAGCTGGAAAAATCGTCATTTAATAATCGCGGTAAAGGCAAAAGTCGCGGTCAATCACAAGCGGTCTCTAATTCTGTTCAATCTAATCCCAACGCCCCATCTAATCCTAACGCTCAATCTAAGCCAAATGAGAGCGTCAGGAAAGCAAAAAGCGCTAAAAATAAAAGTAACGCGCGCAACAAATCTCGCTAATGAAAAAAAAGGGCAATACAATTTGCCCTTTTTTTATCGTTGAGAAAAATACCTGCCAAAACACAAAACGCCTTTGTCCACTTAATCTTAGTCACTTGATGTTAGCGACTTCACATTAGCCACTTGATGCCCTTTAACTAGTCTTGCTTGGTTAGCGGTGCTACAATCAATTACGCCAAGTTATTATTGCGTGGTTTTTTCTGCGCTTGCCAAATTATTGGATGACGTTTGGGCGGCTTGATTCAAATCTGTTGTTGCCTTATCAAGTACTTGTTTGGGCTGCTCGCCAATCGATGACGTATCGTTTGATGCTATGGCTAAGGGCGCCGAGGCGGCACTACTATTGGCTTGATTGGATGCAATGACTTGCTGGGTACGATGTGATGATATTAGGTTAAAAATGGCGAGTGCGGTGATGCCTAATATCGCAAAAATAATGAGTAATTTTGGTTGCATGAGGATTTCCAGTGTAGCGTCAATTTGGCTAACCGACGTGTAAAGCCTGACGTCTAAAGTCTAAAGTCTAAAGTCTGTGGCTTAAAACGTCCAATCGGGTTTTGCTAGGACAAAAATTGACAGTCATGTCTATAAAAAATGGTAT
>ERZ501061.555-NODE-555-length-11963-cov-5.279728_pt1 | contig 11963 bp, 11 predicted proteins | sample MGYA00510854_ERZ501061 | MGnify/ENA primary metagenome ERZ501061 (study PRJEB25958, sample SAMN03398515) | human skin metagenome | study: EMG produced TPA metagenomics assembly of the Human Skin Microbiome Metagenome (human skin metagenome) data set.
AGTGAGCAGCAGATAGAGTAAATTTGCGCATAGTAAAACAAGCCGGGCGACAATGTATACGTTGGCTTTGACAAAAGTTGATCGAAGCGTATCCTACTTCATGACGACAAAACGGTTGCGCCAAGGGGGAATCGAACCCCCGGCACAGCTAATTTCCATTCATATGGCAAAGCTGTATTTTACCACTAAACCATTGGCGCTAACGTGTGCCAAGGGCGGGTTGATTTCAATTAGATATACCACGTAGATCTAGCGGGAAATACCGGTCTCAATAGGACGCTACCACTATCTTCAAGGTATTTACTATTATCATTTGCTACTTTTTCCTGTAAACCAGTCCGTCCAGCGATGCCATATACTTGTTGATTTCGAAGCTGAGACAAGAGTGTCAATGGTCTGCCCAACCGCAGTGGTCAAGCCTGGTAGGGCTAGTCGGATTAGGACTCACCATTCTTGTTTTGAGAGGACGCCTGCTCGTCCTGTTGGTTGGTATCGTTGGATGGCTCTTCTGATTTGCTCGAGGTACGTCCCTCATACTCGTCCACGAACTGCTGTAGTAGCTCCTTTTGGCGCTTGGATAGAGACCTGCACGTTAGTATTTATATGACATACCTTGGTATAGAGACATCAAACTGCACCATAAGATCACCGTTGTTCTCATACGTCTTCCGACCTCCGAGACGAGGCACGCCACGACCACGCAGAATCATTTCCTCACCCGGTTGTGTGCCTGATGGAACACGCACATCCACAGTGCCGTCCAATGTGGGCACACGCACGCGGCCGCCTAGCACGGCCGTGTAGAATGGAATGACAGCAGGATAGAACAAGTTCGTGCCCTGACGACGCCAAACCTTGCTGGGTTTTACGTGTATACGCACGTAGAGACTGCCAGGTGGTCCAGCGCCCATCAGCGGCACGTCTCCTGCTCCATCCTGACGAATGCGGTAGCCATCATCGACACCGGCTGGGATGTTCACAGTCACCGAGCGCGTCGACTTGACGCGGCCAGCACCTGAGCATGTAGAGCATTCATCTCCTGCCGCGATTGTCGAGCCGGTGCCGCTGCATGCCGGACACGTACTAGCCATTTGGAAGCCACCCTGGATCACAAAGGTACGTGTGCCAGTGCCGTGACAGACTTGGCACGTTGTGCGCTTGGCTTGCGGCTTCAAGCCAGTGCCAGTACAGGTGCCACAACGATCGATGGGATTAATGGTCACTGTGCGTGAAGTACCCTTACACGCTTCCTCGAACGACAGTGTAATAGACGCCTCAATGTCCTCGCCACGCGTCTCGCCACCAAAGCCCGTGCGAGTGGCTCGGCCACCTCCAAAAGCGCTGCCGAACAGTGACTCAAAGATGCTCTCGGCACTACCAGGGTGAAATCCGCCAAAGCCGGCAGCACCAAAGCCGGCACCAGCTGCGCCGCCGAACGGATCAAATCCCCCCATGCTGGGCCCATCCGCCGAGCCAAACTGGTCATACGAAGCACGCTTCTGTTCGTCACTTAGAATATCATATGCTGCTTGAATCTCGACGAAGCGCTCCTTGGCACCAGGTTCTTTGCTCGTATCGGGATGATATTTTTTTGCCAGTTGATAATATGCGCTCTTTATGTCCTTGGTGCTGGCGTCACGCTTCACACCTAGCGTGGCATATGGGTCTTTGGATGCTGCTTTGTGGGTGATGTGGAATCCACGCATGCATGCCGCCTTTGTCTGGGCCAGGCAGGGCATCGCGACCGGGCGACGACTGGCAGACGACACTGTCACGAGTGAACGACTCATGGTCGAACACTTGGCCTGAAAGGCACGCGGGAGCAAGCGCAGACTTCCTGAAGCTGTACACATGAGGCCAGAACTAAGTTGGCCTAGACCTGTCGTTGGCATGAGAGTCGCGCCAGTCACACGCTGCCTCCGACGTCAAGTGGCGTTGGAAACAAATGGTACGTAAAAGAAGCCTTTTCACTAGCTCGGACATTATGAAAAAGCACGTGGCTCAAATGGAGGTGCGTCACCTGAGCTACAGTTGAGCGTTCGAGCCACGCTGAAGGGTGTCAAGAAAGGCACGAGAATAGCTGGCGTCAGGCGATGCATGCTTACCGCTGGCACTGCTCAAACACAGTGTAGAAGGCACTCGTACCGATCTTGAGGGTGAGCCGCGAATATACGTACATAATAGGGATCCATCACCGTGGCATTGTCGTCACTGGTATATGAGTCGATTGGATGAACCTACAATGCAGAAAATAGTTTAACCCTGTTATCGTGAGTAGCATTTACGCACTGTGCTTTGGAGTCCTTTGGTTGCATGCGCTGTAGATTTTTGACATTATTGGTGCTGGGTGAGCAAAAGGTCAACGTACTCCATGCCGAAAATATAGTGAAACTTGTAAAAGTCATCCCGAGTGATGGCCCGGGCGATATGGTTGATCGGCACTTGGTTCTCTTGGCAGACTTTTACCGTGCTTGCGTGAGTATGAATGGGCACGTACGTGGAGTGAGGTTCTTCGCCCTCATGATAGTCAGCGGTGCCGCAACTGTCAATCACGCCAAAACAGTCTTCGGCGCGCTGCTTCTGTACCGTATGACGAAAGACGGCTTCCGCCATAGGACTTCGGCAGATATTACCCAAACAACAAAAGAGGACGTTGATCGGTTCAGGCGACATGGCGATTCGTTCTGGCGGTGTTTGGTCGAAAACGGACGTAATTCCTCCACCATCGCTACGAAACCTTCTACAAACGGCCCAAAGCCGCCATGGACTGCACAAAAGCTGATGGCGTGAGAATCTCGGTGCTGCCGTACGTAATTTGCTTCGAATTTGATGAGCTGGACGCCATGCTACTCGAAGTAGCAGTGGTGCGCGAGATGTATTCTTGCAGGTTGGCAAATTCAACGTAGCTACCGCCCCCCACGACAAAGACCACGGCATGAGCAAATGGTTGGCGTGCTTTAACGCCACCAGCTGCCATAACGGAGGCCCGTCCGCGAGGCTGACGCGGGTCAATGCACAAATAGTCATCCGTTACTTGCAGTGCCTGCGCATTAGCGCTGGCTGGATCCATAATTGAGGCGACAAGACGCGTCACAGCAAAGTCCTTTTGGACCGGCAAAAAGTTTTTGACGCCAGCCACGAGATTCTCCAAACGACTATCTTTCAGCTTGTCTGTAAGCCGGCTACCCAGCGAACTGAAACCCTTGAACAGTTCGTGGCCGCTTTGAGTCGGTGCGGGTGTGGGCGTTGAGAGTGTAAATCGCATTATTTCGCGCGCCTTCTTTGCATAGGCCACGGAAGCCATGTCTGCACCTTGTGTCCTTAGTGCCTCTTCAAAGTCTTCCACTTCTTTGCGACTCAATGCAGTATCGGCCATCGACAAATAATACACGAGGAAAAGACGCAGCTTGTCCTCCGGGTTCTGCATTGCCGGATTCCGAATAGCTTCCAGAATAGCCGTCTTACTTTGCCGGGTAATTGTCTCTTCCATCTGATATAATTCGTCTAAGCCACGAGTTTTGATGCCCTGCAGAAGAGCTGTGGCAATATTCATATGTGCATCAATTGTGCGTTTTCGTGCCGTGAGCTTAGGGAGCGCGGTTACAGCAGCTTTCAAATGCGATGCATTCGACGACGCATCTAGCTGTCCCACCTCATCCATGCTGCTGATACCTGTTGAGCGCATAATTTCATTCGCTTCTTGACGGTACTGATTCAGTTCAGCATCAATACCCTCCGCGACCTGAGGAAAAGGAAGATCCGCGTTCTTGGCCCAAAAGTAGTCCTTGGAGTCCAGGTCATACGACTTCTTGGCCGTAGGTGGCTTGTCCGGTTCCTGCACTATCACACGGTTCAGTTTTGCATCCAGGACATCATACACTAGGGCTTGGTAGGTCCATGAATGCGCAATCATGGGAATCAGATCCACGTTCCGGTCCATCAAAATTAGCACGGGGCGCTCATTGTTCCATGTACTCGACGAGGACGCAAATAAGCCAGAAACGCCTCGTGACGATGTCGACTGCTCACGCAGCTTTCCTTCAAGCTTGCGTGCAACGAGTTCCGCCGCACTACCGCGTGGAGCGCGAATAATCGGCAGAGTTCCCATCGTGGCAAAGACAGAGAGAAGACCGGCAGCGATGCGATCCGTCTCGGCCTCGACGTGTTCCTGGCCATGCTGCGGGTTGTGTAGCTGCTCGTAGGTAGTTGGTACATTGGTCGAGCCCGATATGTGCATTTTTGGAAGCAGCTGGAAAAGCCTGGGTTGCAGCACGATATAGTCCAAGTATTGGTCGTATACCTGTCGAATGTGAGCCCCGCCATTTGTCTGGGCGACGGCTTGGGCCAATTGCTCCAACACAGGTCGAGGTACCATTGAGGTAAAATTGATGTAATACGACTCGTACAAGCCATTTGATATGTCCTTGGCGATTCGCGCGACATTGTCTTGCGTGGGCGACACAAAATACACAGCGGGCACATCTGGCAGAGCAGGCCGATCGGCATGCAGCTGCAAATGCAGTGTAACACCATTCTCACGCAAATCTTGAACACGTAAGCTGGTAGCAAGAATATCCGTGCTCGTCTGGTCCATTATTAGGATCTTCCATACAGGCGGCGCTGTAACGGCAGGGGCATTATCCTCTTGCTTGCTCCGTCCAGATGTGTGAGAGAATGTGGGGTCATTAAAGTTGAGCATTGACAAAAGAGAATGCACTTGTGCAGATCGAAGTGAGGTTAATGATGATGATTCCGCGGCCTGCAAGCCCGCGCCTGCTGGCGCTGCCATGGACGACGCAGCTGCCATACGCCGTGTTCGATAGCGAAATGGGGCCAACGACCCTCTGGCGACACGAGGTCCGGCTTCACGTGGCGTCCATGTGGATCCATTTGTGGAGGGTTCGGCAATTAAGCATGTTGGAGCCGTACGGTAATAAATGAACGGACTTGTCTGCTCCGGGTTGTGTGCTTTTACCCATGTCGTTACTCGCAGGCACCAACAAGACTCGCGAGGAATGGGATGAGCTTACGAAACCATTCGTTCAAGTGCGCAAGAAAGCAGAAGGTCTATATGAAAGCTGGGTCAAGGAACACTTTGTGCCTGTATTCGGCAAATCCATATTTGGTGGCTCGCTTATTGCGCAATGCATTCTTGCAGCCTACGATACCGTGTCAGAGGACATGATGTTACACGTATGTCGAATCCATGCTAACAACAGGAATTCCACGTATGTCAAGCAAGGCGGACTAACAAGCAGGGCAAATTCGTCGATCGTGCTGATGTCCATGAGCACATTATGTATCATGTACAAAAGCTGCGCAATGGTCGCTCCTACATGACTAGGCGTGTTGATGCTAAGCAGGGAGACACGGTCTTGTTTTCGGTGTCCATGTCGTTCCAACTGCGTGAACCGAATGAGCCTACTTATTTTGTGCCTTCGCCCCAAGTGGTGAATCTGGAAGACTTTCAATCCCTTTCCAAGGATCTGTACGATCCTTATGTCTCACTTCGACAGGTGGTGCACCCCGAGCAGTGCATGCATGCACATATGCGATATCATAACATACTTCATTCAATGCGGGAAGACCACCCCATGTACGAATTACTCTCGCAATGGACGCACGACCATACTCACGTCTTTCCGATGCAGTCTCGACCGGCCATTCCCACTATGTTTGACAGAGATGGCCATATGGCACCATTTTCAAAATCGGCCTACTGGCTCAGCTCTCGTGGCTACTGCCGTGGCCCACAAAGTTTGCAGCAAGCTATGCTTGGCTTTCACGTCGACCAGTTTTTTTTGGTCAACATGAATACGGATATACCATCGTACACCACAACAATGATGGCGTCTCTAGATCACACGATGTGGTTCTACAATGATTTCCAGATGTGTGATTGGCTTTTGTTTATCTTGGACAATCAAGCGCTCAATAATGGCCGCGCCTTGATCACAGGCCGCATATACCGTCTAGATGGTGTCCTTGTCGCTGTTGTGGTAAGTTTTTTTGCACTCACCTTGTTAGGCGCAAGAGGGCGTGCACCGTTTCAAGCCCAGCCAGTCGCATTTATAGACATGTTGAGAGTGGAGAATAGGACCCCACCTTGGGACCTTATGATATCGGTGCTGGATTATGTGCCAAGTTACCCTGAGTTCTGTGTACGCTGCGTGGGCTCATAATATAGGAAAATTATCTTCAAAGAAATGTGCCCGCCATCTTTCCCGCCAGCATGACATCCTCGTGGCCGGCGTATCGACGATACGTGCACAAAGACGGTGGCGTGCTTTGGGACGCTTTGCGTGCCGACTTTGGCGATCATGATGTGCCTGTTGTGGTCGATAACCAGGAACGCAAAACGATGCGGCTGAAAGAGGCCATCGATCTCGTCATTGAAGCAAAACACGCTGTGTATATTAAAGATTGGCATCTTGTTCGGTCTGCACGGGCCCACTCGAGGGAGTCCCACTTTTTCTTGCCGTACAGCACACCTGCCCTCTTTGCAGATGATTGTACGTTTCCTGCCTAACCGAAAGGGATGAACAATGTCACTACCCTGGGAAAGCCCAGCGCTGCATACCCCAATGCGTCGGACGCGTGGCTTGCGTCATGTCATGATGCTTATGACCAGGACGATTTCCGTTTTTGTTACGCGGGTACAACAGGCACTGTAACGCCCCTACATCGTGATGGTACGTTTCTATTACTTATGCAGTTTGTATGTGTTGCGAAACTGACCCAGATACCTCCTACTCGTGGTCAACCAACATTGCAGGCCGCAAGAGATGGCGATTTTTCGCGCCCCAAGATGCTTCACTTTTGCGACGCTTTCCCGATCAGCGTACGTCAGAACTTGCGTCGACGTATGACGACATGGAGCGGCGTTACGCAAACCAAGAGCTTGGTGCTTACAAGGATGGGTTTAGCGGCTGGCCTGGCTGGGCAGAGGTGCGTTCTCGTGTCCATGTAGTATACCAAGAACCTGGACAGACGATATTTGTGCCGTCGAATTGGTATCATGAAGTCGAAAACCTCACCGACTGCCTAAGTCTGAACCACAACTGGTGCAATGCATACAATCTAAGGAGTATTTACGAGTCTATGGAGCATGAGGTTGACGATGTAGCGGCTGCGCTCGAAGACGTGCGAGACATGCTCCAAAGCCAGCCGCCCAATCAGCGTCCATGGCAGGCTGAATTTGTGGCCATTGTTCAGGACGTGGTGCGCGAGGATGCTGGGTGGGCGTGGGATGGTTTCTGGCGTATGGTGTATCATAATGTTGTACACCCCCCATGCGATGCCATGTTCCGACCACCAGACGTCCGCCCCCTCATTCGTGAGCTGCTGAGCCGATTCCTGCTGCGCGCTGAAACGCCGTGGCTTGCCTCGTCCTCCACAACCTCTTGGCAACGTGTAGCGGACTGGCTGCATGTGTCTCCTGTAGGCTGACTCAGCTGATGTCCGTAGAAGAAATCTTACGGATTCCTCTCACTTTCTCTACAGCCAACTGCCATGTACCGCCCCGCCTCCCAAACCTACCTTTCAGAGACGATGAATGCTGCTTCTTGGAATCCTCTCAATTCTCAGGCGCCTTTAGCACAAGGTTTTCAAAGTCCTAAACTGGGAAGTATGTCTTTCGACCAAGATTCTGGATGGCCTCTGCCACACACAGATCCCAGTCCGGGCCTACTGCCGAACCCGCGTTGGTCTGCTCAAACGCAAATGTGGTACTATCTCGACACGACCAACACGGTGCAAGGACCCTTCCCGGCTACTTCAATGCAAATGTGGTTTGATCAGAAGTATCTGTTTCCAGAATTGTTGATCCGGGCTGAAGAAGATGCCACGTTTCGACCGCTACACGTTTATATGGCGGACTCGAGCGATCCCTTGCGCTTCTTCCTTATACCGCCAAAGAACTTTATGATGACCGCGTCTGTCACACCGACGCCGCCGCGCATTCCATCAGTGATAGGCTCGCCTCACGTATCCGCTTCGCCTTCTCCTCAGCTGGGGGCCATGCCTTTACCGCAGAGAGAGGCGAGTGTGCGTGCTGTGCCTGATTCGATGGCAGCGAACTCAAAGACAAGCCCTCTGGCCGCTTCAAACCTGTCCGCGGACGACATTCTCACGTCCCTTCGAGTCATGTCGCAACTTCAAACCCTGTTACCGAATTCCACTGAGGCACAGACGCTGCAGATGTTGCGAACAGTGCTTTCCTCATCTGTGCCACATGCGAATGAGGCAGGAATGCAGGACATCTTACATGCCATGCAGCAGCAAGCTCATGATGATGCGATGCGTGCCACGCAGGCTCAGGCCTATGCGGATGCCGGCACTTCGATATCAACGCCTGAGGCCGCGCCAGTCAAATCCGCTCCTTTGCATCACAGTAATACCCTATGGCCTAATAATAAAGACTTGTATTCCGATGAGGACGACCCCTTCTCCCCCGAGCCACCTCGTACTGACGATCTGGTGTCCAAGCATGATGACGAACAGCTCGAACCTAGTCTCCAGCCAAAGCCAGCCCCTGTTGAATCCAAACCAAGTCCTCACGAGGAGCTGCCTACGAAAACGTCCGAGGCACCTCCGGAACCTGCCAAGAAAGCGGCGCCAAGTACGCTGCCCAAGAGCTCGACGACAGGCCGCCCTGCGCCCTGGGCCGCTACCACCAACAAGCCATCCAACACGTCAAAACCCAACATGCGCGAAATTCTTGAGGCCGAACAGCGCGAGCACAAGGCTCGTGAAGCCAGAGAACGTGCGAACAATTCGGCAATGCTGGCCCAGGCAATGGCTTCGATGCATGTATCGAGGCCTGACTCGTCAGCTCAGCCATCACGCCCGTCACGTCAGAGCAGCGGCAGCGCATGGAGCTTGCCTAAGCCGGTGCCGGCCAAGTCGCTTTCGGAAATTCAGCAGGAGGAAAGCGCGCGCACAGCCAGTGAAAAGGCTGCCCAGGCCTCACGCCCATCGGCCTACAGCAACTCTGTGGTGCGTGGAAGCTTGGGTGAAGCCCCGTCGTCTATGACGTCTGAAGCCTCGGATGATGGATGGGTCAAGATCGGCGCCAATGGCAAAGGACAACATCCGCTGCCGTCCAAACCGGTATTAACTAAGAGTAGCGTGCCGCCTAAGCCCACGTCTGCCGTACCGCTTCGCACGGCTGCTCTGCCTACTCGCCCACCAGCGCTTGCATCTCCCATGCTGTCTTCTGGGCAAAGTGGTCCGTCCGTCGCGTCCGAGGCAGATGAAGAGGGATGGGTGACGATGAAGCCCAAGCATCAAGTGCGTCGCGATGCACTATCGCAAATGAACGATGCCATTCCCCGCCCTAGCGCCACATCGGTAGGTGTGACGAGTCGTCCCACCGTCGTGCCATCGACTCCTCAACCTCCGTCGCCTGAGTTCCTGAAGCACTGCCGCGAGCAGCTCAAGGGTCTTCGTGCGAACATCGATGACTTTATCGAGATGTTGCTCTCATTCCCGCTGAACCCCTCAGCGGACGTGTCTGACATTATTGCCGAAGCAGTGTATGCCAATAGCAGCACCCTCGATGGCCGTCGTTTCGCTGCGGACTTTATTTCGCGTCGCAGAGCTGATGCATACCGTGCTGTTACTATTTAGAAACTATGCAGATGTGTGCGTTTGGGTATGTAATACAATGGAGTCGGAAGGGCCCATCGTGGGCACCGATGCGTCGGACTCAGTCTTGGGCTGCGTGGGTGCCTGGACAGGCTCGTGTGGTGGCTCATCGTCCACGTCCATTCCTTCTTGTTCCTTCCACGACTGCTGATCACGTCGACCGCCTTCGCCCTCGTCATCCGAGTCGTCAAACTCAGTGTCGCGTTGAATGCGTTTGTCCATGACATGCTGACTCACACGCACATCTGGATCTTCTTCGTCGTCGTCTTGGTCATCCATGGCCGTATCGTGGGCCAAGCGTGGCTCAACATGACCTTGTACCGATGGCGCGTGGGCGACATGGCGCAGGTTCTCAAACACCTGCTCTTTGACCTTGTCCAGATACTCTCGCGTATTCATGTTTTCCATGTTGCTCGGCAATACATCTAGTTGGTACTGGGGCCCAAAGTATTCGTAGTATTCATTCACTGGCAGAACAGAGCTCAGCTGGTGTCCCGACGCCAATCCCGTTTCGTACGCCCACGCACGACTCACATTCCGCATCGTGTAACCACCGCCGCCGACCAGTAAAAGGGGCAAGCCAAAGCTTTTGACAAACTCGACACAACTGGCGTGTCCACGCATACTAAGGTTAAAGCAGCCCAGCTTGTCACCAGCGAGAGAGTCGGAACCACACTGTAGCACCACCGCCGTCGGTTGGTACTGTTCCATGATGCGTTGGATCACGGGGCGAAATACACTTTGGTACGTCTCGTCGGTGATGCCGTCGCGAAGAGGCACGTTGCAGGCATAGTGCTTGCCCTTGCCACATCCAATGTCACGAAGTTCTCCTGTTCCAGGGAAAAATTCACCATACTTATGAAAAGAGCATGTCATGACACGATCGGTGGTGTAAAACGCTTCTTCCACACCATCACCATGGTGCACATCAATATCAATGTACAGCACACGAGCATGGTACCGGAGCAATTCGAGGATACCTAGCACGATATCATTCACGTAACAAAATCCACTCGCCTCGCCCTTCTTGGCATGATGAAGCCCGCCAGCCCAATTGATCGCAATATCGCACTTGTCCCGTGATAAACGAGCCGCTCCCTCCATCGAACCACCGGCGGATATCGAGCAGTATTCAAAGAGTCCATCGAACACGGGACAGTCGTCACCTACATTAAATTTGGACTGCTCCCGCACATATGCATCCACATTATCTGGCGTCACACGGTACAGAAAGTCCACGTATTCATCCGTGTGAAATTGCGACATTTCCCGCTTGGTCGCTGGTTTCGCACGCTGAGCGTTAGCAAAAGGACACATACAAATATTTCCATCTTCTTGTACAGACCATAGTTCATGACCAACGAGTGACACATTCGCACACGCATAGGCTTCATGGGATGTCCTGGTCCATAGTGGAAGTTGCCAATGTCGGAGTCAAAAAAGTAGCATACCCGCGACCTTTGACCACTGGCATTCTGAAGCGGCTCCATTAGCGGTGTGTCACCTGCACGATAGGATAATGTGCCTGCAGATCCGCCCTCAGCATTGGGTGGCAGATACGTGGTAGTGCCCATAATCAATTCGTACTGCGTACGTGCACCCGCGTCGTATCAAAAAACCCGAAGAACCTTCGTCCGCGTCGACGTCCTATGGTATCCCTGACCATAGGTAACCACGTGGCCTCCACGCGTACAGCGCCGGGTCGGCTGCTCCGATGGCTGAACGCCATTGCAGTCCACCATGTCATCCCAACAGGCTAGTGGTCGTTCGCTCATCGCTTTAATTGCCGACGAAGTACGTGCATGAGTATTTATGATCAAGGACTCAACTACAGGATTTATTCTCGCGGGAATTGGTGATGTTAACAAGGACGGCGAAAGAAATTTTTTTGTTGTGGATAATAAGACACCCACATCCGACATCGAGGACGCTTTCAATAAGTTTACGAAGGAGAGAAATGACATTGCCATTGTATTAATCAATCAACATATCGCGGACAAGATCCGCCCCATCGTGGACAAGTATATGCTGGCCTTCCCTGCCGTGCTCGAAATCCCGAGCAAGGACCACCCCTACGGTTCGTGCCCACCACCAACTAACAACAGACCCTTCGAAAGACGCTGTGCTCAAGCGCGTCCAGAAACTATTTGGCGAATGAATTTGCTACTATCAACTCTTGTTACATAGGTCAACATACTTGTAATCTTCGTTTACGGACTACAGTTTATTGTCCACCGCGCAAACGTAGCACAAGGTGCAACGTCGATTCCTTCTGGATGTTGTAGTCGCTCAGGGTGCGACCATCTTCCAGCTGC
>ERZ501061.556-NODE-556-length-11946-cov-4.264486_pt1 | contig 11946 bp, 14 predicted proteins | sample MGYA00510854_ERZ501061 | MGnify/ENA primary metagenome ERZ501061 (study PRJEB25958, sample SAMN03398515) | human skin metagenome | study: EMG produced TPA metagenomics assembly of the Human Skin Microbiome Metagenome (human skin metagenome) data set.
ATATATGCTACGTGGGACTGCAAAGATGCCACTGATGATGACGGTCGCGGGCGGGCGGGCCGACGGGCGAGAGAGGAAGAAAATCTTGCTTTTTTTGCATGGGCGATAAAAGCATTCACGATTATGTCAGAACATGGCATGTTTTCCTGCTTGGCCCGATCGCTGCCGCATATCGTTGGGCTTCTGTAGACGCTCCATTGGATCAAGATTCCCCGAGCAGACGGATGCATCGGGTTCGGTCGAAACTCCTACAAGCTCTTCTTACATTTTCCCTCTACCCCATCACGACCATGTCGAACGTGCAACAAGCTAAGAACCACGCCAATCAGGCTGCCAACAACGCCAACCAAGCCGCCAACCAGGCTGCCAACAACGCTAACCAGGCTGTCAACAAGGCTGCCAACAAGGCTGAGAAGGTCTCGAAGTACGTATCTTGTTGTCTCTAGCGAAGCTCCGTCTCTCGTTCTAAACTTACACCACCCACAGCGAGGCCAACGAGAAGGCTGAGCACTTTTATGATGAGGCCAAGGCCACGGCCGGTAAGGTTGGCGAGTACATCTCCAAGGAGGCCGAGGAGCTCGAGGACCGTGCCAAGGAGGCCCAGAAGAGGTACGTTCCGCGCAGCCGCATGTCATTGTTGTCGTGGACTTGGACTTACCACGCACTCTTTCAGTCTGTGTGCCAGTGTGAACTCTGGCATGAAGAAGTTCCAGGCTGGCTGGAACGACTTCTCGAGCAACCCCAAGTACTGGCTCACCACGCTTAGTGTCGGTACGTATGGAAAGATGCACAGTTCGCCTGTGGTCGTTGTCGACAGCTTTTTCTAACACAATGTAGTCCACGTTGCCGTGCTGGGTGCCGCTGGCTACTTTGGCTACCAGAACCGCAGGGAAATTCAGACCTGGGACAGGAAGCTGCTTTCGGCTATCGCCGTGGGTGTCGCTGCCTTCTTCGGTGCTGAGGGGTACGTGTTATTTTTTTCTCTCTTTCTGGCAAGTCCGACTAACATGCTCTTTCCCAGCTTCTTCGTGTCGAAGAATGCTAAGAAGCAGCTCAAGTAAGATGCTAATGGAATGCGGAACTGAGGGGTCTCAATGGCACGACCTTTTTTACATTGATTCCACACTTGTCATGTAGATAGTCGCCAGTTGCATGCAGAATCCCTCTCGCTTCTCTTTTGTCCAGCAATATATACATTAGAGCCTTGAGACTCTGCGGAAGACCTGGATGCGATCGTGTCTCGATCCGTTCACGTATGGGAAGAAAGCGCGTTGCTCACTGTCGTGTCAGTCGAATGTGGGTGAGCATACGAAAGTCGATACTGGTTGGAATCACTCGCGTCGACTGAAAAAAAGCTCGGCGTGGCGTGGACCATTGTCGACGCAGCTCGTCCTTCCCATTCTTTTTGTGCACAGAGGGCGTGGAGGTCACGTCCCTTGGTGTTGTCTCTTCGCACTGCGCGGCGCCGCGGGTTCCAACCCGGGCAAGGTCCACCCGCGCATGTAGGTGTGTATGCCACATGGCTGGTCCCCCCGATCCACTGGGCCCTCATCTGCTTATCGGCCTATTTTTCATCGTTGGCCACGCCACCGAGACGTAATCGACGTTCTCCTCAACCTCTTCTCTCTTTGTCGTTGCCCTCGTGTGCCTGGTTTCCTTGCTATTCTTACGTGCACACAAAGAAACGATGAACGCAGCTACCAACTTCTTGTCAAGATTCGCTGGTATGTACACATCCCCTCTCCACGAAGCTCCTTGGTGGCTTCTCTTTCTCTTTCTCTCCTGTCCTGACTGGTTCGCTAACGCACGCGTCCAGTGCCCCTTGGTATGAGTGCCTTGCTCGTACAGGCTAGCATGTACGATGTTCCCGGCGGCTATCGAGCCGTGATGTTCGACCGGTTCACCGGTGTAAAAGAGAGGGTACGTCGACACATCTTCGCACGGTTGCGCCGCTAACGCGCACACACTCAGGCCACCCACGAAGGTACCCACTTCCTGATCCCATGGCTCCAGCGTGCAATTCTGTACGATGTTCGCATCAAGCCTCGCACCATTTCGACGACGACTGGCTCTAAGGATTTGCAGATGGTCACTCTTTCGTTGCGTGTGCTGTCGCGTCCAGATGTAACGCATCTATCCAAGATTTACCAGTCCCTTGGCCTCGACTACGACGAGCGTGTCCTCCCATCGATCGGAAACGAAGTCCTCAAAGCTATCGTCGCCCAGTTTGATGCGGCCGAGCTTATTACCCAGCGAGAGGTCGTCAGTGCTCGCATTCGCGAGGACTTGCTCACTCGCGCGCGTGAATTCAACATCGTTCTAGAAGATGTCTCTATCACTCACCTTACTTTCGGTCAGGAGTTTACCAAGGCCGTCGAGCAAAAGCAGATCGCTCAGCAAGATGCAGAGCGTGCCAAGTTTGTCGTTGAAAAGGCTGAGCAGGAGCGTCAAGCGTCCGTTATTCGTGCCGAGGGTGAGGCGGAAGGCGCTGCGCTGATTACCAAGGCGCTTGACAAAGCAGGCGATGGCCTGCTGACAGTGCGTCGCATCGAAACATCGCAGCAAATCGCCAAGACATTGAGCCAGGCACAAAATGTGACGTACTTGCCGACCAGTGGAAATATCCTGTACGTATGCCATTGTCCAGACCATTGTGACTTACCTCTTCCCTCTTTCTCCTTCTTGCAGCCTCGGTGTCAATCAGCAACAGTAAGCAACCATTGCCTATCAAAACCCCCCCTTCCTTCCATAGTTGAAGTTGGCTCATGCACACGATCCCATAAACATGTACTGTTTTCCGTCGGTACCTGGCCGCGACAATTCGTCCTTGGCTTGTCCTCCCATTTGTGGAGGATCTTCGTACTTCGGGGCCATGGCTGAAACACACCTTTGACACAGCTTCCCTCGCTAGCGCGTGTGCGTGCGTGTGTGCTCTTTGCATTGATCTACTTCTATGTTGTGCAACACGACCACTATCTTGCGAGGCAGCCGCACCGTCCTTGTACCTTACCGCCCAGAGCATGTATGTCCTATCCACTTACCCCCATCCCCCAGGTAGCGACATATCATGAATGGATGCAGGATCCAGTGCTCCAGGAACAAACAGCATCGGAACCACTCACACTCGATGCAGAATACGAAATGCAGCGCAGCTGGCGCAACGATAAAGACAGTGTGTATGGCAATATGAGCCGCAGGCTTGCCACGATCTAACAGGCAGAATTGACGTTCATCCTCTTGGCCATGGAGCGTCCAGTGCCAAAGGACGCCAACATTGCCACGTTGCTTGCTTCATGCTCCATGGCTGGCGACGTGAATGCTTTCTTGTCGGAGCGGTATGACGAAGAACAGCTCCATGACGAGACAGATGCTGTAAATGACCTAGCGGATGCGCCGCCGTCTGTATGGGCCGAGCTTGAGGTCATGATCGCTGAGCCCCGCTGGCGGCGTCAGGGCCTTGCTCGTGAAGCTCTTCAAATGCTCCTCTACTTCCTAACGGCTGACCCGACGCCTTGCGCTTCCTCAGATACGCCCCACCGTTCCACTGCCTTGCCCATCGCAAAATCCCGGCTGTTCGCGCGTATATCTATGTACAATGCACCATCGATCGCACTATTTGAGCAACTTGGGTTTATACGGGGAAAAGAATATACCGTGTTTGAAGAAGTCGAATTGAGCGTGACGGATGAGTCTCGTATCCAGTGCACAAAGCCTCTGGCAGTGCTTGAATGGCCCGAGCCCGGCGCCGTCTAGTGCACGATAGCGGCGTCGGCGTCGGCGTCGGCTACGAGGACGTCGATGACGCATCATTCGGTGTTGACGAATGTGCATTGGTTGGATCAAACAGGTTCGTAGTGGCAAGCTTGAGCTCATACAGCTGGTACAGCTGCTCGTCCGAGAAGCGGTCCAACAGATCCGGATCCAGACTCTGTCCACGAGTGAGCCCTTCATTCTGCTGTGCATCTCGCGTAATTGCATCCAAGTACATCTTCCACTGTGAGCAGAAGCCCACAATATGTAGAGGATTTTCAATCTTCTGGTGCCGCCGAAATTCCGCCTTCACGTAGTCGTCACCCAACGAGCGCATCTCGTGCGGCAATCGCCTGTGGGCACGCAGCACGGCACGGTACAATGGAATAGGTGGTAGAAGCATGTCGGACGCGGCATGCACCTGCGGACTGATGCTAGCTTGGTTGGTAGCCATGACACGCATTGTGTGGCGCAAAGGCACTAGTCTCGACGCCTGCATCGCGTGTATCACAATAACCGCCACTTAAATTTGATAGATGGCCTGCTTGTTCGGCAGGTTCGATCTCTCTAGACGCCGACGCCCCACCCCACCTGGTGTCGGTCTGTCAGCTCGGTATGGCGCTGCGCTTTCCAAATCTCGAATGTGGCCTCGACTCAGTGCCTCCTACCACGTGCACTGGTTATTGCTGTGCCTTTGGTGCCTGCCGATGCAAGTGACACGAAAAGAGGTCACTGAATTTTTGTCTGGACCTGGGAAATAGATGCGCAGTTGGCACAAATTCCAGGCGCCGATGCCGATGATGCAAGACCGATCCACGGCAGCCCCCCCACTAGATCAGTTCCCCGATTCATTTTCCCTCGCTCGCTCACTTGCTCACTTACTCGCCCAACTGTTTCTAGTGTTATCCCTCCACCACAAAAGCCATCATGACATCGGAGCTTGATTCATCCCATGTGCCCGTGCTCAAAGAACGCATATTTGACGTGCTCAAAGAGTCGGACCTGTCGTCGGTGTCTGCCAAAAAGGTCCGCATGGCTTTGGCGGACATGCCAGAGGGCAGTTTGCCCAGTGGCATTGACCTGAGTGCCCAGAAAAAGGCCATTGATAGCTTGATTCGCGTCTGCTACGACGAAGTCACACAGAAGAAGCCCTCATCCAAGGCATCCAATGGTGAGAAGAAGACAACTAAGTCGACAAACTCTTCCTCGTCGTCGACAAAGAAGAGCTCCTCCAAGAAGCGCTCCAAGAAGGACGACGACAACGATGACGAAAGCCAAGAGCCAAAGAAGAAGCGCACACCAAACGCCAACAATCCACTCAACAGACCGCTTCGCCTATCCTCTGACATGGCCGAGGTGTGTGGTGGCTCAGAAATGCCGCGCTTTGAAGTCGTGAAAAAACTTTGGGTGTATATTAAAGACCATAATCTACAGAATGAGAGCAACAAGCGCCAGGTATGTCACCATGCTCACTTCATGAAGCATACCAGCTACTTACACGTCCACCTCCAGATCATGTGTGACGACAAGCTGACCGGCTTGTTCGGCAAATCGTCCGTCGAGTACGTATTTACGCGTGTTTGCACGCTTGCACACTTTGTCTCTTCTCTTCCTTTCCCCTTTTCAAACCAACAGCACACTGACACATGTTTTTTCTCAAGCTCGTTTGAAATGTCCAAGGTATGTATGTGCACGTCGCATTCTAGTCCACATCGATATTGACTTTTTCAGCTCATTGGGCGGCACCTACAGAAGATCGACCCACCACCGAATCCGTAGACAGTATTCTGTTCGTTTCTTTTTTTTTTTTGGTTTTCATCATATAATTTTTCAGTCAGATCATTCCCATCCTTTCGCGTACAACTCACCAGTCATGCTGTCGTGCATCAACACATGCTATCTTGTCCTGACCCGCTTCCACTTACCGTCAATTGGACCCTAACGCGACGATGCATCATCGATGCTTCTTGGCTGCGACGCGTCGTGTGGAGAAGATACATTGTTAAACGCGCACCTACGAGGGTCGAAGCCGCGAATGCGTAACACACGGGCACTTCCTCATAGGCGGAATTGTAATAGTACATGTCCCTTCCTCAACTGGTGACGACGACGAGGACGAAGACGACTACGGGGACGGTGCAGACGACAAAGTTCGTGTACATATACCAACAAGCAGCGACGGGATCGTTATCTAGGTAATCACAACCGGACGATCTTGGACAGCTATGTCGTTCTACACACATGAGCAAGCTATGCGATCGTCAGGTGACGCCATGTCGCTCCAGGGTTCCTCCGATGCATCCAAAGCACATGACGCCGACTCGCTTAATGTAATGCATGAAGATCACTCCAACGTTCATCCTGCAAAGCGACTTGGCTCTCTTATCCAGCAGTATTCGAGGAATCCGTCGCAATTTCAACGCCAGTTTTGGCGGCATCAAATGAACCTTGTCGAAAATGGCTTCGATTCCGACGGTAAGGCCATCGACTTTTTCAATCTTGGCTCAGCACCTAGCGGAAACAGCAGTGCGTTGCCTCTTGCCCGCATCAAAAAAGTCATGAAGAACGACGACGAGGTTAAGGTACGCATGAACAACATTATCGCATGAGCATGTCATCTAACTTTTGGCAGATGATCTCGGCAGAAGCACCTATCTTATTCTCAAGAGCATGTGAAAGTACGTCTCTACTTCTTAGTACGCTGCTTCTCTAACAATATTTCTAAAGTCTTCATTGCCGACCTTACTTGCCGTGCTTTCATGGTCGCCGAGGAGAACAAGCGTCGGACCATCCAGCGTTCTGACATTGCGAATGCGATTGCTCGCTCCGACCTGTTCGACTTTCTTATTGATATTGTGCCCCGTTCTGAAATGATGCGCCATCGTGGCTCCAGTGTTCCCATCCGGAATACTATGCCCACACCCTCGCTACCATCGCCATTCCCAAGTGCGGACGTTGTACCACGTCTCAATATGGGCGAAGCACCAGGACAGCCGACAAACTTCCTCCCTTTGCGTCCTTCACAGCCTGATGTGCGGGCGCGCATTGATCCTATGGAAGCATCTCTTGGTCTTGGATCCGCCCAGCCACTCAAAGGCTTGTCGAAGGCTCCCATGCCCAATGAATGGTACCCTTTCCCTACGGCGCCTATGGGTGATGCACGCATGCATCCCGGTGCAAGCTTGAGTTTATCCTCGGCAGCACCGACCGCCCCGCCAAGTGCTCGTCCTATGATGGGCCGCGGTGGTGTTGATGCGACTGCACCTTTCATGGATGCTAACGCATCCCTTCCGATGCCGCCGCCTCATCCGCGTGGCTCATTATTAAACATGATGCCATACTCTATAGATGAGGCTGCATCAAAGGCACATGGCAACTCTAACGAGTAGCAGCCTTACTGCTCATACCCATCGTGTTTGTATAGGGATTTCATTCTGTACGCTGGCCTACTTTTAGGAGGCTCTGGTTTGTGTTGTGTTTTCTTTGTTTTTGCCTTCGTCCGATTGGTCTCAAGACTCTGATAGCTACTGGTTAGGTATCTGTAATCAAAAGCATTTATCTTTGCCACAGAGCCACGAGGGACTTATTTCTTTTGCACCTCTGAATGCATCTAGCTAAGCTGAATGACATTGCGCAACATAAAATTGCTCTCTCTAGGGTCTAAGGACTCGACGGTGTCTCACCGCAATGGTTTAACGTCGTTTCTTTAATTACATTTCGTGACGAGGCACTAATAGATCCCTATTTTTTGGGGGAGAGGGGGTTCCGCATGCGTGAGTGTGCACCCTAAAGCAAAGCTTACAAGTTTTGGTGACTAGATAGCGAGTATGCAATTTCTTCAGGTCATTTGCAATGAGACTGATGCTTAATTGTGCGACAGGTCTCTTGACGATGAAGTCAGGTTTTTTTATGAGTTGAAAAACATCGTTGGAATCTCATGAGCCAAGCACAGATGCCAATGAAATCCTTCTGCCATCCGTCAGCTTGTGCAGCACGCACTATGCTCGCCAGATACAAAAAAAACTGTTGTACATATCCACAAGCCACCCACAGGAGATCAAGTCTGCATTATTTGCTTAAAAGATTGCTTGCATATTGTCTCTAAGCGCACTGTTGAGACAAATAAATGCCAATCTGTGTCACAATCTTCATGACCCTTTGTTTCCTTTATTGTAGTGGTGAAGCCACACTTGTCTTGAATACGCCTCAATGCTAGCCGACAAGTTCATCTGCAACTTTCATTATGCATGCAAAACGGCTACATGATCCATTGACGTAAATCGTCGCAATAGTGTACCACAATCAGACCAAGCTCTTTGTCCAGTGTGTTTGTTTAGCCGCGACAATGTTCTACTAGAAAACCACCTTTCATACGCGTTAGCATAGTCTTGTATAGAATTGCTCAGAAAAAGCCGCATCCGTGACAGGAACAAGGTCTGGGCAATCTGAGCCAGAGGTGCCAAGAAGTCCACGCAACGTCAAGTCGTACAAGATCTCTTCCAGGCGCTTGACATCATACTTGATAGAGTCAAAGCGTTTCCGAAGAGAGTCATTCTTCAGATTTAGCTCTTTAAATGTCGAATGGATTTGATTCACATTCGATGCGATACGCTCAGGAGCATTATAGTTTCCTTTGATCACAAGGTACATGGAAAGACGTGGAAGCTCATTCACCAAACTTATCATGCCATGCAAATATTCGTCGGTCGTTAGACACATTCGATTTGCTGGAAGGTTGTCGATTCCCAATACGTGTGCCACCGCCTCCTTTGATAAAAGACGCCCCGTTACGACGTAAAATACGAGAAGCACGACAAACACGCTGCCCTTCATACAACCGGACCACACGTCGATCCATTTGTAGAATTCATTCGACGGTACATGTTCACTTAGCGCCTTGATGGCCGAGCGCATTTCAGCCATGGAATTCGAGATACTCTGAATCACCTCTCCCGCTACTCCCAATGTATGAGTATATGTGTTGTCGATTTTCTTGATCACGTACCCTTTGCGCTGTCCGAAGTGCGAAGCTGGTTTTCTTGCATCACGGCAATGCGTTGCACACGCTCCCATTCTTTTACATGTTCGCGAAGCGTCTGTCATGTTGGCCAAACATCTTTCTTTGCACTTTCAAGACATACCTCATGCGTTTCTCGTTCTTTGACAACGTCACGAACAACTTGTTCTAGCGAGGCTTGATCCTGCGGATCCATCACAGCGTACGAGTCAGTGCGCTTAACGTGTGTGGAGGAAGTCAGCAAAGTGACCGGTGGTGTTATACGCGTCTGAAATAGCGTTGCGTTCTTTAAGGCCTGGGAATCCGGGGCTGGTTTCTCAAGTCGTCATGATCAAGCTTGGGCAAGGCTTTTTCGAGCGTACAACGTGACAACATTCTACGTCCGTAGGATGCTTCTACAAAAGCTACTTGAAGACTGAAGATTCATTTTGCAGAATTGTGCATGGACAGAATGCACAACCTCGAGCGTACAGGAAATGCACGACCTGCTTGCGAGAGTCGAACAAGTATGCTCTTCCTTTTAGCCTAGTACGATATTTTTCTACTCGGTGATTTGATACATGTACAGCTCAGTTGTAAGCGATATCTCACCGTCTTGAGGTTTTGTCTGCTGTGTCCTGCTGCATCGAATCAATGTCCCCCAGGCGGCGGAGAGATGCCACATTATATCTGCGTCGTAAGTCGCAAAGTCGCACAAGAATAAAAGATAAAAGTTTTGAGCGGCATATACATGTTGCATAGCGCGAACAAGCTGATCGAGTGGTTTCTTTGCGCAGGTAAATACATCGGTTATATATAGAATGACATGCATATAAGGAAAAAATGTATGGGCACAGGATGGTTGTGGACGAATGAATTAGTTTCTAAATGAGTGCTTGACACATTCGTGCAAGGGGCATAGGCTGAAAATGATCAGGTAGTGATGGGATTTTTTATTCGGTCGTTCGTGATAATGCTTTGACATGAATAAAGTCAACTGTCTAGGTGCTCATATTGGTGCGTATTGCTACGAGGCCTGACTACCGTTTTCCTATTCGTATTCACGATACAGAGTTTGGGCCAACTGCAGTTCTCAACTCCATATGTATATAAGCCTAAAGGCAAGTTTTTTCCCAAATACTTTCAAGCGTTGCATATCTCTAGTCGCTTTCAAGTCTCTTGTGCCAAAACGGGGTGGCCAATGATGCACGCACGCCCTCCGTCTTTGGGCACTTGTTCGCACCATACGCTAACGACGCTTATGCTTGGTGCGAGTAGCAAATACCTTGATGCCATGGATCACTGCCGTATTTGCATTAAGGGATAGCTTTATTGAGTCCTTGGCGCCTGCTGTTCCTCACACATGTGCAGAGAGCAGCGCTCTTGGTCTTTCACGTCGCGCAGCCGATGCATGTGTCAATGTGGAGAACTTCGCACAGATGTTCTCTCTCATATCCATGGAAATGTGCCCCACAGCAGGTATCTATCTATATCCATCTTTAGCACCTGTGACCTTGTAAACGGGCAACGAGTGCTTGCCAAGTTTCAAAAAGCGTTCACTTTGTAAAATAATTGCACCATGTCTGAGGACTGTCCGGCAGCGGTACTGATGATGCAGGACGCTGTGGCGCCCACATTACCCTCAAGCATCAAGCCTGTTCCTGCTTCCCTGTTTGCCTCCTTTATGGCTTGGTGGGGCCTGTCACGACAACAGACGGCAGATGCAGAGTTGTTCCTTTACAAAAAGACTGGGTTCTTTCGGTCTGCTCAAGTTGCAAACGCATCCAAGGTAAACGATGATGGGCCAAACAGCATAGCTGAAGCTTTCGCGATGCAGACGACAACATCATCCACCTCATCGGCACTGCAGGCATCATCAGCATCATCAGGTCTACGAAACACTTCACCCACATTACAAGGAAACGAATTCGCTACGATAGCGACACAACTGGGCCCACATGGCAAGGTCGGGTACATGCACAGTGTGAACCTGTCTGACGGGAAACACAGCCCATGGTCATGGAAACGTCGTACACCCACACAGCGTTACATTCACACAGTTGAAATTGGAACGCCGAAGCGAAAAGAGGAGCGTCCTGACAATGAGGTATCGATTGTGCTTGTGCATGGTTATGGTGCGGGAAGTGCGTTCTTTTTTCGGAATCTAGGCGCCCTTGCCAAGATACCCAACACACGTTTGTATGCACTCGACTGGCTTGGCATGGGTCGGTCGTCTCGCCCATCGTACTCGTTAGGAGGCAAGCCACGCTCTATGGAACGTGTGGAAGCCAGTGAGTCATTTTTCCTCGATGCCCTGGAGGAGTGGCGTACGAAGATGCACATCGACAAGATGGTACTTGTTGGGCACAGCTTGGGAGGATACTTGTCAACCGCGTACGCGTTGCGGTTTCCTGAGCGAGTGTCAAAACTAATTCTCGTTTCTCCCGTTGGCTTTCCTGAGGGTTCCCTACAGGACATGATGAAATACAATCCTGACAAACGAGCACCTCGGTTCGGACCACGCACGATCCAGTTCATGAGCTGGCTTTGGGACAAAAATGTGAGCCCCTTTAGTATCTTGCGCTTCTCTACTGTGCTTGGTCCATTGCTGATGGGTGGCTACACGCGAAGAAGGTTTGGATCCCTCGCACAGGATGAGCTCCAGAGTTTGCATGCCTATTGCCACGGCATTTTCACCGATCACTCAAGCAGCGAGCACTGCCTTGCCGATATCCTAGCGCCAGGTGCCTTTGCTCGACGGCCTATGGCGCAGCGCGTAGCGCCTCTCAAGATACCCATCGTATTTCTGTATGGAGATCATGACTGGATGGATATACGTGGTGCGTACCAAGCAAGAGAGGTCCTTCATGAGGCTGGCAACAATGACGTACGCATTCACACGGTGAAGAATGCTGGACATCACCTGTACCTAGACAATCCGTCTGAATTTAACGAGCTCTTAGAGCAAGGGCCATGGTAGTTATGTCAATCTAGGATGAACGCGAGCATCTTTTGCAACTATGCCATCTACGTAGTTACCCACAATACCGTCCATATCGGGGGTCAGGCTTCGAACTATCCTGGTCCATGGTTGTATGAGCAAGATGGTCAGTCCTTCTCTCCACATTGTCTCTCTTCAACCCACGAGGTGGGTCCGTTCGATTTACTGTGGAGCCACGGCACAAGTGTGAAAGAGTTTC
>ERZ501061.557-NODE-557-length-11893-cov-4.222926_pt1 | contig 11893 bp, 8 predicted proteins | sample MGYA00510854_ERZ501061 | MGnify/ENA primary metagenome ERZ501061 (study PRJEB25958, sample SAMN03398515) | human skin metagenome | study: EMG produced TPA metagenomics assembly of the Human Skin Microbiome Metagenome (human skin metagenome) data set.
CGTCGCTACCAGAAGAGCACGGAGCTGCTGATCCGTAAGCTCCCCTTCCAGCGCCTTGTCCGTGAGATTGCTCAGGACTTCAAGACCGACCTGCGTTTCCAGTCGTCGGCTGTTCTTGCTCTCCAGGAGTCGGCTGAGGCATACCTCGTGTCGCTCTTTGAAGACACGAACTTGGCTGCCATTCACGCCAAGCGTGTCACGATCCAGCCTAAGGACATTGCTCTCGCCCGTCGTCTCCGTGGCGAGCGCAGCTAAGCCTGCATGTGATCCGTGGCGCTTAGGGCCTGCGGTTCCTTTACTCTCCTAGTGTATGTACTTTTATTCCACAATGATGAGATTTCTCGATGTCACGTGTGTGGTGGTCCGTAGTGCCGAGTGGTCCGTGTGGGCGTTTGTCTTGGGGCCATGGCGCAGCCGTTTCAAGTGAGCATTGACGTAGCCCGTCCAGGCACGACGCAGGAGGAGTGGTACGACTTGCGTGGCGATGGTTCGACGCAGTATTATTTGAAGCACTGGTACCCCACAGATCCATCTACCAAGGAGGTGGTCCAGCCCAAGGCTGCGGTAGTATTTGTGCATGGCTTTGCCGATTATTGCGATCGATACACCGGTGTCTTTCGCGTTTTTCCTGATCGAGGTATCCAGGTATCTGGCTTTGACCAGTTGGGCTTTGGGCGAACCTGGCACGAGTCGCCGAACCGTGCGACGACGCATGGCTGGACGTCGTGGCCGGATCAGTTCAGGGATGTCTCGTGTATGCTGAGATTGACGCGTGCGCGACTGGACGAGCGGTGGGGAAAAGACACGGTCCCGCTGTACTTGATGGGTCACAGTATGGGGGGTGGCATCACGGCGGCCTTTTTCACGCGCGATCCCGCGTCGCCTCCTGAGGAAGAGGTGAAGCAGCTGGTCTCTGGCGCGATTCTCATGTCGCCCTGGCTGGATATCCACTTCCCCATCCCGACGGCGGTGGGTATCCCTGTCATGCGGAGCGTCCTGCGATGGCTCCCGACGATCAAGCTGCCACTCGGTCCGCCGTCCAAGGATCTTTGTCGAGAGAGTGCCGTCGTGCAAGATGCGCGTGTGAATCCGCTATCGAGTTGCTATGTCCACGTGCGGTGCTTGTATGGTCCATTGAGTGGAGGTCCCAAGATTGTGGCGGAGGAGTATCGGCGGTGGCCAGAGCGTCTGCCCCTGTTGATTTGTCATGGCACGGGTGATAAAGTCACGCGCTGGGATTGTAGCAAGAAGTTGTACGACCATTTGAAGGGGCTGGGACGGTCTGTGCAGCTCGTGTCGTTTACGGGCTTTTATCATGAGGCCATTTTTGAGCCGGGCCAGGACAAGGTCCTGTTCGCTCAGACCCTCGTGGACTGGGTGGAGAAGCAGGTGGAGGCACGCGGGCAGGCCTTGCCGCCAGCGAACGAGCGTAGTGTGCCGTAGACGCAATTGGGCCCAATTTGTCGGCAGGCCATGACCGATCGCGTGGTGGCCCACCAAGGGGCTGCATGCTGGGCCACCTTGTTTACGCACGCGCACTACCTGCCATGCCTAGCCGTGCTGCTGCAGAGCATGCGAGCGTGCCAGACCCGATACCCTCTTGTTGTGATGGTAACGGAGACGGTCGATGCACGCACTCGCGAGCGGCTTGCGCGTATGGGGTGTGTTCTGCGTGACGTGGACGCGTGGCGCGTTCCGCATGCGGATGGCTCGCTGGCGTTTGAGCGCTTTCAGAACGTATGGACCAAGCTGCGTGCGTTTGAGCTGTATGAGTACGAGCGCGTCGTGATGATCGACTCTGATATGCTCATGTGCCACAACATGGACGAGCTCTTCGACCTGCCACTGAAGCGTGGCATGATCGCCGCTGCTTTTGCGTGTACGTGTAATCCGAAGCAGATTCCTACCTACCCAGCCGAGTGGACGCCTCGCAACTGCGGATACGCACTCCGGCCTCATCCGCCCAACGATGCGCGGCAGCTGACCAAACCGACGCACCGGCTTATCAACAGTGGCGTAGTTGTACTGGAACCATCGCAAGAGCAGCAGGATGAGATCCACACGTTCATTCTGCGACATACTGAGCGCTTGGCGCAGTACCGTTTTCCCGACCAGGATCTTCTCGCGGACGTGTACAGGGACCGGATCCAGGTGCTGCCATGGTACTACAATGCCCTCAAAACGCTGCGCCAATGTCATCCTGACCTGTGGAACGATGGCGAGGCACGCATCATCCATTACATCCTCGACAAACCCTGGCTCCTCGGTCCCGCCCCGTGTGGCGAACACACACATCTCCATTCGCTCTGGTGGAACGCGTACGCGTCCCTCGCTGCTCATCCCGCCACCCTGGGCATGACGCGTGACGAATGGGCGGAGGAAGTTGCCTTACATGTGCGGGGTATATAGTGCTACGGACAAACTGACTTCTCACGACCAAGTTAGTTTCACGCGTACTTACCGGCCACCGTGTGGCGTTACGATGTTTTGGGGCGTTTGGGGGAGGTCAGGACAGAGGGCTCAGCGCTGCGTTTGAGGGGCTCGTCTTCGTACGTAGCGATGTCCGCTTGCTCGTAGGGGGCCGCCTCGGCATCAAATGCTGTCTCTGTGGCCTGTTCCGCGTCGCTCGCTTCTTTGCCACGGAGGATATCAGAAGTGGGAGCTACCTCGGGATCGACAGGCTCATCGTAGTCGGCGTGCTCGGTACCAGCGTCCTCATCGTGCAGCTGGACGATGTCTTGGGCCGCGATGGTATCTGGATCAGCATCTGGGGCGTCATCGGCCTGGGTATCGTGGGCATCATGGTCGACTTCCTCGTCCAGGGCATGCACCACATCTTGGACTTGGCTCGAGACATGTGCCGCATGATCGGCCTCCTCGACCAAGGCATGCATCGCATCATTGGGCTCCTTGCTGGGCACTGCTTCATCGCCCTCCTGGCTCGGCACGTCTTTGGGAGCCTCCTCGTCCAGGTCATGCATCGCGTCGAGGGCCTCGTCCCGCATGGGCACCGCATCATGGGCCTGCTCATTCGATTTACGTGCATCATGATCGGTCTCTTTGCCTGGCACGTCGTCACCGGCCTCTTCGCCGTCCTCCAAGGCGTCCACGACTTTTTCGCCAGCCTCTTCGCCTTCGTTGCCGGCCTCTTCGCCTTCGTTGCCGGCCTCTTCGCCTTCGTTGCCGGCCTCCTCGTCCTCTTTATCCGCCTCCTCGATCCCCCTTTCCACCTCCTCAACCTCTATATCCTCCTCATCGTCGTCTTCATCAGCCTCCTCGTCCTCTTTACCCGCCTCCTCGATCCCTCTTTCCACTTCCTCATCCTCTTTATCCGCCCCCTCGTCCTCTTCACCGGCCTCTTCATCCTGGGCATCCTCTTCCGACTCTTCGCTACCCAACGCAGTGGCCAGCTCATTATAGCGCGAGATAAAGCGCGGCTCCTCTGTTACGACCAAGCGTAGACTGCCATGGCACTCGAATCCAAGTGCGAGTTGCGAGATGTCCTGCAGAGAAATGTCGCGCGCATAGACGTTGTCTTCGCGCAGGACTAAATCGAGGTCCGGAAAGGCGATGCAAAGCTCGGTGCCCTCCTCCAAAAACTCACCCAAGACATGAGCGACACGCAAAGCACCAAACACTGCATCCAGGGGCTCCCAAAACAAGGAGCGATCTATCGGCAGAGCAGGGGCAGGCACGCCCACCAAAACGCGCTCGTCGTTGTCGTTCGTCTCTTCCACATACACCGTAGGTCCTTGGTCATTCGCGGACGGAAACACACAAAAATCCTGCTCCTGAAACGTGAGGCACACCGTGTGCGGCTCCGCGTCGTCCATCGTAAGGCGCCGACGTTCGCGGCGCGGGCGCTCTCGATCGACGAGGACGTCATCATCACGTGACATCATTCGGTATCGCTATGGAGATGCGACAGGCGCTGGTACGACGTGCCGCCAATGGGCCGCGTCGTGCGTCGGCGGTAGAACAAGAGGTAGGCGGCGGAGGAGGTGATAGTAGACGCGGGATCTGACACGGGGCGCACGCTCGAGTCGTCAAAGTGGTACCACTGACCGTTCAGGGGGTTTTTGGCGTACGCTGTATAGTGTCCACCGCCGAGTCCGCCGTAATGGTTGTCGACAGCGTACAAGTCGTAGATCGGCGTATCTGCGAGCACCTTGTCATCGTGCTCGTCGTGTGCCAGCACGTGGTCACCGAGGCGCGTCTCTGGCGGAGCCGGCTTCATGTCCAAGTCGGCCCATAATCGCGAGCCGACGACGCGATCACGCAGATCCAAGGACGTGAGAGGAAAGTCGATCAGGTTATCGAGCTTATCGCGCGCACCGCGCCCGGCACTGAACCGCTTGAGATGCACCACGAGAATGTCGGGGGTCTTCCATAGATCAAACTTTTTCGTGGCCTGCTGGAATGCACGACACGATGGACAGTACCACAGATCGTCCTGCCCCAGCTTTTCCTCCTTCGTGAACTCGTCGAGACAGTCTTCGAGTCGCAGATTCGGCGCGCGCCGCCGGCCCTCGGCCAGCATGGCCGTGCCCTGCTGAAAGTCGGTGTCCTGGATGAGAGAGACGGGACCCCACGTCGCACGGTCCATGGGCTTCAGCACGGCCTCGGCCACCTCGCTGTCCCACAGGGCGTACAGCGCCGCGCCGGGGAACAGGACCGGCCACGGACCGCCGCGGCTCGCACGTGCCGCCAAGTCTTCGGTCGTCTGCTCACTTGCGTCGTCGCCACGGTGCATCGCCTCGTCCGCGCTGGGCACAGCCACCCGCAGCTGAAACAGCTCGTCCTTGCCCACGGCGTGCGCCCGCTGCTTCATGGCCTCGAGGCTGTCTTGCTGACTCAGGGGGAGATAGTGCCGCTCGACGGCGTCTTGGATACCCTCCACCTGGTGGAGGAGGGTCCGGGGCAAGGTGACAAAAAAGGGCACACCCAGCGGCTCGCCGAGGGAGCGGCGGAACGAGCCGAAGCGGCCGACGCCGTCGGCCTTGCACGAGAACACGGGCACACACACGAGATCGGGCATCGGTGGAGGGCTGTAGGCGTTTTCCACCTCTTCGACGCTTCGCTCGGGACGCGCAAAGAGGGAGAAGCGGGACGGCGTTTTTTGAGGGGCAGGAAGGGAGAAGGGCGTGCCGACGTCCCACAGATAGATATGATCGCCTGCGTTGATGTCGCACACCGGCTCATAGTCGTGGATCCAGCGGTACACGTGATGTGACCACACCTCGCCGATCACGAGGTGCTCGGCCTGGACGAGCGCCGACACTTTGGCGCGTAGATCTGCGATGGTGGCCGTGGCTGGCAGCTGGACGTCGACCTGCACAGTGGGCGATGATGGGCGCATCACGTAGACTCGGCCGCGCCATTTGCGTGTATTAGGGATCGGGAGGGTGAGGTACATGAAGGGATCAAACTTGATCGAGACCTTGTGGCAGACCGGGCACACCAGTGTGCTGCGGTACTGTCCCTGAAACAGGTCCACAATCACCGAGTCATTGCGGGCCTTGTACAGGTCCCACTGCTGCTGTGCAAAGCGCACCATATCAGCGTCCGAGCCACCCATCCAGTCCGGAGCCTCGATGTATGGCTTGCGGTGAATGCGATTCAGGTCCTCATGGAGTCCGTCGAGGAGGAAAGCCAAGAGTTCCTGACTGTCCTGCTGTGCGTAGCCCATGAACTGCGGCGCATAACGTGCTAGGGCCATTTTAAACTCGCGCGGGACGACGGCGCCCTGCTGTGCTGCCCAGATCGATTGCACTAGGCGGCCGTACGCCATGGCCAAGGCACCGCCCATGCCCAGGGGGTTGTCGGTATTCAGCTCGTCCTGATGCGCGTTGCGTGCAAAGTACTGCTGCAACTCGGGTGTATTGCTGAGGCACTGCAGCGCACTGTTCATGAAGCATGTATTTCCAAGGTTCGCGAGGCCACGCAGGCCAAGAGCGGGCGTGGATGACGAGCGCGTCGCGTAGCGTTGGTCGCCGTGCGGCACGTGCCAAGGTTCGTCGGGGCTCGAGCGCACGTCGATACCAGCGAGCTCGAGAGACGTTGTGTGCTCGTCGACGAGCTCGATGGGGTACTTGGCGAGCGCAGAGAGAGACACCATGCCTCGATTGGCCAGTGCCACGGCCCGCAACGACGTCGGTAGCCGGAAAAAGCGCACCTGTTGAGGCGCACCCATCGCACGTACGCGATCCTCGAGGGCCTGTCGTGTGTCGTTCTGCGCGGTCGGCAGCGTCCCATGGCGCACGAATGGCTCGAAGGCGTCGACCAAAGGGGCATACGGCGTGCACAGTGCCAGTTCGACCGTCTTGCCGACCAGCTGTACCACAGGCCCGTCGCTGCCAGGCACGACGGGGCAGCCGAGCGAGGTGCCCACGATGCGGTATCGCGACGACAGAAAGTCCCAGACGGGCGTCGGCACAAGCACGTACTCTTCGGGAGCGAGCTCGCGGAGCGTGCCATTCGGCGCACAGAGAGCTTGGAGGTCCATGGCAGGAGCATGGGGCTTCGTTTTCCACTGCTCGTACCATGCGGCGGGCACGACGTACCAGGTATCGCCGATGCGGGGCTTGGTCTCACGCCAAGCCTCCATCTCGCGCACAATCGTCGCGTGCGGCGCCTCGTCCAGCTTGAGCGACTCGTCCATGAGCGCATCGACGCTGTCGTCTGTGCGTGAGAAGCTCGGCATATCTGCGTCCAGCTCGAGAGTCGACTCGGTATCGGAAGAATCGTCCGTGTCGATCGGACTTGATGTACGGACGCGTTTCGCGAGGGCGGCGGGTGTCGTATGCGCTGAGTGTGGCTCTGCCGAGTGTGGCGCCGGCGGCGAAAAGGACATGCCCACGGACGAGGGCTTGGGTGTGAGCGAGTCGTCAGCCTCCACGTTGAAGGGTCTGTCGGCACGTGCTCATGAGGAGGACGGGGGCTTTTTCTTTTCCCTTACCACCATACCACCGTAGCAGGAATGTGTGCGTGTTGAAGCGCCCCGGCTCTTGTTGTCAGTGCATGAGACCACCCTTCTAACACTCTGTTGACAACGGCCTACGGGCACCATCGTTGCCATCAATTTTTCATGAAGGGAAGAGTAGGCTCCCATACAGACACCGGTCGTGAGCGCGCATGGCGTGAGCAGGATCGTCTTGGTCATTTCTACGGGAAACACGGACCTAGCTTGTAGTGTGCATAGCGAGGGCTCAGAGCAGTGCGAGCGGCCTGCGGCGCCGGCTTCCCTCCACATGTGGGTGGCGTGCGTGCCGATCGCTGAGGCGGCGCTTTTTCTCCTTGTCTAGGACGAAGGCGGCGACATGACCGCGTCATCGCTTTCCAATGTCGTTGCGATCACGTCGCCCGACATGTTTACGTCGCTTATGCAGCAGGATCTGAATCGCGTGACCTTACTCAACTTCTGGGCGCCGTGGGCTCAGCCATGTGAGCCGATGATGGCCGCTGTGCGCGACCTTGCTGCCAAGTACCCGCACGTCCTATTTATGAACGTTGAGGCAGAGGAGCAGCCAGACGTGTCCGAGTCCTTTGATGTCGAGGCTGTGCCGACTGTCGTCCTTTTGCGGGGACATACGCTCCTGTCCAAGTTGACGGGCGGCCAGCCGCAGGCCGTGGAACAAGTCCTGGCTGCGCATGCCAAGGTGCCCGGTGCCTCGGCGCTGAGTGGTGGCGCTGTGGGTGGTGGCGAGCATGCGCAGGGCGTGGATGCGGACCTCGGTAAGCCCCATGCCCTGCCGACGCATATCGATTTGAGCCAGGAGTCGGCGGAGGAGACGGAGCGGCGGTGCCGTGAGCTCATGACGCGCTCGCGTGTGATGCTATTTATGAAGGGCCAGCCGGACATGCCGCGCTGTGGCTTTAGCCAGAAGACGATCACGCTCCTGCGTGACCAGAACGTCGAGTTTGACTACTACGATATTCTGTCAGACGAGCCTGTGCGGCAGACGCTCAAGGTGCTGAACGACTGGCCGACCTTTCCCCAAATCATTGTGCGAGGTGAGCTCATTGGGGGTCTCGACATTTTGATGGAGATGGTGGCGTCCGGCGAGTTTCAGCACATGATCAGTGCATAGGTCCATATCACGTGATCCAACACGACGCGCGTACGTCGACCGCGCTCCTGGGCGACGGAGAGGGTGTTGTGATGGCGACGACGGATCAGAACTATACGTCGTTTCCGGCTGTGACGACGGATGAGTTGCTGTCGGTCTTGCATGAGCTGAATTTGAGTGTTACGGCGGAGGATGTGGCCAAGCCCCAGGGGGGTATGGTGCAGAAAGTGTATTTGGCGTTCCTTGATACGCTGGCCGGCACGATGCCTGATATGCTGGAGAAGCAGCGTGATGCGCTGTGCGAGGGCATGGAGCACAAGGAGATCTATGAAGATGGAGTGGCGTGGCTTTTGTTTTTCCGGGAGGTGCGCGCTATGATGGAGGCAGCGACGGTCCACGACTTTCATCTCCAGGATCTGACGCGGCCGACGCCCAAGCGTTTCAAGCGGCACATGTCGGCGCTGGTCAATTTTTTCCGCTTCCGATCGGACAGGCTGGCTGAATTTGATGAGCTGGTGCTGGAGACGGAAGATCTGGAGACGCGACGCCTCGAGTGGGAGGAGGGCATGGATCGAACGCGGGGGGCCATTGCCGAGATTGTCGCGCGGCGCAAGCACGATGAGCCGCGGGTCAAGCAGCTGCAAGAAGAGAACTTATCGCACTCGGACAAGCTGCTGGAGATGAAGAAGGAGCAGGGCCGGCTGCTGGCGGAGGTGGATGCGCTCAAGTCGGACAAGGCGGAGGCGATCCAGAAGCAGACGGACATCCAGTACCAGCTGCAGATTGTGGCGACGGAGCTGCACAAGCTGCAGACGCGGATTGTGACGCGGCCGGAGGAGATCAAGCAGCAGGTGCAGGACATGCAGGTGCAAGTGCATGACGAGCGAGCGGCGCTGGGCGAGAGTGAGCGCAAGGTGCGAGAGTGGCGGGCGAAGATGGACGTGTTGGTGCGTTTGGACGATGAGATTGCGACGAGTATCCGGGCGATGGAGCAGGTGGCGTCCGATATGGAGCGCACGGCGCAGGAGGCGCGTGTGCTGCAGGACATGAAGACGACGATGGCGTCGCGAACGCAAGAGCAATCGACGCAGATGCATCGGATGGAGCAACTGGATCGGCAGGTCAAGTCGGCGACGGAGCGTTTAGAGCGAGCGCGGCAAGACTTGGAGGCGGCGCGGGCGCATCGGCAGGCGAAGCTGCAGGCGCTGGGCGCGCGGCTGTCGGATGTGTCGCGGCTTCGCAAGGAGCGGCATGCGATGGCGGAGATCAAGCATCACGAGGCGGTGGACATGGAGCGGCAGCTGGCGACGGTGATGCAGGAGCATGAAGAGCACTATGGCCAGATGCAGCTGGAAAAGGATGCGCTGTGTCGGACGGCTACGGCGTATATGGATGCGATTTCTCGGGCGCTGTCGCTGGGCTAGTATACTTGGGCGCCGTCCTCGGTGACTTGGAGGAATTTTGTATCGCACGTGATGTGTTCCTGGGCGAACTCGTGGCAGAGGGTCTCGGCGATGTGGTCGAGGTGATCGGTGGCGAGGGCGAGGATGGTGGGCCCGGCGCCTGAGAGGCAGATGCCCAGCAGGCCTGGGTGCGTCATGGGCGTGACGGAGGCGAGGATGCGTGGGAGGCCGGGTATGAGGTGTTGGCGGTACGGCTGGTGCACGCGGTCTTGCATGGCCTGGAAGATGAGGTGGACGTCGGGTGGTGAGCGCGCGAGTGAGGTGGTGAGCACGGCGAGGCGCTGGAGATTGAAGACGAGGTCCTCCTTGGTGTAGGTGTCGGGGAGGACGCGGCGGGCCTCGGCGGTGAGCACCTCAAAGTGCGGGATGATGGCGATGACCTTGATTTCCTTGGCCCATCCGAAGCGGATGTAGTGTCCGATGCCCTGTGGCGGCGTTGGTGGGTGGTAGCCCCATGACTCGGAGGCGTTGTCGGGGTATGCGGGCAGCACTTCGCTGAGGGGCACCTGTGTCGTAGCGGCGGCCTCGCCGCTGAGTTCCCGTAGGTAGGAGCCGACAAAGCCACCGATGAGGGCGGCTGCCACGTTATCGGGGTGGCGCTCGATCATGAGGGCGTAGTCGAGGAGGCGGTCGCGGTCGATGTGCAGCTGGCCGAGCTCGTTGCCGAGCAGGAGGCCTGCGATGACGGCGGCGCCTGAGCTGCCGAGGCCGCGTCCGAAGGGGATATCGTTGCGGACGTGGATGCGCACGCCGCGCGGGAAGGACTTTATGTCGTTGACGCGCATCACGTACAGCGCCACGCGCGTGATGAGATTCTGGTACGGGTTGAGGGGCGCATCGGCGGCGCCTTGGCCGCTGTACGTGAGCACGGGGTCCTTGTGCGGCGCGTCGGCCTCGATCGTCACGTCGAGGAAGAGGTAGAGCGAGAGCGACAGACCGACGACATCAAAGCCGGGGCCGATGTTGGCCGACGTGCAGGGCACGCGAATGTGGAACGAGCGTGACATGGCGGGGGGCCGAAGAAAAAACGAGGCGGGGCGACGCCGGGTGCGCTCAGCTTATTTCCCATCCACCTCGCTACGCCATGGCGCCGGACGCGGATTGGCCGCAGGCGCTGCGGGAGCTGGTGGGCCGGGCGTTTGGGCAGTGTACGGATGCGCATCGCGGTGCGGTGAGTGCGGAGCTGAAGCGGCTCATTTTCCAGGCGGTGCAGGATGGGTCGCTGCATACGCGAGACTGGACGCGCGTGCGCCTTGCGTCGCTGGGCGAGACGCGGAAGCGCCGTGCGCCGGATACGCCGACAAAGGCGGGGCGGTATCGGGAGGATCCGACGCGTCGCGAGATGCGGCAGCGGCGCTTTGAGGCGGAGCAGGCGGCGTTTGAGCGGGAGCAGCAGGCGGATGGGGCGTCGGCCGCGGTGCCTGGGGCGGCGGCGGGGCCGGACCCGAATGTCGTGGACTGGGACGCGTACACGGTGGTCGGCACGTCGACGAAGCTGGAGAAGCCGTACCTGCGGCTGACGTCGGCGCCGGACCCGAAGACGGTGCGGCCGCTCGCGACGCTGCGCCAGACGCTGGCGTTGCTGACGCAGAAGTGGGCGTCGGAGCGCAACTACGACTATATGTGCGATCAGCTGAAGAGTGTGCGGCAGGACTTGACTGTGCAGCGCATCACGAACGAGTTTACGGTGCGTGTCTACGAGATGCATGCGCGCCTCGCGCTCGACATGGGCGATTTGGGCGAGTACAATCAGTGCCAGTCGCAGCTGCGTGTGCTGTATGCGTACGACCTGCCTGGGAGCCGCCTCGAGTTTCTGGCGTACCGTATTCTGTACCTGCTGCACACGCGGCAGCAGCGCGACGTACATACCCTGATGGCCGAGCTGGGTGACGAGGCGAAGGCCGATGTGGCTGTGCGGCATGCGCTCGATGTGCGCGCGGCGATGCGGTGCGGCAACTACCACCGCTTTTTCGAGCTGTATGCGCATGCGCCGAACCGGAATGCCTGCCTCATGCGCCACTTTGTCGATCGCGAGCGCGTGCAGGCGCTGTCGATTTTGGCGCGGTCGTGTCGGCCCGCGTGTGCGCTCGCGTTCCTCGTGTCCGAGCTCGGGTGGTCGAGCGAGGAGGAGGCGCGTGCGTTTCTGGCGAAGCATGGCGTGGCGTGCTACGTCGGCGCGGCGTGGGACACCAAGCGGGCGGAGGCGCCGCTGGTCGCGGCCCTCGCGTCGTACCGCCACGTGGACTTGCAGGGCCCTCGATAGACGTGGCCGATCGCCCGATCTCGTAGCGAGCATGGAGGACGTCGATGCCGCGGCGCGCCCGGTGCACCTGGTGGTGCTGGGCGGCCGCGTGGGGAGTG
>ERZ501061.565-NODE-565-length-11749-cov-4.643150_pt1 | contig 11749 bp, 11 predicted proteins | sample MGYA00510854_ERZ501061 | MGnify/ENA primary metagenome ERZ501061 (study PRJEB25958, sample SAMN03398515) | human skin metagenome | study: EMG produced TPA metagenomics assembly of the Human Skin Microbiome Metagenome (human skin metagenome) data set.
CATGGGGCGAAACGACGCATGATGCGCGGTGTTCGAGGCGTGTTGAGGAGTAGCTAAGTGGAGGAATAATTGACACAGCCACCCAGTGTTTGCATGGAGGCCGTTTTATGCACTAGTTTAAAAATTCCAAAAATAGCGCTGCCAACATCAGTCAACGCGCGCCAAGATGCCGAGCAGGCCAGGTTAGCATCACATAGCGCATGACAAACGACAAGCATGATTTGAGGCATTCTGCTGTGTGTTGCGTCAAAGCATGATCCTTGCATTTTCTCGAGCATGAGCTAGTGTCTGCTTTTGTCGATCAACAGGGTCCATAGCATCCCATGAAGTATCACGCACCGATACGTGTAAAGGCTAGCACGTTGAAACGTGACATGAATGGTGGAGGTTACGGGCCTTAGTGCAGTCTCGCTGCATCCCTTCGATCCTGATGGTCACAGGCATGTCGGATGCTATGAAAAGCCGTAGTTCCGCCATCAAGCGCATCATGTCAGAAGTTAGAGAGTTGCAAAATGATGATACACCAGATTTTTCTGCTGCTCCAACGGAAGATAATTTGTTTGAATGGCATTTTACATTGCGCGGACCACAAGACACCGTTTTTGAGAAGGGGCTGTACCATGGCAAATTGACACTGCCCTCGGAGTACCCATTCAAAGCGCCACATGTGATATTTCTTACACCTAATGGCCGGTGGTCTGTTGACACCAAAGTATGCGTCACATTTACCGGCTTTCATGAGGAGTCTTGGCAGCCTGCCTGGGGTATCCGGACGGCTTTGTTAGGTATTCAGGCGCTCATGACTTCCAAGAAAGATGAAGCTGGATATGGTGCTGCAAGTATGAATGACGAAGGTCGAAAACTTCTAGCTGAAAAGTCTAGGGTTTGGACATGCCCGTTGTGTCAAAAATCTAATGCAGAGCTACTTCCTGAGGAGCCGAGTCGAGCACCCAACACAGCACCACCTACCGCGTTGCCAGCTTCCTTGGTATCCGAAGGAATCGAAGAACCAGCGACGACTCCAGACCAGTCCATGTCCACCGTCAGAGAGGAGCCTATTTCAAAAGAATCGACGCCAACCACGAATCCTCAAGCTTCTGCACCGACTGTCGCTCCATCAACCATGGAGGAGACAGCACCAAGCATGGCGGAAATGCTTCATGCAAGAGCAGAGTCGTATCGGCGTACTATCAGCATGATTGATTCCCTCATGGGACTTATATGTGTTATGCTTTTCCTGCTAGTGCTGAAAAATATGTAATATTACTTTTTGTTTTTCCTTCTCGTAGTCTTTTTGCTGCGAGTTGTGGCGGTGGGCCCCAGCCAGTCATTTTCCTCAGGTGCGCTAGGCAAACCTTTGGAGACATGGCTCTGGGCAGCCGTGATTTCTTCGGCAGATACCTGCTCACCTGCGCGTATCCGTGCAACCAGCTCAGCAGGGAGAGCAACGCGCTTTACATTGGTTTCTAGGGTCAGTGTACGGATACGTACGGAACCCCGGCGCTCCACGACCGAGACCCGTCTTGGGGTCGTAATCAGATGATTTTTTAGACGCTGGACGCGGCCAGAATACCCATGTGACAATGGCAAGCACTGCGCATGCAATAGCACCATATGAACTAGACGAAATGAGCGGCAGGCAAGACGTACACTGCTTGTTGCGTTTCCATGTCGTGCTTGTAGTCCAGAATGGCAAATGTGGAGCCGGGCCTTGGGTGTCGCTATCGCGCCGATTCCTTACCCGATATTTCAAAAATGGCCACAGGTCTATCATTTTCGACTTTGCACCGAGCCATGAGTACAGCTACGAGTGAGGTGGCCACATTTGCCAATGGGTGTTTCTGGGGCACTGAGCACATGTTTCGAAAACATTATGGAGGCAAAGGTCTGATTGATGCCAAGGTTGGGTTTATTGGTGGCACTAAGACCGACCCTACGTACATGGAGGTGTGCTCGGGACAGACAGGACATGCTGAAGCGTCTCAGCTTACTTTTGAGCCTGTACGTATACATGACTGACATCTAGTCTAAGGTGTCCTATGAAGAGCTTGTAGAGTTCTTTTATCGTACCCATGACCCGACGCAGCAGGACGGTCAAGGTCCCGATATTGGCAGCCAGTACCGCAGCGCCCTGTTTCCTCATACACCGGAACAAGAAGCGATTGCAAGAAAGGTGACTGAAGAAGTGCAGAAAAAGCATTTTGACCCGCATGGAACGCGTATCGTGACCACCATTCATCGCGTGCCAGCTAGCGATTTGTACGTACGAATTACTTACACCAGCTTTGTCGCTGAGCAATATCATCAAGAGTACTTGTTGAACAACCCAAGTGGCTATCATTGCCCCACACACCGCCTGTGGTGGTAAAGACTATCGTAGCCGCCACATAGTTCGGCTACCGCATGGGCCACCAAATGTGTCACGTGATACGACGATCGCGCCTGGTCGGGCCCAGGAGCAGGCACACAGGAGCCGCGCATCGATTCACGGTGATGGTGGTCCACAAGCCCGTTGTGGGAACAGGTCTTGGTACGTACACGGTGACTCACTCGAAAGCATCATGCTGTACCGTGCTGTCAGCAGCCGGTGTAATTGTGCTGTCAGTTTTTGGCTGGGGCTTCTCGCACAACTGGGAGACGTTCATGGGCTCCACAGATGACCCAGCGGACGGCGTGGCTGTGGGTATGACGTGTTATGGTGCAGCCTTTGTATATCTGCTATTTATTCTATTCTGTACATGTCAAATGGGAGTCAACCGGCGGTATCAACGTATCCAGATTTAATGGGAGCTTCTTATGGTCGGTGAATTGGGTGTGCTGAAGATTGGGCAGCTTGGGATGGGCGAAATGGGCGATGGTTGCGTCGATGCGTTTGATGGGGACATCACGTCCAGTGTCGATGTGGATGTCGGTGGGGCATGGGAATGCAAAGAAAGACCGTGCGACAAGAGACCACGGCGCAATCGCTCGATACGTTGCTGTGCTGCGTCGTCCGTCCCGAGGCTGTTCATGATATTCACAAGCTGCATGAGCCGTCCGCGCACACTTGTGTTCAGTGCATTGCTTGGATCCGTGTGAATCATGTATTGCATTTGCACAGTCGTCATGTATAGCCAGTCACATATAGGCAGTACGATGAGGTCGCGAAACAAGATTAACAGCGCGTGTCGGAGATCGACACGCGCCGGTGCATGGGATGGATCGATGTGTGCGAGTTTGTCGTGTCGGTGCAGCGATCTGGTAAGCAGCAGATCCATGCTCCACAAGCGAGACTCGAGCGGCAAGAAACATGCGTGCAAAAAAGGCATCACCGTACCATAGTAGTGCTTCCATGCTCGCAGAAAGTCGTAGAGCAGCCGTGCGCCATCATTCTGCTGCAGTTGAAAAGTCACACCGTTCAAACCCGTGGACACGAGCTTTTCAAAGTGGGAAAGCAGCGTAGCACGGGCATGCACTTGATCGCGTTCATGCACAAGCCGCACGTACAGATCTACGCTGTCATGCAGTGGCTCGATCAGCAGGTTATGTGGTTCCTGCACAAAAATAGGGAGGACGCATATGCATATGCGCTGCCACAGCTGTAATAGGCTTTGCGAGTCTGGAGCCGCGGAGGTAGGACCACTGTTGAGGCCCCCGATGGCTGCGACGGGTGATGGAAGATAATTAAACAGGCTCTGAGCAAAGGCACTGACATTTCCGCTCAATGTTGAGGTGTTCGTGACGCTGCTCGCACTGCCACTGTGTCCATGGGACGTAGCATGAGGCGTGGGAGTGTTGCTGGAGCGGAGGGGCACCGCCGATGCAGGCATCGAACGGACCGAAAGAGCTCCGCGAGAAGCCGAAGATGGGGTGTCCAAAAATCGGGCCCCGAGGCCCAGGGGTGAGAAGCCGGCCGTTGTGGCCGAATCGAGCATGTCCAAGGGAGTGGATGAGAGGGGATCTACCATGGGATCCCATTTTTCGATAGAGCGCATCATAGTCAGCATGTCGTACGACTGAGCATTTTTGGGCGTCTGGGACAAGATTCGTGGTGTTCCTTCGCGAGAATGCATGAATGTGTCAACAGGCCGCAAGCGCAGCGGACTGATCGAGAGCGGCGTGCTTCGGTGGGGATCAGGCCGGCTGAGAAGGAGTGGATCGCGACCGGGCGATACAGCGGCTTCTGCAGACATGTCGGATGGAAAGGAAATGCTGACCGGCGAAGGCAACGTAGAAGATGGTTTGTCGATAGAGATCATGCTGGGCGTCTGATGCTGCAAGTGTGCCGACTCGCTCAGGGTACAAATACGCGCATGAATTTGCTCATCGTGTGCAGACACATGCACTTGGTGGTAGGCGCCAGGCAGGAGGGGTTTCGTATAAATGCTCATAGAGCGTTTCACGGAGCTGGGCTCTGGGTGATGGACAGATGCACCGTCCATGCACAACAGGCCCTTGAGAACGGTATCGATGATGCGCTCATTCGAGACAACAGCCACATACGTTGGAGGTGAATGCAAGTAAGGCATTATCAGCGATTGGACCATTTTCATGATTCGTGTCTCGTCCAAGCCATCCTCGTCCTGGTAGGCGGGTATAATAAAAGGACGCACATCGCCACGGGTCTGCTCCGCGATTTTGTCGGCAGTCAGCACGGCATCAGCTTCGGGTGTACATGAAATGGCCATGAATGGCATGTGCGAAAATGCCCTGCCGAGCGATGTCGCAGTATTCGCGGCATACCGAACCAGTGTCACTGTCACGCCCGTGGCCATGGCGTTCGAACAGGGTACGCGCGTTCCGAAGTGTATTCACTCCACGTGGTTCATCGTCTGTTGCCACACGAGAAAAAAAAGGCGTGGTCGACGCTGTGGCCATGCTTGAGCGGGCGCAGAGCCTGCTTACGCGGGAGCGGTACAGGAGACAGCGATCTGCTCCATCATCATACAAGCATGACGACAGACAGCGGTCCACATATCCCAAGTCGTTGCGGCACTTCACTGGTGGTGAACAAGAAAATGTGCCATTGGGTGTGTTGCCGCGACGCTCAGCTAGTGTCAAGCAGCACGTACAGTACCGTGTTCCATTCGCTGCGCAAGAAAATGGGGTAAGATTAATGCGTAGCCAGAGTGCCAGAGTCCCCCCAGGCCCGGCTCGCCGTGCCGCGCAGGCCGCGGAGATCATGCCCTTGGATCGGCCATTGCCGCCCCTGCCAACGCGACGACATCGTGTGGACCAGCATCCGCAGCTTCCTGCGCCCAATATGCAGCGTCCGCTCTTTGCGAAAAAGGCGCCTTTTTCGAGCGCGTCAGCGTACCCATCGCTGCAGCTGCGCGAAGTAAACGCGGAGCGACGGCCGGAATTGCGACATACTGATGAAATGCACAGACCAGAGACACTTCGAAGCCAACGGGCTACTGTATACATAGTTACGGGAACATATGGTACATAAAAAGATGCATTCTACGATGTGGATGAGCGCTCATCAGCGATTTTCTCTTGAGACTTTTTCTCGCTCACTTCTTTCCATCGTTCCACGATTCGTCCCACGACCTCAGTCATGGTGTCGCGATTCCGTCCTCCGTAGGGAAACTGGCGTCAGCGCCGTCAACATACCCTGTCTGTGTTGCCAATCCGGCTAACGTACACGGCGCCCGTGAGCCACAGACCCCATCCCTGTATTTGTGAGCGAAGACGAGTACATACAGCCAGACCCAGAATGCTCAGCACAGTGGCGCGGTGCACATAGTCAATAAAAGGCCGACGCATGTCGTCGATGTGGGAAGGGAAAGGGCCGTAGCCATCCTCCACATGCTACAGGGTCACGGGTCCGGTGGGTACGCTGCTGGTGGCATTCAGACTAGGCAGGAGGTCGTACACGCCTTCCTGCTGCACGAGCGTTTCGTGATCGATGCCTTTGCTCCGACGCACGTACTCGAGCTGCGACGGCTTGATACTTGTGACGATCAAGTCGAGGCGGGGCGTATCTACGCCTACTTGACGCGCGCGGCGGATGATGTTGCCAAAGATGGGCTCGAGCTCCATGGGTCGCTGGAGCTCGAGATCGATAAGAATGCTGGGCTTGAAGTCACGACGGAAGTTGGGCATGGAGGGCGCGTCACAGATGATGTCAGGAGATCGCAGCATGCGCAGCTTAGCTGGTGTATTCAGGAGCGTGGCGTGTAGTGTGTGATCGATGACGGAGGCGGGCAGGCGGTCTTCTCCCATGCCTGAGGCGCGAGCGACGGCCAGCATTTCCAGCATAATCCCACGCACACTGCCGACAGTGTATGGCAGCATGTCGACCTGCAGCATCTCGAACACGGGACGGCGAGCCAGCAGCGATACACCGCCCCAGCTCATGTTCCACAGCACTTTGCGCCATCTTTCGGAAGTGATATCGTTCGTGAGATGCGCATCTGAGCCGCCACGAAGCATGAGCATAAGTAGATGATGCACAGTCTCGCGCGTCGAGTCCGGGAGCGGCGCACGGAGCGGTGGGGGAAACACGCCCATGGAGAGCCTTTCCAAACTGCCATGTTCGATGCGAGCACCTCCATTCAGAAGCATCACTGGCACCCATGAATTGGCGCTCATGACGCAGGCAGCGAGGGGCTCGGGTGTATGCACAAAGGCATCGTACGAATCCTGCTCGATATCAATGCCGTTTTGCAGGAGCAGAATCACGGGCAGTCGCTCCGGCTTTTTGGCAAAGTTCTGCGTGAGGTACGGACGCAGCACATCGCTGACCGGCTGAAGATCTGGGACGTGCTTGGAGCAACACACGATATAGTCGAACGTGACGCCCACGGCGTCCAAGTCCTCGGGGCGCTGAATGACTCGTGTGGGACGCCACTTGGGGTGCTCGCCGAACTTGTCGGACACGATGTCAATGCCGTGATCGCGCACAACTTCGTAGTTGCTGCGACAGACGGCCGTGACGTTGGCACCGCCGCTCTGGAAGATGTAGGCATACAGAGTGCCCACCGCCCCCAATCCCAGCAGCAACACTTCGTCCGGCATGACGGAGGTGGAGGTGGCAAAGGGGGCGCGTTCTTTATGGCCATTAGCAAGGCGCAGCGCAAGCAGCAGCAGTCGGCCGCGGATGCCTTTGATGCGTTTTTTGTGAATGAGTATGGTGCAGAGCGGTGGCATCGTCTGCGTGAGCGATTGCTACAGCCGACCGAGTATGCGGCACTGATCAATGCGTACGTGCCGTCGATCGAAGTGGACCGCGCCATCATGTCTGACGAGGCGGCGGCGGCTGGGCAGTATTCGCTCCTTCGTCTGCCGCCGCCTCCAGAAACGGCGCCGTGTGATACGCCGACGCGGCTTCTGTGCTTGCTGCGCACTGATCCCCACGGCAGTCGGCCCTTCCCGCCACCCCGTCCCGCAGCGGACGCGCGGCATCGACTACATACGCACTGGAACCTCGATGCGGCGTCCGTGCTAGCCGCGCAGTGCCTTGATATCCAGCCTGGCCATGCCGTGCTGGACATGTGTGCGGCGCCGGGCGGGAAGAGTATCACGCTCGCTCAACGATTGTGGCCGGCGCTGTATGCCGATCATCCGAGTGGCGAGCAGCAGCACCGGCAGCGCCCCTCTATATTGCATGCGAACGAGGTGGATGTAGCGCGTCATCGCCGACTCCATGCCAACCTAACGAGTTACCTACCGCCCATTCTCTTTGAGCAGGGCCTCGTGGATGTGCTGCGCATTGACGCCACGTCGCCGCGCGCCGTGCACCTGTTCCCGCTGGGCGAAGAAGGCTATGACCGCATTCTCATTGATGCCCCATGCTCGTCTGAGCGCCATATCCTCCATGCGTTCATGCGCGCCCAGCAATCCGGCTCGATCGCGCCAGAGATGCTCGCGTGGAAACCGACCATGACGCGCAACCTATCCAAAACGCAGTCGGCGCTGCTCCGCACAGCTTGGAGTGCTCTCCGTCCTGGCGGCCGCCTGGTCTATGCTACGTGCTCGCTGAGTCAGCAGGAGAACGACCAGGTCGTGCGTGCCTTTGTGGCGTCGCAGCCGGCGCGCGTGGTGCGCTCAGATCACTTGTGGCGCTTTTGCGAGCGCACCGAGTATGGCTATCTCGCTCTGCCTGACCACGTCGCGCGAGGCGCGTCAGATCCATCGCCGTGGGGGCCGCTCTACTTTTGTATCTTAGCCAAGTAGTCCTCCACCCATGACAGGCGTCGTGGCGGTCGTGGACGCCGGCGGCACATCGACGCGGGCTGCCATCGCGGACGCTCGGGGGCGTATCGTGGCGCGCTCGTGCGTTGGATCCGGCAGCTTTTCTGTTCTGTCGCTTCGTGCATGGACGCGACGCATGTGCGAGGCGCTCGAGGCGTGTGCAAACGAGGCGCCCATCACCCGTGTGTGGATTGGCTCGGCGGGTATCGATGCAGATGAGAGCGCGCGCATCGCGACAGAGGCGCTGCGCTGTGCCATGCCGCGCGTCCATGAATGGACTGTGACGAACGACGCGGCCTTGTTATGCGCCACTGTCCCACACGATAGGCCCTGCGTCGTGTGCATTGCCGGCACGGGCAGTGTCGTCCTGGCCTACGACGCGCAGCGCACGCGGACCAAGCGCGTCGGTGGCCTCGGCTGGCTATTGGGTGATGAGGGCAGTGCGGTCGGTGTAGGACGCGCGGCCCTTCGACACGTGCTCAGCGAGCCATCGCCCCTGTTGGATGTGATCCTCGCCGCTACGGGGGCAGCTTCCGCCGACGACCTGCTCAGCTACGTGTATACGGACGACAGCCGCGCACGCATCGCGGCGCTCGCTCAGGTCGTGACGCGCGCGGCGCGCGATGGCCATGCGGTGGCGCGGCGCATCGTGCAGCTCGAGGCGCAGGCCATGGCGGCGTGCATTGACCGCGCAGCGCCGCCCATCCCGGCCGCTTGCCGCTTGGGCGGCGCGCTCTTTGGCGACGCAGCGTACCTCGCACGCGTGCTGCACCACGTCCAGACACCGTTCATCGACACACAGGTGGTACATGATATCTGTGGAACGGCTGCACAAAGTAAAGCTACACGTCCATGGTAGACAGGCGGCGGCGCTGCAGGAAGCGCTGGGCCAGGCGTCGATGCGGACTGGGCGGCGCAGATGTGTCAGGCCGCCGCGACATGGAGGTCGACGACCGGCGGCGCATGATCGTACGGGTCGGCGCTGCCTCGGCGCGCATGTCCATGGACGAGCACCGCCCGCGGCGCAGGCGCGTCGGAGCCGCAGGCTCAGGCGTGCATGCCTCAAGAAGCGCCATCGACAGCTCTTCCGCCTTGATCGGCAGCTGCGTGGTGCTAGGCGTGAGCCAGCCCTGCAGCGTGCGCCCGATCATCGACTGGGACCGCGGCAGCAAGCCAGCCGGTGACGCAGGCGCCAGCGGCCCACCTGGGGAACTCGACACGGACAAGCGACGCTGCGATGCATCCATGCGTCGAGGACCAGGGAGGGACTCGGTGCTGTTAGCGTGCATGAGACGCGTGGTCGGCGAAGGCAGCGGCGCGTCGGTCGCCGACGATGGGCTGATCCGGAGCGAGACCGTCTCACTGCCACTCAGTCGGTGCAGACCCACGCGAGAACTGTGAGAGCGGGCGGCCCAGTCATGTCCATCGATCGATGATCGCGCTGAGATGCATGCATCAGAAAACACCATGCCGCGGTCCATCGCCGCCCGACGCGGCGGCGACTTGTGCCGCACAAGCACCTGGCCACGCAGCGAGGGCGCGGCATCGCCGACATCGTCCAGATACCGCGCAAGTGGATCATCGTCTTGGTCCGACGACGCCGGCGCTGCGGGCCCTTTGTCCGCCAAGTTGCATGGGAAGGGCACGTCCATGCCGTGTACACGGCGCATGGGCGATGGACCGTCGGCCATGGCCTTGGAAAAGGCATCAAGCCACAGGTTGTGCTCTTTCGCAGTCGACGCCATGAGCTCAAAGTGGTGGCCACGCACCGAAATGCGGAACAAGTGGGGCAGACGGACGCTTCGTTCGTCGCTGCGCTTGAGCTTGGCCTCGGCTAGCGGGAACCAGTAGCGCGGCTCGTAGGTGTGTGTTTTGCGTACCTTGAACATCATGACAAAGTCGGCGTACAGCACACAGCCATAGTACTTGGTCGTGAGGGGCCATGTAAGTGGCGCCCATGTCGAATGGTGGTAGAGCACACCAAGGTTGCCTGTCATGCGGCAGTTGCCCAGTGAGGGCAGGAACGAAGGCGACAGCTCGAGACTCGGCTCCATGCGCGACACGATCATGTCCGACAGCAAACGCGCGTGTCGCTCCGCACTCGCCGCATTCACATCGGATGTAATGCGTCGCATGCACGCCATGGCCTCGCCCAGCCTGACAGCCGCATCTGCCGCCGAGTATCGCTGAATCGTCTGCATGAGAATAGGGTATAGGCAGACGCGCTGAATGGGTTTGATGAAAAAGTCACGAAACTGCAAGCGCTTCCGCGATACAGCGTCACGGGACCCCACCGCATCCGACGCGCGCATTTGATAGGCATCCCACTCGGGCCTGTGCTCGACAGCATCAATCAGCTCCAGAGCCTCCTTGTGCTTGGAGCAAAATTCGCAGTATACTTGAAAACGCGGTGCAAAGTCGATAAAGGCCTCGGCAAAGAGCGCGACGGCCTCCTGGTGACCGGGACTCTGGGCGCGCGCTAGCTCAGAGAGTGATGCATCGTTCAGACGTTGCTTCTGTACAATATTTTGCAAACGCGCATCAAGATCGCGATGCAACTCCAGCAATTGCGGACCGTTGCGGATGACAGTACTCAGACGCGCCGCATCCTCAGCTAGGTACGGCACGGTCGGAAGCAGCTTGAAAAATACATGAACCAATACGTCCAAGTCCTTCACGTAGTTGGCCTCGGTTTCAGCTAGCTCTAGAAGCGCATGCAGACGCTTGACGTGCGTGCGCATCTGAGAGCCAGACTCGGGATGGTCAGGGTGTGAGTCGGTTTTGCTTGGCACGGGCGGCGGCTCGGATACATCGTCGCCCGAGTGCGCCGTGTGGACGGACTGATTTGATGTCATCGAATCGGAAAGCGAGTGCTTCGTCGACGTCGATGAGGTCCGACTGATATCCGTCTCGAGCTCAGGTGATGACACGCGCGGCACGGACATATCCAAGAGCCAGGGGGACGGCGACTCGACAGCGGAAGCTGGTATACGATGTTCATCAAACGAATGTAGCATGCTCACATGGGATAATGTTGGGATAGGTGCGACAGACTTGCCGTCACTTGGGGCAGATGGGGCTAGGGGGGCAGAATCACCTCTGAGCGGAGCCATCAGGGGCCGAGGAACCAGCGAGTATCCCCCAACACACGTCAAAACGAGATGCGCCTCCTCTGCCTGTTCGCTACCCAGGAAGCGATCGTCGTCTGTACGACCCTAGGCAGAAGGTAAAGGAAAAAAAGACCCGGACCGCCACTAAGGAGGAGAGCCTACGGTAAATAAGCGCAAGCTCGAGGTCCTTTTCTGTGTCGGTGAAATAAGTACAGCAGATGCATACATGGTGTGTCCTAATTTGGCGCCTTTCTCCTGTGGCGACGCATTCCACCAATCACATCAAAATGTCAGGCTTCACCTCCACATGACGCGATGCCCCTCAGCACTTTATTGCGATCAATCATATATACGGTGCGGGTCGGATGTCAGCCAGTCACTCCACATGTACAGCCCGATGGAGAGCAACTCGTCTATGTAGTAAAGTGGGACAGGTGCGAGGCATTCTTCTCGCTCTGGGT
>ERZ501061.566-NODE-566-length-11749-cov-3.796562_pt1 | contig 11749 bp, 6 predicted proteins | sample MGYA00510854_ERZ501061 | MGnify/ENA primary metagenome ERZ501061 (study PRJEB25958, sample SAMN03398515) | human skin metagenome | study: EMG produced TPA metagenomics assembly of the Human Skin Microbiome Metagenome (human skin metagenome) data set.
CGTGAAAGACGCGGCACGTCGGCGTGGAAAGGCCGCGCAGCAGAATCGGTGCGAGTATTGTCTTGCGAAGCCAGCTGCTTCTCCACCTCCTCGGGCGTACGCATATTGTCGAACGGATCAGGCTGTGCCGACGATGGTGCCGGCGGAACCTGCGATGGTATCGAAGCATGGGTCTGCAGCTCGTTTGACGGTGGTGGTGGTGGCGGCGCAAGCAAGGGCTGGAACTCCTGCGTTGGACGGATCTGGAAGGAGCGTTTCGTCGAGATGCGTGGCGGCAGCTGCAGACGCAAATCGCGCGTCGACGGCATGGACTTGAAGCCGGCGTACGTGCCAGACTCGAGCTGCGTGCCCCAGTACTGGCTCTGGCTGTGTTCGAGGCGGCGACCTTTCGCCGCGAGTATGCCTTTGGAACGGCTGCCTGACAGTTTGGGTACGCGCTCCTGACCGAGCGACTCATTCGACGAGCGCTTGCCGACCGAAGTTTCTTCATTCAGCTTCCGGTATTGTGCAGGGCCCGTGCCGTTCAGCGTCGTTCGCTCAGCACGCTCGCGATCGCGTTCGTGCGGAGGAAAGAAGGGCGTGTTGCGGTTGATGCTGGCCGCGGCCCGTTCGCTGCCATTCATGGTCTGATGCGCCTTGTTATCCAGGGCGTCAAATACACTCGTGACAGACGAGTCGGCCGGATCAGGCGGCGGATACAGCACATTGCCTTCTTCATACTGCTCGCGCAGCCATGCAGGCAAAACACCCCGCTCGCGACCAAAGTACGATGGCTTGGGCGCGATGGTCTGACCCTGTAGACTCTCGTTGATGGGATGGGCCGCTGCCGCTGATACATGTGGTGTATATGGCGACGTCAGATCTTGCGACGCAATTTGCGATGATAGTTTCGTTGCTGACGTCGTTCGGCGCTTCGTATCTGGAGACAGCAGGTGCGGCGATACCACCTCGCCATTCAACAGATGCGGCTTGTCAGGCTGGAACTGACCACTAGAGCTCGAAAGCACCGTGAACGTTTTTGGCCGTGACTGCCGCGAGGCCTTCTTGAACTCGCTGCGTGCATTGAGACTTGCCTGAATCAGCGGACTCACTTGTTGTGCCATGGGCATGGGTGCTGAGGGCCGCAGCAGCGTCGGTGCGGGCGGCAACTGCACGTCTGACACTGACGCCCCTGTTGCCGGCTTACTGTCATGGGCACGCGTTTGCGCCGATTGCTGCGCTTCGGCCTCGTCAAGAGAGACAATGTGAGGTGTGCCTTGAGCACCGGGCGGGCGTGCAACGACAGGCATTGGACGCACAAGGCGTGGCTCAGACGGACTAAAGACAACTTTGTGGTAGCCAAGCTCTGGCTCGTTGTACGTTGAGCTGGACGTATCGCGCCGGTTGACCGCATGATCATCGGGTACTGGGCGCGGTGGTGCCTTTGGCACCTCGAGCGGTGTCGGCATGGGCTGTGCGTGTGGTGGCAACGTTGGCTGCAAGTGTGACAGCGACAGCGACTGCGACCGCTGAAGCGAGCCAGTGCGCACAGGAGTCATGTCTCGGTCGACGACAGAAGCGGTGCTTGAGACTCGCGATCCACCGTGACCACGACGCCGCCGACTTTGTGCTGGCTCCGTCTGGACAAACATAAGCTCGCGGGACGCGGTGTGGCCACGCTGTGCCCAAGCAGCAAGGCGGAGCATCGCGTAAAAGTGACCATGACGTATGCCAAGAGGCAGACGTTCAAACAACGAGAGAATCTGTGTCATGTTAGCAAGCTGGAATAGGGAGCAAAATACATACATTGATTTCGTCATCGACCGAGACGCCAAGCTCACTGCGCAAAAACTTGACGGCCGCATGTTCATCCAGTAAGCCGTGGCGACGCGAATGCGCCGGCTTGATGCGGCTGGCCCAGCGCGTATATACATCAAACTCATGGGGCGACAAGGCGGACTCGTCAAGGAAGCTTGGGCGCTCTTGTTTGAGACCGGTCGCCACAGGACCGGGCACATGCACCGAGACAGACGGAGAAGGCTTAGGTGAATCATGCGGATCCTGGGGCAGGTGTGTTACTGGAAGTGGTGGGCTCATTTGCGGCGACGTGACACTGGTTTTGGTAGACTCGGCTGTAAGCAAGGAGGCAAGCGAGTTACTAGGCGTGTCCGATACTGCCGACACGCTCACTTGAGTGTCGATGGGTGATGTGAGCGTGGTGAGATGAAGCTGAGGAAGTTGATTCGAGAAACGGTCTGGAAGAACAGGAGTAGGCTTACACACACGAGGCATGAAAGCACGAGGGGGGGCCAAACGTCGTCGTCACCTTCTTGCTATGGACGCAAGCTCAATGTCGGTTCTTTGCGTTCACACGTGTTTTGTTCTTTTTTTTTTTGTGATTCGTGGTGATGGGAACAAGAGTCAACTGCTGCTGAGACGCCCGTGTATACACCAGCCTTGGGTTCTCCTAGATGAAAAGACACTTCTCACACCCCTGACTTTTTGTCGCGGCGTTACGTCGTCGTTTCGACGGCCCGGCCGTGCGTGTGGGACAGACAAGTACTTGGACGAGCTCCATCACTCACGTGACGAGTATTCCCGCATTTAGCAGGCGTTCCTGCAGCGCGCGGCTGTACAAGACTCTAGATCAAGCTCGAACAAATCCGCACAGACTATATGCGGCTGTATATTGTCTTATTTATTTCCCTGATATATCCCACGAGGATCGACGCACATTATTAGTAATGTGTCCTTCATGTGTAGACGACCCCTGGCTGCGCTTGGCCTCATATGCCCCATCGCTAGGCGTTGCATCTGCTTGTGACGAGCACGGTGAGAGGCAAAATGTCGCAGAAATGTGCTTGTAGTGGCCATTCATGTTTGCTATATCTCGTAGAAAGCAACGGTAGCTTGGCGTCATGCGCCAAGCCTCGATACGCAGCGCATGACAGCGCAGCGAGTACATGTCGCGCGCTGTTTGTGAGGTCAATCTTAAATCAGGCAGCATATGGCACAAAGTCACACCATAAAATGCCTGCTCGTGCTGCATGGATAGCGCCACAAATTGCCGCACATACAGTTGGCACCAGTGTCGAAGAAATGATTCACTCGCATGCTGCTTGACGGCCTCCATAAGTTGGTGCATGAATAAAACGTCCGGAGCATCTGCTCGCTCGTCGCCCAGCGTCCACTCTGGCATTGAGCGCATCATCGAACGCAAAGTGCGCTTTGCATGTCGGTTGTTTTGTGCATCAAAGGGTAGGAACGGCGGCGGGGCCGGCGTTGCTGCTGACACAATGATTTGTCCGGACTCACAATCACACAACACATCCCAGCACCCGAGCTCTTCGATCCGCGGGTGCGTCGTGCCGGCGATAAATCCACGCATCGATCTTAGCGTGTCCAAACTCGCTAGTGTCACATAAGGTATAGAACTTGCAACAAACCCACGCAGCACGGCGCCGCATCCACTGACTAACGCGCATGCTGCCAGCACATGCTCGACAACGACTGTGGCAGGTGAGTGATACGCGACAAACAAAACGCGCTTGTGTGTAATGAGCGCATTGAACAGAAGTGTGACGGGATGTGTGTAGACGCCATTGGAATGCAAGTGTGGATGCAACAATAGCAGCTGCTGGTGGTGATGATGCTGGAGCAAGGGCGAACGATGGTGCTGCTTGTGCTGCAGGCCATGGCTGCTTGAGGGCTTCACAAAGCCAAACGTAGAAAACAAACGCGATAGCGAGTATTCGCCGACTTCCTCGGGAAAAAGGTACAAAGGAATGCTGATAGGAATGCACACACGTCCAAACGAAATACTTGTGATGTAGTAGTGGCTCGGTCCACACATATGCTGCGGTTTAGAAATTAGATATCGAGAGCGCACGAAAGAGCGACGACTATGCATGGAGCTGGTTGACGCAGAAGAATGGCGCCGACTTTCGCGCATCGTTGGAAGCGTCACATCACTCGCAGAAAGTGCCGAATACAGCTGCATATGTGTGGCGACAGATGTGAGAGATGTGCATGGTGCATCTTGCTTGGAGAATGACAACGGCGACGCGACCATGCGCGTACTGTTGCCACTACTGTGGTACATGGCATGTAGGATGGGATCGCTCCGCATACGAACTTTTTCCGAGTAGCTGACACATGAGAGTGTTGATATAGGCAACGAGTTCAAAGATTCGTGCAGCTGAACGAGAATGGATGGGCTAGGGTTTGTGACGTACGCGTCGAGAGCCAGGACAAGCACAGGCTTTAGCAGGGAAACGTGTGGATGCATCGTACCTACAGCCAATGCAAAAAGCTTTGCACCGCGACGCGCATCGGCGGTATGAATTGTGCGCGCTGAGCTAAGAATGTAGATGCAGTCGCCTGCATCCGTAGCCTCAGTATGCGGCGACTTGGTCACAACATGGGCCGGTCGCTCAGGCACATGTGGAAGCGAAAGCTCCGAGACACGACGAATCAGTAATGTCCAGTCACCGTCTCTTTTGTGTAAGCCATCAGGGATCATTTGCTCGGCTAGCATGTGCTCGTCGAGGCCAGTGTGCACAGGTACACTATGCTCGAGCACAGGCCCTTGGTCTGCGTGAAACGTCGCCAGTACGCAAAATTGACAGAGACTTTCCGACGCAAAATAAGAGAGCGAAGTGCTCGATGTAGACTCCGACGTCATGTTAGCTGGCGCAAGTCAGGGATGGTCGTGGACGTCTATATCCTTCATCACGCAAAGGACGCCTGTCGCGCAAGACGTGCCATCACATGTAAACGTGATGAGACTATGTCACGAAGTGCCACAAGGAGCAGAATATCGCATCATGTGACGCCGCACCAGACCAAGCATTGTCATTACACCATGTCAAGCGTCGCATCCTCATCGAGCATGCGCATGTGGAACGATAGGGCTACGGTTGAGCCAGGGGCTCCATTCCTCCACCGCTGACGCCTGTGGCGGTCGCGACTGTTGCACGGACGGCAAGGCGGCACGTGATGTCATTCTCGTGGGTGAGCGTGACGCGTCCGTCGAAAAGTTCCCAACAGGTGTGTTGGGAACAGGATCACAAAACGTTGTGGACGAAGAAGTCGCTACTCACTCCCGTTAGGCGCGATGCCGCCGCCTCGAATCGCGCAGCGGAGTGGCTCCGTGCCTATGCGGCATGGAAAATTGCGTGCACTGGACGAAGTGCTCACTAGCCTATCCAATGCGGAGGCCATCCGCCGTGCCGACGTAGCGGCACTTATTACTCACATGAACGCTTCTTCTTTGGCTCATGCGTTGTCACTGTATACAAGCCGATCTACGGCGCCGACAAATGCAGGTGTTGGATGGCATGTGCATCATGAAGATCCCATTGACGCTGCGAGTGTGCGGACAGCAAAGCTCGTCGTGAATGCGGTGCTGAGCGCCCTGCAGGTGAAGCGGTCAGCCACGACGACGACGAAATTCTCGCCGCAAGACGTATTGCCGTGGCTTGATGCGTTTCGGATTTCTATGTGTGTGCTTGTTTCGTCGAATATGGATGTTCTGACACTCGCGCCTGTGGCACTCTCGGTGATTCGTCGGCTTGCCGACGTGCACATGGATGATTATGCACTGACCGAGCTTGTCGCATTGCGGACATGTATTGATCCATCATCGTTCACACTATCAGCTACACGCTCTGTGCACGAACCAGGCTCTGCAGCTGAGCGTTTACGTGCCTGTATGTCGTATGCATGTGAAGCACCTTCGTCTGCATACACGACGCTGGTTCTCGATGCTTACGCGTGCGCTCTGCAAGTCGCGCCAGCTGTAGCTTCTTTCTTACATACACTAGTGGATGTGTGGCCTTCTCTTGCAGAGTGGAATGAGTATGGACGAGCGCAAGGTCTTGACGCCGCATGTGATCGCACGGCGTATATGGCAGAGCGTGCGACATCAAAAATGTCGCAGACCCTGCAGCGAAAACCGGACAAACACCAAGACGATCCATCCTTGACAGTAGAAGCACTGACGCTTCGTATGGCTGCACTTGAGCTCATCATGCCTGCTGCATCGCTTGACCCAGATGCCGTTTGGGACCGCGCAGGTAGACTTGGTGCATTACATGGGCTGGAGGCATCGTACAACGCTCTCGTTCAAGTGTATGAATCTGCACAAGCTCACCAAATGGCATGTGGTACGTCGTTTGAGCGCGTGATTACGTGGTGGACACGCGCCGCCCATGCACTTGGCCGGTGTGATCTCGCGCCGCCTGCATCCTCTTCGATACCCCAGATAAGTGGTGGTGTGTCTGATGCTGAAGCTTGGTCAGCTTGTCTGGCTGCCCTGGCATCACCGGCTGATGGGTCTACTTCTATCCCCGCTGAACTCATGACTCTGCCGTCTACACCCGTACCGCCCTCGTTTGTATCGTCATTGTCGTCGCAACTTCGCACTGCACTACGAAACGAAGGACCATCGCCGACATTTCTAATCCGGGCCTTGCATATCGTGCGGCATGTGCCAGCAACAGAGGGTCTCGCTATGGAGGCCGTGCATGCCGCATGCTTGCTCTTGAAGCTCGTATTCTCTGAACATGAGCCTGCTTCGTTTGATGCTTGTCTACAAGGGAGTGAGTCCGCGCATGCCGTCGCCACTCCCCCGCATCAGCATACACTTGCTGCACACCTGTTTCATTATGGCAGTCGACTGTATGCAGTGAAACAGTACGCGCACGCATCGCGCTTTGTCCAGCTAGCGTGTACATGTACAGAGGCGTCTCTTCCTGCTGATCCTGATGGCTCTTGGCGCATTGCTCTCGTTCGGCAATACCATGTGCTTGCTGGTGCTCTTCAGCACATGTCTCAATATCGGCCAGCATACACGGCGTACATGGCGGGTGTTCGTCATGCATTCCAAGCGCAGCAGAACTCAGCTGAAGCAACTGACTTGTTTGTCCGTGTCTTGCGAGGGGCGCATCATGTTTCGGTGTTTGCCCTGCTCGATCCACATGTGCTTGTGGCAGATGTGACAGCCATCCCTACAGCTACTGCTGAGCTGCGTGGTCGTGCGTTTGTGAGCCTGCTTGATGAGCTCATGCCCATGCTGCAGCGAGAAGAAGCACCATACGCATTCGACACGCTGTGCACCGCGGCTTTGGACACGTATGATGTCGGTACACACCCGGTGGAACGTCTGCGTGTGCTGCTTCGTCGTTCCGAGCTGCGCGTCCTTCGTCAAGAACATGTCGATTGGGATGACGTGCGTAGCACGGTTGACCGTGTGGCCGACAAGGCGCCAACACCCGTGCTTCTTGAATTCACTCTCACTTTTTACTTGTTAGCGACGTTAGACTGCGTACAAATGCACTCTTACAGTGACGCTCTTGCACATGTGCAGCAGGCACGGGCGTGGCACGATGCACATACGCCAGCCGCAAACAAGTCAAATGGGCAGTCAACTCGCGCTGCAGTGCCGCGACGCGCAGGAAGTCGACGAAATGCGAATGCAGCGGGAGCAGCAGCCATCGCGGCGAATGCGGCAGCGACAAAAACACCGTCACGTATGCCATCACGACCGCCGTCGCACCCACCATCGCGCACGCCGTCACGGTCATTGGCCAGCTTACCATCGACTCCGCAGCGTCGTGAAGTGCTGGATCCAAATGATACGTCCCATGAATGGACATCAAGCATGTCGTCTCTATTCCTCCTTGTGTGTGATGCTCTTGTGTATGCTGGTCTTCCTACAGCCGCTTTGGATATTTTGCGCCTTGCGCAAAGTGAATACGATGCACCGATCATTCATGTGCGTCATGCGGAAGTGTGCATCATGCTAGGAGCGCCTGACGCTGCTTGGGAGGCTTTGTGCCCGTTTGAGCAAACCTCGGCACGAGCTATGCTCGTCCATGCACAAATCAAGGCCATACTTGGTCATGTATCTGACGCACAGTCTTTGTACGATGCAGCGATTTCCGAGGTTGATGTGCCGCGATGCGGTGCATCCGCTGCATGGGAGCGGGGTTGGGACAAGGCGTCCTTGTGGGAGCTCCAGTCTTGTGCGGCCGAGACGTGCGCTGTCGTGTACACGGCCTCTGGCGATGCATCCGAAGCATTACATGCGTTGCTTCATGCTCTGCGCATTCGTCTGCGAACGGCTATGCTGCTTGCTCAGGCTGCGCCAGCGGCGGGGAACGTGGATATTCAGCGCGGCGAGGATGACGACGACGTATTTTCATCATCACCAACACGAACTCGGTCGCCGACGAGACCAGACCATCGCAGTGCCAGGCCAAGTTCTCGGCGGGTTGCCATCTCCTCTGGAACGCCCAGCGCCGACAAAGCGGGTGTTGCACGTGCTGCATCCGCATCAACCACCAAAGCACCCTCGACACGATTTTCAGGACGTGGAATGTCTAGCTTGCAATGGCGCACATCCTGTGGTATCCTCTCTTTGTATCGCAGTGTCTCGCAAATGTATGCGCGCCGTGGCGCTGTGCGTGATGCAGATGCATTCGCGCGTGAATGCGTCGACTTTGGCGACACTGTGTCCGTGCCGTGGATGCGTGCAAGTGCGCATGCATGGCTCGCCGAATGGACGTGCTCATGTGGTGACACGGCGAGTGCCGCGCAGCTTGCTGCTCAGGCGTATGAATCGAACACCCAAGTGTGTCCGAGTCTTGCACGTGTGCACGCCGCTTATGTGCTGGATGTCGTCGCAGACGATGGCGTATTTGAACGTTCAAAGCAATGCTTGCATGAAGTCGAAGAGGCCGCAAAGATGCGGGTTTGGCATGACATGCATAATCGCATCACTTGTGCCCAAGCGGTGCGCCTCGTCGACACGCGATCTGGGGCAGCTCGTGACCTTGTTTCGTCGCTTGATGGATGTGCCGCGCACCTCATTCGTGCGCGCACATATTTGGCCGAAGCTCGCGCTGCTATTCAAAGCGACGCCGTGTTCGGCATGCTGCCCGACATGGCGCGCTCCGTTCCAAGTGTGATGCCGTCCAGTCGTCGTGTCTCGCCAGCTATCCGCTCAGCGTATGAGCTTCTGGAGCAGGCGCGCGCTGCTGCCGAGCACGTACTCACAAACGCAGCTGTGCTGGACGTGTGTGATGTGCGTATGGCGCTTGTTTGTGCACGAGAGGCTGTGCTGACGTCGGCATCGCTCGGGCGCAGTTCTGTGGCTGATGAAGCGTCTTCTGGCACAGCCTCGGCCCTAAGCCCAGCACCATCCATGAGCTCAGCTGCCTGCGTGGTGGCAGCCATGACGAATGCCGTGTCGTCGATCTCTGTGCGCCGAGCGTGTGCCGACGCAAGGGTGAGACGCGCTATGCGCCCCAAAGCCGAGTGGCTACACCGTCTATCTGCTTCGTCGGTGGTGAAACCGTGGCGTGAATACGATGTCCAAGCTATGCCTACGTGGAGCGACGCAGGTGCAGCAGCAGCGGTCATATCCCTGTCATCCGATGCTCGCGAGCTGATCGTCGCCCGGTACGGTGATGCGTACGATCCGTGTGTGTTCGTGCTGCCATTGCATCGACAGAGTTATCGGGATGCGGAGGACGATGATGACGTTCTTCACGTCGAGACGGTGATGACGGAACTGCGACAAATCATCCATTCGTCAAATGTCGGCGTTCAAGGTGCTAAAGACGTCAAAGCCCTAGAGGCTCGCAAGGTTTGGTGGACACACCGGCGCGCGCTAGATGCACAGCTCGGCTCGCTTCTCCAGCTCGTGCAGGACGCATGGTTTAGTGGCTTGCATGGTCTCTTGGCTCCTTGGCCTTCGCCCAGTGCCATGTACTGCTTGCGAGATAAGGTCGAGTCTGTACTGGCATGTGCTTGCGGCTCACCTACACGAGTGCGTCTCACGCGTGCATTACCCGATGCATCACTAGCATGCCTTGCGGCTATGCAGACGTACCGCGATGAAGATCTCGAGGACTGGCTCCATTATGCATTAGATGCGTATCAATTGGGTGGCGTGCCAGTGGCTCAGGACGAGGTGGATCTCGACGAGTTGTGTGTGGATTTGCGCAGCGCCCTCGACGAGTTTCACGTCAAGTACGCAGGTTTTGATGCACAACAACATCACATGTACCTTGTACTAGATCGACACCTCTGCGAGTTGCCGTGGGAGTCACTCCCTGTGCTGCGTTCCCAGTCAGTCACACGACTCACATCGCTTGACCAATTGCCACACTGCGTGCAAAAAAATCCTTCTGAGCCGATCCCTCTACGCACATCGAATACCGCCTACCTGCTGAACCCCAGTGGCGATCTTACTCGCAGTGAAGAACGCTTTGCACCGTGCCTTCAAGCTCATTCGACATGGCATGGCACCATTGGTCGTGCCCCAGTCCTTGACGAAGTTGCGCAGGCCCTCGCCTCGCACGACACGTTCTTGTACTTTGGGCACTCTGGCGCAGAAATGTATGTACACCCAGCGCGCCTTCGTGAGCTTTCGCGATGTGCGGCAACAATGCTATGGGGATGCTCAAGTGGGGCATTGCAAGTGCAGGGTGTGCACGATCCTATGGGTACACCGTATCATTACGCCGTTGCGCAGTGTCCCGCGCTGCTTGCCGCGTTGTGGGATACAACCGATCGCGAACTGGATCTTGTGTGTGAGGCTGTGCTCCAGTGTGTCGGCCTCTTTGCAGACCGTGAAGCGACTTCGTCGTCTGAGCCAAAGCGCCTGTCGCTCTCACAGGCGCTTGTGGCAGCTCGTGAGCGATGCAAGCTCCCGTATCTGACGGGCGCTGCTTGCGTCGTGTACGGAGCGCCGGTGATCTGGGTGTGAGTGCGCCAAGCCAACCTTCATGCAGATGCAGTCCTGAGTGTCTCGTTGTCACGTAAGACCGCTGAGCGTACTCAGTCCATGAGACCAAGCATTCATAGTGACGCATACATATTTGCAAAGACATTTCAAAACTTGACAGTATTTCATTACGCGCCCCGTTGGCTAAGATGGCATTGACGTCAGCATTCGTCACGCCTGGCTGTTATTCGTCCAGTGTTCGAACACACGCTCAATTCCACTGATGATTATGAAGATGCAGCTTGCTCTTGCACAGACGCTTGTAAGGCCGCCACACTTTGTTCGAGACGCACGAGCGTGCGATGCGACAAGCGGCTCTGCGCTTGCAATTGGCGCACCTGCTCGTCCAGACTCTTGGCATCCGTCTCCATTTTGCGCCGCTCATTCAGGATCTCTTGAAGGCGCGCAAGATGCGCAGCATGCTGCTCCTCTTCACCCAGGGTTGCCAGCTGAGTGAGGTCATCAGGCGAGAGCACGTCATGGTCCAGACGCTCCACTTCCAGATGTGCATCGATCTGCGCCTTGAGCTCCTGATGCTCGAGTAGGAGCGCCTCGTATTCCAATGACGCCTTATCCAAGGCAAGTTGCGCGCTTTCGACATGCACACGTTCCGCAGCAAGGGCCTCGTACGCTGTGCGGTTCATGCTTTTGAGCTCACTTACGAGCGGCGTGGCGTCAGCAACCATCGCGAGGCACGCATCTCTCGACGCAGGATCATCTCGACCATCTTGGCTAATCACCCGCTCAATGCGCTGTACCAATGAAGTAGCAGCCATACTGTCTCGCGCACACGTCCGCAGCGTGTCGCTACGTTGACTGTAGTGGAAATGGGGCGTGGTCGATGAATACGTGGGTGCTATGTAAGCAAGCGTAGAAAGAAAAGGTTGTTTCGTCAGGACGTCGAGCCAACAAGTCTGTGGGTGGACGCATCGATCGATCGGGCATCGGAACTAGTCAACTACACAAGCGAACCAG
>ERZ501061.567-NODE-567-length-11744-cov-4.074600_pt1 | contig 11744 bp, 11 predicted proteins | sample MGYA00510854_ERZ501061 | MGnify/ENA primary metagenome ERZ501061 (study PRJEB25958, sample SAMN03398515) | human skin metagenome | study: EMG produced TPA metagenomics assembly of the Human Skin Microbiome Metagenome (human skin metagenome) data set.
TCTCTCTCTCTCTCTCTCTCTCTCTCTCTCGCTTTCGTTCACGCGCAGGGATCTCAACAATCGACCGTGTCGCACACAGTCGACAACGCATGCTCATCTTGTAACCGCACACACACAGACGGACAAATATCACGTGATCCAGGCCTGCAATCCTTGGTGTGCCTCAGGCGGCGGCGAGTCGTTTCAGATCGGCGATCCAAGAAATCTCGCCGCCCGATGGACGGACGACTTGGTGGGCCGAATGCGCGCTGTGACTGACGGGGGCCGGCTGTCGGCCGGCGCACATGCATGCGCAAGTTCCGTGTGGGGTGAGAGGTGAAATTTCCACGTGGTCAAGTCTTCAGGCCACCAATTCATGTGTGGGGGTCAGGCCACACAACCTTGTATAGACAAAGATAGCAAAAAAAATAACGGTGTGGAGAGAAAAGCGGGGGAAGGGGCGCGGCCAAAATCGAACTAGGCGGAGTGGCAATGGAACTGGAGGAACTACTATTCTGCCATTGATCTGACCGTGACTGCCCGTCCATCATGACGGAGAAGAGCAGTCATGTCAGTGCGCGTACATCAAGCACAGCCAATTTGCGCAAAATATCGTTCGTCGATATTATCGAACGATTGCCACCGTGCATGATCCAGCTGCTAAGTGTGTTAGCACCAGCTATTCATGTTACACATCATGCCCTGTTGCTGATCACATGGAGAGGGGGGTATGCGATGCGTGTGCAGTCGTGGATCCTCTTGGTCACGTATGTGCATGTGTGCATGTATGGGTACGAGGTGCTTAGGTACGCGCCTCAGCTGCTTTTGCTCGCGCTACTAGGATACACATGGCTTCGACATTCATTTGCCCGTGTTACAGGACAGAAGCGTGCGGCTGACGAACGTGGTAGTCCGGAGCAGATACGCCGTGCGATTTCACAATTGGCCGACATAACGGATTTTGTCGTCGCGTTATATGAATGCTTTGTGGGGCCGTTGTACGACGTGCTCACATGGAAGGTGCCTGGCTACGGACCTGTGCATCTGGTCATATTTCTTCTTGTCTCGTGGCCTATATGGCTGCTATGCATGCTTCCCTCGAGTATGTGGGTGACGCCTACGTACGTTTTCCATGCTGATGTGGTGCGCCCATGGCTTGAATCGACACTGGTCGTGCGAGCGCTCGACACATGGCAGCTCGCAAGCACCCGTATTCTGACGGTGCTCGAAGCACATATGCCGAAGCTTTTCCATTTGGCACAGACCATGACAGGCTTTGTCCAGACGCATGTGAGACCATTCGCCGTGCAGCTCGGCATGTGGCTCTCCAGCACACATACGATCATGAACATCCAAATGTGGCCTCCCTTCCCAATTGCTTCGTTAACCGTGCGGCATGTACTGATGATCACAGGCGTGATCGTGCTGACATGGTGCTCGCCTTGGGCCACGCTACTGCGCATGGCCGTATGGCGCAGTGCGTTTGTGCGTCGCCATGTGATGTCGCTTGTGCGTGTACTTAGTGGCTCAGAGAGCTTGGCTGCATCGCTGTACACGACGACAGTCACTCCGCAGCCAAAGCCTGAGCGAGCAGGTCCGCCAAAGACAAGTCACGAAACGGCGTTTGTCTTCGAAATTTACGAAAACCAACGCTGGTGGATCGGATTGGACTGGACAGCGGCGCTCTTGCCGCACGAACGGCCCAGCTGGTCGGACAGTGACAACGAGGCCGTGGCGCCGCCCGCGTCGTTCTCATTGCCCGCTGGTACGTGTGTGATGATGCCATCGTCGCGATTCCCCGGAAAGGATGATTGCCGCAAGTCTGAGTGGCGGTGGGTCGACTCGGAGTGGCATGTCGCTGGCGTACAGACAATTACGTCGAATTCGTACAAGCCCGCTTCCAGCGTAGCGCCGTCTGAAGCGCAAAAAGTCAGCAAGGAGCTCTCGGACAAGACGACTGCAGCAGCCGATAACATCCAGAAAGAGCAGACAACAGAGGCCGTTGCACAGGTCGAGGAGGCTGCACACAACGCGCGTGACACATCTGTCGAGACAGTGCCGGACGAGGTGAAGCGGTACGCGCGACATGCGACAGAGCCTGGCGTGAGTATGGATGTGGATGCCGAGGGCTGGCAATACGGCGACAATGCTTGGGACAAGCTCAGCAAGCAGAGTGGCATGGGCCGCTACACACGCCGCCGCCGCTGGCTTCGAATGGCCGTGCTTGTGGAGTCTGTAGAATACGGTGTGCAACGCTGCAGCAGTATGTAGACAGTACGAAAGGAAGAATGACGTCGGCAAGCAAGCAGGGCGCCTCAGCTTGGAGTGGCAAGAAAGTGTTGGGCAGTATACATGGGACCATGGACCAGCCATGACCCTTCCCCGCCACCCGTGCTTCCTTCCCGCTCTCCCCGACCCTCTCTGCATCGCTGACATCGTGACCGCTTCGAACGGCCGTCAAGGCTCATGTCCTAGTCACTGATCTTGTATACGTTCATCATGCGAATCGATGCGACCGCTCACCACTCCTACAGGACCAAGCTGCATTGCATGGGTATTTTCCAAGGCTATGATCGGAAGGCGCCGCCGCGGCGACGGAGCACTTCAAGGAATCGCTCAACAAGTTCCGGCTCCGTCGTCACCTGCGCACATGCTACACTCGCCAGCTGCCGACGTAGCTCGGCATGATCTACGTCGTGTGTATCGTCAATAGCACCCCAGGCAGCGACCTGGCTGGCTGTCTCGACTTCAGCGGCCAGAGCCGCTTGTTCAGCCTCGATATGGCGATGAATCAGCGCAAGGCCAATGATCATGGATTTGCTGGTCATCACGGCGCGTTCCAACGACGCAAGATCAAGTGGCTGCAAGCCAGCAACGATACGCGCGACTTTCTCGCGTGTCTCTGGAGACTGTTGGCACACAAGCGAGTCCTTCGCTACATTCACTTCGATATCAAACGAACGGCGCATCCAATCAAGAAGCGGCGTCCACCGCTCTTCCTGCAGCCTGACAAGTCGCGCCGGCTCAGAGTCATGGAAACACACAGCGTCAGTATCAAAGTAACGCATCAAATAGTCCTGCACATCTTTGTGACCCTGCTCGTCCTGCAATGCATCAATGGCACGCGACATGAGCGAAGTGAGCGGCAGGGAGTGGGGCTTTACGACCTTGGTTTGTTCGTCCCATTCCTGCGCGATGAGACAGGCAAGTAATGGACGATCAGCGGGGATCGCAAGCTTCGCGCCTTGAGGCGTTCGTAGATTTCGCCGATCCAGCTGCACCACAAAATGTTCGTCATCGCCATTCGTAGGCGCCTCGTACCCGAGGAACACATCTTTCCAGAAGCGCTCCATGGTCTTTTCTGCTCGCTTACTTTCCGATAGTCTAGCAGCCATGTCTTCCACAGACGATGGCGCATCAAATTTCGCAGCAGACGCATGCACCGCCCGCATTGGCACAGCACACACCACTCGCATGGCACACAGCGGCGCACAACGCACCGCCATGGCGCTACGCATCATCCGCCACATCGCGCTAATACGTTCTACAACTCCGAGTACGTGTGCCAGACAGTCAGTGAGCTGCAGAGACGACGATGACCGACCACTTCGCCTGCACTACAACGTATGTAACACACGTCGTTGCAAGTCCGCCAACCGTTTGAGCCGAGAGTCAGACCTGGTTAGCAGTAGCCCCGTCCCTCCCAAAGAACCTCTCTCTACACACACCTATATTTGCCCTGCCTGCCTGCCTGCCTGCAAAGGACCTACATGGCCCTTGTAGGCCGTTACCACAATAACCATCGCTGCCGCCTATGCCTGAGGCGCATGGAGGGTGAGCCACGTGACCGAGACCCAGCGGCGGACATCGTCTACGATGCCCCGGCGTGTTCGATGGCCTGACCCTGTGCCTTCGCGGACATATAGATCAAGGCCAGGTCCATCACCACACTTCTTTTTTCTCACGCTCATCGCGCGTGGGCGGGCAACCGGATCAGCATGAGCGACAAGAAAAATCCACTGGCTGATCTGCCAGCTGAAGACGCGACAGATGAGAAGGGCAACCCTTTGCTCTTCGCTGTTGACGGCGATGAGATGTTCCCATTCTCCGTCGACGCCAAGACAAACCAGGTACATACCAATGCACACGACGTGTCGCTGTTGAATCTCATCGCCAACTGGTTGACTCTTTTGCCACCACAAGCACCATTTCCACCGCCACCACACATTCTGCAGAAACAACTGACGGAAAACATCCAGGAAGCCAAAGAAAAAGGCAACACGGCCTTCCGGCAAAAGGACTATGAGACAGCAATCAAGCACTACACGTTGGGCGTTGCGATGATCACGAGTCGGCCGATGTGGGAGTCTTGCTCACTCATCGCGGATGAACTCACCGTCATGCTTGCCAATCGCAGTGCTGCCATGTATGCGTGCGAGGCGTATATAGAGGCACTATGCGATGCAGATGCTGTGGTGAAAATCAAAGGTACATGGGGCAAAGGCCACTTCCGGAAGGGCAAGGCCCTTGCTGCATTGCAGCGTTATGATGAAGCGCGGGCCGCGCTGGATCTTGGGCACCAGTGTGAGCCAGACAATGAGGTATGTACAACACAGCCACGTCATACGCATCGGCAAACTGACTCCGTGTGTAGGACTTTCTCAAGGCCATTGCCGAGCTGCCGTAGATCATCTATGTATAATCACGATGCCTTCCCTCATACAGTCACCTCTTGCCGTTTATGATGACGACGATGAGGTATCGCCGCTTGTGCCGTGGAACTTGTGGTTCACAAAGTTGAACCATGGCAGTACACCTGGGAGAAGAAGGAGAAGGGAAAAGAGGCCCAGTGTCAGTCTGTGTACAAACAACATGGCGCAGAGCAAAACGCGCCTACGCGAAACAAAACGGACGTACCCAAGTTGAGCTGAGAGAATGCACTGTTCCTGTGTGCGACGCCTTGCAGCTCGTCTGTGAGGCTGCTCTTGCCCTGACCAGGCACATCGCCAGAGGCCACCTCTGCTTTTGCGAGTTCCTGTTCACGCGCATTCTCTGTCCAACCCCAGAAACGGACTAAATTGAATCAAATAGAAAACATGTGTAAGTACAAGCACGCTCATACACAGCCCATGTCACGTACACGTCGAGCGCTGGTACGCATACAAGAATCCTCCGCACAATCCAAGGAATGTCGATAGCTTCAAAGCCGCACCAAGCTTTCCGCGGCCGCGCGCTGGATCAGAGCTCTCTAGCAGCCAGAGCGCACTTGGGAAGGCCACGGCTGTGCCTGCGATAGCATAATAGTCCGAAGGACGGAAGTAGCGCACCACGCGCCTGAAGTGCGGATCCGAATCAATCAATGGAAACTCTGTCTCAAATTCCTTCTGAGCTGCCTACGTCAGCACATGTCCACAGGAAAAAGATAGAGAAGAGGTGTTTGTGTGAGTTGGTGGGGTGCACCATGCCTCACTTCGTGTCGTGCAACGTATACGTACGCATCGTGGCAACAATCCGTAACGGAATGCAATCAGTTGGCCGCCGACGTGGTTCGTCTCAGGCGCTATCGGAACTTGTGCCCAAACGACCCAGCCAGCCAGGCGGAGGATCCCGAGTCACGTGATATCCACGCTCCCTGACACACTCAACTTGCCCTTTTCACGCGCGCTCTTCATGCTTGATGACAACGCGTTCGCCACTGGTAGCTGCACCTGCCCCTGCACCATCAGCTGGCTGACCTACTAGCTGGTAGACGAGCAAGAAAGCAAAAGTGCCACTGCCAAAAGCAGTGTCCCCACTCAAGATGATGCTGCTTCCACGCGCGCTTACAGGAGCGTGGCGCATATCGTTCAGTGCTGCTGCCAAGACATTGTCCTTTCATACGACGGCTGTGCCAACGTTTCCTAGAGCACGGCGTTCTATAGGGCCTTCGCGCACTGCAGTCGTGTCTCATGGACGAACCGACACGCACACATCACAGGCGTCGTCGTCGCCGCGCATCCCTGCCGCGGTACCGTGGTTCATGGAAGAAGAAGTGATTGATGCGCCGGTGCCGCCACCTGCACCCAGCGCTGATGTCCTGCCACCCATTGCATGGCTCCCCTCCTATATACCTGCTACAAGCGATATTCCCGAACAGCTTGCCCAACTCATTGACATGTGTGTCACAGGCCCGCTCAGCGCGCTTGTGGCACGGCCAGCAGAACCGGACGACATCGACATCGACGATTGGTCCGAACGCGTACGCGGCTCGCCACTGGCTGTGATTAAGCCGATGAATCCAGCCGATACCGTCGGCGATGAAGGTCAGGATTGGATCGTGGTCGTGCAAGTCCGCGGCGCTGGCGTAGGAACCGTGCGCCGGGTCGCGTCGGACATCGGTACGTATCTCAAGCACACGCGTCCACCAGCACCTGTGCCAGCTGAGGCGATTGCCTTGGATGCGATCCTTGGACCTGCTCGAATTGTCCATGAGCAGGATGGGCTTGTAAGCGATGGTCCCGCGAAGTCGGCCTCTGACTCAGGACGAGGCGCACGGCCTTCTGGCATGTCTCGTGCTGAGCATGAGGCAGGCCATCATCTGCCAGCGTGGGAGATCCAAAAGCTCGCCCTTATGCGCAAGTTCCCCGATGGATGGATGCCCATGACAAAACTGTCGCATGAGGCGCAGCATGGCTTGCGTCTCTTGCATGCAGCAGACCCTGAGCGATTCCACATCGGCGTTCTCAGTCGACGATTCCGCATCAGCCCTGAGAGTGTGCGACGGATTCTGCGCAGCAAATGGCAGCCGAGTGAAGAGGCCGCCCAGCGACAAAACAGGCGCGCAAAGGTGCAATGGCGACAGCAACCGGCGCACGCCTCGAAAGACGAAGCGGATGAAATTGCCGGGTTACGTCAGGGCGGAGTTCCGGTGAATACAGAGCCTCGTCAGACATCTCCAGAGATGAGTGTCGTGGATCCCTCCTACGAGCATCCCGTGCGAATGGAAGGCTTGGTGTCAAGTGCTGACCTGGCCGGGGGCCGCCGGCGCCAGAAAAGCGTTGCCTCCCGTGGGAGCGGTGACTGGTGTCTGATCGATGCTGGATGGTGTGTGGTGCATGTCATGACGGCCAAGGCGCGCGAACATTACCGCTTAGAGGACATGTGGCGATATAATGGGACCTCGTGAGGTCCGCCAACATGGTCCGTCCTTGTTCAGAGCGGCTGATGCTCGTCACCTTTTTTTTTGTTTCACACTACCCCAATCGATCCACTGGCGTCAATACTCCCGCGCGCAACACCCCCAAGACACGTACAGAGCTCCAAGCGGTGCAGTATGTGGGCCGCACTCGTATCTGTGATTTCTCCGGCCATGATGATTTCATCGAGCACCGCATACACTTTGTAGAATTGAAACACAAGATCTTCCTCGCACACGTTGGAAAAGTAAGCATCCAGAACTTCGACAAATAGATGAATGGCCTCTAAGCAAGCCAGTTCGTTGTCGTGCGTGTCGATGCACGCACAAAAATACAAGCCAGCATAGCGCCTATACACGATTTTGTTGTCGTTGCGGAACTGGACATGTCAGCCAGTGCATTCAAACACCTCTCTCTCCCACGCCGACACTAATGTCCGCATCCCTTGAGCGCTTGCGTACCTCGACAAAGTTGCTTTGGGACCGCTGATCACGCGGTGCTATGACACGAAACACCTCTCCCGGGATTTGTGCCTTCTCCGCCTCATCCATTCGTACATAGTACTTGGCGAGGCGCACTTTGCCCTGACGATTCTGTACCAGCACGAATCGGATCATAAGGAGGCAGCATGGACGACGGATGGCCTCACAGCCAGCCGCCTTGGTTCCAACGTGGGAGCATAATTCCTCGACACCCCAGACACTCGCAGTCTCTTACAAACGTGTCGTCGATCCAACGCACTGATGACACATTGTCACTCACTCCATCCGGATTTCCGTTGATTCTTTTGGATCAGCGCAGCGCGTAACTCTGTCGCGGCAGCGGCAGTGCACATTGGTAGTCGTCAGACATCCGCCCAAGTATGGTCAAGTGGTCGTCTGTGCTACTGCGTATACCGATGACGCTGCACGGCTGGGATCCGTTGCGGATCCTCGCACAAATGACAGCTTTGCAGTGTATTCACTACATCCTACTCGCAGCATTTGTGCCGCCATTGCTGTCGATCTTTACAGAACCGGCAGCACTTCGATTTGAAGGCGGACCTGCACAAGTCGGCATGATCATGGACTGGCGCGAAGTCGCAAGTAAGCCGACGTGGGACTGGCACACAGTGATGCATCTTGTGAATCTGTACAAAGGTTGGAGCAAGACAGGCGGTGAGAGCGGCCCTGCTTGGACGCCCAGTGAACAAGTAGCGCTATCAAACTGGACGGCTGGCGCCGTCTGGCTCCACGTGCCGGACCATCGAGGTGGCTTGCAGCCGTATGTACTTCCGCCCACGTCCTTCCAATGGAACGACTCGTCGCCATCTCTTGCCAACGATCTGTCCACTGAATCTCTGCTGACTTCCATGGCCGAAGAGCCTCTCATACCCGCAGCACGCTCGCTACGATCACCAACGGCGTTCGCCTCGTCGCCCACCTCGTTGCCATCATCGATATGGCCGTCGCCGAGATGGCTCGCGAAAGATGCATCGCGACCGACCAATACATCAGGCACACTGCTCCAGCAAGAGCGTCAGCTTGAAATGTGGGAGTATCGTCGCACACATGACGCACGACGTGGTTGGGCTATTAGTGCCGCATGGATGCTCACGGTCGTCTTTGACGTTCAAGTCTTGTACTATCTTGTCCGCAAGCCTACCCACGTGCTGGATTTTGTATGCACGATGCATTTCGTTCACTTTATTCTGACAACCTCCTTTGCAGGTGCATTGCCGCACTCCGTGTATTGGTGGGTGCTTATGATGGTTCATGCAAGTCTATGTATTGTGTTTGCCGAGCGCATTGCGATCCAGCGCGAAATGCGCATGGGCTTTACAGACCACACCGTGTTGGATTCGTCTCAGCTGGACGAAGATACATACGAACTCCTTCCTTCACGCAGCCGCGGCGCGGGCCGTGGGAGATACTAGTTATGCAGGCGGATAAAACCCTGCGTACAACACACATGCCACCCCACTGTAGCATAGCAAGTACAACACAACCCCTTTTGTCCATGCAGGACCGCCTCGCTCACATAGCATGGCAGCAGCCCACCATACCATTGGCATGCCCCCTGGCGTCGCCATCCGCAATGCAATTTGTACATGACTCGCGAACAGCAGAATACATAAGACAACAGCCGTATGATAGACGTACACGAGCTCACAGCGCAAAGCGGGCCGGGATCGGATGGTTGTGGAAGCGCGCTTGGCTGGATCACTGGCAAGACCACTACCGCGCCAGGGTATCAGCGTCTGTTCGACAACACGACGCGCGCACGGCGTGGCCAGCCAGCAGCCGTACGCGCCGAGCGTGAGGACTGGAAACGCCAGCACAAAGTTGGGCACTTGTGCGAGTGTCCAGTAGCGAAAGAAACCGACATCCCAGTAATGTGCTTGGACGAAACTGTAGACGAGCGGGATCGGCTCCATGTCACACCATGGACGTCCAGGGCAGAGTCGTTCATACGCCCACCGCTGGTGCAAGAAGAAAGGGATCGAGATGAAAATCATGCCTGCCGCCGCACTCACGACATCTGCACAGACAGTGATGCATGTACGCTGACGCTGTTCGATCCAAGGGCGGTGAATCGCGTGCCATACGAGGAATGCACCTAACAGGATCCCATTCGCTCGAAAGCACGTTGCGAGACAGAAGAAAAGAGCTGCACACCACCGAGGCAAAGAACAGGGGCGTTGCAGCACGCAAAGACCGCTGAGCACGAGAACAGAATAAAATGGCTCAGGCGTTGGAGCAGTAAGTGCTGTAGCTGAAGCTGGCGCAAAAACAGCCAGAAGAGCCGCTCGCTCAGCGAGGGCGCGTGAATGCGTTTGGGCACGAGTCAACATGTACAGCAGCACCGGTGCGACGATAGTGGCCACGTTCGCCAGAAAAGCACCTCCCACTACTGCACACGTGGCACTCCAGCGAGTATCGCCCCATAACGCCGGTATAGAACCAAGTCGGCGTAGCACAAACACAATGCCTGGCTGAAACGCTAGTGTGTTTTCATACACGTATCCACGCTCCGGATGAGCAAGCGCAACAAAGTAGACTGTATCCCAACGTACAAAAGGAACAGCCCAAGTGTCCCACGCAGAATCCCATGCACCCTGCGGCAAAGTAAGTCGCACGAGCTCCGCAGATGTATCAAACGCTGTCTGCAGATGCGTGCACACCAGCAGTGTGCACACACATACGATTCGCCACAGCGCAGACGCCGCAAGTATACGCGTCCATGCGCGCATGCCTTTCGTGGCTTTGTTGCTTCGAGCCCGAAAACTTCTGCTGCAGCAAGTGACAAGAACGAATGTGACAAGCGACGCGTTAGCAGCAAGTGGGGTTGGCCAAGCCGCAAGATGGGGCGCAATAGCGAGTGGAGGAGGCAGCAGCCCTGAGTTCTCGTAGCACGCATGCAAACGTGTGCCTATTTCTCACGTGAGTCGCATCCACGTTATCGTGTCCCCCCTATTCCCCCCCTCCTCACCACCACCTCGTCGTCGTACCTCCATCATCCATTCACGCACCTCTCCACACGCCCGCTTAGTACCGGTGGAGGTGAACGGGCAAACGCCCATACAGCGAGTGTTGTCGACGAAAAAAATCCATCTGACCAAAGAGTCGCCATTATGGTGTTGGCCGATTTGGGGCGGCGCCTAAACCAGGCATTTTCGGACTTACAGAGGCAACCGACGCTTGATGCAGCTTCCGTCGACCAGCTGCTCAAAGACGTGTGCAGTGCGCTGCTGGCCAGCGATGTCAATGTGCGCCTAGTGCAAAAACTTCGGCAGGATGTAAAAGACGAAGTTAGCTCACTCCTGAATGACAAGGGAAAGGCTGAGTCATATACGGATGCACAGCGAAAGCACCAAGTCCAAAGAATCGTGTTTGATTATCTTGTGAAACTGGTGGATCCAGGCGATGGATCGACGAAGCACCGCCTCGATAAGGGACAACAGCATGTGATCATGTTCGTTGGGCTGCAGGGTTCAGGAAAGACAACGTCATGTACAAAGCTGGCACTCTGGTACCAAAAGCGTGGCTACAGGACGGGTCTTGTGTGCGCAGACACGTTCCGTGCGGGTGCCTTTGATCAGCTGAAGCAGAATGCAGCAAAGGCTCGCATCCCCTTCTATGGCTCCTACACAGAGACGGACCCCGTGGCAATTGCGTCTGCGGGTGTGACATCGTTCAAGAAAAACCGCTTTGATGTAATCATTGTCGATACATCCGGACGGCACAAGCAAGAGAAGGACCTGTTTGCAGAAATGGTCGACATTAGCCGAGCTGTGAAGCCGAGTCAGACCATCATGGTCTTGGATGCTAGCATTGGCCAGGCTGCAGAGGCACAGTGTCGTGCATTCAAGGAGGCTGCTGACTTTGGTGCCATGTTTGTCACAAAGCTCGATGGACATGCGAAAGGCGGAGGTGCGATTTCTGCCGTGGCTTCCACGCAGACGCCTATCATCTTTATTGGAACGGGTGAACATGTGCATGATTTGGAGCCGTTCCGTGCACGACCCTTTATCTCCAAGCTGCTTGGCTTGGGCGATCTCACAGGTCTGATGGACAAAATGGAAGAGGTGCACATGAAGATCGGAAGAGC
>ERZ501061.574-NODE-574-length-11629-cov-5.241317_pt1 | contig 11629 bp, 9 predicted proteins | sample MGYA00510854_ERZ501061 | MGnify/ENA primary metagenome ERZ501061 (study PRJEB25958, sample SAMN03398515) | human skin metagenome | study: EMG produced TPA metagenomics assembly of the Human Skin Microbiome Metagenome (human skin metagenome) data set.
CATGTCCCACACAAGCGCAATGTCCGTGTCGAAAGCCGGGTGCAGCGTGCGCAGGTCGTCGAGTGTGAGGTCCGTGAGCTCGCAGTGGCGGTCTTCGGCCATTTTGACGGCCGATCCGGAAATGTGGTGCGTCTCGCGGAAAGGAATGCCTTTGCGCACGAGGTAGTCAGCCAGGTCGGTCGCAAGCATGTCAGGCGTAAGTGCCGCACGCATCTTGTCCGCATGGACCGTCATAGTGCTCAGTACACCAGTCAGAATCTGTAGACATGCCTTCGTCGTATCGACGGCATCAAAGAGAGGCTCCTTATCTTCCTGCAGATCCTTGTTGTACGTCGACGGAATACCCTTGAGCGACATCATAAAGCCACACAGATGGCCATATAGACGCCCGCTCTTGCCCCGAAGCAGTTCGAGGCTATCGGGGTTCTTCTTCTGCGGCATGATCGACGAGCCCGTGCTGTATGCATCGCTCAGTACGACAAAGCCAAACTCGGACGACGAGTAGATGATCAAGTCTTCGGCCATCTTGCTCACATGCACAGAAAACAGCGATGCCCACATAAGCATCTCGACCACAAAGTCGCGGTCCGCCACGCTGTGCATGCTGTTAGGACCGACCGAGTCAAAGTGCAGTTCTTTGGCTAGAGCGTCGCGGTCGAGGCCGGCGAATGGGTTGCCAGCAAGCGGGCCGGCACCCAGCGGCAAGACTGAGACGCGCGGGCGCATCATGCGCAGCCGGTCAAGGTCGTTGGAGAAGTAGGACGCATGCGAGAGAAGCCAGTGAGCCCATCGAATCGGCTGAGCGCGCTGCAGATGCGTGTAACCGGGCATGAGGTGGTCGACCTCGGACTCGGCGCGCTTGACCATCACACGCAAGAGATCAGTGAGAAGGGTAACGATGGCATCAACTTCGTCGAGGAGCCACATGCGCATGTCTGTGGCGACCTGATCGTTCCGGCTGCGGCCCGTGTGCAATTTGCCAGCGACAGGTCCGATGAGCTCCTTAAGGCGGCGCTCGTTTGCCGTGTGGATGTCTTCATCATCATCTGCAATACGGAATGAGCCATTCTTCCACTCCTCAGCTACGGACGACAAGCCTTGGATAATGGTGTGGGCCTCAGACTCGGACAGGACGCCACAGGCAATCAGAGCCTTGGCATACGCCTGGGAACCACGGATATCCTGTGCCCACATGCGCTTATCGTACGAGAGCGATTCGTTGAAAGCATGCATGATGGGGTCGGTCGTGCCCGTAAAGCGGCCGCCCCACAACTTCTTTTTCGTAAAATCGTCACTCGACATAGTAGAAGAGAAGAATCGAGATAGGGACGGTGGGGTATGTGGAGGCTATGAAGCGACTCTATCGATTATTGCTGGGCGCATTGGACATTGGGTTCGTCGTCGTCGTGCTCGTTACGCTGGTCCTCCTGCTGCTTCGTGCCGATATGCGAGCCAAACTGCGTGTGAGTAAATAGTACGTACGTCATCAAGATGGCCAGGAGCCGTCGTCACTTCCTCGAGCAAGTCCTCGGGAGGCGCCAACACTGGGCGCTTGGGCGGCAACAGCGCTTCGAGCGCCTTGGCATCCACGGACGAGGCCCATGCCTCGGTCGGAAACTCAATGTCCCACTGCAGAAACAGGTCACCCTTATGGTCGCGGTATCGCTGGTCGACCATACCCTCGCCACGGACGATGTCCACCTGGCCCGGTCGGATTACCTGTCCTTGCTTTCGGGTGATGTGAATGTGCCGGTGGTCCAGGTGGGTGAGGACCGTGCGTGAAAATCCAAGGAGCGCCTCTGAGAGTGTCACGCGCACCGTGGCCAGCAGGTCGAGCTGCTTGACTTGGAACGTGTCGTGGGGCTTTTGCTTCAGCTCAAAGATGATCGAGGCGGGCTGCGTGTCAGGCAGCTGATCGCCTTCGCCCTCAAAAACAATGCGCTGGCCATCGTAGGCACCACGCGGTATATCCAGGCGGAGCTTGGCCTTGGCTCCCACGACCCTCTTCCCACGGCACCTTTTGCACTGGTCTTTCTCGCGGTACTTTTTGCCTCGGCCCTCACAGTCCGTGCACGTAGCCATCGTCTGAGAAATAAGGCCATTGCCTGCATGGCGCTGCTGCAGGTAGCGGCCCTTACCACCGCATGTGACGCAGTCTTTGAGCACGGCGCCGGGCTTGCCGCCTGAGCCGTTGCAGTGGCCACAGACGACATTCTTTTCGAGCGAAAAATGTGCTGTGCGTCCGTTGTACATGTCCTCGAGCGACACTTCGTACGGAATCACCGAGTCCTGTGCCCGTCGAGGCGGACGTGGGCCCATCCCAAATGAAGACGCACCAAACATAGAGGCTGTGGTCAGTGTCGCACGAGCTTTACGTACCGAAGATATCGTCCATATCAAAGCCAGCACCCGGCATGCCGCCAGGTCCTCCGCCCTCGCCATACATGTCATACGACGCTCGGGCGTCTGGGTCTGCCAGCGTTTCGTAGGCATTCGCCACCTCCTGGAACCGCTGTGACGCAGTGTCGTCACCCGGGTTCTTGTCAGGGTGGCTCGCTAGCGACTGCTTCTTGTACGCCTTCTTGATCTCTTCTGGCGATGCATCTGGCGCTACGCCCAGCACATCATACAGCCTTGTTTCTACCGCCATATCTTCAGCCTGGCACGACGTACGATCGTACAAAAGGCAACCTGGAAAAAGGCCTCTCCACGTACTTCTGATGGCCGACTTTTATGTGCGAACGGCGCGCACGATGCAGGATGTGCTGACGCATCGGGGCTCGGTCAAAGCCATGTCGGCTGGGCACGGTGATAAGAAGGATGCGAAGCGCATCATGGCACTCGTGGTGAATACGCTATCGTATCGTGCGGCGCTCCAGCACATTCTCAAGCAGGTGGACCTTGTGAAGAAGGAACCGAAGTGGTTCGGCAGTGCGTCGCCGCTGAATCGCACGCAGGGCGCCCTGCCTCAGCCTGCACCGTCGATGTCTGATTGCGTGATGCTCGTCATGCTGCACGACCTGCTGCTCACGTCGCGTGGTATCCAGGCGGCCAAGGCATGGCCGCCTCGTGAGAGGATGGAAAAATACAAGTCGCAGCTGCATGCAGAGCTCGTGCGACTGCAGATCCGGCAAGGCAAGAAGAGTGTAGAGGAGCTACGCAGTGGCGCTGCGGAGCGCCGCGTTGCCGCACGCATTCCGCGATGGTGCCGCATCAACACGCTGCAAGTCACGGAGCAGGACGCGCTGCAGCAGCTCCAAGCGGCCGGCTTTACCCGCACCGAGTCGGATACGTTGGAGCATGTGTATGCGTTTTGTCCCTCGCTGCATGTGGCGCATGTATGGGCCTTTCATCCGAGGGCCACATCCAAGCTTATGAGTCTGCCCCTGTACAAAACGGGCGGCCTCATCCTGCAGGACCTCGCGAGTTGCTTCCCCGCCGCGGTTTTGGCGCCTCCCGACCGAGACTACGCCCAAACTCATGCCTTGGATGCCACATCGGCGCCAGGCAACAAGACCAGTCACCTTAGCGCCCTGATGCGGGGCCAAGGTAGACTTGTGGCCTTGGAGCGCGCGCCGCAGCGGTTCAAGACACTTACTCAGATGCTGGACAAGGCAGGAGCGCTGGCCACACAGCATGGCAATGTATACCCCCAAAATACTGACTTTTTGACGCTCGATCCACAGGATGAATCCTATGCGGCCATTCGCTACATGCTCCTGGATCCAAGCTGCTCTGGCAGTGGTATCGTGAATCGGCTCGACTACCTCACGAGCCACGACGACGAGCAGGACAACTTGGAGCAGGTCGTTCCGGATGCCGAGTCATCTAGCGTGGCCGAACAGACGCGCCTCGCTAGTCTCGCGAGTTTGCAGCAGCGCATGATTCGGCATGCTATGACGTTTCCGCATCTGGAGCGATTCACCTACTCTACCTGTTCTATTCACCCTGAAGAGAACGAGCATGTCGTCATGCAGGTATTGGCCTCCGAGGAAGCCCAACAGGGTGCATGGACACTCGCACCACGCGCCGAGGTCTTGCCGACATGGCCCGAGCGTGGCCAACCAGAGGCCTGTGGTGGTGATGAGAGTGTGGCACAGTGCCTCGTCCGATGCACCCCCGGCGGCACGAGCGAATGCGGTGCATCAGCCGTACATCGCATGGCCTCCAATGGATTCTTTGTGTGCTGCTTTGTGCGTCGCACCGCGCCTCGGCCAGCGAAACGCGCGCGTCGCCACTAGGACGGCATAACCAGTGTCGTGGGCTCATCAGGCCAAGCACCCACACTCTGTATTTGCACGACTGTCTCAGGATCTGTCGCGGACAAATGGACTTGATGGCGCTCCTGCACTGTGCTGACCGTGCCCCACCAAATGGGCTCGTCGCGTATCGTATATACCTCGTAACCAGAAGCCCAAGGTACTGTGTCCGTCCATGTCAGCAGACCATGTGACCATGTCGCATCTGGCACGGCCTCATCGTAGGCGCTAGCAGGTGCCACGTCCACTTGACCTACACGAACAGAGCCCAAGACGCCCAACACCATGTGTATGTCATAATCATGGGCATCCTGTGGCAGCGCCACCCGACTCGTGTACAAGGTCCATCCATGCGGCAACGCTTGAGCCTCGCACGTGCCGGAACACAAACGGTCGTGGATATACATTCGCGGCTCGACCGACGCACCCTTGACACTGATACGCACCAGGATATTTCTCTGTGTGGCGTCGCTGGGCAGGGAGGCTAAAGCGACGAGCGGCACATACATCCACGTATCGGTACGCAGGCACAGTGAGCTGGTGCCGCTCCATGCATCGTCGTGAGTCAAGGTCGTGCGGATGCCAGGATCGTTCTCCTTGCGTCCCTCGCCGTCGAGAACATAAGCCACCGCAGGCCATGCCAGCAGAGGTTTGGGCGCACATACGCCCTGGTCCGTCCATGCATGAGGGTATACATTTCGGCCCTGCACGAACCAGGCGGAGCCGGCACCTAAGCTAAAGTTCGTGCGGAAGCCATAGCCTTGCGTGGCGTGTCCATGCCAGGGACACGCTCGGTTCGCAAAGTAATGTGAAATGGCATGAGGTCCGCGGTGCCAAAATGCCCAGTCCTCGTCCCACCATGCCTGCCAGGAACGTGCCGGGGGCGCGTCGTGCTCCCATGTCCAGCCAGGCGCAAAGAGCGCAGCACTGAAACCAAAGGGCGTCTCGGACTGCAGCATGTCCAGGGCACGGTATGTGTCGTGGCCTCCTAAGCAGTTGCGCCCAAATACGTCCACGCCGATGAACACGTGCGAGCGCGGAAAGGCGTGAGTGTCTGCCACCACAGCCGAATGCTCCAGGCACGGATTAGGGCGTACGTGGCATCTCTCTGGATGCGACCACGTATAGTTGGTAAAGCCCAGCGACGCAGCCTGGAAGAAGGGCGCATTCCTCAGAGACATGGCATCTTGCCACTGGAGTTGACCGTCTGGGTACGTGACCGAGTCGTACCAAACGACGTGCCATGTCGATAAGCGCTCTTGTCCCTTGTCACGGAGGTACCTGATCCACTGCCGAAGTCGCGCGGCATTGTGGCAGCTGTCGAGTCTGTGCAGAAAAGGATTCGAGTGGGCCGTCAAAGCCAAGGATGTCTCGACGTTAATGAGAAAGCCATCGATGCCATGAGCTGCTGCAAGGCGTATCAGTTCATCCGCAAAGTAGGTAGACAATTCGGCCCTCACCTTCGTCCGCCACGTCGGCTCCCAACCATCCAACAGGTAGCGGAGGTCCAGCTTGGATTCGTCCCATTCGAAAAGGAGTGTGCCGAGAATTCGTGTGCCATGCAAATGGGCTGCACGGACCCATCCGGGCGGCGGCAGCGATACGCGCTTGTGCGAAAAATACACCATGATATCCGTGCACTGCCAGTGCTCGAATGTGTATCCCTGCGCATGGAGGGATTCGGTGTATCCTCCTTGAAAATCGTGGCACACCAAAAGATGCGGTCTGTCCGGCCAGGCAGTGCGGTATCCACGCTCCCATACCTTTGGTAGTGTTTTCACATACTCGTCCAGATCCCGCAGATTCTCAAAGTACACCGGACGACCCGGAGCCGCCTCCAGTGGGCCCGCAAGGTGCACGTCCAGTGGCATGGAGGCCGAACCAAAGGCCTCCACCTGGCCTTGTTACCGTTGGGCAGCCATGTCGTTTTACGACCTGGAGCAGGGCCGAGGCGTCCCGCCCGAGCAGGGACTGCAGGCTGAGCCGCATCATGATGCAAGCCGCGGAGAGAATCCACAGTTTATGCGATTAACAGAGCAGGTCGGACTCCATGTGTTTCGTATCAATGCCAATGTGGCTACATTGCAGAAACTAGATGCCCAGCTACGTCGAGCGCCGGATCTGGCGCAGGGCAAGGCAGACCAGATCATGAGGCAGTTTGCCGATCTATGTGAGCAAACTCGCAGCATTGTAAAGGACGCTACGGATGACGTGAAGAAGCTTTCATTGTATCCCATCGGTGGCAACGAAGGGTATGGCATTCGTCGCTCGTCGCCCTCGCGGCTAATGCAGACCAAGCTCCAGAACGACTTCCAGGACGCATTGAGTGCGTTTCAGCAGATTCAGAAACAAGGGATTCTGAAAGAGAAGGACGCACTCGCTCAGGCAAGGCAGCGAGGAAACGAGGCGGCGCTCTCCGCAGAGCTCGCACCAGGCACGGACGAGCGTTCATCCGAGCTCATTCAGACTCAAATGTCGATGCCACCCAGACTAACGAGTGAGGAACTCGAGTTCCAAGAGTCGCTGATTGCCGAGCGTGAGGCAGAAATCCAGGAAATTGAGCATGGTGTACAGGAGCTCAATGAGATTTTCCGGGACTTGAGCCACATCGTTCAGGAGCAAGGCGGTATGATTGATAATATCGAGTATAATATTGGCACAATCGCTACGAGCGCACAAGGCGCAGACCGCGAACTGCTCCGTGCGAATCACTACCAGCGACGCGCGGGTCGCCGCGGCCTATGCCTTACCATGATTGTGGCTGTAGTTGTATCTCTTGTCCTAGTGGCGGTATGTATGCACGCGGCGACACTAACCTGGCAGCTCTTAGCATAGCACGCCGTAGCTGTAATTCAAGACGGGGTCCTTGAGTCATGTGGAGGTGCCTCGCCTCGTCATCTTCGACCATGTCAAATTCGGGCGGCAAGCAGCGACAGTCGAACAACTCGCCCTTTTCTGGCGCACAGGCGGCTCATACGCTCGGACCGAATATTCCATCTTCTGTGTATCCGAAAGACACGGTACGCGATGTAGCTGAATCTTTGGGCATCACGAACATGCGCGACAATATTTGCGTGGCACTCGCGACGGATATCGAATACCGTATTCGAGACATTGTCGAAAGCGCGTCCAAATACATGAAGCACGCGAAACGCACGCGCATGACAACCGCAGACATCGATAATGCACTGCGTCAGAAAAACATCGAGCCTCTGTACGGCTTTTTCCCTCCATACACGAGCGGCCAGAAAAACGGACCGTGGTTTCGTACAGTGCCCACGCCATCTGGTGCACCATTGTATGTGATGGAAGACGAGGAAATCAACTTTGATAACATCTTAGAGCATGGCCCGCGTGTCGGCGTGGGTCGTGGCGTCGGTTGGCATGCGCATTGGCTGGCCATTGAAGGCATTCAGCCGCCGATTCCCGAGAACCCCGTGCCGCTTGCGCGCAAGATGGGCTCAACGACCGCCACTGATGATGCATCGCTCACAGATGCAGGAGAGGCTGCTGCTGAGCTAGGCAACACGGCCGTCAAGCCTCTTGTCAAGCATGTGCTATCGCGTGAATTGCAGTTGTACTACGAGCGTCTGACGTCATCGATTCTGAGCCCACCGACTGATGCCAAAAAGGAGTCCGACGTGTCACTTCCTCAAGATATCGTGCCGCTATCACAATACACTTCGCTTTCTAGCGGCAATCTAGTTCGTGATGCAGCGCTGGCGAGTCTGCGTGGTGACGCAGGTATTCACCAGCTGGTGCCGTACCTTATCCAGTGGGTCGGCTCTAATGTCATCCATGCACTGCGGGCCGACAAGGAAGACGCAAAGACAGCCGAGGCTCAGCAGAGTATGCTCGAGCTCCTCAGCACAATGCTGAGCACGTTGCATGCCCTGCTCATTAATCCGTCCATTTTTATCGAGCCCTACGTACGTATATGCTTTGACTGACCTCAGCTCCATCAATTGATGCCATCTGTTCTCTCGATCCTACTGGCCACGTACTTCGCACCCGTTGAAACGCCCATCGAGACGTCCATCGAGACGCAGGCGTACCGTCTTCGCCTGTACGCAGCGGCGCTGCTCGCGCATATTATTGACCACTTTGCTGAGTTTTACCCCACGCTCAAGTCGCGAGTCGTGGCAACGCTGGTCCAAGCCCTGCTTTTGCATGTGGACGATGGCTCGGCCAAGCAGGTACCGGATGCATCAGGCTCGATAGACGCCAAGCTCGGCGCACTGATGGGCCTCCGACGTCTGGGCCCGTCCAGTTTCAAGACTCTCTTGGGCCCTGTGCCAGTCCAGTCAGCCGATGCAGCACATACAGAGCTGATCCCCCTGCGTGTAATGGGCACGTGGCTGGCAGAAAACCAGGACGCCACGAAGCGCATCATGCAGGAGATTACGGCTGGTCTGCGCGAGCTTGACACGGACGTAGCCGAGCCGGATCCTGAGGTTGTAAAGGCAGTATACGGCGCGTTTTGGACGGAGGTCCTTGACAAGGAGCTGTTGGCCGTACTGGCCCACTACCATACACTCATTGCTTCGTAGACACTACGACTGCTGTGCTGCGAGTTCCTTGTACGCCACAAGGCGCAGGAGATTGCGTTGGAGCATCGAGACAGTGATCTTGCCGATCGCTGGAAGGTATGCTGCAGCACGGCTGCGGACATCGCTCTCAAAGTTCTTTTCCGAGCTGAAGTTGACGCAGACAGCACCCTCCTTGATCCATGCGGTCGGTACCTTGTAGCTGGCTGACGGCACACCGCCAATGACTACATCCGAGGCACGCACACAGCTCTCAGGGTCCTTGTATGGACTCGAGCGCACATCGTGTGCGGGACGGAGCCGTGCTGAACTGTTTTCTTTGTGTGCTTGGACGACCTTACTGGACTTCTTGTAGTTGGTATTGTTCGCCTCGTCCGTACGCTTGCTGAATTCGACAATCGAGTCAATGTCCACGGAAAATACGCGTGCGCCATCGTTGGAAAGGAGCGCTGCAAGTGGTCGACCCACGACCTCAGAGCGATTGATCACTGTAATCGTCTTGCCGTGCAAACGGTTACCGTACGGCAACGACGTGTCGTAGACACCAACAGATTCGAGGCACTTGACGACAGCAAGTGGTGTGCATGGTAAAATGCTCTTACAGAAACCTGGCGGTGCATTCTCTTCTTCAGGCGCACCCGCATCCGAAGCTACCAGCTCGGCCTCGTTCGTCGAGCCCGGGGCACTGCCAAGCTGCGAAGGCTTGATCCAGCGCACGTTGTGATACATGTTCCAGCAGTAGAAAAAGTTCAGGCCCTCGACATCCTTGCTGGGGTTCACGATCTGCTGCAGATACGTGTCTTGGCGACCACCAAAGATCGGATAGTAGACCATAATGCCATCGACGCTCTTGTCGCGGTTCGCCGCAAGAATCAGGTCCTCTACGTCCGCCTCGAGACCAAAGTTCTGCAGGCTCTCGGCCTCCTGCGTCTCACTCACATCCTCAGAGTCGTCCCAAGTCTTCCAGATTTCAAAATTGATGCCGACAGCCTGGCATGCCTTGGCTGTCCATTCCGCGTACGCAATGGAGGGTGGGCTCGGCTTGGCAAGAATGCCCACAAGCTTTGGGATCGAAAGCTGTTTTTCCTTCCGCTCGCTGATCTCCGTCTGAATACTATCTTGGAATGGCTTCGCAATGGCCGCTGCCTGAAGCAGCTTGCCGGGGTACTCTGGTTTGGGCTGGGCCATATCGTGGAATGCAAAGGAGCCGTTAGGGAGACAGCCAAAATGTTAGCATATCCCTCCACGTGATTCCTGCAGCACGAAAAAAAAGATAGGCGTATGGTACACACTACTCAATGATATCACAACCAAAGTTGGTTAGTTGGTTTCTTGGGACGGTGCATCCTCCGCACGCGCAGGCGTATCCGAAGTCGGCTCGTTCGTGGACCAGGCATCAGATGCACGAGCCTTGAAAAAGCCACCCTTGTTCTTCTTGCGCTCATCCTCCTTCCTTAATTCTTCACGCAAGAGCTTATCGTTCTCACGAATCTTTTCATCAATCTGGCGATGACGCTCATTGATGTCGACCGGTTTAGCAGCACCAAACGGATTCGAACGCGACGAACCGCTGGCGGGTGAGTCGGTACTAGGACGAGGCGCTTCGCTGCGCGGCTTGAGCTCCAGCTTGCGACGCTCCGTAGGAGCATTTCCCTCAGCCGAGGGCTTTCGCCAGGACGAAAAGTCTAGGTCATCGTTCCGTCGACCGCGACCGCCCTCCTGGTCACCGAATCCGAAGCGCGACTTGCTGACCACCGGCTTACCAGTCCGCCAGCTGGAAGACATGTCGCTTGCACTTGGCTCTGCAGGCACCATCGGTCCGCGTCGACGTGGCGAGTCGGTGCTGGGCGTAAACCGCCCACCAAAACCTTGGCGGCCGCCGTCCGAAGAAATCGACATGTTATCAAAGCCAGAGATGCCACTATCCCTCGAACTTGGTGGTAGGGGTGCAGCTCGACGCCATTGCGTCGCGTCATCCGCTGCCGTGTGCCGAGAACCACGCGATGGAGACTCGGCTACACTCACGCGCACATTGCGGCCCTGCATTGGCTTGCCAGTGAACGTCAATGCATCCTTCAATTCGTCCAGTGTTGCAAATTCCACATATCCGTAGCCACGCGGACGTCCGTCATGTCCCTTGACAAGACGCACGCTGAGTGCATTCATAGGATCAAAGAAAGCACGCACGTCTTCTTCCGTGCTCTCAAATGCCAAGTTCACCACAAAAGCAGTGAACGGAGGCTCTGTCGGGAGCGGTGGATCTTCGCGCATCGGTGCAGGTGGACCATCGTAACGCGATCGCGAAAAGGATGGAGGACCGCCACTCAATGGCGGTGGCATGCCGCCGCCGAAAGAGGGCTCACGAAGTGCCGGAGCGCTTGGAAGGTCATCCAGCTCGTCCGCCCAAGAAGTTCCAGTGGCTGAGAAAGTTAGTCCATTCTGCCTTACATACTTTCGTCTGCGAGGAAATCGCCCAAGGACATCTTGCTCTTTTTTGGTGCTGGGCACGTTAGCATGTTCATTCTAGGAACCATGTTCACAAGGCAGACGCCAAGTGAAGGAAAGGGAGCAGCAACATACCCATGATGAATCGATAGTGGCAGTGAGTAAGAGTTGAGAAGATACGGAAACGCCTTTTTTTTCTACGGCTGGCACACAATGCAGCCCCCTCCGCCCTCCCTGCAACCCCCATCAGCTCGTGCGTGTTACAAATCCTGTAAGACTAAAATACCAGTGCATTCAAAAATTCAATATCATTTTTTGTGAATAAATAAGTAAATAAATAATTAAATTATATTACTAACGAATGCATAGCATTTCCAA
>ERZ501061.575-NODE-575-length-11600-cov-4.450498_pt1 | contig 11600 bp, 8 predicted proteins | sample MGYA00510854_ERZ501061 | MGnify/ENA primary metagenome ERZ501061 (study PRJEB25958, sample SAMN03398515) | human skin metagenome | study: EMG produced TPA metagenomics assembly of the Human Skin Microbiome Metagenome (human skin metagenome) data set.
CGCGTGATAAAGGTCATGTAAGACCAGATGTGGATTTAAAACGACTCGGGGATCCTCTGCATGTGGATGTTCGTGTGCCTGACCAGCCGAACTTTAGTGACTGTGGCATATATCTATTGCACTATTTCGATCGTTTTTTCTCTGATCCGGTCCTTTTTACAGAGATCTCTCTGGCTGCTAGGCGCAATTCGAAAACAGAAGTTCCTATTCACGATGCATGGCGAAGTGAAGAAGTGACTTCAAAACGAACCTGGTGGGCCTCGATCGTGACTGACCTGGCTAAAGATTATTCCTCTTAGAAAATCCAGATGCCCCAGTTCGGCGAAAATGGACATATTTTGGCTGATTCAATACTTTCACCTGAGAGCTTCACATCATCCCGGTAATGTTGATTCTAATAGCCCTGAAACTTCGTTCAAGCTACTTGCACTGAAAGCTGGGGAATATTCAGCACGAAAAAGTTGGATGCTACTAGATTATCAAATTCGTGCTACTCCGACTATCAAGTCGATGGCCGAGAATATAAGTAGCCTCAGGCACGGGCCAACTGTTCGAATTTTTTGACAGTTCCTGATGCGCGGATCTGAGTATCGATGATGCCCAGGAATTGACCAAAAATCACTATTCAATCTAGATTGTAAAGCGCCATGCTATATCGCAAACGGATTGATGAATATAAGCGAAAAGAATTAGCAGAATATGCCTTATAAAGGCTCATCGCTGAAAGTGTCCACATCGCACTGGATAAGGATAATCCAACGTATCGAGATGACTTGGCGCACTTATACTTATTGACACTCGACCTATCAATGAGAGGTATTCACAAATCCATGTATTAAGCGGACGGTTAATAGAAATACGCATGAAATGTCGAGATATATGAAGATGAAAAGATCAAAGACCACAACGAATCAAGTTTCTTTTTCGGTATGATAATTAAATACCTGATCCTGAAGAAGCAGCTGATTCATTCAAAACACTGATCAGCATGATACATTGTCGATAGTAACAGCTCGATGTATGCATAATGTTTTTCCTAAGAAGCCCCAATCCAGCTCAGTCAACTAATAAACGGTGGAGCCTCCAAGTATCGGTATAACGCGACATGCGAAGATGATGGTAAAGTATTTCAACCTACCAGAGCGACTATCGAGTCAAGAAATTTCCACTACGCATAGTCTTATACTTTAAGGGTTCTCGGCAGCCCAGTTAACACCCTTCGAGATGTTCTTAGCAAGGTCAACCAGGCAGTTGTCCAGCAGCTTCTGCTCCTCAGCCGTAATCTGAGGCAAGGCAGGGATGTTCTGAACACCCTCAGGACCAAGTTCCACAGGGCTAGCGAAGAACGAGACCTGGTCCTTGAAGAGAGGGCTCTCCACAAAGGCGCACTGCTTGACACCCTTCTCACCGTTCATCGCACGCAGGATACCGTCAGCGAACACGGCACCAGCGTAGGCCATCGAGAGCGTGGCAGAGCCAGCACCGTCCTTGGCCTTGACAACCTCGTCACCACCAAACTGGATACGGTGAATAAGCTTCTCGTACTGCTCGCCAGCTGACACAGCCGAGCCCTGCTGGGCCTGCGAAAGAAGGGGCACGATCGTAACGCCCGAGTGACCGCCGATGACAGGCACGTTGGTGTCAGCAGGCTTCGAACCAGCAATACCCGACAGGAATGTCGAGGCACGCACGATGTCGAGGGAAGTCACACCAAACACGCGCTTGGGGTCGTAGACACCGGCGCGCTTGAACACTTCAGCGACGATAGGGACCGTCGAGTTCACAGGGTTCGAGATGATGAGCATGTGGGCCTTGGGTGACACCTTTGCGGCGGCCTTAGCAAGGTCACGAACAATGGAAGCATTTGTGTTGAAGAGGTCGTCACGAGTCATACCGGGCTTACGAGGCACACCGGCGGGGATCAAAATGACCTCGGCGCCATCAAGAGCCTGCTCAAGGTTCTCCTGAGCGTAACCCGTGCAGGTGCTGGGCGTGTTGATGTGAGCGATATCAGCGGCTACACCCGGGGCAAGACGAATGTCGTACAGGCGAAGGTCTGTCAAGTTCTGGTTCAGCTTGAGAAGCAGCGAGAGCTGAAGGTATTAGCGCAAGATTCCTAGTGATATATACGTACCGGCTGACCAATACCACCCGAGGCACCAAGCACAGCGACCTTCCTGTTAGCTGTTGCAGTCTGCGAGAAGAGACGCGAAGAGGCAGGGGTGCGGATAGCCTGGGTAGGAGCACGAAGAGCACTACGAGCGAACATGATGGAGGTAGTTGATCAGACAGATATGGACAGATCGCTTCGGCCAAGGCTTAACTTCCGTCCCGCCAGCTTGCGTAAGCGGCTTGCCTTCAGCGGCCGAACGCACCCGAGTGACTAATACACGTGTGATATAAACGCACGGACATACGGGAATGGAGACACAACAATCATTCGTACCGATGGCTTCTACCGCCACCTTTAATAGGTTAAAAAAAGGCCTCAGTTTGAATACCCGATTTCGTTTATCGTCTAGAATCATGTCGCAGCCGAGACGCGTTCATACGCAGCATGACTCCGTGCAGTATGCTATCAAGCAAAATGAGCATGGTGGCGCTGCTCGTTTGCGTGATTTGTACTCCAACAAAGGTACAGGATTCACGATGGATGAGCGCAAGAAGTTCGGTTTAAAGGGTCTCCTGCCCCCCACTGTCCATACGCTTGAGGAACAATTCCAGCGTATTAAGCACCAAATTGATCTCAAGGAGACGAACTTTGCTAAACACATTGAGCTTGCCAACGTACGCCAAAGAAATGAGCGTCTGTTCTACTTCTACATTATGTCGGACTTGATGAAGAACATTCCCCTGGTGTACACTCCTACTGTAGGTGAAGCTTGCCAAAAATTCTCCATGATGTTCCGCCGCCCAGAGGGCCTTACGCTTTCTATTGAAGACAAGGGCACGATAGAAGAATGTATCGAGAACTGGCCTCGACCCTCTGATGCCCCTCGTGTGGCTGTTATTACTGATGGTTCGCGCATTTTAGGACTTGGTGACTTGGGTTGGAATGGTCTTGGCATAGCCATTGGCAAGCTCTCTTTGTATGTGGCTGGTGCTGGTGTGCACCCTCAGTCGACAATGCCGATTGTTGTCGATGTTGGCACTGACAACGAGGAGCTGCGCAACCACCCTCTGTATCTTGGTCTGCGTCGTCCGCGACCCAGCACGGAAGAACTTGTGGAATTCGTTGATGAGATCATGATGAAGCTGAATGCCCGGTATCCCAACCTGATTATTCAGTTCGAAGACTGGAGCAGTGAACATGCGTTCTTGTTTTTGGAACGCTACAAGAACAAGTATCCTATGTTCAATGATGACATTCAAGGCACGGGTTCTGTTATTCTCGCTGGTCTCGTCAATGCTGCACGCATGGTTTCTAAAAAGACTGGCAAAGACCTTACCGATCACCGTATCTTGATGGCTGGTGCTGGATCTGCTTCCATTGGCGTGGCCAAGCAGCTCATGTCTTTCTTCACATTGAATGGATTGTCTGAGGAAGAGGCGCGTCTCCGCATCTGGACGACAGACTCCAAGGGTCTTGTGACCATGAACCGAGGCGATAAAATCGCTCCATATAAGGAGTACTTTGCGCGCACTGACAATGGTGATGTGCAGGTGAAAGACTTCATGGATGTGATTGATTACGTCAAGCCAACGGTCATCCTTGGCTTCTGCACTGTGCATGGTTACTTCAATGAAGCAGTGTTGCGAAAAATGGCTGAAATCAATGAGCACCCCATTATTTTCCCTCTGAGCAACCCAACGAGCAAGTCAGAGTGTACATTCGAAGAAGCTCTTACTCATACCGACGGTCGTTGCGTGTTTGCGGCAGGTTCACCGTTCCCAGACGTTACATTCCAGGGCAAGACGCGAGTTGCCGACCAGGGCAACAACTTCTACATCTTCCCTGCGCTAGGTCTTGCTGGAGCTCTTGTCCAGGCCAAGCATATAAACGACAATGTTATCACAGAAGCGGCCATTGCTCTGGCGGACTCTTTGAACAAAGAAGAAACTGATGCTGACCGTCTGTACCCGAGGTTGGAACGCGTGCGTGAGATTTCCAACTATATTGCTTTCCGTTGCATCAAGATTCTAATTCGCGATGGATTGTGCCGCGATAATGGCTTGACTGCTTCAATGAGTGATGACGATCTCTACAAATGGATTGGTGCTCGCATGTGGCTCCCTGACTATTCTCATTAATCATCTTGGAATCTGTTTTTCTACCACCGTTTCTGATTACGTAGCATTGAAATTTTTATTAGGTCTGGACATGTCCCGCAAGAATGTGTTGCTCTCCACAGAGCATGTCACCCGCTCTGCGGCGACAACGTTGGGCGGCACCCGTTGTAGCGTTCGGGAGTGTTATAGCCCTGGGCGTGCTTGCATGGTCATGGGCTTCGAAATCAAACTCGAAAGAAGACTCTCCCTCACGCACCCGACGTGCTGTAAAGCCAGTACTATGTATATCTTTTGCATACGATGATGCATGGTCAGAACAGTTGAAGCATGCACCGGAAATAATCGATAATTTCCTGCGTTCTCTTGAAAGCAAGTTTAACGTGTATGTCATTGTACATGCACCAGATGGCGTTTCGCCACCTCTACATTCTGAGCGAATTCTTCTCTATTCTAAAGCCCAAGGTCGGGCCATGCTAGCCCGTGCATTGTTGCCTCAGTGCCATGTCGAATGTGTATTTACTGACAAACACGAAAAAGTGGCCTGGGATGTCAATGACGACATGGCTGCTTATCTTACAAGACTTAACCAGCTAGCGCAAGTCGTGGACAAGATGGTTGTGGTCGTGATCCCATGCGCGTCTGCTAAGGTGTCAAGCTCTCCTATCATGCTCGCAGATTTGCAAAGAGCCTTCAAAAAACATGCTATATCACAACGGACGTGCATTCAATGGCTGTACACATCATCTTGGGATGCTTGGGACGATGTGAAGCGACTTCTCGATGATCTCCGGGAACAAATATGGGTATAACTATGCATCCTCAAAAAACAACGAGCTTTTATCATGATCCAAGCACCTTGACCTTTTGTCTTGCTCACCGCAAGGCTCCTCAATGATATATTCAATTTGAGTTCCTTTACGCTGTGGGACAGGTTCTGGTTCGCACAGCGTCTGTGACAGGACCCCTGGATCACTCTGCCGAGTTGGCAAAGCGTCTTCGTTGTCGAAAAGAGGCCGGTGCAACAAACCGCGCAAGACAGCCAACGCCCCTCGTTTCGAAGACACCAAATTCCCATATCGACAAGTGGGCGCCTCAATGCATTCAGGACATCCATCTGTACATTCACACGATTCCATTTCACGTAGAGCCATTTGCAGCAAAGAAGATAGGTGTTCGAAGACTTGTGCACAAACTCCGGCATTTTGACCTGGTTTATCATAAAATATTAGCCGAGAAGGGCGAAGGCGTTGCGTTTTGCGTCCGCTCAACTCCCGAAGCGATATCTTACACTCGGTACGAACGTCGTCAGCGGAACTCGCCACGAAAAGTGAGGTTAAGTTCAGTATCGCGTGCTCTGCAGCGTGTATCGCCGCGGGCGCGAGAATATCATGTTCAGTAAGCGTTTCAACAATATGCCATGGTACATCAATCCATACGCCATGTGTCGGACGTACAAATGGCTCTGCGTCAATATCGACAGTATCTAAAATATTCGCTCGCCAGTCGACTTTGAAGTAGCCCCACATTTGAAATATCACGTCCACACGCCCATAAAATGCGTACATGTCCTTATGCTTCAATGTGCGCATACGCCATACTTCGCATGGATCGATATCTGTGAGATCGCGTGGACGAGTATAGTATTGCACCTGGGTACGTGCGAGATACACAACACGCATGTCATGATGAACGCTCTGACATATGTACGTGACGCCCTGATGTATAAACACAGCCCCTTCGTAAGCCTCAAAGTATACACGTTCAATCTCAACCTCCTCCAAAAGTTGCCCAATCATGGCATCAATGTATTGGTACGTGTCTTGGCGAGCTCCTCGAATAGGTATGCTCAAGGCAGGCGATTCGGTATCCTGGACTTGATAATATCCAGCTTTATCACTGAAACACACCCGTTGTGCAATAGTCCAGCCAGCATCACCAAAGTAGCGAGAATCAGAGTGAGAGAAAGGCATTTCGAAGGCGGCACATCGTATATGCGCTTCCAAAATCAATTCGTTACTGGGTTCGATCCAGAGCTTTGTCATGGGAGGTTGAAACACCAGCTCAGGATTTCGCATGTAGTATTGGTCCACAGGAAATGGTTCTCCCAACAAAATAACGAGTGACTCTTTTTGCCGACGTCCAGCTCGTCCTGCTTGTTGCCGCATACTTGCCGATGAATAGGGTACACCAAATAAAATAACAGCATCAAGAACACCGATATCTACGCCGAGCTCCAAGGCGCTAGTGGCAATTAAACCCATGACATGACCATGTGCCATATCGTATTCCAGCTGGCGCCGGTCCGATGGTGCATACCCCGAGCGATATGCATGGACACGATGCGCCAAGTCAGGGCGACCGTCATGCAAGAAATCGTCACGCACTTTCCGAGTAATAATTTCGCAAGTACGACGGACTTTGGCGAAAACGATAGTACGCACTCCATTCGATAGGAGGTGCCGGAATAGCTGTGATACTTCGTTGTATGCGGACATGCGACCATGACTTGGATCGTGCGGATCAATGAGGGGCGGATTCCACAAAACCCATTCTTTTGGTCCACATGGGGCGCCGTCGTTTCCAACTTCTTCAATCTCGCCCACATTCATGCCTAAAAGCTGCTTCAGATGCTCTTTGGGCTCAGAGATGGTGGCGCTGCAACTAACAAATTGTAATAATTCGTTCCCCAATGCAGCACACAAACGACGTAGACGGCGCAATATAAGCGATGTATGTGTTCCAAAAATGCCCGTGTACACATGCAGTTCATCCAACACCACCACGCGCAATCCTTTCAAGAATCGACGCCATTTTTCTTCATGGGGTAGAATGGCTTGATGTAACATGTCTGGATTCGTAAACAGGACACGTGCACGATCTCGAATACTGCGGCGCTCATCAGCCGGAGTATCTCCATCATATGTATATGCTTCTGCATCCTTAATGCCATTATGGTGGCGCAAGAGACGGGAGAGAGAGCTCAGCTGGTCCTGCGTGAGTGCCTTCGTGGGAAAAATGCAGAGCGCTGTAGCATTTGGGTCTTGAGCTAGCGCATGCGCAATGGGCACTTGATACACGAGTGATTTGCCCGATGATGTGCTTGTACATACAACAACATGCTTACCCCGCTGGATATGCGTCAATGCCGATGCCTGGTGCGAATATAGCTGCTGGATCCCGTGAGTATCTTGGAGAGCATCCATCATTTCTTGATCAAGGGGTGGTTCTGTTTGTGCAAACTGGGCTAACTTGGCAGGGAATGTTCTCCTACCACCTGGAACAATTTGATCCCGCCACCAGGAAACGTGTGATATTGTTTCAAGAATGCTTTTTATGCTAGATCGCGTGGAGATAGCTGGTATATTCTTTTTTGGGTGTGTGGGCATAAAAGATTGGCTCTTACTGCGCAAACATTCCACAGGGTCGTACTGACAGTGTTGGTCTACCCAACCCTGCATGGCTCTAGCAAAGGTGTTCGTGCGTCGTGAAATAAGTTCCTGGGCAGCTTCCTGTCGAGGCTTTGATGAAGGCACATAGCGCCTTGAGGTCGCTTTATCGGAAGAATTATCACGATCAAGAAATTCGAATGTGAGAATGTAGTCATCCACAGGACGCTCCGGCTGGTATGCATCTTCGCGCCGACGTCGTTTAGAAGATTGGCCCTCTTGCAACCTTAAGCTTTGAACGTACCCAAAGTGAACTAATTGAGGGCATAAAGCCTTGATCTTTGCCAAGTCAGACGTCTCGAGAGGCCGCTTTGTCATGGAGCTCACACTAGCCTGCAGTGTGTGGATCAAGGGCGCTGCATGCTTGTGAATCGACAGGAACGTGTAGACTGTGCAGAGTGCCTTGAAAGTATAAAATAAATTTGACAGCTCGGAAGGCCATTTGGACGGATCGGGCTCTTGGACTTGACTCGTTGGCTTGTCGCTAATGGTGGTGACGTCGATGTCCGCCCCAGATGCCAAGACGCGTCCTTTCGCTCGCACGAACCCATCACGTGCAGGGCACTTTTTGTCCTCCATCACGGCGTTTCTTGCCTGGAGCACACCCATCGCTCATGGCAATGAATAGGCCTGACAAGCTGGCCTTCCTGTCCATGCAGGCCCCGGCTGGCTATGTGGCTGGTTTGGGACGTGGTGCAACTGGATTTACTACGCGTTCCGATATCGGACCTGCGCGTGAAGGTCCATCCGCTGAGACTGTGGCTGCTGCACGTGCGCGGCGGGGTGAAGAGGAGGAGGACGATGATGACGAGCGATTCCAGGATCCAGAAGAGGAGGGAGGTCTCTTCGCCACCGCTGTATATGAAAAAGATGACGAAGAAGCTGATCGAATTTGGGAAAGTGTCGACAGACACATGGATGAGCGGCGGCGCAAACAGCGCTTGTCGCAAGAGGCAGCGGAGCGTGAAGAACTGCGACAATCGCAGCCGAAAATTCAGGCGCAGTTTTCGGACCTAAAGCGAAATTTAGCTAGCGTGACCGAGTCAGAGTGGGCCAATCTGCCTGAACCTGGTAACTTGACCGGTAAGCGACGCAAGGCGGCATCGCTGCGTGAGAGCCGTGACAATCGGACAACTGCCGTACCTGACAGCGTGCTTGTATCTGCGCGAGATCGTAATCAGATACAAAATACGGCAGCCGATGTAGACGGTACGGTCAGCTCCTTGACAGACATTGGTGAAGCGCGTAATAAAGTATTTTCACATCAACTGGACCAGGCCTCGACACAAAGTCAGATCGCTGCCTCTGGCACGTCTTCTACGATTGATCCAACAGGGTATCTTACGGAACTGTCCGGTGTGTCCGTCAAATCGAGTGTGGAGATTGGCGATATCAAAAAAGCGCGCAGTTTGCTCGATTCGGTCATCAAGACGAACCCAAAGCATGCTCCTGGTTGGATCGCAGCGGCTCGTCTTGAGGAGGTCGCAGGAAGGATGTCTATTGCGCGCAAAGTGATCGCTCAGGGATGCGAACAGTGTCCTCGTAGTGAAGACGTATGGCTTGAAAGTGCGCGGCTTAATACGCCGAATCATGCCAAGGTCATCTTGGCCCAGGCCATTCAATTCCAAAGTCAGAGTGTCAATATCTGGCTTCGTGCTATGTCATTGGAGAATGATCTCGAAAGCAAGAAACGCGTGGCTCGTAAGGCTCTTGAACACATCCCGAACTCTGTCAAGCTATGGAAAGAACTCGTGAACCTGGAAGAAACCCCCGAAGATGCACGCGTGTTGCTGGCAGGTGCAGTTGAGGCTGTTCCCATGAGCGTGGAGTTATGGCTTGCGCTTGCGCGTCTCTCATCAGAAACAGACGCCAAGAGCGTGCTGAACCGAGCTCGGCGTACAATTCCCACATCTCATGAAATATGGATTGCTGCCGCACGGCTCTTAGAAGAGAATGGTGAGGATGCCGAACGAATTTACAAAACTATGTCGACCGCTGTACTGTCGCTCAACAGGGCGGGTGCAATACTTAGCCGCGACCAGTGGCTTCGTGAAGCCGAGCAGGTCGACAAAGAGGGTAGTCCCACGACATGTGCAGCCATCGTGCGGGCGACCGTGCACCTTGATATTGATGCCGAGGATCGACGACGAGTATGGTCGGAAGATGCCGATTCGTGTCTCGATCATGGGCGCGTTTCCACAGCGCGCGCGATTCTCGCCTGCGCTTTGGACGAGTTCCCTGATTCACTTGAGCTTTGGCAGCAAGCTGCTAGACTTGAGCGGCTGCATGGCTCACATGTTTCATTAACAGACCTCCTGGAACGCGGCGTAGCGCAGTGTCCCACAGCAGAGTTCTTGTGGCTCATGTATGCCGATGATCGGCGTAGGGACGGCGATCTGCACGGTGCGCGTCAAGTTCTCACGCGTGCTTCTGATGCAAATCTGGGCTCAGAATCCATTTCGCTCGCAGCTGCCAAGCTTGAGTCGGAAACGGGCGATATGGCTTCTGCAACTAGCATTCTTGCCCGTGCACGTAAGGAGGTCCGTACTGAGCGCATTTGGTCGGCCAGCGTGGACATGGCGTGGCGGAAGGGGGCATTTGACGAGGCGCTGGCCTTGGTCCAACAAGCCCTTGATATTTTTGCGTCCTCCGAAGCATTGCACACGACGCATGGACGCCTGCACGAAGCGCGGCAGGATGTGTCGGCGGCGCGTGAGGCATATGCGGCTGGACGCCGGGCGTGCGCATCGTCCGTCGCATTGTGGCTCTTGAGCAGCCGACTCGAAGAGTCAGCAGGTGTCCTCATTCGTGCGCGTGCCCTTCTCGAGAAAGCACGTCAAGTCCATCCAACCAGCGACGAGCTGTGGATGGAGTCAGCTGCTGTCGAAATTCGCGCTGGAAGTGTGGCACAAGCCAAGACGCTTCTAAGTCGCGGCCTGCAGGTATGTCCATCAAGCGGTCGTCTGCTGAGTGCCAGCATTTGGCTGGAACCGCGTCCAGCACGTAAGGGACGTGCTGCTGAGGCTCTACGGCGGTCGATGGATAGTCCATACGTGATCTGCACAGTGGCACGCCTGTTCTGGGACGAGGGCCGCTACCCACAGGCTCGCGATTGGTTCACCAAGACCGTACAGGCAGCTCGCTCGTGGGGCGATGGATGGGCGTGGTGGTATGCTTTTGAAGGCACGCAACCCGACGGAGCCACTCAGCGCGCACATCTCTTGGACAAAATTGAGCTCGCCGAGCCCAGGGACGGCGACGTATGGAAGGCACTGCTAACCAAGCCTGCCCATGCGGGGCAATCACCGCGCGCCCTGCTTCCCATTGCAGCAGAGGAAGTGATGCATCAACCAACATACATGTCTACGACAAACTAGACTGTGACTTTGTCTCATCCGTGGGTCCAGCAGAATTCTTCTTAGGTTTCTTGGATGAGCGTGGCTTCATGCTTACAAGCCACGCTTCCTGGCCCCGTCGGAAGCGCGGGTGAGCAAAGCTGGAATGGACACCATACAATTCCATGGCTGTGTTGAAGGGTGCTGATGTGCCGTAGTGACCTGAGGTGCCTGTTCTGGCAGCTACAGCGCGCATTTCAGCTGCGTCAAGGAGTCGTGACGACGACACACGCTGGAAGCCATACAAGTTGAGCTGACGCACAAACGAGGCATTGTTCCCATGCTTGAACAGCTTGGGCAGTATCTCAGCAGCAAATTCAGCGGCCACGTCCGGCTCGCTGTTGATTATAATGGCATCACCTGCTTCACTCCAGTAAATGTATTTGCCGTACAGGTCGGGGTTGATCATGAGGTGCCACAGTTTGGATATAAATGCCGAGCAATTCGCAGCACCGCCCAGTCGGTCACGGATGGCTGCAACCTGATCTGTCTCGTCAACCGTTGGCACACGTAATGCTCGCTGCTTATC
>ERZ501061.578-NODE-578-length-11514-cov-4.816214_pt1 | contig 11514 bp, 8 predicted proteins | sample MGYA00510854_ERZ501061 | MGnify/ENA primary metagenome ERZ501061 (study PRJEB25958, sample SAMN03398515) | human skin metagenome | study: EMG produced TPA metagenomics assembly of the Human Skin Microbiome Metagenome (human skin metagenome) data set.
ATGTCTGACTAAAAATGCAGTGTGTGGGCTAGTGCTTCTTGCGTTTTACACGCGTACTTAGATCGTTGACTGGCTTGTCGGCTGGTGGAGCGTGCAGCTCCGAGTCACTCGCCAGCGACTCCGTTGCGCCTAGAAAAGCCTCTTTAATGGCTTTCTCCAGTTCGGGGTTCACTGGCTTGCCGTCGTCTTTTAAGACAGTGGATGGATTCGCAGCGAGTTCATCCAGCTTGACATTAGTAGATCAATTCACATACCTTGAGCTCAAGATCCTTTAGCATTTCTTCAATATCTTTTTTTTCACGACGAAGTTGATCTTCGTCGAGGTCCCATAGGTGGTCGTTTGCGGACTCATCGGACGGTTTCTTATCTTCATGTAAACGAACGCGTTCTAATTGCACAAGACGCCGTCGTAGAACATTCGCAGCCTGCTCGATGTGAGTTTTGGCATGCTTGCGTTGTTCTACGTCTGGATGGAACTCCAGCGCAAGGCCTAAACGCAGATGTCCGTCTGAGACTCTGCGCGAGTAAGGTGGAAGCAGGTTTTTCAATATGTCAAGAGATGCCTCGTAATCGTCTGAGGCCTGTTCAAAGTTTTCTCAGGGAGTTAGTTCTGGCTCGTAAACGCACCTGTTTCGAGACCGATATCACCAAGATCGTTACGGACTTCAGCCAGCTCTGATTCAATTTCCCTCATACTCCAGGTTTCTCCGGTGACGAGATGTAGTTCCGGCTTGAAGTTACCTTTTCCTTTTGATTCCTGATGAGACTCTTGGGTATGAGATCCATCCAATAATTTTTCAAAGATGACACGGGATAAATCGAGCACGGTGAAAGCAATACCCAAATCATCATCATCTTCTTCTTCTTCTTCTTTATTCGCATCGAAGTTGCCTTCATCAGCGACCTTACGCTTTCTTGCTGCTGCATTTTGCTCACGGAGCCCATTATCATCTCCATGCATTTCATCTTCAGGACGTGCGCCACTAATCATTTCAGGAGCCGTTGTAGGCTCAGCATCTTCAGTACTTCCGATCGTGCCGCCGCCACCAAGTGCACCTGAAACAGAAATGGCATGCTCGAGCAACGCGCGACCATAGATATGCAGGATCGGTGCAAGTTCAGGTGCGTCTTCACCGAACGTGTCACGCCTCGTATGTTAGCTGCCATTTACATACAAAGATTCAAGCGCCGAAGCTATCAAGTCAGAAGCAGAGTCGTATTTTTTCAAGGCAAAAAGTTTGTTGGCCTCATCGAGATCTTGCTTTACTGACGCCATGTCAATGTCACGTAAAGGTAGATGGCCAGTCGCCATGGGCTAACTGACCGTGTTGAGGCGCGACGCGCCCTATCTCCACATTCATGCCAGACCACGTGAAGCGCCGCCGATTTTGCGGTGGGGACACGGCTAAGGACGCTTTCGGTAGACTCAAGATGCTTGGAATGACCAGTGTCACTGTACCATGACATGCAGAAGGCAATTATCTAGTGTAATCTTATACATGTTAAGTAGAAATTATCAAGATGGAGCCACGGTACATGCATAATTTAGCTGGACTTTTTGAAAAATCCAAGTATTTTCCCCATTGTACCCTTTTTACTTTTCACGGTATCATTCGTGGGATCTTCTTCGCCGACCATTTCTGGCCCAGTTTTCGCATCCTGATCAGCTTGAGGAATTGGCGCACCAGATCCATCTGTGAGCTCGGGCGCCACAACCGCAGGTTGCTCACTTGTCAACTGAGCACTTCGCGATACCTCCTTCGAAGACATTGGGCCTACAGTAATATGCTGAGTGTCAACATGATGTCAAACTTACACTCTGAATTTTTTTGCGAGAGGCATCATCGACGTTGTCGAGATGTGGTACTCTTTGGGCTTGGCTTGACATACAGCTGTTCAGAAATTAAAAATAAGGCCACTGGTTGATGGCAATCCCGTTCAGAGCAAGTTCGGAGGAAGTGGAGGGGGCGGCGATATCGTGGTCCCCGTTTGCACACAGATGCATGATACGGACCCAAGGGTCGCATTTCTGGATTGGCTGCGCTCTCATGGCGCATACGTACACCCCAGTCTGTATTTTCATCACAGTAAGTGCTTTTAACTCATATTAGATGAAAAAGATGGATGGGGCCTTTACACTCGAGATGCCCTGAGCGAGGCAACGGAAGCATTACGAATTCCGCGCTCATTAGTGCTTCACCCCATGATAGCCCACCAAATACTATGTCAGGGTTTACGTGCACATGATGGATATGAAACACTTTGCCCTAGAGAATGGACACTTTTGTACCTCGTGATCCAGCGCATTTTAAGTGAAAAAACTTTACCAGGTACAATGATGGCACTGCTGGGAGCACATATACCTTATATTCGACTTTTCCCTGCTAATATGCTCACGCCGCTGCATTATTCAACGTCCGAACTTTCTTTATTGCAAGGCACAACTCTGTACCATGGTGCAATACAGCGGCGTGAGACATCAAAGTTATCCTCAGAGCGTGCCAAGGATTGGCTAGTTTCAGCCATGACTTCAACGAGTGACGAGCAAATAAAGCTTCTTCTCACATGGATCGAAGAAATAGACTGGCACTCAGCATGGCTCTGGGCAGAGGACGGATACGCAAGTCGAAGTTTCCCACCGCAGGTTGCTGGCTGGCCTGAGGGAGACGAGCCCATTCTAATTCCAGGATTCGACGCTTTAAACCACCGTCGTGCGGAACCAGTGACTTGGTCGTTCCATGAACCTGAATTAGCTGTTTTCACGCTTCGACGTGCTTACTTCCAAGGTGAGCAAGTCTACAACAATTATGGAGCTAAAAGCAATGAAGAGCTATGCAGCTCCTACGGATTCGTTGAACCGAATGGACCAGACGATCTACTTGCCTTAGCGTTGCGCAGCAACGCCGATGATGCAACCTGCGTGTTTTATTGGCCGCAGAACCAGACAGAACCTCCCTCAGCCTTGCTGGTCACACTTCGCGAACATGTTGAACCCGTTGCGGAGACGGGGCATGTTGCACGACTGCTTTCAGAAGTTCAGGTCATGGAGATGTTGGAAAAAATGCTTCGCCAACGTCGAAAAGCATTTCGTCTAACGCAGCGGGAAGTTGAAGATGCTGTACCGTTTCAAAATGATTCAGATTTTGTTCGTGAAAGCGTACTTTACGTCATTCGAACCTATCGAGATGCCCAAGCCAGCATGTTGAACAAAAAAATACAGTGGGTCCAAGCTGAGCTGGATCGATTGCTCGAAGAGTTAGAGCATGAAGGTTGGACACCTTAGATGTGCTTTAATTTGGAGTCAGCAGGTATGATTGCCAGCCATTCTGGCGGCGAATTTTCGTATGATCGTGGCTTAGTTCTAGCACCTGACTTTGTGCTAAAGCAGAGCGCAGCATTTCTTTTTGGCATTCCTCCGACATACTTTGAGGCTCATCCGTTGATGCATTCGAGATAGCATTTTTAAACATGGAACGGAGACGCTTGAACTCAAGAATTGTTTCCAATGCCACAAATCCCTGGTCATCCATTTTTTGGCGAAGAAAGAAGTCTGAGGCCAAATTCGCATCAGAGAAGTAGAATTCAACTTGTGTTCGAAGATGCTCTGAAAGAACAGAAGCATTGGTAGCAGGTGTGGCTGCAGGTACATAATAGGGAAAGACGGGCGTGGGCATAGGAGACGACGCGTTTGGATCCATCGCCACATAAGTTAGCAGTGGCATGGAATATGGGGCGACAGGAGCCCCGGGTTGGTTCATGAAGGGTGCCATATAGGGTCCGTAGTTTGAAGGAAATACTTTTCCATTTTGAGCACTTGTAGCGTGACCTGAAGAGGACGTAGATGATGCGGTATTCGACTCGGTATCGATGTGGTGTTGATGAGTACCAGAATGGCTCTTATCATTGAATTCGTCTTGTTTTGTCTTGATTGATTGATGAGGAAAGGCATCAGGTAAGGATGCCGGCTCTTCAGGTTTTTGTGCAGGCTGCATGGCAAGAGCGCCATTTTGCATTACATGTGGGATGACCGGAGCTCTGGACGATCCACGGCCACGACCAGCGCGGCCACGTCGAGACCACACACTTCCTTCTAACTTATCCTGCATCGGGACCATCCGTGGATAGCCCATCGGGAATGGAGCATCATGGCGCATATGATGTTGGTAAGAATCCATAGAGCGATGGGGTGAAAAAGAACCATCAGCATAGGTAGCAGGAATCGTTGCATTAGACGGAAGCAGTCCATAGGGTGTCATTAAGTAAACAGGTTGGGGACCAGGTTGGTATAGCCATGACTGAGACCAGCCGCTCGTCATAGTAGTGTCCGGGGCAGAGGAAGACATAGCATGAGAAGTCACATCATCTGATTCGTGTGATTCGGATACATCCCCAGTAGAAGAAGACAAACTGGGTTTGTCAGGCGTTGAAGTCAAATGCTTGACAAATAGCGGGGCACTTTTACCACCGTTGAGCATGTGGATACGTTGGAGCCACGCGTCATTAGCAATATCATCAAGGGCTAGTTCAGAATCATTTTGCACAGAAGAGGCATTCGAGGTTTGAGAATGCGAACTTTTTTTTGACGTAGGATTTGTATGCTGGGTCGAAGAGGAGTCAGAATGATGCCTGGGGTACAAGTCCCGTTGATGACGTCGACGCATACGAAGCTCCCAGACATTGTCATTTCCATTGGAGAGCTCTGATTCTGATTCACCCTGAGCTGAATGTGGTGGGGAACCTGGCGAAGTTGAGGGCGGTTCAGCTACTTTGAGAGGCACTGATTTGGGCGAATGCGTGATGGTGCTCGACGACGATAATGCTTCGGATGAGGCAGATGCAGGAGACGACTCATTTGCTGATATCTTCTTGGAATTTGATTGATCTCTCTCGTTTGCTGTAAATTCCGCCACGGCGTTGGCTTGGCGTAAGCGCTCAGCATACGATACGGTCGGCCCCGAGCGCGTACCTGAATTTGTTGTCCACGGGGACGAAGTCATGGCGTCGTTGACGTCCCAATATCACGAGCGCCAGCAAGGATCAATATATACTTCGTTTTGAATCTAGGCGCTCGTTGCAGGAGACCGAACCTGCGTCTAACAAGATGCCGTGTAAAAGTGCAAAAGGGCTTTTGGCGGCGTACAGACCTGTTCCAGTGCTGGAGCCCTACAGTCCCTTTGCCTTTGCCTGCAACACACGCAAGCAGCCTTTTTGGTGCATGTACATTTAATTCCACATTATCTACCAAATCACGATAATTTCATGCGCATTGTGAACAAACGCAACTGTCCGTGGCTCCCTTATGCCAACGACCCCAACCTCCACGTGATATGCATGAACCTGTGATTAGCACATGACACAGTTATTGTACGTACTCGTGCAGCCCAATCCGAGGCGCTTGGGTATTCGTGCGTGCTTTGGTGCCTGAGGAAAGTGATATCGCTTCATGTAGCATTTCAGCGAGCTCTGTTGTACTTGGCGTCTCGCCCAAGTTGCGCGCCGCATATCGAAGTTCGTCGATTCCGATACACCTTGTATCCACTTCTTCTTCTGTTACATCAGTGCGAATTCCGGTATTTGGTAGCGTGGATAACATAGTGGGAGCAACGAGTGGAATACGCTCAAGGAGCAGTCGGTACAAAAATCGAGCCTGCTCGCGTTTAGTTTTGGTTAGCTTGGTTTTTGTATCTGTGTTTGGCGCGTCTTCTTCGCTGAAAGATGTATATTCGTCATTAGACGGATCATACTCATCATCACTGTAGGATTCCGAGTCGTGCAACTCATTGGTAGCTTGACGATTAGTCCGTCGACGCTTTGATCGGCGCCCACCTTCCATAACCGTTTGCACAGCCTCGATGAAATACGCTTTTGGTATACTTGGCTCATTGTCATAAGTACCATGAACTGCATTTGCCTCAAGCAGCTCACAAACATCTTGTCGTTGAGAAGAATCCAGTCCAAGGGATTCTAAAGCTCTAGGCAAAGCAGATACTTTCATGCCTTGCGAAATCCTTTCCTCTTGATAAATGTCTGCATCAGGCAAGAATCCACCAGCCAATGAATCATTTACCAGGAATCCCCCTCCTTCACCACGAACAGGGTCCCGGGTATCGGAGCATGCCTCATCATATGCAGCCGCTATGCGTGTAGACAGGTCCTTGTCCACAGGCATGGTAGCGAATGTGGAGTGCTCGGCCGACAATGGCACCTAATACAGCAAGGTGATGGTGTGTGCCCGACTGCTGGGTGCTGTCTCAAAACCACCCCGACGATGGTATGTGGATATGTGCCAGTCACTGACAATAGGCACTGTCAGATCGCATAATTGGTGGCACATGTCTCTTCGTCGCAGTCTCTGTATTTATGTACTACACCGTCTGGGCCATTGTGACGGTATGTACTTACGTGTGAACGACTGACTGTGTAGCCCTTTTTCCCTGCGAATGCGCCTCTTCAAAGCTTTTTTCCACCGCGTGAATGGGCTGTCCGACTTCCCGCACTTTTACTATTTGCTGGTCTTTCTTTCATTCTGCTTTTTATTATACGTGTACTGCGCAAGCAGGCTATTGCCAAGCGGGAAAAGGAAATGCAGAAAAGCGCCTAACGACGTAATGCCCCTTTTTTCTTGTTATGCCGCGCATGCTGCTCGCTAGGCTCACTCCGTACAATCACATCACCACCCGCTATGCCATATGAATCGTCCATTCGATCAATCTTGTCTCGAGCACTGACAAAGAACATCATGTCGCGTAATTGCTCCTTCAAGTCTGCGACTTGTGCTTCTAGTTTGCTGTGTCCTTCTTGCAGTTGTTGAACATGAGAATACAAGCCACTTGACACACTTTTTTCTTCCTCGAGCTCATGTCGCGTCATTCGGACTGTCTCCAACGCTCGACGAAGCTGTGCATCTTGTCTTTTTATAGTAGATTGCGTTGAGGATAGTTCCTCTGACATAGAAGCGAGATGCTCTTTTGTTACATTACACTCTTCACGAAGCTGGTCTCTTTCCCTACACGCGTGTTCATATTCAGATTGCGACACGCTTTGAGACTTGACTTGAGCCAAACGTCCCTCGTAGTATACACGCTGAGAATCTAGTTGGGACATGATCATGCTCGAATATTCAGCCCCAATGGCCTCCATCTTTTCCTGTAGCATCTCCACTTGAGCCCGATCTGTGGGACCGGAGATGCCCTCCTGCATTTCGTTTCCCTCGCGATGGAAACCTGATCCACTGGGATAACGGGGATTCCATAATTCCCCAGGCACACTAGCAGCCATATTCGTTGCTGATGGGAGTTCCACAAGCTTTCCACCGGACTTGCTCTGAATCAAGCGATGGACATAACCATCGCCAGCATAATCCCAAACACGCTGCGTGTCGACTTCAAGACTGTACAGATGCCCCGTTTCTTCATAATGCTGACGCGCATGACCGTGAGTGTACCGTCCACAGCCCACATTCGCACAAATTAGGCACATCCACAAGTCTGAATCGTTTTGGCACGCACCACAATGGGACGCGAGCAGCGATGCATCGCTACCATCAGCTGAGGCACCTTTGACATGCCGAACATAAGAGTGCCGACACACAGGACACCGGCTGTCATCCCAGCGCTGCAAACAAGAACAATGAAATGAGTGCTGACACAATACGGTCACAATACCAGACAAGCGCGAATCAAGTCGATCCAAACAAACAGGACAAGTAGGGAGTTCAAACGCATTTTTTCGAAGTCCTGAATCGAAACGATGTGGCTGTAAATTGTGAAGTGATGGTGCTTTCTCGGTGTCAGACGGTAAAATAATAGGCCAGGGTGACAATGCGCATGACATTGGGTACGTTACAGGCATAGATGAAGCTGCTGAGGCTGTGAATCCTGTGACATAAACAAGCTCACAGGCATCTGATGTATCAAACGCGTCAAACGGCAGACCATTGTACATCTTAAAGAATTCTTCCGCATCTAAAGCATCACGAAACTTGATGAGCACAAGAAGATAATTCTTTCCCAATTGATGTATAATGCGTACTTGTTCAATTGCCTCAAGAGCGGAATCAAGAAACTGGAGAAGTGCTGAGGCGTTCATAGGTGCGGGTACATTGAGCATGGCAAGTATTGTCCCTATGCTTTCGTCATCCATCGTCGCGTCATCAGCTTCCACCACCTTGCTAGAATGTTTTAAATCGTGCATATTATCTAACACACGAAAGAGGTGTACTATACCAAATGGCACATGTACAACGCCCTGATCAGTCTTGTGATGCGCATCGCAGGACGATACTTCAAATGTGCTTATCTGCTCGAACCTGGATTGGATCGTGCCAATATTCACATAGGACTCATTCATTTTGTGCAAAAACAGATAGGTAATTTCAAGTGGTCCTAATCGCAAATCCAAGCCTTGATTTGTTCGAATAGGTGCGCGGAGTGGTGCTGGTGATGGCACTTGTTCAAATGGACGAACTGGTAAGCGCGCTTCTTTCTGTGATAGTGCAAGTTCAGATATGTGTATATGGTACTTAGGAAGTACGAACATTACACGGTACTCATTATGCAAGCGCACTGCTCGGCACAAGAAAGTGTGGCGCTTGAGACGTGACAGCCAAAAAAATTGGTCTCCAGTGCTTCCCCGTTATTTCTCCACACAGTCAGGCAGACGGTGCCTTGCCACCAGAGGTGTAATGCATCATGGAACTGATCCTATCGCCGCATGATAATGAAAATCTCCAGCTCGTTCTTAGGACAAGACAGCATCTTGTCGAATATAATCCAGCTTCACACGAATTAATCCTGAGGTCTACTCAATCACCTGCACCAGTGATGACAAATTCTGTGACCCGAGCTATGTCGCAAGAGGCCTCATTCCATTCACCTGCACACTCTCACGTATGCCCCGTGTGTCAAAGACCATGGGAAAAAGATTTCTTTTCAACGTCGTCGATGCATACCAGCAGCGGTTGGGCTAACAATGAGAATGACCTAGTGCATGTGGCGCCACATTACTTCCGACTTCTATCCCAAGTGCCTTTGCTTGGAACAACGCATTCAAATGTAAGTTCTCCTCCTGTATGTGAAGAAGTCAACGAGGGATATTATGAACGCTTTTTTGTCGAAATTCGGCAGCTTGGTCGAGGCTCTCGAGGTACGGTGTACTTGTGCCAACATGTGCTGAACGGGCATGGATTAGGTATGTATGCGGTCAAAAAAGTGCCTGTGGGCAATCATGACGATACTTTGTGTCAGTCTTTGGGCGAAGTGCATTTAATGGAAGAACTGATTCATCCAAATGTTATTCATTATAAACATGCATGGGTTGAGATGTCACAAGCATCACCGTTTACCCCCCGTGTCCCAACCTTGCATGTGCTTATGATGGCTGCAAACGGCGGCAGCTTAGCTGATTGGATATCGGCACGTTCGGGTGATTCAAAAGAGTACAGTAAGAGTCCAACGGTGAATCAAACGTACGTGGACCGACTCAAGACCGAATTTCGTAAGCGACGACATGCTAAGGAGTGTGGTGAGCCTCGGGGCAGCACCCGAACAGGCATTCATTTCTTGCGTGAAGAAGAGATTGTGCAGCTCATGATTGATATCACCCGCGGCTTGGACTTTCTCCACAATCGGGGGATATTGCACCTGGATCTCAAGCCAGGCAACGTCTTGCTGCATTGGGATGATGATGCTCTCCTACCGAAGGCGCTTTTGAGTGATTTCGGTTCATCGCTACCCGTTCACGAAAACTGGCTGCGCAAACGGACTGGACACACTGGAACACTGGAATACATGGCACCAGAAACCATAGTGCCCCATCATGGACAGCTCGCCGAGCTATCTAGCAAGGCAGATATTTGGTCCCTCGGTATCTTGCTGTATGTTCTTATTTTTTTCGAGCTGCCATATACACAAGTCGACGATGTGGATTTGTTGCAGAGTGAAATTAGCGCGTTTCACTCTCTTGAAGACACTATTCATTGCCGAAGACAGTCTAGAAGATATTCGCATATTCATCCAGCTCTTGCCTCTCTTCTCAACGACATGCTCCAAGTATACCCCCCAGCCCGACCAACGTGCCGCGACATACTAACTGTGCTGGAGCACTACCCTGATGCACCCACACCTGTCATGCAGGTCAAGCAGTCATCCGCCGTAACCACCTTACCTGCACTTAAAATTTCAACTTACACCCGTCCCTCTTTTGTTGCAAAAACGTTTCTCCACACACCTGTACTTGTCATGCTGGTTATTAGCATCATTTACATGCAAATTTTACTCGCCGATCATTTGGGCTGGATATATGGGTCTCAATACCATGCTTGGATACGGCATGTATGTACGCTGCTAGCTTTGGGCCAAGTTGCTTGGAGCGTCACGTCTCGGCCTTCCATGATAGATTCGATTGACATGCGGTGGGTCTTTCCTTCTACGATTCTTGTTATACTTATCATGTTCTATATTCGCACGAAAATATAACAAAGGAAAAATTCTTGCTCAAAATGTATTTCGCTATGTATAGAATTACGCATAAAGGTCATCATCGGCATCGTCGTTACCAAATGCGGCCGGTGCAGGCGCAGCGCCAGGGCCAGTAGTTGCTGCCTGCTGGGTCGATGCACCAGATGGCGAAGAGTCATCGATACCACCCTCAGGGAACCGGAAAGAGGCACCCATGGTACCCCGGCTCTGTTGCATAGTTGAAGCAAACATCTCGTACCGGCGAATATCAGCGTCAGAGACCGAACGACGTGCGAAGCGCATCGAATCCTCAAAGTGAGCCAAGGTGATTTCAGGAACAGGGTCATCCTCTAACTCCTGCGCTGCGCCTTCTTCCTCCATCTTGACATCATCGCCGCGCTCCTTGCGCTCTTGTTCGCGACGACGGTCAGCCTCAATAGACTCGCGAATAGCAATCTTGGCAGCACGCTGGCACACCTCCGCCAAATCGGCACCAGAGAAGCCATGCGTGTGCTTGGCCAAGAAAGCAAGGTCAACCTTGGGCGACACAGGTGAATTCTTGAGTGTAGCCTTGAGAATGTCCAAACGTGATGCCTCGTTGGGAAGTGGAATATAAATAAGCTGGTCAAGACGGCCAGGACGCAGGATAGCAGGATCGATCTGCTCGGGACGATTCGTAGCGCCAATGACAAATACATTCTTTTTTGCGTTCATACCGTCCATTTCTGTTAAAATCTGGTTGATAACGCGGTCACCAGCACCGCCAGCGTCACCAGATGAGCCGCCGCGCGACTTAGCAATGGAATCAAGCTCATCGAAGAACATAACACAGGGCGCAGCTGCACGAGCCTTATCGAAAACATCTCGCACATTGGCTTCCGACTCACCAAACCACATGGTCAACAGTTCTGGGCCCTTGATAGAGATGAAGTTGGCCTGACATTCGTGGGCAATAGCCTTGGCCAGCAACGTTTTACCAGTACCAGGAGGACCATAGAACAACACACCCTTCGAAGGAGACATGCCGTACTTGAGGAATTTTTCGGGGTGCTCGACA
>ERZ501061.579-NODE-579-length-11483-cov-4.051278_pt1 | contig 11483 bp, 5 predicted proteins | sample MGYA00510854_ERZ501061 | MGnify/ENA primary metagenome ERZ501061 (study PRJEB25958, sample SAMN03398515) | human skin metagenome | study: EMG produced TPA metagenomics assembly of the Human Skin Microbiome Metagenome (human skin metagenome) data set.
ACACACACACCCTCTCTCTCTCTCTCTCTCTCTCTCTCTCTCTTTCTTAACCTCGTTTCAGATTCAGAACCATGGCGTCGTCGACGTCATCACGCGCGCGCAGTTCACGCGCGCGCGTGCTTATTGACCCAAGCTTGCGTGTAAGTCTTGTGCACTTGCCCACATCATTATGCTCGACCCTCCTTGCTCGCGACATTGTCGCGCAAACCGTTGTCGTCGAGCTCGGGACAGACATGGAGTCATACTATTGTGGATGGACAGGCTTGGCTCCAAGTGCGTCGGTACTGAGTGATCCCCATGCAGGCGAGTGCATTGTCATGAGTCCATCGCTCGCTGACATGTTCGCACCGGCGCTCTCGAATGGCCAGGAAGTGAGCCTGCGCCTCTTCCGCTCGCCCCCGATACCCGTTGCGCGCAAGGTGTTTGTGACGCCACAATCTGCGGACGATTGGGAAATCCTCAGTGTGCATGCTGATGAAGTCGAGTCCAGCATGCTCAGTCAGGTTCGTGCTGCAAAGCAAGGGCAGGTGCTGGGTGTGTCGGTGGGGCGCAGTTCTGCGACTGTGATCAAGTTTCTTGTTGATCGGACCGTTCCTCCTACGCGATCAGTCAAGGAAGATATCGATACCAACGATCAACACGACCAAATAAGCGTAGCTGTGCGACTCTCTACTGACACGGAGGTGGCCATCGCGCCTCGTCCTCGGCTTGCCGATAAGGACGAGAAGGACACACCCGAACAGCGTGAGCAACTCGCGCCGCCACCGGCACCATCATTGCCGCCGCATATCCTCGAGTCAAGTTCATCTGTATCGAGCGACGGTGCAGCGCTCCTGCTGACTGACTATGCATGGCGCGTACTCCCCGACTCGTACGTCCCTGACAAGGAAGACAAGCTGGCCTCTTCCGTCGTGATTCCCATGTCTATGACGGCACCGAATTGGCGGCGCCCCTCGTACGAGCTAGTGGCTCTTGCGTTCCCGCAGGGCAAGCTAACGATCACCAAAATCTCGTGTCCTACCAATCCGTTGTATGAGCCGCATTTTGTGCCTCCACTCATCACAACGACGGCATCGTATCGGCCAGGTGCCATGCCAAACGTCGACGCCGTGCCAAACAGTGTGGCGTGGCCGGAGCGACATGTGTGGATCGGCAAGCAAGTTCGCTCCAATATAAAGGCAGTTGACTTTGACCTTGTGCGGTTTACGAAGCCATCGCCTGGTGCCCTGCGCGAACCCAACATCGACACGCAGGCATCGCAAGTCTGTCTGACACCGCCTATGCCAGCGAAGCTTGTCGGCTTTGATGCACCTTTGCAAGAGTGTATAGGCGTTATTCGAGGCGTTCATCGTCTACGTGAGCTGTTGGCCACCAAGCAGGGTCGGACGGATCTTTTGAATGCGTCTGCATCGCTGCCGGTCGTGCCTCGGCGCCAGTTCCCCGGCACAAGCGGCCTGCTGCTCAGCGGCGCTGCTGGCTCCGGCAAGTCGACGCTCATGCGTGCTGTTGGCGAGCACCTAGCTCTTGACCCGACGCTTGTATACGGGATCAAGACCATCGACTGCACGCAGCATATTGAGAATCGGCTAACGATCGTGCGCAGCCGTTTCAAGGAGAGTATGGACGAGGCCTCGTGGCACGCACCCATGGTGCTCGTGTTTGACGGCCTGGACACGCTCATCTCCGCTCAGGACTCATCGCCGCAGCAGCAACCAGCTGACAATTTTCGCATCACGCAGCTCGCACGCTCTTTCGTCGAGTTGGCTGAGGAGGTTGTACGTGAGCACCATGTGTTTCTGGTTGCGACAGTGCAGAGCGTGGCGAATTTGCATGAATTTGTGCGCAATGCACGCATCTGGACCCAGACGGTGTCGCTGCAATCTCCGGAGAAAGATGTGCGGGCAGAACTTCTGCGTGCGATGGTACACAACGTCATGTCTCGCGCAGCGCGCGACGACTTGTGTGACGACCTAGACTTTGTCGCGCTGACGTCGCACACGGACGGCTACCATGTAGCCGATCTGCACATGCTCACAGAGCGTGCGCTACAAGAAGCGGCCATTCGGTGCTTGCTCGAGTCGCGCCGCATCTCCCTCACCATGCGCGACTTTGAACGCGCTCGCGAGGGGTACACACCCATTGCTCTGCGTGGCATCAAGCTCGAGCAGTCGTCGACGGAATGGGCGGACATTGGCGGACTGGCTGAGACACGGCACGTGCTTCGTGAGACGCTCGAGTGGCCTACGAAGTATGCGGCCATCTTTGCCAATTGCCCGCTTCGTCTGCGCTCAGGCTTGCTTTTGTATGGCTTTCCTGGCTGCGGCAAGACGCTACTGGCTAGTGCCGTCGCCAAGGAGTGTGGCCTCAACTTTATTAGTGTCAAGGGCCCCGAGGTGCTGCAAAAGTACGTCGGTGCTAGTGAAAAGTCGGTGCGAGACCTGTTTGAGCGCGCGCAGTCTGCCAAGCCGTGTGTGCTGTTCTTTGACGAGTTCGAGTCGGTGGCTCCCAAGCGTGGACAAGACAGCAATGGCGTGACTGATCGTGTGGTCAATCAGCTTCTCACCCAGATGGATGGTGCCGAGGGACTCGATGGCGTGTATGTTCTGGCAGCGACATCGCGACCGGATCTGATTGATGCAGCGCTTCTCCGCCCTGGACGTCTCGACAAAGCTCTGTTGTGTGACATGCCCAAGTGGGAGGACCGCCTCGACATCCTGCGTGTGGTCGCGCGCAAAGTCCCGATTGATTCGGACGTTGACTTGGACGTGTGGGCGCGTCGCACCGAAGGGTTCTCTGGCGCTGATCTGCAGGCACTCCTATACAACGCGCAGCTCGATGCGATCCATGCTACGCTTCATGCAACTTCGTCTGCAGGTAATGACGCGTCGTCTGATCATAACCAAAAGCATGCATCACAGCTCGCTTACTTGTCCATTGCACCGACCAAGGAAGCCGACGATGACTCACATGTCGCCCTAAGTAACGCTGATAAGGCTGCGCTGAGCTCTCGCCTTGAGCGTATCCTGCGCTCTTCACAAGATCCCGATTCACGCACAGCCACACTTGCATCTACATCTACATCGTCCTCGTCAGCATCAGCGTCATCGTCTCATTCGAACGCCGCTACCACCACCACTTCCTCCTCCGCCAACGACCGTCCGCGGCAGAAATATCTCGTTACCAACAAGTTCATGGAGTCGTCGTTCCAGCAAACGCGTCCTAGCGTGCCTGCTGCAGAGGTGGCTCGGCTTCGTCGCATCTATGCTCAGTTCACTGGCGAGCGAGATGGCAAAGGCCTCGATGCTGCCAATATGGATGCCATTGGCTCTCATACAAGTCTTATGTAGTAGTGGTGGCTGTATATACCGAATGCTATGCGTAAAATAGAAACATAGGATAAAGACAAGGGACGTGCCATGCATACATATCCTCTCTTCTTGCTGGAACCCTATACTTGGTGCGAGTCGTCCATCATGCACCATCGTCGCACCAGCAACATTATTATTATTATTTTTTTTTCGTCTTCTCTTATACGCCGTCCTCTTCGTTCTTGCTTCCGCACCCTCCCGTCGTACCATCACCTTGTCGGCATCATCGATCTCATGAACAATGACTACCCCTGGACATGGACCATCAATTATGCTCCCTCCTGCTTCGATGATTCGCCACCTTTGCTACCCTGTTCATCCTCTTCCACTTCAGCTGCGCCCACCGTATACTCAGCGGCAATATCCCAGCGGCTTCCGCCGGCACTCGCACCCAAGTACTTGACAAATCGCATCACGCCCTCATCACGGAGCACAATGTTCAGCGAGTTGAACGACGGAGTCACATTCAGAAGTACGCCATCAAAGTCGTCGTCGTCATCATCATCATCATCATCGTCGTCGTCAAAATCCTTGTCATCATCCTCATACATGTCCTGTGTGCCGATAGTTGATGCTGTCGAAAACATGCAAGGCACAGGGGCCGGCGCCGACAATGAATTGTCCATATCGCACAACATATCTGTGTCAGGGCGCATAGGTGATATGTGATGTGTGATAGTGCCAAAAGCACTGGCCATTCGAGCATCACGCGACTGTGTGGCAGCGGCAGCCAACGAGGGAATGCTCTCGGACATCGGGGTAGTAGTGGCAGCAGTTGTCGTTGACGCCGCCGCCGCTGCTGCCGCTGTCGACCCTGACTCCATGGCCATCCGAGAGCGTCGGGCCCGGCGAGATACATGGTCCTGTGGTGAGGTTTGACCCATCAGGTAGCGCTGAAGACGAGCCTCGGATGCCACTTCAAATGCGCACGGGCATTGCTCCTCACTCAGGAGCTCAGCGACTCGCATCTTATTTTTGTCGCGAAGGACTGGGGGCATTCGACGCACCGCAGGCCGCCGGACTGCTGCGCGTGTCTCGGGTGTGCGCGGCACGTCTGTCTCCATCGATGCCGTTGGCAGACGGAAATCGCGTAGCGAGCACGAAAAGCTCGGATATTGGCGGACGACATGGATCTGTGGCGTCAAACTCCCTGGCACTTCTACATCCTCTTCCATCTTCGATGTTATGTGCACATGTGCTGTACGATGGCTGCGGACCGTCGGTGAGGGGAAGAGATAGGGCTTAAGCAGCAGCAGCAGCAGCAGCAGCACTGGAGAATAAAAACGAAAGAAGCGAGTGCGTCGTTGGCCTGTCAAGCGAAGGCCCACCTATGCCACAGTCTCTACGGTATGTATGTTTCGGGACGACCAAGTCTTAAGCGGCCCAACGATTCGTATGCTAAGGGTGGGGGAACTGGCTGAAGCTCTGTGGACTTGGGTGTCCTTTTGGGTATACGTATCAGCTGCCTACTGGGTTGGTCGAGATGTTCGTCCACAACAATGTCAAGAGCGAGAGTGTCACTCGGCGTGGTTGTTGATCCGAATTCACGTGCATTCCAGCGATTTGGCTACGACGTATGAGTGGAGGACTGGGTCTTGGCCCCAAGCCCGTACCCTCCAATGGCTGGCGACTTGTGCAGGCAATTTGGCTTCGGCGGAGGCCTGGTGTTGAATGGGTGGATGGACGCACGTCATGCGATACGGTCCGGCCGAAGTCTGCTTATTCGTCATCCAAAAAAAGATCCTCAGGAGAGGCAGCAGGGCCCATTAGCAGCAGCAGCAACAGCGTCCTTAATTTTTGATCATTTTCATCATGCTGTCGGCCACGTCACCTGGAGGGGCTCAGGGCGGTGCGCACGGCAGCAGCTTACGTGTTGTGGACACAAATGATCCACTGAGCGTTGTGCGTCGGGCACTGGATGCCGAAGAGCAGCTCATCCGTGTGAGTGACAGCGAGACTCATGAGACGTACGATGTAACCCTTTCGCGAACGATGCCATATGCATCACCGCTTGTGATGCCTGTACATCTGGATGAGAAAAAGGAACGCTTACAGCCAACGTTACTCACGCCTCCGCCGACGCGACGGCGACGTCTGCGCTGGATGCGCTCGAGTGAAGACAACCGCATCACGGCTGAGACGCCGCCATCGGAGCCGAGTCAACGGCCTTGGGCCTCGTATGTATCGCCTTGGAGCTATTCGCGCACGGATTCACCTGGTGTAGTGCCGTCTAGTGGCACGTCGGGCCATGTGGCATCTCCAGCAACAAGCGGGCCGTCATCCGTCGTTGAGCCGTCGACGCCGCATTCTCCCGTCATGTCGGGGCCATCGTCCGCTGCAGCTGCCTCTAATGACGGCAGTATGGCCACGCCGCCCATGCCTACGCATCTCTCTGGGACGGAGAATACATCTGCATTACCTTCGTCTGGGGCCCAGGCGGTCATCCCGACTGGGCCAGACCAGATGTCGCAGGTCCCGGCCCCATCGCAGTTGGCACCCATGCCTGTGTCGCCGCATCCAGACACAAGATTTGCCAGCCCACATACTCCTTTGCCCCCGCTTTCCAACATACAAAGCATGCTCGGTCAGTCACTTTCTTCTCAGGACGTCACTGCGACCTCCTCGGCCCGAGGTGACAACGTACCGGCCTGCTCAACGACAGCGTCACCACAAGTCGAACCTCCCAGCATTAGCACCACCGTACCATCAAGTGTGCATGCGCTCGACCACACCCAATCACTCGATCACCCTGGACTTCACACTATCCCCATACAGCCCCAGTCCCAGACGTTATCATCCTCGATGTGCCAAACCCGGTCAGAGACCCAGTCTAGGTCTCCATCTCAAACTGCCACCCAGACCCACTCCCGAAGGCTACCGCCCTCTGAGTTTGCTGACCACATACCCTCTGGCGCCACGCGCGCGTCGTCGATGCAAGCGAGACAGAAAAATCGGGTCAGTGCTGTCTCCAATGCATCGGCTGCTGAACGGACTTTTGACGAAGAGATGGCTGCCAATGCAAATGCACTACGTCTGTCCTGGCGCGCCAAGGGACAGCATGCGCCCGATGTATCTCACAGTAATGTGTCCGTGCGCCTGAAAGGAAACTTGATCGGCGAAGACCACGCAAACTATGTACTCATGTACCACATGTTGACAGGCATCCGGATCGCAGTATCGCGCAATGAGTCGCGGCCTCGCATGCCGTTGACACAGGCAGATTTTGTTACCAAATACAAGTTCACGTTCGACATCATCGGCAATGAGCTTCGACCCTCGTCGAACTACGACTTTAAGTTCAAGGATTATGCTCCAGCTGTATTCCGCGAGCTGCGCGTTCATTTTGGTCTGGATGCCGGAGACTACCTGCTTTCCCTTGCTGCCAAGTACATACTGACGGAGCTGGGATCACCAGGGAAGAGCGGTTCCTTCTTCTACTTTTCTCATGACTACCGCTTCATCATCAAGACAATTAGGCCGACAGAGCACAAACTATTCATCAAATTTCTGCCAGCGTACTATGAGCATGTGCGTGCAAATCCACATACTCTGCTGAGCCAGTTTTATGGCCTGCACCGTGTCAAACTGCCCGGTCGCAAAAAGATCCACTTTGTCATCATGAACAACCTGTTCCCCTCTGACCGCGATGTGCATGAGGTATATGATCTGAAGGGCTCGACGATCTCGCGTGAGCAAACTTCGACAAAGCCGACCGCCGTGCTCAAGGACATGAACTGGATCAAGCGCGGTCGATTCCTAGAATTAGGACCCGAGCGGCGTGCTCTCTTTGAGCGCCAGCTCCGCTCAGATGTTGCGCTTCTTCAACGGCTCCAGCTCATGGACTATTCGCTCCTGATTGGACTTCACGACCTCAGCTACCATGCACGCCCGAATGTGTCGCCCATCGACAAGTCAGCGCCCATGCTACGCCGACCTTCGATCCTGGTCTCGCCTGTCGATGGGCCTTGCCATGAAAAGTCCTATTCGCCATCGTCCCGTGGCGATAGAGATGGTGCAGGTGCGCATCTCCACTTTTCTCGGAACCATCCGCCGGAGACAACGCTCCAGGACATGCAAGGCAAGCGGGCGGAGCAGCAGCACTCGCTCTTCTACCAAGATGAAGGTGGCTTCAGAGCTACCGATGAACAGGACCGGCCGCTCGGAGTTGTCTACTATTTTGGCATTATTGACTTGTTTACACGCTTCGATGCACGGAAGCGTTCTGAACATGTTTGGAAGGCTGTGTGGCATAATCGCCATGCGATTAGCCCTGTACCTCCTGTCGAGTATGGCGAACGATTTATCCAGTTTCTTTTGCAGAAATAAGCATCTTGACCCGGTTCGCGTGTTGAGCTAGGCTTATATTGCTTCTCATGTCTTCCTCCTCGTTTACTTGATAGTTCCTTGTACATTGCTTCAACCTAATAAATACATATATGATACGCCAAGCACGTTGCCTACGAGAATTCGGTTTAGTTTAGCGGATGATCGACCTCACCAAGAAGGGGGATGGGCGATAGGCAAAGAGGGATATGGGGGATGGGGAAATAGAAAACAAACATAGATATCTGATATGGCGCTTTCGCATTACCCAAGGCCTGCCTCGGAACTCGGCGGCGCCGATGACTCTTGAGCCAGGCGCCAACTAGCCTCCGTATACCGATTTGGATGTGAAACACTCTCACCTTGGCCTAGACCGTCGCCTGGTGTCACGCCTTGCGCTTTGTGCGTCAGCTCAAACACACGCGTGCATGCCACATGGTAGTGCCCAGCTTTTGCTGCAGCCAGAATGTCAGCCTGCTCACTTGGCCCAAGGCCATAATGCGCAGTAAGTGCTGCAGACAGGTTTTCCTGCGAAAAATGGCGGAATGGACATCCGTGCGTGTCCTGAGGACCCGGTGGATCCTGTGTGATGATGCGAGCACAGCTTTTGGCCGGATAATTGACGCGACGACCCTCGAGACCGTAGCCATGACGAATGTTGTAGCGATGCTCCTTGGCAAACTTGTCGTCCGACATCGTGCTGAAGGAGCGGCGCCAGAACAAAAGCGCCTCCTCGACAGGAAGACCAAGCTCCTTGAGGAATAGGTTGTACTGTAGACGCGAGTAGTGACGCAGGTGATGTGTCGTCGAGAGGACCGACTGCAAGTGCCGCATACACAATGGAGCATGCTCTCGCACAAGAGGCACGACCATATCGGCCGTGAGGGATAGTGCCTCGCCATCTGTGCTCACAAGAGCACTTGTCGCATATTCGTTGGACATGCCGAGCATTGAGCCCATGCTAAGATGCTCGAGAACTGGCATAAGCCGATCATCCTCATCGAGACGCGGAAGTGCGCGTGCAGTCAGCTCCAACTGGGTTTGCAGGCGGCCTTGGAACTCCGCCAGTACGAGACTCGCCTGCTCTCTTGTCGGAATCCATGCGGTCCCTTTGTGAACGAACACCTTGCGCTTCTCCACGAGATCCGGCACCCTATACCATGGGACCTGGACAAATGATTCAGACTCAACAGAGGAACCCAGACGCGGATGCACTGCCGCAAGCTGTTCGCGAAACCTGTGCTGGTCCTCTGGCGGCACCATACGCCACACAAAGTCCTGTGAATGGAGGAAAGCCTCTCGCTCTGCCAAGTGCTCTGTCTCCAACTTCCAACGAAACAGCGTGCACTCGGCATGAACGAAGCGGCGCCGAAGCTCTTCCGACCGCGAGAAAGCAAGACGGAGCACAAAGTGTGATATATGATCCTTGCGTCTCTCTGCCAAGAGCTCTTTGGTCTTTGCTGTGGATGTCGTCATCGAACCTGACTGCGCTACTGCGTTCGAACGCAATGGCATGTACTCATTCATCCTTTTTTCAATTGCCATTTTTGTCTCTGCCCAAGATTGATTGCGTGCCGATGCATTCTCAATCTCTGAGAGTATGTGCAACCGGTCCAGTGCCCATTGCTCAAATTCATCCACGGTAATGTCCTGGACAGGTGGCACCGCGTACATATTCAGCCGATACGGATACGCTGAGAGGCCTGAAGCCTTAGAGGGATGGTGCGCCACCTGTGCAGACTTTCCATGCTCGGCACCCAGCGACGGTGGTGCTGTGCGAAACATGGTGATGATGTCGGACACGGATACACAAATGCTCGCGCTCACTTGCTACGGGAAAGCGGCTCGTTCGAAAGCGCGTCAGACAAAAGAAATATATTACAGATCGAATATGGCAAACACAGCGCGACGCCTGACGCGACACGTCGTCCTTACTTGACCACACTTATTCAGTCGTCACGCCTTCTTTGTCTGCACGCACATGCACGTGCCACGTGAGAATGACCCAACTCACGCACATATCTACCTGATGAACAAATGATCCCCTACGAACGGCGCGCCGCCACGTTCTGCTGCCACTGGTGCTCGAAAGCCACAGCTGCTTCAGCGCCGCCAATCCTACGTATGCATGACTGAGCGCGAGCTAGCTCGGCAAGAGCCTGGGGCATGTCACGCTGCGTATGAGCGAGGAACGACAGGTAAGCCAGCCATGCATCCACAGTGTGAGGAACCTGTGCCTCGCGCTCAGCCTGGGCCATGGCTCGCTGGAAGATGCTTGTGATCCGCTTCTTGCACGGTTCATCAAGATCCTGTACACCTATCACGACACGCATCGTCTCGATGTGCGCGATTTCAAGCCAACAACGCGTGCTCGCAGAGCTATTAGCCAACAAGAACGAGAGGGCCAGGTCCTGTGCATAATGTGTGTCAGGTTCAGCTGTTGTATCATCTTTTGCATGATCATTCGTTTTCTCAGAAGAAACAAGGGCCTCTGCACCGGTTGGTGCTGCAGCCTTTGCGGCTGCTGCGGCTGCCGCTGTTGAGAGTGAAAAGGCCGACATCCGGCACACGACCTTGTCATGCAAAGCCTGAGCACTTTCGCGCGCAGTTCCTACAAGCATAGACGATGCAAGGACAGCGCCTGTCTTTTGGACTGCCTGCTTGTACAACGACCACGCCCAAACAGAGGCACGTTTCGCGCGCTTAGCATTAGGACTTACCGTCGCTGCATCCCGCACCCAGTCGAGATATCTGAGCCACAGTGTTTGGCGTGCAAATTCAGGCGACACAAGCGACGTGTCTTCGACCACGGATGAGCCGAGCCACAACGTAAGCAGAGCCCATACAGATGCGTGTGCATCATTGGCAAAATGTGTTGCCCCTGTACAAGCATCGAGAATTGGAATCCAGACGCGCTGTGCGTCTCGTATGGATGAGTCGGCTTGACCGTCCCATTTGAATGTCCAGGCCTTGTCCGACGACCACATTGGTGCTGCATTGATATACAAGACCCATGCACATGGATTTGTCCGCTGCACCGAAACAAGCGATTGTATTTGGTCCCAAGCAGCCTTGCCATGGGCCCGCAGCTCACGGGATAACTTTTCCACAGTAAGCCATGGCACATGCGGCTCTAGGGCCTCGACAAGTTTCGCGTCGACTTGGGCAATGTACGTGAGCAGGTGTGACTCGTCCACCGCACTGCGTAGGGGGTTCGACAAGAACCGCAGTGTCGCAAGAAAGGCCAGTGGCACTTGCTCCTGTTCACCTTGGTGCGCACGGAACAAACTGACCGCACACTGGATCACCTTCGGCAAGTCACCATGTGTTGTGAGCATGCGCATGAAAGGCGTTGCCTCAGGCACAACAGCAAAGTCGCTTGCCTCCGCTGAATGAATGGATTCTTCGTCGTCAAGTTCGGCGTCCGCGTGGCTCTGATCATTCTCTCTGGCCTCTTCGTCATCATCGTGGTCGTTGTCACTGCCACTCTGGGTGATTGTCTCCTGCAGTGACACGTCCGTCTTGGTATATGGAGACTTGACTCCGTCGTGGCCTCTGCTAATTTCGGTGTGCGTCGCACTTACAAGCCGGCGACTCAATAGTTCGAGCAGGAACAAGACCGGCTGGCATGCTTGCCATGGATCATACGTGCCTGCGACGGTGCGTTCTTGACGCAGATCCGCTGGTACCTGCGCGTAGGCGTACAATGCGTCGATGGCAGGCGAGTACACTGCATGCAACTGACTCGCGCCATGCAAGAGCGCATTGGTATCAAGTTCGCGCTCAGCTTGC
>ERZ501061.580-NODE-580-length-11467-cov-4.251665_pt1 | contig 11467 bp, 6 predicted proteins | sample MGYA00510854_ERZ501061 | MGnify/ENA primary metagenome ERZ501061 (study PRJEB25958, sample SAMN03398515) | human skin metagenome | study: EMG produced TPA metagenomics assembly of the Human Skin Microbiome Metagenome (human skin metagenome) data set.
ATTCTAGTGGGCGATGCGATGAACATGCGGCATCCCTTGACGGGTGGCGGCATGACAGTGGCATTTTGGGACTGTGTATACTTAACACACATCCTCGGCTCCGGTGCATGGTCGCCCCTAGATGGCTTTGACAACACATTCCCAGTGCCAGCTTCTGCGCGTGATCTCTCAGATTGGACCAGTTTGAAACCACTACTGCGAGCTTGGCATTGGAAGCGAAAGAAGCTCGCGAGTGTAATTAACATACTTGCTATGGCGCTGTACAGCCTGTTTGGTGTGCCAAATGACAACCTCACAATCCTACGTGCTGGATGTTTCCGCTACTTTGAATGTGGGGGAGATTGTGTTCGAGGTCCGATCAGCTTGCTCGGTGGACTTGCTCCCGATCCAATGCTTCTCGTGTACCACTTCTTCGCTGTTGCCGTATACAGTGTTCGGTTGATGTTCCGTGGCGACCTCTACGCGACGGGGGGCGAGAAGTCTCAGGTACAACGTCCCCCTCTGACTACGTGGCCACTGCTATGTGTTCGTGCACTGGTTGTAATGGCATATGCATGCTACGTGATTTTCCCTATCATTTACACGGAAATTCGCACGAATATCGCTACGAATCAAAGAGCTTGGTTATGGCCCAGCTGTCTAGCCCTCGGTGTTGCTGTGGTCGCCTTGGGCGCGTCGCGTTACGTGATGTGAGGAGGGCAGTTGTTGTTTTTTTTGTACTTTTGACCATGCACTCGTACGTATAAGCGTATTTCACACCTCGTTCTTCACAGGTTTCTCTTCCCTTTATTGTTAAAAAAAAATCCATCATGTTGGCTGACATTCTGGTTTCATAGGTCCTCGTATGATACCCATGCACCTCTCTAATCAAGGCGATCGATCTAAACGCCGATCGTGTATCACGTGATACGCACACACTCATGTCGGCGGGCGTAGCCGAAAGAGCTTGTGTTTCTGGCCCTTCCTCATCGATCGCGAGTGTCAAGAGAATAATGGCATTCTTCGGTTTCCGTGCATACCCAACGCCTATTCTGAAGCCCCTGTGGCCTTTCTTCGCCTCGTCGGCTATTGTGTACTACTGCGTTAGCAAGATGCAGTACGCAGGTGTGCGCTCGAGCGAGTACGCAAAGGACCCTAAGAACCCGTACCGTACGTTGATAATGCCTATGGCTCTTGGGAACCATGACTAACGTTTGTGCCTCTCTTTCACCTGGATCCTAATGAATGCGTGACTTCTTGATGGTCCCACTCTATTCCGTTGTGTTTGTCTCGCATCTGTCAATTTGATGGCACTGATCACGATGATGAAAATAATGATTATAACCGAACTTTACACGTTTGTTTTGCATTTGCATCACTGCAGTCAAGCAAATTGCTCAAGAGTCCAAGTTGGGTCATTAAATGGACCGTTCTGCGACTAGCAACACGCTTGCTGGAGATCCTATGTACTCTCCTACCACGTTTTCAACCCGTAGCAAGCAAACTTGGATCTTACAGGCGTCTATCCTAGACATTCTATCGATAGGCTGGCTGGGACATTCCCTCTGCCTGTCAAATTCATTGCTTCGAAAAGGAGTAGTCGTTTCAGCTTCTTCATGCATTGTGCCCGTAGAAATACCAACGCAGGCTGAGCGAGCTGAGCTCCCGCGCACGTGGCCCGGCCCGACAAGACGTCTCCCCCCGCGGTCCCCACATTGGCTACCGGTTACTAGTCAAAATGCAAGTGCGCGGAGTGTGGACTGAGTTTCATGCATAAAATCTCAGTTCTCTCCGCCTCTTACTCCATCGCACTATCCGCAGAATGTTTACGAAGGAGGAGATATCGGCCCGCTGGGCCGCTCACCTAGACAAACAAATGATCGAAGTTCCAGGCACAGCAAAGCCTGGCTTCACTCCCGTGTACCGGAATGCGGCCTTTCCCATGGACCCGCCGGATGACAGGCCATACAACTCGTTCAAAAAGAGAGTGGCTGAAAATCCGGATGCTAAATGCTTGGGTCACCGCCCTTGGGACGAAAAGAAAAACGACCTCGCAGACTACTTTGAGTGGCGCACGTATGCACAAACGGATGCAGAAGTAACAGCACTGGGTTCGGCCATTTCGTGGTTCCAGGAGCAGGGATGGCTCAAGCCGCGTGAAAATGACAAAAATATCTCTGAGCCTGGTATTTCGGGATTCACCGTAGCTTACTGGGGTGCGAATCGTCCTGAGACCATGATCACTCTTTTGTCGCAGGCTGCTTACTCCCGGGTGTCCGTCTCATTGTACGACAACTTCGACGCAGCGGGCTCATGCTACATCCTGCAGCACAGTCAGACTCGTGTCTTGCTGTGCCCGACGCAATACGTGCCTATTGTCCTGCGCAATGCGGACAAGATTCCGGCACTCAAGGTGATCGTTCTTATTGATCGACCCTGTCCATCGAAGTCCATGCTTGGTGAGCTGAAGAAGGTCGAGCTCGTGCGTGAATGGGCCAGTATGCACGGCATCCATGTGGTTCAATACGACGAGACCATCGCCCTTGGCAGGCAGAACCCACGTCCACACATTGTCGCCGGCAGCGATGATCAGCTCGCGTCGCTCTGCTACACTAGTGGCACAACCGGTCTTCCGAAGGCCGCACGCATTGTCAACGGCAGTATGTCGCAAGCGATGGAGGGTTTGCGCTGGATTGTGAATGATCAAGAAATGGTGTCAATCTCCTATTTACCACTTGCACACATCTTGGAACGTGGCTGGGAGACGTTTATCCTGTGCATGGGCGGGGCGATCGGCTTCTTCTCAGGCCAGATTGAACGTCTCATGGAGGATTTGCAGATCCTCAAACCCACAATGATGCCTAGCGTTCCGCGCGTACTCAACCGCATTGCAGGTCAGATCGAGGCACAGATGAGTGCGCCCGGCCTCAAAGGCAAGCTGCTGAGCAAGGCGGTGCAAGTGAAGCTGGACAACTTCTACAAGACCGGCGCGATCACGCACGCATTCTGGGACCGCCTAATTTTCCGCAAGGTGCGTGCTTTGTTGGGTGGTCGAGTGCAGTTCATGATCACGGGTAGTGCACCATGCCGTAAGGATGTGCTTGCCCTGCTCCGTGTCGCCCTCTGTGTGGATGTGCGTGAGGGTTACGGACAGACGGAGAACAATGCGTATGCCACGTTCATGGCGCCGAACGACCCTCGACTTGGATGTGTGGGACCTGCGAATCCGGGTGTGGATTTGCGCTTGCGCGACTGCCCTGAGCTCGGCTACATGTCGACGGACATGCCATGCCCTCGTGGTGAGATTATGATTCGTGGCAAGGCCGTCTTCGACGGCTATGAGGGCGACGAGAAAAAGACAAAGGAAACGTTCCTCGACGACGACGACGGCAAGGGGCCTTGGCTGCTCACGGGTGACGTTGGCCGCGTGGATGAATATGGCCGACTGCAGATCATTGACCGGGTGAAAAACTTGATCAAGCTTGCGCAGGGCGAGTATATCGCTATTGAGAAGGTCGAGAGTGTGTTTGCCTCGCTTCCCCTCGTACAGCAAGTCTGGCTGTACGGCGACTCGTACCAGCCACACCTTGTCGCTGTGGCTGTGCCCCAGCCAGACACGTTCGCTGCCTTTGCAAGCCGCATCTTACAAAAGACGGTGAAGCATGACGATCAGACTGCGATGCAGTCAGCCGTCAACGACAGCAAGGTTGTCGAGGCTGTTCTGCGCGAATTCATCAAGCTTGGAAAGAAGCAGCGTCTCGGTACACTTGAGCAGATGCGTGCGCTCAAGCTGCGCCTGGATCCATTCTCGCCTGAGAATGGCCTCATGACGCCGACCATGAAAGTCAAGCGCCAGGAAGCCGCCAAGATCCTCAAGGGCGACTTGGACGAGCTATACCGCCGTCAACCGTACGACCTGAACGACGTTAAGCTGTGAATAAATAGAATCAGAAACTATGAGCTATATAACTAATAGACTGCCTCCGTCGTGTGCGTAGCGGTGTGTACAATGTGTCAGGAATGGAAGTGCCCACCTGTCATCAGCAACAGCGCAAGACACCGTCTAAAAGAATAGACTTAGTGGCGGATGCACAGTGAGTTGGGCGTCGGCCAACATTACACCCGCTTGATGTGTTCCTCGGTGGGATGGATGATCGGCTTCCGAATGGGGTGTATGCGACATGGAACAGGAAACTTTGCTCGTCACATTCATAGGATTGTGGCGTGCAAGTGCTAAGGTATCATACATGTCTCTTCAGCACGGCTTTGAATAAGATATGCATTATCAACTAAGAAAAAAGAGTGAGCTCCTTAGAAAACATGTCTGCTATCACATCAAAGCCGTCTTCTGCTGCATGTACCTCCTCCAGCACCATATCCAGAGAAGACAACATGCTGGGATCACGGAGCGCCCGCACGGTCTTGTGTTCATCGGCACAGATAGGGCACTCCCGCGCCGCTTCTCCTTCTGGCAGACACCGGAGATGAAAACTGTGTCGACACATGAAATGCACCGCCGGCAGTTCAAGTGGCTGGTTGCACAACCCGCATTCATGGTGCTGAAACACACGTGGTTCATCGAGACTTTGTAGGGCAGCAATCTCCGCCTGTTTCGTCTGTGCCTCCTCGCGGTATGATGCAACAAGCTTCTGTGCACTGAGCAACTCGGTACGTTCATTGTGCACATGCTTCATTAGATACGGCGTCAACAAACTCATAGGCGCCACAGAATTGCGTCCTAGAAGTTGCACAACCTCTGATGGTGACAGCAGCGCATGCGTCTCGATATAGGCGAGCATGCGCTCTACATCCGTAATATGTGCCTCCAACAAGTCAGGCGACGACGTGAAAAACGCCAATGTCGACACATACAAGTGTGTTTCACTAGTTCCAAATTTTTCAAGCATTTGCAACAATTGACGAGGAGCCTCTGCATCGCCAGCCTCGTGTGCATGCACCCAATGCTCATAGATGGCATCCACCATGCCAAGGCGTTCATACAGACACAAAAGACCCGGCGTGTATGAAGCATCTTGACAAAGCACTAAGGCAGATGATGGGGTATAAGGCGTGACATCATCGTGGCTTTCGAGGATCGCAAGCGCCTTGTCCGGTGCATGTTTCAAATACAGCTCAATAAGCGTGTCATGGACGAGCACAAGCTCGTGTCGATCCCGTTTGGCCGTGCGAATACGCTCTAGGAAACGCTCAAGTGTTCTTTCGTGTCCCACAAAGTGCGAGAGCATGGACGGGAGAAGCGTCACTTTGCTGCCGCTGGAATCAGCATACACACGTACGAGAAGATCTGCCGTGGCTTCGGGCTCAGCTTCAAGAAGCAAACGTGCACAAGGTGGGAAATAATCCATGACATCGGAGGGTGCTAGTGTCTCTAGGTAGGCAAGTGCTGCTTTAGGATCAAGCTTGTCACGAAGCTGAATGTTCAGGTATATGTCATGTATTCCATGTGTCTGCGCGAGGTATGCCGCCTGTTCGATACATCCCGCACGTCGACATACATCCATAGCCACCTGCACATCCAAGGGGACATCGGGTGCGCGAAGGAACCGATCAAGCGCATTGGTGTCTCGAAGTTTTGTGTAGCAATTCAGCAAGAGTGTGGCATGATCTGCATTTGCAAGGTGCCGTGCATGCAAAGCTTCAAGGTACACGGTAAGGAATTGCAGGCGTTGTGCATCAAGGAACTTTCGAATCACCATACTAGGAGAGATAACGCCAATCGTATGGCAGAACTGTTGCATCGCTCCCTCAAAGTCGCCACGTGCATACAAATACTCACCATAACGTCGGTACACTTCGGCGACAAGCACGTCGACAGGCGATACAGAGTGCGTGCGAAAACGCATGGTGCCAATCACACTACTAGATGCTAGACCTGGCAGCTGTCTGTGCGGAAAACGTGCAGCTCGTGCATACACGAAGGGAATCGCTTGGATGTAAAGGTGCAGCCGGAAAAGCTGCTCTAGCTTTGCCGAGAGCGACTTGGACATAAGCTTCGTTGGCGTCGTCGTGTCGATATGTACAGCTGCATCGAAGTTTTCATCGCCGTTGTTTGTCCATACATGAGATACACGCTCAAAATCTCCCGTGTAAGTGATGCATTTCGTATCAAGATCAAAGACCACAACTCGCTGCAGTGAGTCACCTCCAGCAAACACAATTAGAAGTTCGCCATGCAACGCATGCACACTCTTTTTTTTACCCTCTAATGCAATGGATGCTTCACGTCCCCCCGTTCCAATCATATAGAGTGCTTCATTGCGAGCGAGGACAAGCTTTGAGGACAACACAGCTGGTGCTCCGTCCCATGTGTCGGGTGAACAGGCGTCAAATTGTACGCCACAGTTTTTTGCACACCCAATGGTATCGACGACCGTCGGCGCATTTCCTGCACCTGCACCTTCGATTGTGTACTTGAAAGTACATGTAACCGTAGCAATCAGAAGAACCGTCGTGCCTGGCGCGTCGTGGCATAGAACAAGACAACTTACTTCGTCTGGCGCGTGACCATCTTCCACCATCGTAGCATCACGCACAGTCTTAAATCGCAGCGTAGCAGGTTCCCTAGGATGCAAGTGTTCAGATGCACCGCGAAGAACGAGTACAGAGCCATCGCCAAGTCCTACAGCGATGTGAGACAGATTCGGAGAGACAGCGACGGAGGTGATGTGCGGACGCGGTGCCTCATGCTCGAGTGCATCTGGGGTATACATAGCCTGTTGGAAAGACGTATGTATTATCGCACTCATACAGAGCGCAGCTCGTGATGTATTCGCGTCGTGCGAAGACTCTATGCGCCATACGCGCACAATCGGAGAGGTCTTGTCAACATCCCGTCCCACAGTTACAACAGCACCGCATTCCGCTGCAACATGTACAGAATCGCATGTTTCCTCAAATGCGCGCCATTCCAACAGCTCAACGTACGTCCGAGCATCCACGACACGCACTTGACCATGTGGCAACGCGATTACAAGAGCACCGCGTGGCGATGCCCATGCTCCCGCGTGCACGGGTGCATATGTGACACAACATGCGGATTGGATCGCATCTTTGTATGTTTCTTCCTGAATAGGCCAGTTGTCAAAGAAACGAAAGGTCCGCCATGTCGGCACACTCGATGACAGACTGTCCCTCGACCCCTTATACATGGGACACGCGTCGTTCAAGTGTCTGTGGAGGAGGGAGGAGTATTCTTTTGCAACCTTGCGTGAAGCGATGTCGCACGCTAATCAGCTCGTGCATCTCTCCGCACATGAGCTGCTCCTCTCGCGTACGCTTACTCACCATATGGAGTAGCGATCGTACCTTTTTTACTGAGTCGTACTATTTGGCGCACAGCATCGGTGAGAACCTAATTAGCAAAACCATTACATGAGCATCACAACTACCGACGAACAAGTAGGGCGAATATGACAAGTGCATCTCGCACAACTAGCAAGCACATTTAATATACTCGTGAGAACTTCGACGAAGGGGCGTCAAAGGAAGATGGCACCACCAAGAACAGCAGCAGCCACACCAACGGCACCCGGGACCACTAAATTCGTTGCACCGTTGAGGACTAGCTCTTGCTCGGCACCCGGAGGGCGCTTCATTTCATCCGAAGGGTCAAAGTCTTTGTCGTTGGCGCGAATGCTGCGCAAAAGACCCCTGTACATCGAGTACTTGATCACATCACTCGACTGCGTCACAGTCGGGTAGTACTTCACAACCGACTCAGCAAGCTCGTCGGCTACATCAACAACCATTCCGGCATCCTTCCGTGAGCGCGTGTAGCCTCCAATCATGTAGCTCACAAGCGAACCAAGGTTGTAAGGCGGCACCACCGTCGAACTGTGAGAGCACGAACCGACCTGGTGAACGTTAGGGTCGCCAAACAGGGCCGAGCACACCGGGCTCGTGCGGGAGTTCTTGTCATCACCCTCCGAGCCACTGCCACTGCCTTGGTTAGCGGCCGACGTGGGCTTGGGGCTCTGGCTCTGCTGACCACCACCGCCTTGAGAGCCCTGCTGTTGAGGCTGCGAGCTCTGTTGTTGAGGCTGCGAGCTCTGTTGTTGAGGCTGCGAGCTCTGCTGTTGACCGTCCTGCTGCGCAACGACGCTTGCCACAGCAACAGCAAGAAGAGAAAGAGGAACACTCAGCTTCACCATGGCTATGCAGCGGACAGTTGGGTAAGAAGAGAAGCAAGAAAGGGTGATAGGTTTAGAAATGCGAAATTGACTTACTCAAAAATAGCCCTCACGTTGTGTGCGCCCATGTTGATTAGCACTGTCGGTTCAATTCGGATTCGCCAAACTCCAGCTCAACAATACACATGATGGACACAATTGCGGAAGTCAACGAAATAAATCACCTTGTCGGCCGATTGTACCGAATACATGGACCAATACGTGTTGTATATCACAACAAAACATAGAATTTGGCATCAATTTGCCCACGACGCGCTCGGATGCTTGCAGATAACAAGGACAGAGCTGAGACAGAATACAAATTACACACGATTTTAATTGGATGAAATGATGGCGCAGGAAGTCTCGACGAACGCTTTGGGAAAAGAGCGTTGCGCAAGAACCGCGATGTGTCTGTGACATGCAGGAAAGATAGCACAATGCATGGATAGATTTGTAAAGTACTCAGGTCACGAAGTCCATTGCCGCGCTGGTCGCCTGAACCTTGTGCATGTTGTGACAAACATGTGGCACGCACGCGTGCAGGTTGTTGAAATAAAGTTGGTCTAAGAACCTACAAGTGTGGAAGCCCTCTGCAAAGTAAGAAGATAACTGACAATCTTAGTTCATATGGCGGTCGACATGGTCACTTGTACAGGAAGAATTTAACTTAAAGTGTCTCGTAGCACGCACGAAGAAACAAACCTGGCGCCAAAATGGTTTGCTTTGAAGCAGGTCACTGCGATTGCATGCGCTATGATCAATCGCTGTAGACTTAGAGAATGAAGTAAGAGATAATACTAAAAATGACTCCGAACGAGTATGCCCATACAGCCATGCGTTTCGAGGCACTGGACGGCTGAGACGTTTGTGGAGGGGACGAAGCTTGAGATGAATCAGAACTAGTTGGTTTGGATTCCGAAGTCGGCGCAGCCTGTCTCGCAGAGGTCTTGGTGGGCGTCTGGCTAGAAGACGTGGATTGAGCGCAAGAATCGGAAATGCTGCTACAAGACACTCCCTCGCATGTAGATGTCACTTGGGAGCATGACGAGCTTGTGTCATGGTGATTGTGACGATGCCTTGCTGCTCCTGCTCCGGCGACGGCTCCTGCTCCTGCCCCTGCCCCTGCTCCAAATCCTATTCCCTTGTTGCCTGAGCCATTGTTAGGGCCTCCATTGTTACGAGAGCCTGCATTTGAACCCTGGTTGCCTGGTGGTGGCCGCGCTGGTGGGGGCGGTGCTGGTGGGGGACTGCCGCCTTCTTGGCCTCCATCAGGTTCCTTGGGGGCATTGTCATGACCGGCTGGTCTCGGCTTAGAACCTCCGCTTCCAGCTGATCCTGCTCGAGCTGCTCCACCACCGCCTGCCGCATGACCACCGCCGCCGCCGCCACTACCACCCTTGCGCTTCTCAAGTGCAGATACATCGTCGCTCACCTGCTCCTGCTGGTCCATATCGTACTCCAGATTTGATTCTGCCTTATCCTCGTCCCTGTCATTTTCTTGGTCGTCTCTTCTCACGTTTTCATCTTCCACAGTAGATTTCCTGCTAAAGGTGTTGCTTCTATTTATATCGCTTTCATGGACGTGTTTGTGAGTGTCGTCGAAGCTTTGGTCAAGTGCCCGCGAAGTTTCGACCTTCTCGACCACGTCGGCCAGATCAGGGAGAGGCCCTGCCGCCGCACATATGGAAAGCGCAAGCACAAAAATAAGAGAGAACTTCGCATGGGATAGCATGGCGTTTGAATCTCGGGAAAGGCTACAATATTTGTATGACCCCGAGTGTTCGTTGTTCTCAGGACCCGAAACCGATCGACGCGGATTTTTGTTGGCCACTGCGTGTGAGTCTGCATGTCCACTAGATATTTGCCTGGGGCTCCCACGCTAATCTTACACATGCATATCGCCGCGTATGGCTTGCGCAAATATTAGGCGCAGGTGCCTCCACATGCCACAGCTTGCGTGGATGCTATGCACACAAATCATGCGCTTTTGTAAGTTCTGATATCACTGATTCATGGGTGGACAATGAAACTTTGAGGTCAGTGTATTGTTGTAGTGATGATGGAACGGTGAGGATCAACAAGAGAACCTCTACCATGTAAAAAAAAAAAAAAAACACGCACAAAACTACCAGCCTAATGAGCAGGAAACGATGCGGTACTACTTACTATCTTAACAGGGACGGGCATCTCTTACGCGCAGCTCATCTGTAGCGACCTCCCCCTTAGAGATTGAATGGATACATATCTATCGGGAATGAATTAGCAGCAGCCACCCTTGTTCTGCGTGTTGCTTATACCAGCGGCATTGATATTCTGTGTGCCACTGGCTCCTGGCACATTGGAGGTAATGCCCTGGTCAACCAGGTGGTCCTTGACTTGCTGGGCAAGCCTAAAGAACGCCTCGTCCACGTTGGTGTTGGACTTGGCAGACGTCTCGATATAGCTCATGCCAAGCTCATTGGCAAGTTCCTGTCCCTGCTCGGTAGTAATGACCTGTGAATTAGCACCCGACACACGCCAGAATAGTCGTACGTACACGCTTTTCGTCCCAGTCACACTTGTTGCCGACCAGGATTTTACATGCACCATCGTTTGCGTGCTGCTGGACGTCTTTGTACCAATTGCGGACATCTGTGGGGGGGTGTGTAAGCAAAGATGTAGTATTCCACGTACTCTGGAAACTCTTTTCGTCCGTCAGGTCAAAAACAATAAGAATGCCCATGGAACCGCGATAGTATGCTGTTGTGATGGTGCGGAATCGCTCCTGTCCAGCGGTGTCCCACTGCGTGATGGTTAGTCGATGTCTAACCCAGTAGAACAATATGAATAATACATACGATCTGGAGCTTTATGCGCTTCCCATCGACCTCAATTGTCCGAATCTTGAAATCTATTCCAATCGTCGTGATAAACGACGGTGTCCACGAGTCGTCGCAGAAGCGAAGGAGTAGACAAGACTTGCCCACACCTAGACATATGTTACGAACTCGATTCATTCCATTGGATCTGCCCACGTACCTGAGTCGCCAATCAGAAGGAGCTTTACAAGAAGGTCGTAGTGCGGTTGTGGCATCGTAATTTCCTGGTCGGATTTGCAAACGAGTGCCTGTTGAGAGACGGTCGATTGCTGCAACCGCCACTAACGGCGGTGATTTGCCGGCGCTCCACTTGCGCACGTGATTGCTTCACTGGCCTGTGTGCTAGGGTCGAGGTTAATCATGCGATTTACACGTTAGCTATAAAGGGGTGAAACGCGTCCTGCATGTGTATGTGTGTGTATTATGTTCTATTGTTGG
>ERZ501061.581-NODE-581-length-11452-cov-4.277090_pt1 | contig 11452 bp, 13 predicted proteins | sample MGYA00510854_ERZ501061 | MGnify/ENA primary metagenome ERZ501061 (study PRJEB25958, sample SAMN03398515) | human skin metagenome | study: EMG produced TPA metagenomics assembly of the Human Skin Microbiome Metagenome (human skin metagenome) data set.
GTCGAATCGCTCGCACGTCATATATCGTCGTCGTGCCATCATCCGAGCCGACAAACAAGTGATCCGAAAACGTCACACTTGATCGTGCAAAGAGAAGAGTGCGTATGGGCTCAGTATGGTCTAGCAAAAAGTCAGATAATATTTAGAGACACGGCGTACCTGCAAAGCTCACTAGCTGCTGGCCTGAATGAATATCCCAAACACATATCTCGCGTCGTCAGCTCAGACACCCTCAGAATGGTAACGTACAAATCCCGAATTTGTACCCATGGCTAATAGATCACCTTCATAATTCTGATAAAAAGTCGGTCAGTATGCAGAGACGTACAAACGCTAACGACAAACAAAAATCAGACTCAGGCGCATCGTGCACCAGATGTCTGATACCTTTGCCAAAAGAGTCGGCTTCTGCAGAAAACAAAGCCACATTCCCGCTCTCACCACCAGCAGCAAATAACATGCTTTGTGGATGCAAAGCGCTTGTCCATACATCAGTTTGAAATACGGCATTGTTGTCAAACGTTTCTCCCCTAAGAGACGCACGCTGTGCCACTTTTGTTAGCTGTGCGTCACACCATTGCCACAGCGTCACGACTCCATCCATGCTGCTTGTAAGCAGCAACTCGTCATTGGAGCTTCGAGTAAGTGCAACGATGCCCAGTTTATGCTCATTCTTGATCGACGTCTTCACAAGCATACTCTTCATCTCAATCACATCGACGGTGCCTGATGCACGTGCAGCGACGACTCCGTGCTGAGTCCATGCGACTTGCCAAATGGCTGCATCCTGTTCTGTGCTTTCTGGACGAATCTCAAACTCTTCCAAATATTGCAAAGACTAGAGTCCACATGCGTAAGATAGATGTGCACATTTTCGTGGCTAGAACATACCATGATTTCACACTACACGAAATCCAATGTTACCTTCTGTCCCGATTAAGACGAATTCAAACGTCTGTCCTAGTGAGCATGGACCTCCACACCCTTGAAGTGTGGTTGGCATGTGTCGTCAACCACTTTGTTTGCTCTGTGTCACTGATCGATCTAAGCTCTGCGACATGTCATTAGCGGCCGATGGGACACGTTCAGAATCAGAGGACATGCCATTTGTTCCGCCGTCTTACACACCCACAAGATCGTCTATGATTCCTATGCCTGATGTAATTCGACGATTATTCGCTCTCTTTCCGCTGCGTGTTTGGCCTGCGGCGCAAGCAGTGTCAGATCGCGAAGTCGTCAAGATGCCAAAGGATAAGGCCGAACTATATGTGATACCTGCTCGGGCTACTGAGAAAAACAGCTGGGCTAGTGCGGATCCCATATGTCTTCGATGGCAAATGGAATTTGTATTCCGGCAGGTGCCCGTGCATTGCGAGCCGATCTATCATGCTTACTGGTCGCCGGACCACAGCGTTCCATTCGCTCTCTTCAGATCGTCGTCGAAGCAGTCAGGAGAGGATTTGCCTGATACCCTCCTCTTGAGTGAATCAAATCTTCTGCGCTACATGGATCATCATCACCCTCTAGCACGTCCCGAGCTCGATGAAAAATCTGTGTGGCCTGAGGGTGCTGAGGACGAAGTACCAATATGGAAGAATCTCTTGGAAAGACGTGTTATGGCTGGCGTCTTGCTATCGTGCATCCGCTCAGGCGTGTACACACCACCACCTTCCTCTAAGCCGTTTCTTCGCCGCTGGTTTGCACCTCTCTTCCCCGGCGAATCATCTCCGGATGAGGTAGCATTTGCACGCCTCGCATGCATTAGCTCAGCAGGAGCATCGCCTGCTAGTCTCGCTGCCGTGTATGGGCGCGATTACTTAGCCGATGCAAAGAACCCTCTCACACTCGTCCCAGGCTATTCAGTCGATTGGGTTGGTTTTCTAAGTGGTACATCCTCGCACACAGCTTCTGATGCTGCAGAAGATGCAGGGTTTGTACCATCTCAATTACGAGTTGATCAAGATGCAATCCGACGAGATGCCGCGGAGGGTTTAGAGGCTGTAGCGGTTCGGCTTGCCTCGGATGTCAACGTTTCAACAGGTGAAGGATGGTTGCTCGGTGCCAAGCGTGCTACATCTCTCGACTGCCTTCTCTTTGCTATTTTGCACACACTGGACACTCTTCCCCTTGACGAGGCCCGCATGCTTCGGAATGTCATGGATCGACACAGCTGCTTGGGAGCATATTACCGACGGCTCCACTCATATTTGCCGTAGTACATGAAACTGCAGAGCTTTGTAAGTCTCTATTCGTGGAGAATGACGCATAATTATCGGCGGGTCTGATTATCCCCCTTATCATCGGCCCGTTTCACGCAGCGAGTCGAGCCAGAATGCCACTTAATGATGCCACGAAAGACATAGTAGCAGGCACAATGGGTGGTGTTGCCCAAGTTCTCGTCGGCCAGTATGTGCAGTTACGACGAAGTTCTCACTCGCAGACCCTTCGATATCGTCAAAGTGCGCGTCCAAACCGCCGCAAGCGGCACCTACAATGGTACGTTGAGTCTCTATTGTACCTTACTGGCTTGATCCAGTTAGGAGTGGAGCATAGCAGTCTAACGCCAGGTGTTTTGGACTGTATTTCACACATCTTGCGTGATGAGGGCCCCATGGCTTTCTACAAGGGCACGACAATGCCTCTCATCGGTGTTGGCGCGTGTGTGTCAATTCAATTCGGTGTGGTCCAGTGGAGCAAACGTGTCTTCAACAGCATGAATGCTGCGCACCAGCCGGAGCGCAAGTCTTTGACACCATTGCAGCTTTACATGTCTGGTTTGTTTGGCGGCGTGGCCAACAGTTTTCTCGCAGGTCCAATCGAGCATGTGCGTATTCGACTTCAAACCCAGAAAGGACATGCGCTTCATGGACCATTCGACTGTTTGAAACAGTATGTTGTTACCAAGCCTTTGTACATGCACTTCTTACGCTACAACAGAATGATGCAGCACTCTGGTATTGCTGGCGTATATCGAGGACTTGGCCCGACAATCGTGCGTGAAGGCCACGGTATGGGTGTGTACTTTTTAACGTACGAGTACATCGTGCAAAAACGACTTGAAGTTTTGGGCATTGCGCGTGACAAGATCCCTGCGTCCACTTCCATGCTGGCTGGTGGCTTGTCTGGTCTGCTCCTTTGGCTTATGATTTATCCGATCGACGTCGTCAAGTCATACATGCAAACGGACGCGATTCAGTCTCAACAGCGGCGCTTCCGCACATCTTTCGATGTGGTTCGTCACATCCAAGCCACCTACGGTCTCAACGGATTTGTGCGAGGAATCGTGCCGACGTTGATTAGGGTACGATGCGTGACAGTGGTAAACTGTAGCACTAACTCGCACAGGCTCCATTTGCGAATGCCGCTACGTTTGCCGCCTTCGAAGGTACGTGGATGCATGTTGTAAGCTTGTTTCCTAACCGACCTAGTTACTATGCAGAATCTATCGCTCCTTTAGACGATGTAGACCGAGACTATTGCATCGCAGCAACTGCTTGTTCCAGCTCATAGCGTTTTGTATCCCAAAAAGATACTAGTGCAGATGCTGGCTCTGTCTTGGCATACATATTTGTTGTGGATTCCGCCTCAGGTACAGTGACATCACTTGCAAGGGATTGCACAACACCTTGGTTTGCCAACGCTAGCGTGTGTTGTGGGTCAAGGGCCAACGCCTCATTTAGTGTATTTGTTGCCCCAGGCACATCGTTTTGAGCCGCCTGCGCCACAGCTTTGCCAACTAGCGATGGAACCATATTTCGCGTGTGAGCAATCATTGTGTTTTGGCTCATTTCATCATATACGTAATATGCTTGCTGCGTAGCTCGCCCACCTCGCACAAGTCCAATCCATGCTTCCATATACTGCACTAGAATCGAGTCATCATTCTGTTTCCTGGCAGCGAGATATTCTTTTTCCGCCAAGTCCACACGCTGGATCTCCAGCAGAATATGCACACCCAGCGCAATACACTCAAGTTCCGTACTTCCTCCAGTACCAATCACACCCAATGTTTCCAGCGCGTTTTGCGCGTCACCATTTTCATGTAGAGCCAGGCCTACTTGATATCTCACAATTTCAGCTGCAAGTTCGCCCGGTTCGACGACATCGAGCAACATGATGAGCTGTTGAATCACATCTTCGCTGCCCGCATCGTCGCCGGAGCGCTTCATTTCCGTAAAGTCCGCAAGAAGCAGTACGGACATGGCGACAGGCTGCTCTGAATCATCGCCCAGCAGTTGCCGGGCTCCCGCGATGTCTCCCATAGCCAGAGCTGCGCGCGCTGCGTACACAAGGAGAATCAGACTCGTATTATCCGTGATGCCGTTCGGTGCATGTGTCTGTGCGAATTCAATGCAACCCGCATACGCGCTTTGGTAGAAGAGACTTTGTGCCTCGAATACACTTGACTCCATGATAGATGCACAATATGCGACAGGCGAGCGAGGGCTCTTCCAGTCAGTGTGAGGTGCCAACGTAGCTGTCGAGCCCAAGTGGACGAAGCGCGAGATCTCAAAATTAGGCGGGTTACACGCTTCTATCGGTGTTCGCCCCATTGCATACCCTTGTTACTCAATTATCTTCTTACGCTTGAGCCTCCCACACTCGGTGGCGCACGAACATCACTCAAGCTCGTCTACTTTATCAATCTGCTTAGTCAAGCCAAGCGTACCGCGGTCGACCACCCGGATTCAACCTATGAACAATGTTCTTCCTATTACGCTATCTTACTTCTCCTGATCAGCAAGGACCTTGAACTTCAGAGGCTCCTTGGTTCCCAGACTCGACGCAGCCTTCTCAAAGTTCTCCGCAGGCACACCTAGCTCGAGCAGCCTTGCAAATACATCAGCGAAGTCCTTGAAGAACTTCTGCTCGTCCTTGGCGTATTCCTGCACGTACTTCTTGAAAGTGCTGTCCTTGATGAGAGAATAGTCCGTCGGCAACATCATCAGCGAGCCAGAGCTCTTGTCGACATACTGGAAAGGACCATCCCACTTCTTAGGCTCCCAGGACTCGTCAAGCAGCATGACATAGAACTGGTTCGTGAACGAAGTTGGCGAGAACGTCCATGGGCCTTCGAAACCAGAGTGGTTGCTATGGCAACGGCCCACTGCATGAGCGCCCGCCAGAGCCACAGTTTCCTTGTCATTGAAGCCCAAGCGATGGAATACATCACGCAGGTGCTTCTGGCCCTGGGCGCCATCGGGCAAACGGCCGTCAGGAGGCGTGTCTTCAACTGGCTTGTCAACACGACCTGGGCGCCACAAGATTGTCGGACCGCCCATCTCCTGGACAGCAACGACGCCACCCAATGTCCACAGGTCTGAGTACGAGATCCACGGGAACTTGGCCTTAATTGGCTCGTGGAACTTGCGGGCATTCTCCAGACCAGCATTAGCACCATGGCTAGCTTCCGGCTTAAAGCGCATCGTTGCACCATTGCTACCGCCGGTGTTGTTATTCTTGTCGTACGTGCCAGACGAGTGCCACGCAAGACGAAGCACAACTGGCGCATAACTGCCATCATCATATGACGAGTCCTTTTCAAGTGATTTCGCAATTTCATTGTAGACAGCCTGATAGTCCTCTTTTGTCGGATTTGTCTTTGTTGAAGTGGCACCGTTTACCCAGTTCTTCACATCGTCGCTTAGGAAGTACGCACCACCCGCACCAGCAGCCAGCAGCACGGCAAGAAGCAATGGAACATTTGAGCCTGAGCCAGACGGCGGCGCTGCAGGCTTGGACTCTTGCGGAGACGTGCTGTATGTTCGAACGCTTGCACGGGGAAAGAAAGCCGAAGCTGCTCGTGGCGCCATCGTGGCGCGCACACTACGCGACGACAAACGGCAGAGGTTTCGCAACAAAGCCATAGTCGTTGTTCAGTAGAAAGAGAAAGTGTGGCCTTTCCACGGCTTTAACATGGGTGTTGTCTTTACACGATTCTGACCAGTGATGACGCATCTTTCTGTCCAGATAACGTAATAACATAATTCTGATTCGCTCAAACTTCTCCCTGACGGGTAGATGTCCCGCGCGTACATGTATGATAACGTGCGGGCCTTATGCTTGACAAATCTTATTTCCGGCTTGCCAACTGGACACTTAGCAATAATTCGTGACTGATTGGAAAGGTACAGATAATCTATCAAATCTCTCTACATTACAACTAGCAATTGCGGGGGAGTGCGGTAACGAAAAGATAACAAAAGCATCACTATGAATGAAAATGCCCGGCACACTTTTCGCAAGTAAATTTATGTGCGCGCGTCCCAGTTATATTTAAGACGAGACCCACATTCATCAACATAATGGTACATAGAGGAAGTCCGGACGGAAGACGGCACATGCCTCAGCTTCCTTTCGGCCATGTAGCGTTGGATGCGTGCATTCATGCCAGGAAGAGGCTGAAAGTCGTCATCACGCCTCCTACCCCAACGTGGCTTCAAAGGGGCATTGATCTTGTGGTGGTGAATCATAGCAAGTTCGAGACTAAGCATTAACAAATGTGAGCTGTTGCTCAACAAACGCGAACGAGGCAAAGCCTGCGCGACATCTAAAACACTTTCATCGTCCGATCCCTTCATGTCATCGCAAGGCGCTGGATTCAATGTAGACTCAGCGCACTCGTCTGAGGAAGACGCAACAACCTTGACGGCATTACCACGACCGCGTTGTTTGCCAAGGCTGCGCTCCTTTTCGCGAGAGCGCAGCTCCAAATTCAAGCCAGCCTGGGGTCGGGTCTGAGATGAACCCGAAGAAGATTCGTTCTTCCGGCGTCGGTTTGATCGCCGATGCGAGACACCTAGCTTGGCGCCAGACACCACCGGACTACTTGGGGACTTGATCGATTTAACCGACGTGCACCTCCCCCGAGAGACAGGTACGTCATCATCACAGTCCAAGGAACTTGACCGCGTCAACGACGTCTTAGATAGGTTGTCCCCGAGAGTGCAGTCGGCGAGTGGAGGTTCTTCTGAAGTCATACAGAGTTGTTGAGTATCCGTGACAAGCGGTTGTAAATGCTCAATAGTGACATGTTCACTTGGGAGCTCATCTGGCACGCTGGCATCGCTCAAAGATAAGCTAAAATCACCATCATCAGGGAGTGGTTCGAGTGCCTCTGTTGGCGTCCGCAAGATGGGCGAAGCGGGAGGCTCATCATCAAACGTCTCAGAGAACGAAGAGACGGAGGAATTTCTTGAATGAAGAACGTAGCCAGGATTGCAAAGTGCACTACCAAGACCGTCAAGGGCCGGAATGTGCTCGGTGTCACGAACCAAAGCGAGCGGGGGCCGAGGAGATGCCATTGACTGCAACTTCCGCGGACTAAGTCCAAGCATGTTGGCTGTTCGCTCGTCCATCTTCGATCGGTCCGGCCTGCGCCATTTAGACTTCTCATGTCGCGAGTCGAAGCGGCCCACACTTCGACTGCGTGTATGGTGACGAAATGTCTGCAATTGTACAAACGTACTCATCTCAATATCAGGGTCGATAGGGAGACCAATACCTGAAACATAGGCCGAAAGATCCTCAGGTCCTAAAGGATCGAGGCTAGGTGGACCCATTGACGAAGGGCTCGGTGGCGGTGACATATCAGATGCACAGTTCGAGGGAGTCACTTCTTGGCCGAGCGTACTTGATGAGCTAGAAAAAGGTGCTTCATCATCGCTTCCTTCCTTCTGCTTCATACGGATTGTTTGCCAAGATTCAGATCGGGGACCGAGGTTGGACTGAGGCTCAGCACGATGATTCGACTCTTCAAATCCAAGTTTGTGGCTCTGAAGCAGTTCGCAAAGTGCCTCAAGACTATCGCCAGTAGCACTGGTACTCGCACTAGGAATAGAGCCTTCAATTGATGCTTTCGACTCTGGAGATACTTCCTCGCATGAGGTAGGCGCTGACTCCTGGGACTCGAAACTGCCACAAAACTTAGAACTCGATGACCATGATGAGCCAAGCGTCGTGCTTTCTAACCCTGTCTCAAAGGGAAGATTATCATGTGAGTTTTGAAACAACAAGCTGTGAGGTGTGGTGATGCCTGACTTCGATGACAGTGGCGTCTCATCATCGGACGACGCATATGACACGCTTGCTGGCGGCGTCGCGGTGAAGAAGTTCACAGGCACTGTGTATGTGCTAAGCTCAGCTTTACTCGGGGTAGCTTTAAGGAGCTTTCCCAAATTTGAGCCTCCTGTTTGTTTGGGTGGCGAACAGCCCATCATCCACAATAAACACGAGTCTTGTGACGCAATCTCATTGCCTCGCGAAACGCGCTCTTGTTGGATCATGGAGCCCATATTCTTGTATGATTCACGACAGGAGAAAAAAGCCGGTGCTTATAGGCGCGCGTTTTGAATCACAATTAGACTGTATAAGCAAGACACAATTACCGAGACCTGATGCGTGAACGTTCTGCAGCTCGATGCGCTCGCCTTGAAGCACAACACACGCACAAGCACGCAATCACCAGTCCTCCCGACTTTCTTCCTTTCTTACTACTCTGAAGTCAACACACACAAGAATATGGAAACAAAGGCAAGGATAGAACAAGGTTGATAGCTTCAACGGCCGATATAGATGACGGTTCGAGATATGACGCTGTACGAGTTTGGAGATAAATTTGTTGCCACAACAACGGATCCCAAAAGTGCCAGGCACCCTGCGCAACAGAATAGGTTTAAATTCGGATGCACGTGAGTCGCACAGAGCTGCTACGCCTGGCACGCGAGACGCGTGGATCGGAATAGGAGCCCGGGCCAATAGATCGCTAGCGATTTAACACTCGCTCATACAAATCGACCACAATGATTGGCACATATGGAATTCCAATTTCGGGCCTACATATATCCTTTGGCTTGCTCCGAACCAATAAGAATACGAGTTCGCGGGTCTGAGCCAAATTACATGCAATACCCATACTGACACATGTGACTTCAGGTTGTGGAACTACACACTCAAGACTGTGTGCCATTACGACTGGACCTGCGCACCGTCTTCCTCTTGATCTTGGCGCTTCTTAAGAACCAATGGATGGCCAGTCATGCGGCGCCATACGTCATGAATATCCTCGACGACCGTCTCGAAGTGAGAAGTCGGATCGTACGAGCGAGTAATGTAAATGTTGCTGTCACGACCAGAATCCAACGGCTCCTCGAGTGAAGCGACAGTCACAAATTTGTCAAGGATTTCGCCTAGTAGGTCCAGGCCAGGTCGCAGTTCTAGCTCTGGCTTGTCAGTCTCGACGATCGTAGACACTTGTGCCACATAGATGCCTTTTGCGCAAATGTTATGGGCCGATGACACCTCTGCAATGTATATATCATTCTTGCGACCGACCTGGTTCTGTGGGATGATCAGTTGAACAGAGTCTGAATTGTCGGTGTTCGGAATAGGGTGCTTCAGGATACAGATCGCACGTACGACTTTCACTGTTTCACGCACAAGCGACTTGCCTCCAACCTGACGGAAATAGCTAGGATCACCAACCACCAGATTAGCTTTCACGGTCTCGTCACCGCTACGCACGCCAACAAAGTGGCCCTCGTTATCGACGACAATTTCATCCACGGGCTTGTCAAGCATATAGGTGCCGCCATGGATTGCGGAAAGGCGTGCAAACCCTTGTGGTAGTTCACCAAGTCCATACAGCGGATAAATGTAAGGAGATTTACCATAACGCGCCATGGACGACATATAAAGCAAAATCCGCTCGTACGTCTCACGTGCTGGACGCTTCATGTACGAATCCTCGAGGTGCAAGGCCATGGCATGACCAATAAAGTCGCGAGTACCAGGCTCAAGACCAAAGTGAGCAAAAACCTTCTCCATGGGCCACTCATCGAGATCAATACCCTGATGAGTCGAAGGATCTTCATCGCGCCACTTTTGCAAGAACTCGAAAAACCGCTTTGCACGTCGCTTTTCGAAAAGACCCATTAAAGGTGACCGCACAGCTTCAATTTCGGTGCTTGGAACTTTGGCAATACGCTTGTCTCGATACACATAGCTCGCACTGATCTGCTTGAATTCAAGGTATCGAGTCACGTCCGTGTGCACAAGCATGTTGACAATTTCGCCATTTGCCATCATGAACTTGGGGACCATGTCGATAGCATAATCACGATCGCGACCAATCTCAGTAGGCACGGGCTGTCCAGGTCGAAACTTGTTATACAGCTGTGACAAGCTCAGTGATGCGCATTCTGCGCCATAGTAGTCGTTTCTGTCAATGTGTAGGACCTTCTTGCCCTCAACCGAAAGGAGGGCAGATAGCACACACTCTGACACACCTGTACCAAGAATAACAGCGTCTGACGCAGCATGAGCACACTAGATATGAATCCGTGGCTATACATACCGTATGTCTCGTCCATCGGGGAAGAAAGCCACACTTACTATTCGATGGGACGTGCTGAGATGCGTAGTTAGTTTGTTGCGCGATGACAGCTTTGTGCTGAGTAACCAAGTTGGATCGGGCGAGGCAGACCCAAACTCTAAGCATCAATAAGTCACACATCCTTGAACATGCATATTTCCCATGACGCACACCTGCATGTACGCATGTTGTATGTATAATGGCCGTGAACAACATTCTGACATTAGTGATAAGATCAGGAGAGACGCAAGAATATAGCTGATGGTGCGCTCGTACGTATCCTGAGCTCGTCCTTAAATGGCTAACCCAATCAGATTTCCCAACATTGTCGTGACTGGCACTCCGGGCACTGGAAAAACGACGCTTTCCGACCAGATCTGCGAAGCTTATACGCTTCCTGATGGATCACACCCTTTGCGGCACATCAATGCTGGCTTGTTAGCCAAAGAAAAACACTTTTTGGCGTCATATGATCCAGAATGGGACTCACATGAAGTGGATGAAGACCAACTACTTGATTATTTAGAGCCGCTTTCTGGTGGCACAGCACCACAGCCAGAAGAGGAAGATCCTGAAGGATGTGCGCAAGCCCGCGAAATACCAGTCAACGATGAAACTCGTGGTGGTCTGATTCTCGATTGGCACACGTGTGATGCGTGGCCTGAACGGTGGATTGATCTTGTCATAGTTCTGCGATGCGATCACCAGCTGCTATGGAAGAGACTGGAAAAGCGGTATGTGTCTCTCTACGTATGAATGCCGTGACTAACTCAATGGCACTGCCGTTCAGCCGGTATTCTGAGAAGAAAATTGCAGAAAACAATGAGGCCGAAATATTGGGCGTCGTTGAAGAAGAAGCTCGAAATGGGTATGCTGAAGAGGCCATTGTTGTACTGCCAAGCGAGAAGGCCGATCAGCTGGAATCACACACAGAGCGTGTTGTGGCATGGATTCATGAATGGCGACGCCAACGAGGTTTTGGCGCATGAGCTTGGCTAGTCCTCTCAGGGCCGACCGATTGCATACGAAAAGAAGGAGGAAAAGTCATAGATTAATAGTTATTTTCTTTTTATTGTCTTC
>ERZ501061.582-NODE-582-length-11450-cov-4.209741_pt1 | contig 11450 bp, 9 predicted proteins | sample MGYA00510854_ERZ501061 | MGnify/ENA primary metagenome ERZ501061 (study PRJEB25958, sample SAMN03398515) | human skin metagenome | study: EMG produced TPA metagenomics assembly of the Human Skin Microbiome Metagenome (human skin metagenome) data set.
CATCTTGGAAATAAACCGATCTTTCTGCAAAGAGTGTGAGTGAGTGAGGCGTCGTAGCGACTACGACACACGTACATGAACAGGTTTCTTGTTTTTGCTTTTAGGCTAATTCACGCACGCAAAGTCAGTCATCACAGCTCAAGGCACACACATGTTGGCGTACATACCACTTCAGTCCACATTTCCTTGACATTTTCCAGTACCATATTGGAGTGGCGGTCGAATGCTTTGACGCGTGCGAGAAGCTTCTTGTTATTCCGCAAAGAGATCAGCACCTGCGAGTGATTGCGCACAGACTGCTGCAGCACAGAAAGTGGGCCCTGGGAAATCTCATACTGCTCAAGTTCACGGATCTGTCCCTCGTCCAGGTCAGACTTGGGCACGTTGACGTATTGGCTGCATTTCGTCGTTAGCGCAATACAACATTCACACGGCAGCACAATAACATACCTCATTGTGCACTATTTCGCCGGCGTATATACGATGCGTCACAAGAAGAAACCAGCCTTGGCTCTTTCACGACAATCAGCCCGCACAAGCCTGCAGCGACGGACTTCGATACAAACGCTGGCGACACCAACGACAACGACAACGACCCACACTGAGAGATGTGTGCGCTCCATCACGTGATGCTTTCGAGGGTCGCCCTGTTGTCCTTCTGCCCCTACCCCGACCGGACATTTCCTCCACTTACCCTGTAGGCGTGTGCAGCCAGAGTGGATGTGAGGTAAGTCGGCGCTCCAGGCAAAATGCGAGGCTCGACCAACTCGGTTTTTTCTGTTCCTCGTAATCTGTGATGTCGGCTGGACAAACGCTCGTGCTCGATCCGAGTGCGCGGCTTCCCTTTGTAACGCCACTTGTTCTCAGCAACCTGGCCAAGGAGCATGGTGCGGAGACACCTGACTTGTCCTTTGAAGTGAACGCACCCACGTCCTTGAAGAAGGCGGCATCGTCTAACGGTGCAGACACCATCCAAGGTGCCGTTGATGTGCTTCGCGCCCTGGCATCTATGTATGCAAATGTGGGGCTCATGGGCGCCAATGAGGCAGAGTCGAACGCCGTCGATGCCTACCTTGTGCAGTCTGACGCGCTTGCCACAGCGCCCTTCCAAGCCGCCATGCAGTGTGCAGATGACCTGGATCAGCACCTAGCATTGCGCACGTACCTAGTTGGATTCCGTGTGACGGCCGCGGATGCAGCGATCTGGGGTGCGATTCGTTCTTCATCGCCATTGCTTGGAATTATCAAAAAGCATGCACACGCCCACTTGGCACGCTGGTATGCTCATGTGGACGCACTCTTGGCGTTCTCGAGTGCCGTGACAATGATGGCCGAGGCGAAGAGCAACATGTTTAAGAACAAAAAGACAGCCGCAGGATTCGATCTGTTCCTTCAGGGTGCGAAAGAGGGCCAAGTCGTGACGCGATTCCCACCGGAAGCGAGCGGCTACTTGCATGTCGGCCACACAAAGGCGGCGATCTTGAACCAGTACTTTGCAAAGGCATACAAGGGCCGTCTTATCGTGCGGTTCGACGACACGAATCCCAGCAAGGAAAAGCAAGAGTTTGAAGACGCGATCATCGAGGACTTGGCCCTCCTAGGCATCCAAGGAGATGTGCTCACACACACATCAGACTACTTTGACCAGTTGCGGGATCTCGCTGTGCGCATGATCAAAGAGGGACATGCATATGCAGATGACACGCCACAGGAGCAGATGCGCGCGGAACGTATGGATGGTATTCCATCGAAACGGCGCGATGCATCCGTGGAGGAGAATCTGTCGCACTTCCAGGCGATGTGTGACGGCACCGATGAGGGCCGTACCTGGTGCCTGCGAGCCAAAATGAGTGTCGACAACCCGAACAAGGCGATGCGTGACCCAGTCATGTACCGATGCAATGCGGATGTGCCGCACCAACGCACCGGCACAAAGTACAAGGCGTACCCGACGTACGACTTTGCATGCCCTGTCGTCGACAGTTTGGAGGGTGTCACGCATGCGCTCCGGACGAACGAGTACCACGACCGGAACCCGCAGTATGCGTGGTTCCTGTCGACGCTGGGCTTGCGGAACGTCGAGATCTGGGACTATGGCCGCATGAACTTTGTCTACACGCTGCTAAGCAAGCGGAAGCTCCAGTGGTTCGTGGACCACGGAATCGTAAATGACTGGTCAGATCCCCGGTTCCCAACGGTGCGTGGTATGCGCCGACGCGGCATGACGATCGACTGTATCCAGCAGTTTATCCTGTCCCAGGGGCCGTCACAACAGATCATCAACATGGAGTGGGACAATATCTGGGCGCTGAACAAGCGCCTGATCGACCCGGTCGTGCCACGCTTCGTCGCTTTGGCCGAGGACAAGTTGGTCAAGGCAACGATCGCCGGTGCGCCGCCTGCACACGAAAAGCAGGTTCCCAAGCACAAGAAGAATGCTGAGCTCGGCATGAAGACCACCGTGTATGACGGCCGCATCCTCATTGAGCAGGCTGATGCAGCGAGCTTTGCGGACCAGGAAGAAATCACGCTCATGGACTGGGGCAATGTGATTGTTCGTGGCAAAACGACGACTCCCGATGGTGTCGTCACGAATTTGGAGCTGGAGGCACACTTTGACGGCGACTTCAAGTCGACGAAGAAGAAAGTGACATGGCTTGCGCAACCAAGCGAGTCGCGGCACCTCACGCCAGTGATGCTCCTGGACTTTGACTACCTGATCACGAAAAAGAAGCTCGAAGAGGAGGACAACTTTATGGACTACTTGACGCCGCAGACCCGCTTTGAGACGCCTGCCCTGGCGGATGCCAATGTCGCTGCGTTGAAAGAAGGCGACCAAATCCAGTTCGAGCGGAATGGCTACTACATTCTCGACAAGGCGCAGGGTGTTGACGGTCGCCGTGAATTTATCAAGATTCCTGACGGTCGTGCTGCATCTAGTGCCAGCAAAGCCGCGCCAGATGAGAACCCGGAGCAGAAGAAGGCTGCCGCTGCCGCTGCTCGTGCGCAGAAAGCTGCTCAGAAGGAGGAGAAGAAGAAGCAAAAAGAGGCGAAGGCTGCGAATGGATCCAAGCCTGCGTCGTCGTCTTCGGATCCCGTGCAACAGCTCATTGACGAGGGGACGAAGAACATCAACATGTACGCGGCCCCCCTCATCCAACAACCTACAGATGTGCCTGTCAAAAGTACGTAAGCGTGCACTCGTTGTGCGTGGTCAGCGCATATCCACTAACGCGCGGAACAGCTAGCATGTATTCGATGCGTCCATTGATGTAGGCAGCTAGTTTCGTCATGGCACACGGCCGTACATTCATTGGCTACGAAAACGTTCACCGTTGTATCAGAGGCCCATGGCCCATGTGACAATGTGATGTGGAGGCCGGCAGTCACATGGCGACATCGAGGCGCGTGCGTGTACGTGCGATGTCGCTGTGGCGCTAGCAAGTCCAGCTATCCTGTGCACCCTAGAGCAGCCTAGAGCGTTGCGGTCGTATTCGACATGCGAGCTGCGGGCGGCACGAATCCGCTAGGACCACTCCCGCTTACGGCCATTGTGGCTGCCAGCTTGCGGAATGGCATCGGGTCACAGGGCACGCTGCCCTGGCGATTGTCCAAAGACATGGCGTATTTCCGCGCCGTCACAATGCACGTGGGTGAGCCTGTCCATGACAACGAGATGATGGACAGCGCAGGCTGTGTGCGGACACCTGTCTGCATGAAAAATGCAGTCATCATGGGACGGCATACATGGGACAGCATACCGCCAAAGTTCCGCCCTCTTCGCAATCGAATCAATGTCGTCGTGAGCACATCCATGACACGCGCACACTTGGGCTCATTTGAGTGCGATGACCACGATACCCTGATCGCCCGCTCGCTTGACGAGGCTGTCGCTCTCTTGCAGGAGCGACGCATGTGGCGCTACCGTGCTCGCGCGGAAGGCGATGCTACGCTTGATTCTAGTGGTGTCTTGCGTGGCTCTGCCCTGGGGCATGCATTTGTCATTGGGGGGGCGGCTCTTTATCGCCACCTGCTGACGAGCACAAGTCAGGCGTGGACGCTTGACTCTCTGCTCGTAACGCGGATCTTCACTCCTGTGGATCTGCATGAAAAGTGCGATGTATTTCTTACTGAGTTTCGCTCACCTGCCCAGGTAGCATGGGAAATCGAGCGTGCTAATACATGGACCGGGCGTACGCCGCAGCACGAGGAAGACGCGCTCGTGTGCCCAAATCCAGATGGTCTTGGCGCTTGGCAGCAGGCTACACCCGAATGGCATGCACATCATTTCCCATGCGTTTTACCTGCTGTACTAGGCCCCATACTCGATGATAATGGCATGGCCATTCAGTTCCAGTGTTGGCGCCGATCCACATGCATATAGTTCCCAGGTTGGCTCCCTACCGTCTTCTAAGAGCGTTGCACGTAGACCGACAGAATCAATGTGGAGAGATTCACGAGGCGATCAGCTGGCTTCGAGTGGTGGACAAGAAAAAAGGGACCTATTTCATTTCTGGTACGAACATTGAACGCACCTGGATCACGTAGAGTGTACATGTCAGCGCCGTCAGAACCTCGCTCGCGCGAGCAAGCAAAGCAATGGAAGAAAGAACGCAAGATGCAGGCCGCGACCAAGGCAGATAATACGGACGCATCGGATGCTGCGCCGCCACGGAAAGGAGGTGGGCGTGAAAAGCCATCGCAAGTCCCGCCAACTGTCCAGCTGTCCAAGACACTCGCATATATCCTGCGCCATGGCGCACAGAAAGAGCAACTGCAAGTTCGTCCTGACGGCTTTGTGCGTGTGGATGCGATTCTAACGCGGCCCAAAATAGCCAAGATCGAGATGGAAGAGGGTCGTGCACCCTCGTTCCAGGATATCGAGACCATCGTTGCGACGAACGACAAGAAGCGCTTTGAGCTTGCCAGGGGCACCATGTCAGAACCAAGCAAAGCCGAGTCGAGTGATGCATCAAGTGGCGACGATGTCATGTGGATCCGAGCAGTTCAAGGACACTCATTGGAAAGCATCCACGACTTGTCTCATCAGAACCTGGATCCTGACAATGTCGCTTCGCTTCTGCCTCTAGTGGACGAGGATGGTGCGCGCATGGCGATCCACGGAACAAATACCGATGCATGGGAGCAGATTCTTGCGACGAAGGAGCTCCGTCGCATGGGCAGAAATCATATTCACCTAGCCAAGGGCCTCCCAGGCTCATCAGGCACCATAAGTGGTACGTCTTAATCTTTCCTCGCACGCGCACGCGCACATGCGTACGCTCAATATGTAGGTACTTACACACACAGGCATGCGAACTACATGTTCGAGGTTGCTATATGTGAATGTTAGTGCGGCTCTGCAAGATGGCGTGCCATTCCTGCTGTCATCGAACGGCGTCATCCTCACACCTGGCGCACCGTCGACGGGTACGCTTCCTACCCAGTATGTTCGGCGAGTAACAGATAGACAAGGTGCACTCGTATGGCCGTAAAGGATGCCTCAGATACCTCTTGCACCACTAGACCTGCGACAGAGATGAATAGGATTTTTTTAAAACAACAACAACAACAAAGCTTATTATACTATGATCATGGGCTGCTCAGTGAGGACGAATGGGAACACTTCCTGCTCGAGAAGATTGACAAACTCGCCAGGCGTTTCATGCTGCTGTGTAGAAGGTGCAGGGGCATTCTTCTCCTTGCTGGATATGTATTCGTTCAGATAACTGAATTGATTCACAAGCGATTTGATGATGGTCTTGGCTTTCCGAGGTGTCGGCTCAATGACCGTCACAAAGTATGAGGCTGGCAGACCAAATCGCAACACACTCTCGACAAATGTACGGATGACCTTGAAGTGGAAGAGGGCCTGGTATGCCTCGGCAAAGTTGATGCAGCTGAGTCGCAAAAGTTCTGTCCAGAGCTCCTTTTCTGATGCGCCAGCCTCTTCCAGTTCTTCACGCTCGCGTGCAAGGAGACCCTCATCCCATACAAACTCACGGAGATGGAACTTGTTCTCGCGCACCTTTTGAATAAATTCATCTTGGAATTTCTTGAACAGGGTCACATTGTACAAGATATACTCGTCGTCCTGTGCAAGCTCTGACGACGAGCGTGGGACGACCATGGGCGTGAGGCGCTCGTATTTAGACAGCCAATCTTTCGCATGGTTCTTCGGCACAACAACGAGCAGCGTGACGAGGAATTCTGAGTTTGCATCTACCATGTCGTCTTTGTGCACAATGTCAGCCAAGGAGCACACAGTAAGGTTGCCACTGAAAGTCGTTAGCAAAAGAGGGGCAGGCGGAGGGTAGGCGACGTGCCAGGGACCTGTACATACTGCTTCTTCCGCTCAAGCTGCTGCAGCTGTCCTTTCGCGGCGCTGTATGATGACAACTTTTGCTTCATGATGTGATCGATGGACTGCATTTCCTAAGGCCTTGTAAGCGTTCGTCCCAGCTTCACACGCACACACACGTACTTTTGTCAAAAGCTCCATCAGCTCATTGAGCGACTTTTCAATGCGGTACTTGCCACTGTTCCACTGCCACGACATTACATAGTCCTCGACGCTCATGCCATCAATGTTCAGGTTCTCATTAAGCGCATCCTCGTCATCATTCAAAAGTGCACGAAGAGCATCGACGATGCGCGAGACGATCGCTGCAAAGAGATTGTCGATTTTCGGCAGATCCTCAGCCATGATGATCAAAGACTCGAGTGTGCCTGTTTTCAGCGATGGTATACGGAGAGGAGCGACGTCTGATTCATCGCAAGCCGAATCACGCACAAGCCGCGTCACCATGTCTTGGAGCATCTGCTCCTGGCTTTTCTCTTCCTGCACCGGCACACTGATGATCCAGTTGCTCGTGTCGGACGGCATAATGGGCTAGGGATACAACAACCTCTTGTGAAGTGGGACGGCCGTGCGACAGAGTCTATGATGCGCAACAGACCAACCAGCGTACGTACACGCGACGGACGGGTCAGCCAACCAGCCGTTCCTAACAGAGGGGACATGAGGGGTGCACAAGGGGATAGGGGCAGCGACGGCCACGTGGCACATGCGTCCACCTCCAGCTTCAGCTCCATCACCTCTTCCTGCAGATGCACGAGCGTCCCAGGTAGCGACGACGTCCAAGGGTGGGTGCGCTGCACGTCGATGAAGTGCGTATCAAGACAGTCAGGAACAAGCTGACGCTATCAAGTTCTGTGCGTGAAATTCAGCGCATCAATGAGCGTGAGCTAGAGTTGGGGCTCCATGGATCGGGATCGTGGCATGATCAGTACAAAGACTCGGCGTACATTTATGTGGGAGGTCTGCCATACGACCTGACTGAAGGTGATGTGCTCACGATCTTTTCCCAGTATGGCGAAATCGTGAACATTCATCTGCCGAAGCCACGCGAAGAGCCTGGTCCTAGCGACAAGGACAGCCGCGCCCACGATCCCCAGGAGTCGAAGAAAAGTCATGGGCGAAACCGAGGCTTTGGCTTTTTAATGTACGAAGACCAGCGCTCGACTGTGCTGGCTGTAGACAATTTAAATGGTTCCCAGGTTCTTGGGCGCACACTGCGTGTGGACCATGTGGCGAATTTCAAGCAGGAACGAGTGCGCGATGCTGAGGGCAACCTAGTTGAACCGGAGGAGCAGATTTTGAACTGTGCGCCACCTGAGACAGTGGTCGATGAAGATGAGGATCCTGAGCATGGTGATGGAGATGCAGACTTGGAAGATCCTATGGCGGCCTACTTTGCCGAGAAACGTGACCGTGAGCGCCGCAAAAAGCGGCGGCGTCATGACGACGACGAGCGGTCATCTGCACGTCGGCATAGAGAACGGCGGAGAAAGGAAAGCGATCTGCATGAGTCGAGGCGGCACAGGGACGGGCGTCCCGAGGAGCGAGATGCCCGGTACCGACGGGAGGAAGACCTGGAGCGACGTGCGAACGACAACGAACTACCTTCACATCACCGCCACGGACGTGACTACGATGGCGCATATGGAGAAGACAATGATCAAGGATCAAGGCATCACGGGGCGCACCACAGAGAACGGCGGCACCGACATGGTGGCCCAGAAGGTTCGCGCCATCATGTGCACCGGGCTGAAGAGGATTCGCGCACCTGGCGCCGCCGGGACGAACAGCCTATCCATCAAGAGCAAAGTGACTATGAACAACGCGGAGACATTCAAGATCGACCGCGTCATGATGCATCGCGTGAGCGGTCCGTGACACCGATCATGGATCGACACGTACGTACGGACACGCCGTAGGAGCGTGGAGGTGGAGACACGTGCAGGAGCGTGGCCAGTTGGCTGAGCGGCCCAAGCAGGTGGCTGTCGGAAAAAAAAATCAACACATACGTAACGTGCATTTCGAGTGATCCACATAGCTGCAACATACGATCTGACTTCTTCCTCGGTGGCTGGCCAGCGCGATGTATGCGGCATCCCATGCGAGCGCTAAGCGCTTGAGCACATGCTTATGGACTCGAAGGAGTGTCCATAACTATGTGCGAGCCCGCTCTGGGACGGGCGTGCATGCCCGCATTCCACTGCTCGCCGGTGTGACGTTTGGCGCAGAAATGAGTCGCGGCGACCGTGCCAAGCAAGAGGATGCCATGTCTGTCGCATGCGTGACGCTGCCGTGCGAGCAGCTTCGACAGAACATTTTGCTTCATGTACAGAGCGGTGCCACACGGGATCCCTGGTATGGATGGACGTGCGACGAAGCTGGCGGGGCCGAACTGGCGGCACAGGTCGTGTGGTTTGGCTGCTTCGATGGGCACGGCGGCCCGCAGGTATCGCAGCTACTAAAGGAAAAGTTGCACTATGTGTTTGAGGCGGCCGATCCAAGCATGGTGCAGGACACGGTGCAATACACACGCTCCATTGGCGGCTACTTTGGCAGGTTCCAAGGCGGCGCTATGGAGCGGTGGGTTCAGCCAGAGCTGCTCGCACGTCCGCCACCAGCTGCACGCACACAGGAAAAGGCACGCACGTTGTCGGAGCTAGCTCAATTCGTGCACGGCAAGTCGTCCGATGATATGGTGGAGGCGGAGTCGACGACGTCGACCTCTACGTCAGCTACGTCTTCGACGACATCGGCGACATCGACGGCCAGGTCAGTCGGTTTGGAGCGGTACATGGCGCTGGACGATGATATAGGACCGCAGGGCGCAGGCGTACCAGTTCGCCACACGAAACGGCACGACGTTTCCCATATGAAGCAAGCGTGCATGACAATGGAAGAGCGTGCGACACTTGCGTGGCTCATGATGGACCGAGAGGTGCAGGAGAATGAAGAGTACCTGGGTGCTGGCTCGACTGCATCCGTCCTCTTGCTGCACAGCTTGGATGTACCGACGCAGCCGTGGTACTCGAGTGAATACCTCGCGCTAACGACGATCCAGTTGGGTGACACACGGTTCGTGCTGTGCGATGCCGAGACAGGACAAGCACATCCGCTCACGCAACTGCATCATCCAGACGAGCCGACGGAGCTGGAGCGACTGAGTCGGCAGGGAGCGGGTGTCGTGACGGACAGTTTTGGCGAGGTGCGCTTCATGGGCACACTGGCCAATACGCGGTCGTTCGGCGATACCCAGACCAAACGGTATGGGATGACAGCTGAGCCTGACGTACACACACACATACTGCGAGGCTCGAGCTTTGCATTTGTCGTGGGCTTTAGCGATGGTATTAGCGGCGTCATGTCGGACCAGGAGGTCGTTGATGAATGCCGCGGCGCAAGGCATCCGCAAGATGCGGCGCGGCGAGTAATGAAATATGCGGACGATCTGGGCAGTGATGACAATGCCACAGTGATATGTGTTCCGCTCAAGGGCTGGGACAAAAGAGACACGGCTCACGACCATACATGTTCTCTTCGTAATGAGCGTCGATCTACGACGGATCTATACCGGAATCGACGAAAATAAGCTTGCTTTGTTAACGAGTTCGTCGTGGTTTCTTTGCAGCTGGTGGCGCGGCAGCAGCTTTCTGCTTGATGGACGACACAAGGGACGCGACGTCTGGCTGTGTGTCTGTATGTGACGATGCCTTGGCCCGCCGGCGATTGCCCTCGTCAATCAGCTGCTGCATGCCAGCTGTCTTGATGAACCCTGGATGGCTGGGATCAATCGCGAAGCGGTGGTCATGCATCACAGCCGCAAAGCGTGGGTCCTGTGTGTCCATGACGAAGGATGGCTGCACCAATGGCTGCCGCTTGGATGCACGTTTCGCTTCGCGCTTGCGCTGGTGCTTGGACATCTTTTTCGACTGCATTTTTTCCGCGCGCACAATGTCCTGGAGCTGGAAGTGCTGCTGGTCGTCGGAATCGCCATCATCGTGATCGTCGACATCATCATCGCCGGCGACGGGGCTCTTGGCCGTGTCCTCGAAAGCGCTTACGACAGGCGCGTCTTTCGTTTGTTCGCCTGGCTCGTCCTCCAGCTCCAGCTCTGGTTCTTGCTCGGGCTTGCGCTTGGGCTCTGCGTTCGACTCGGACTGCGCTGCCTGTGCCTTGGCTCTACGGCGCTCGCGCTTCTCACGTTGCTTCCGCATGTACTTCTCGATGGTGGTTTCCTCATGATCATCCTCAGCCTCCTTCTTGGACGACGCAAGTGCCGGCGCAAATGAGATCTCCATATCGCCTTCGGGCTTCGTGAACATGGTATCTTGATCATCTGCATCATCAAACGCACTCTTCGAAGGCATGTCCGTTAGCAGAGACCGGAGTCTGTTACGACTGGACGTATGGTCGACATCTTCGTCCTCGTCACTCGACGCCAGGTATGTCTTGAGGTCATCTTCATGCAGCTGGCCCTTCTGGCTCGTACGCGTAAGTTTCGTGCGCCGAGGATCGTCTTGGTCCCACGTAAGACGCACTTTCGAGTGCCGAAGCGCATCTGTCTTGAAGTCGAGGCCCTCGTAGTGCGCGACGTCTTCGGTCGCTTCGTCCTGGAACTCGGCTGGGCGCCCTTCCTCGCCATCAGGGAGGACCATGTCGTCCGGCACGAACCGCAGATCAAACATGTTCGCGGATCGCTCCATTTCCGTGCCATCAATCTCATTGTACACATGCCGAGCACTCTTCGCGTTGTCGAACGTAGCGACTGCATAATAGTACCGTAGTCGCTCCAGCTGGTATTTTCGCAGTGCATCTTCATTAAAGTCTTCGCCCTCATCCACTGTCACAGCTTGTGCTTCCGACTCCTGCACACGGTGCCCCGATCCGCGCGATTGGAAAATCTCCCGCGGCGGTCCTTGGACGTCTTCGCGAGCGAGTCGCTCCCGTCCAAAGTCCGAGAGGTATATGCGGACGGAGCGCACCTGTCCACGAACGGGTGCGAGGGCCATGTGCGCGGCTTGTTTCGTCACTGCCGGCGCCGCGACAGGTTCCAAGGGCTCACGAGTCGCTTGCGGCGATACGACACTGCAAA
>ERZ501061.586-NODE-586-length-11430-cov-4.299253_pt1 | contig 11430 bp, 9 predicted proteins | sample MGYA00510854_ERZ501061 | MGnify/ENA primary metagenome ERZ501061 (study PRJEB25958, sample SAMN03398515) | human skin metagenome | study: EMG produced TPA metagenomics assembly of the Human Skin Microbiome Metagenome (human skin metagenome) data set.
TGAGCTCGCATTCTGGCGTTCAAAAATGGAACAGCAGCACCAGCGCCCCCCACATTCCAGCGATGCCGCACAAATGACTCAGATGCAAGCAGAGCAAAACATCGCTGCAGATGCGCTTGCTATGTTCGCACGCCATAGTCAGCAAAGCTCCCTGCCAGGCAGTGAGCAGGCGATTGCTCGCCCATCTGCCGTGTCGTCCGGCGCAGACACCCTGCCACGCCACAATCTTGTGCACGCTTTCCTCGATAATACCACATTCTCCGTGAATAGTGCGACGAGCCGCGTGCGTGCTGCCCTGGACTTGCTGCCTGATACCCAGCAGACTGATTACCTTCTAAAAATTCTTCAGACTGTCGACTTGCACGTGTCGTACGGCATAAGCTGGCGTCTCGTGAGGACGCAGCTCGCCAATCTCCGCACACTGCTTGCTAGTTGGAATCGCATGCATGCTTCCGTACCGCCGGAACAGCTGGATTTGTCGTTTTTGGCCCTACTGCTCACACTGCTTGGCACCGCCGCACAATACACAGAAGCTCGCTTCTTTATCGAACAGGGATTCTGCACAACGCCTGAGCAGATCGAGCCGTTCGTTGACTCATGGATCGATTGCGCACAGTCGCTTCTAGCCACTGACGACTTCGTTAGCAAGACAAACTGGAACCACCTTGCCACGCTTCTGCTATTTGTGGATCACCATGCTGTACGTGGCCGTCTGCAAGTTTCGCTCGTCGCTATGGCGACGCTCATCCGCCTTTGCGAGCAGCAAGGCTACCATGTTCTCGGCTCAGCCACCGACGATGAGCGTCTTTGGTGCCAGTCGCCTGCGTCAAGGCAAGTGCGTGTGTCACCTGTGTCATCGTCTGCACGTCCAGGTGTCTGGCTTCGTCCGTCTGCGGCGTCAATCAGTTTGCCGGATCGCTCGCATCTCGTGCGGGAAGCAGCTCGCCGCCTCTGGATCAAAATCGCTTGCAAAGATATGTTGCTTGGCACCGTGATTCACCGCACCACCCAAGTCGATCCAACCTTTGCTACCACTGCGCCACCGCTCAATGTCGATGAAGACGATTTACCAGACGGCGAGACGCATGTGCTTTCGTCAATTCAAGAGGCCGGCCGCGCTACAATGAACAATCTTACGCCTTACATATACCAAATTGCAGATCTCGGGCGCCAGTGGGGCTTGTTATTGTACTCGCGCCAGCTCACATATGCACACGTACTTGAATTCGACGCCAAATTCCGTGGCCTGCTATCTTCGCTTCCAGTATATCTACGTCCAGACCCCACTCTTGAGCAACTACCCGAGGTACGCCAAGAGCAAGCTCGGCATCCTTATTTAGCCATGCATCGTCTCATTGTTTTTGAGGCTGTCAATCAACGCCTGCTCGTGTTGCACCGGGACTTTCTTTGCCGCGGTCATCAGGACGAAAAACACGCATACTCAACACGCGTCGCTGTGGATGCAGCCCGTACCATCCTCTCCTGTCGACAGCAGATTGACAATGTGCATCCGGCCGTTCAGAAACACGCCGCGTTTCGTCACCATCTATTCCAGGCAGCTATTGTTCTTATGTTGCATCTGTTGGCATTCCATAACAAAGCGCAGGGCTCGTCCCAAGTGGCGCATCAGCTCCGTGACGACATCTCGCTTATAATCAACTACTTACACAGCACTGGCGATCCTTCCACATCTGTACCTATTGCGCAAAAAGTCGCACTGAAACTTATTGACCTGCTCTTCGCCGAAGCGCATACACGCGCCGACAGGATCGAATCGGGAATATCGTCAGACGATAAGGCTGTGACTGAGAGCACAGCTTCATCCACCACATTGTCTACGATTGCGATGGATGGAGCCAACTCAAGCCAATTGTTCCCTGCCTTAGGCACTGCACCACCGTCCACACCGGACCACGTGTCTGAAACAGCCGCCTCTTTCTCGGCGCAGCTTTTGCATCCGGACTTTGGGAATCGCGACGATATTTCAGAGATATTTGCGTCTCTCGACGAGCTTATGGTGCCAATATATTAGTAGGAAGTGTGTGCATCATGTGAGACACTGTTCGATTTGTGTGAGCAACTGCTTGACTTCATTCCAGTCAGTGACATGCACGATCGCCTGCCTTCTATTCGACGCATTTAGGTCCATCCATGACGCCAAAGTATGCAATAGATGTGCCAACCCTGCTTCACCAAGTATCCTCTTAACACTTGTACCTGGTCCAATCAGAATGCCGACTTGGGCCCATAACATGCATGCCAGGTCTGTCACAGAATCGCCCACATAGACGGATACGTTCTTGGAATCCTCCGACACCAGTGCCTGGCAAACGTGAAGCTTGTCGATCCCTGTGACAATACGGTCATGACCACAAGGGCCTACAATGCGGCCCGTGCATACATCTGTCCCTGGAAAAGTTTCTAGCTCATTCGAATGAATTCGATGGATGCTTGGCTGAACGTGTGATAAATTTGCTGCTTGCAACAACGCGTGCCGTATGCAATCCCTAGACCAATTCACACTCACAATCTGTGCCTCCAGGGCTCCTTGAGCCGTTTTCTCTGAAAGCCATGCTTGCATGCCATGCCAACCATCTCTGAATTCAACACGCGACATGCGTTTGAAGCGTTGCTCATTCTTTGTCCCATAGAAAAGACCGCCTCTCTGTATCCTCTCAAGCGAACGTAGCTCCACGTCTCGGATCGCGTTCAAGTATTCATACATCGTTTCCCCGGACGATACTTGGCCGAAATGAGTCACAAAAGAATTATAATCGTCTGAATAGGCATCTTGATAATATTGAAAACGAGTTCCTCTTATAATTTCATCAGGCAAGGGCGCAATCAGCTCGAGCGTGTCACTACGAGTAATGCTACCGTCCCAGTCAAACAAAAGCACAAAAAACACCATGAGGAATTGAGTCAAGATCATTTTGGATTTTAGATTTGCTTTCATCATCCCTAACGAGTAGGGCAGTCCAATAGTTTAGCGGTTATGACGTATCCTTCACACCTGGATGGTCCGGATAAGACCCCGGTTCGATTCCGGGTTGGACTAGTTTTTTTGCTTCCGATCTCATATTCTTCCAAATATGACCGTGTACGATTGTTTATGAAATTTTGTTGTTCTACAGTCTCGTTCTGTACGAAGAAATGAAAGTTGAGTATTGACGACAACAACCTAGTACTACTGGGAGATTCCAAACTATTTACAAGAAATAAAATAAAATGCATGCTTGCAGAAGGTTAACAACCATCAATCCTTTAGGGACAACAAGTACGGATGATCCGACGGCGTATTCGGGTGGAAAACAATTTTGCCTTGTCGATACAAAGTTTTAATAGACACCTGGGCTTGTGACTGGTCCATATTTCCATAGGAACCCTGCTTGGACAGTTTCCACATGCCTCCAACACTTGTACCTATCAAAGCTGGCACCATAGCCATGATTTCCTGGGGATGTACATCATTTTCCCTCATAAGTTTCGCGTTGCTTTTTAAAACGAGATTGCTGGCACGCAATCTACCACCACGAATACGCGAGAAAGATCCAATTTGCTTTGCAATTTGTCCGATGGCCGGTTCATTCCATTCCATCAGTGATTCTTCGGATGACCTCGATGAATTATATGGCAATTCATTTGGATCATTCATTAGCTTCAGTTTGATCAGTAAATCTTCAAGCGGCTTGGTTGGCAACCATCGCGTTATCAAACCTAGCGGCCATGAAACAAAGCCTGCGACAATAGAAATGCCCCAGTCTCGGCCATTCATACGTTTGACGCTGAAAGCAGCACCTCCCACAAAAATGATCAATACCTGGCATCCAATTTCAATCAACATGATACACATGAACCATAAATTCTTGTGAAAATTGTGGAAAATATTCCAATGTCGATCAAGTCGCCGAGAATTAACTTGGTTGAAAAGTTGGCACCAAACGAAGACATTGAAGATCAAAGTATCGATCTCTAATTTATTGATGAGCTCTTGTGGATGAGATTTGTCATGTTCGTTTAGAATATCCATTCCTCTGTAATATAAAACAAGAACCAAAATCACCTGATAGATCGACTGGACAGCAATCTGCTTCCACATTTCCGGTGTAATGAGCGGCGCTGTCGAACGATCTGGTTTGCGTTCAAGCGACCTTGGATCTGCCGGATCTGTGGCCAACGCCAACGCAGCTAGTGTGTCCATGATCAAATTTAGCCACAAAAGCTGAACGGCCGTCAGCACCGAGTTCTGGTCGCTCGATGAAACGGAAGACACGAACGTCACTATTACGGCAACAATGTTGACAGTCAACTGGAACTGAAGGAACTTCCGCACTGCGTCATTCACGCATCGTCCCCACATGATGGCGTTGACGATACTGGAGAAGTTGTCGTCCAAAAGAATGATATCACTGGCCTCTTTAGCCACTTCGGACCCCGCAATGCCCATAGAAAAACCAACATTAGCGGATTTCAAGGCTGGTCCGTCATTCGTGCCATCGCCTGTGACAGCAACCACTTGACCTAGATCCTTCAGCGTATTTGTAAGCACTTTTTTGTCCTCGGGACTAGAACGCGCCAATATATGCAAGTGCGGGACCAATTCGACCAGATCAGCGTGCGACAGCTGCCGAAACACAGGACCCTCGATAGCCACGCCACCTTCATGGTAAATACCACATTGCCTTCCAATAGAGCATGCTGTCATGATATTATCGCCTGTGCACATCTTCACGTTCACACCAGCTTTTCCACAAGATCGCACCGCATCAGTTACGCCTCGGCGCAGCGGGTCTTCTATGGCAGCAATAGCCAGAAAGCAGAGCGATTTAACAACATCATCAAAGTCGACCTCATCAGCGGTATTCAAGCGAATGCCAGGTGGTGGCCATGCCGAGAAGTCACGATAAGCTAAGCCAAGCGTCCGGAGCGATTGCTTAGCGTATCCTTCAATATTGCTTAATTGATGCTGACGTTCATTATCATCCAATGGCTTCGACTGAATCTCCGAAGACAACTTGCTCGAAGACATGGACACCACCGACGTGGCCAAGTTCAATATCATCTCACTTGCCCCCTTGACGTAGAGACGAGCGCCGAACTCTGTCCTTACAACCACAGCCATGGCTTTGCGCTTTGAGCTGAAGGGAAAGACTTGTAAAATGTCTGCAGCCGCACGAACCTCTTCATAGTCAGCCCAGTCAAGCCGGCGGACCAGGTTCAATAACGCTGTCTCTGTCTTCGAGCCCACAAAATTGACTTCACCTTTGGCTGCCTTTAGTAAGGCATTAGATGGCGCAGGTCGTGACATCCACCTCGCCCAGAATGGCTTCTTTTCATGTGACGAAACAAAATGATCAGAGTTATCGCTCTCTTTTGGAATGAACGCCGTTGAATCAATACAAATAAGCTGAATTAGCATGTTTCGGACAGCTTCTGGGAGCTCGAGTGTGAGTTCACTGATGCTAATGCCATCTGAATTAACTTGAGCATTTTCGACTTCAAGTTTAACTTCATCATAAAAAGGCATGCCATCTCCAATGAGACCAGCAACCACATTCATGTTGTTCTGAGTCAAGGTGCCTGTCTTATCTGTGCAGATGCAAGTGGCATTGGCCATCGTTTCACATGACCCAAGAATGCGAACAAGCAGATTGCGATTGGACATCCGACGCGTGGCAAACGCCAACGCCAAGGTTACAGCCAAAGGTAATCCTTCGGGGACAGCCACAACAACTACTGTGACAGAAATAATAAGAATATCGATAAACAGCTGACCATACCCATTGCTGTCGACATCAGAATCTCGCCCTAAGCGAACGAAGAAACGGATCATCAGCGCAATAAACATCAGAATACCTGCTGCAGAGCCAAACTTAGCGATCATTTCAGCCAAATGGTTTAATTTCTTTTGCAAGGGTGTGTTTTCAGGCTCCTCGCGCAGTGACATCATCAGCTTACCATGCATGCTCAAAGAACCCACTGCAGTGATAACAAAATCTCCTACTCCTTCCAGAACTTTGGATCCTGAAATCATGAATACGCTCTTATGCTTCAGAGTCCCGTTGCTTCTTTCACTTAAATACTCTTCGTAGGACACTTTTTGAATCATATCGGATTCCCCTGTGACGCTTGATTCATCACACTTGATGTTGTGTGAGCGAAGAACAACGCCGTCGAATGCTACAACTTCACCGGGCTCAATAGAAACGACGTCACCCACGACAGCATCATGAATATCGATCAGGCGCTTTTGTCCGTCGCGCAAAACTGTAATAGCTCGTGAGTCTTTCTTGGCATCTAGTACGCGAAATTGACGCTCCTTTTGCCAATCATTTAGTGAGCCAACAAGGTCAACAATAATAACAGCAATGAGAATAGCCACACCTTCCACCCAGTCAACGGATGGACCTTCACACATGTCTTGGCCAGGGGGAGGGTCAGGACAAGGCACAGGTTCATTACGTCCTGAAAATTCTGTATACAAACCAAGCGCTAATGAAACAATAGCTGCCACGATAAGCAAAATAAGAATCTTGTCCTGCAATGCGAGCCACATAAGCATTAGCAGACTTTTTGATTCTCGCTTGGGTAAGATATTTGTACCATATACACTGGCTCTTTGCTTAATAGTGTCTGCCTTGTCTGCATCATTATCGGTGCCAAATTCGGACGAGGTAATGCCTTTTTCTGAAGTTGTTTGAAGACCCTGCATAAGACCATCAATGCCACCCATTTGCTCAAGCTTTGAAAAGTCTTCTGGATCTATGAGTGCGCACAGCTCGCCTGGGCGAAATCGAAACGGCCCTGGGTCCTTCCACAAGCGCATCTCCATTTCCGCTTGTAGTTGAGCAGCTTTGGCGGCCTTTTGCTTTTCCCCGGCAAAAAATCCCTTAAACTGAGCAAAAAATCCAGTATCTTTCTCATCAGTTATGTTGTCCTCATCTTGCATGACTTTAGTATCGCTGGACGTCTGCTGAGGCGTTTCTTGCTCCCTCTTTGCGTCAGAGCTTAGAGTAGCATAAGTTGGGCTCCAGTGATCCGATGCGCTTGTCCCTTCGATGGGAATGCATGAACCGTTTTGTCTTTCAGACTTTTCATGCTCAAACACTGGGGTAATGCTAGCCGTATTCGTGTTTAAATGCGCATCTGTCAGATCAAACGCAGGTGATGAGCCGTCGTTTGGCAGAAAGTCATGAACGGAAATGGGCGGAGGGCAAGCAGTGTCTCCTGAAGATCCTTCAAGAGCACCATTCCTCTCACGCGCGTCCATACTGGCGACACGCCACACACTTCGCCTCTAGGCCACGAGAATTAAATCGGAAAGCTGGCTCAATTGAATGTCAGTCTTGTGGCTATGTGTTGCGATGACGGTATTGGCGGGAGTGCACGTGATATGTTGCGCGCTTTATGGAGGGAAAGAATAAAAACACGGCCTCTAACACGCAGACTCCATAAATTTAGGTCATAGTGGAGCCGGTACACCTCAATGCACATGTTGAGTGAGGCTTGCGTGTGCTTAAGCATGCGCTGCGGAAAATGTATACATGTTTCAACATGATTTGTAAAAGGTAGATGATTTGACCCGTGACGCGCGTTAGGGCTAAAGTGGCCTAAGCCCTGGAATTAGGTTGGGGCTCCTAGTTAGTATAATAATAAATCAGGCCCAAAATTGGAGTGATGAGTGGCTCTAGGGCGCCAATCTTTTCGGTCTTGAAAGAGATCGTGTTGCCCCTCCAAAGATGGCAAAAAGTCAGCCTATCAAGCTATACTGAAAGTATGCCAAAAGTGGTTAGGTTCGCACCGACCCACTTGGGCAAGCCATGGCGCATATTTTGTATGCGCTCGGCACCTGCCTCGTCATAGATTCCAGCTTCGCAATATGCCTTTCCAAGTCAATCATCTTAAAGTACATACCAAGCCAGCCACGACCACCCCATTCTGCCCATTGAAGCGCACTAGCAAGGCTCCGAGTGCCGAAATTATAGGCGCCGGGAGTGTGCGCGATGCGCTTTAGAAGGTTCATAGCGTCGTCGGTGCTCGAGTTGGATTGCATCGCATACACGAGTTCTGTGAAGTGTAAACGGATAGAAGCATTTAAAAAAAGACACTTACCGGAAGTGGCATAGGCAAATGCCAGTCGTGAACGAGTGGCATACCACTCAATCTGCACAAAGTAATGTTAGAGGATGCTCGGATGACGTACCCCTTTGGCGCTTACAAGCCCTGTAGAAGCGCACGCGTCGTCAACGATTTCTGTGGCGCGCTTGACGACAGGCGTTGGATTCGGAAGTGAGTCAGGTAGCCAATGAAAAGGCAGTTGAAAATTTGAGGTCGAAACGGAAGTGGATGCTAGTAACATGAGGATCTGGCGTTAATTCTAAAACAGAGCGCACATACCGAAGATAGGTGAGGCCGTACTGGATCATTATACGCCAAGCGAGTACAAAGCCATCGCACGGTCAATTCAAAGTCGTTCCTTTTTTCCTTCGTGTATTTTTCCTTGACTGATTCAGAAGCCGTTAGGTCCCACGTTTGCAATAAACGACGTGGTGCTGAAGTAGGTGACGAAGCTGGACCGGGAAACAGTATTGACAATGCTCGATCGATATCTGAGGAACAGTGAGTATTTTGCTCTTCTATAGTGGTTCGGATAGCTGAAGCTGTGAATCCTTTTGTAGGAATGTGTGCTAAAGACGCACGGAGTAATGCTTCCACGCCAGGACGACCGCCGACCATACTTGCCGGATCGAACTTAAGGAAAGAGAAGGTGGCGTACGGCCCAGGCATGTGGAGGTCGACGCAACCATTGAAGTACAACACCTATGATCTCTAGAATATATCCTATTTATACTTGTTGCTCTCTCTATGTCCAAATACGAATTTCACCATCATCGCCTGCACTAGCAATCATTGTAGGAGCAGATCCATCTGTATTCATCGGTGCCCATTTCACACAATTTACATCCACACTTCCATGCGCATTTTCTTCTTGTGCACCGACATGCACAAATATTCTAGATGGGTTATTGTCTTCCAAGCTCTGAGCACATGCGTAAGTTCCTCGCAGAGTAGCGTATATGCGTACCAAGAAAAATACAATAATTTTACCATCAGCACCTGCAGCAACGAGTTTGCCTAAGGCTTGTCTTGGGTCAAAGGAATCACCAGGTGCCCAGTTGACACTAAATATTGGTCCGGAGAAGTGACCCTGAATACAATATGTCGGCACCCATCTTTCTCCAGAACGCCCAGGAGTGTTTCCATGCGCTTGGATACCCAACTCGACGCACTCCGCTGCGGATACCCGACGCCAAATCCATATAGTCATGTCGTCAGAAGACGATGCGAGAAACTGACCACAGGGGGAGAAGCTTAGAGACCATACTGTAGAAGAGTGTGCTTGCAGTGTGGTGTAGCAATACCAGTCGCAAGATGGATCATCGACGTACATTTTGATGGTATTGTCGTATGATGCAGATGCCAGGATCTGTTGACATAGGTGATGAAAAGTGAGTGAGTATTTTGAGTCAGACGCCATACGTACTTCTTCTTTCGGATGCCAAAGTACACACTTGACATCCTGAGAATGCTCAATCAAAACACCGATACACTCGTAATCAGCGTCTGGCTGTGCCTCCCATACCCAGACTGATTTGTCACGCCCACAGCTGGCGAGAAGATTGCCATTATAGCTGAAAGCTACACTCTTGCACTCGCTATCATGGCCCTCCAGCGTCCCGAAACACTCCCATTCGGGTCCATCTGAGCCTTCTTCGGCTCGGATATTTTCTGGTATGCGCTCCCACAGGCCTACTGTGCTGTCGAACGATGCAGTTGCAAGTACTTCGCCGTTCGGAGACCAAGCAACAGATCTCACTGTTCGTTTATGTCCAGTTGGTATAACTTCTTGTAAGTTGAATACCCATTCTTTCTTGTCTGATACGCCAGATGAAAGCTGTCTGTACGAGAAAAGGCGCACATCTCTGTCGGTTGAGCAAGAAGCCAAGAGCGGTTGCTTCGAGCTCCATGCAAGACTCCATGCAGTTTCTGCGTGTCCTTTTGTTATATTAGCGATATCTGATATCGTACAGCATACCTTGCAAAGTGGCTACACGCTCTAGTCTGCGAGGCTCCTCTGTCATCTGCTGTGACTTGGCTGATCTTTACAGCTAGACGTCAAGTAGCGGCATTGGCCCAAAAATGACCGATTATTCCTCCAACCCCCTCAACATACATCGAATCCCCCCTCCACAGTGTTCTGCTGGCTCATCCCTACCGTCCATTCTTGGACGTTTCGAGGGCATCTTTTGCGGTATTTTTTTCGTGGCCTATTTACGTGCTTTGTACCAACTTTAGGGTGTTCTGATTGCGTGCGGTGGGGCAGCCCCACCAGAGGGAGTAGTCCTCCGAGTTCTGGCGCATGTCATCTTCATTCAAATCGCTAGTATTTTCCCATTGCTGCTCAAATTCGATTGATATGGCGTCCGCTGCATCCTGTTGTTCCTCACCCGGCGCAAGAGAAGTCGACCCATGCATTGGCGATAGTGCATGTAGATATGACATAGGCGGTAGTTTCCAACTGTTCTCGCGAAGGTGCTTGTGCTGGGAGGGAATATCAGATAACGATTCACAGTACCCATACATACGCGTTCCCGATCCTCCTCGATGCGTCTCAAAATGTCGGCCCTTGAAATCCGAGGCATGGTGGACATACTTTCATGTGATCCACGTTCACGAATGCTGTGGAGGTGTGAGCACTCAAGGAATCCATGCCACGGGACGCGACTTACTTTGCAGCTCGCTGCTCAATCGATTCAATGAGAGAGGTGAGAAAGCTTGAATCAAAAATGTGCTTCGAGCGCCACGACGAAAGGATCTACGTTAGAAAGAGTAGATACCTTACCTGTAGAGTGCTGCCTATATTAATCACAGCATCCCAGCTTTCTGGTGGCACTACCATATCTACAAGAGCAGATAGGTCTCGTACCACCAGATTTCGATAGACATCCACTTCATCAGGGTTTGTTTGAAAATCGTCTGCTAGGATAGCATCGAGCATAAACAACATGTTAATCCGTGTATTTGATGTTTCCTGTGCATGTAAGCAGGTGTTTGTAAACCTACTTTAGAGCATTCGGTCATAATGCAGTCCCAGATATTATCTGCGCATTTGTTAGCGTAGCGCAGAGCAAAGGCGGCAGTTTTTCGAATAGACTGCTGACTTGCATTGAGGCGCTTTAGGAGGTCCAAGAACTCCATCCGAACCTGAAATGCATCCATTTTAGGGTGTATTTTTGCCAGTAATACGAGAAAATCCACAGCCTGGGACAAATGTGTGCGATTAACCAGGTCTAGGGGAGCTTGCTGCTGGCAAACGAGCCAGGAAGATAGGCCTCAAACGAGCCGGTAGAAAACCATTTCATCATGTTC
>ERZ501061.595-NODE-595-length-11244-cov-4.320761_pt1 | contig 11244 bp, 3 predicted proteins | sample MGYA00510854_ERZ501061 | MGnify/ENA primary metagenome ERZ501061 (study PRJEB25958, sample SAMN03398515) | human skin metagenome | study: EMG produced TPA metagenomics assembly of the Human Skin Microbiome Metagenome (human skin metagenome) data set.
TTAGTGCCCGCGTTCTTGATCGTGTCACTGGCGGGTGCCCATTTTGTATCGCGATTCTCGGCGCAGATGTCGAATCATCTAGGTGACGCATCTAACATCGCGGCCGAGTCACTCAGTAATGTGCGTGCCGTCCACGCATTCGAGGCTCAGAAGCCGCTCAGCAAATTGTACGACTCCCACCTGCATCTCGTTCGGCGCAGTGGATTGTACCGTGCCTTATCTGCTGCGACCATGCTGGGCTTTCTCTTCTTCGTGGCATACTCTGCCAACGCCCTAGCATTCCATTCAGGCAGTCGAATGGTAACGGATCGTATGCGTTCAGATGCAGACAATGCATCGAATACAGTGGGCTCCGTATACACCGTCATTTTTCTCCTGCTTGATGCATCATTTGTCGTGGGGCAGATTGCGCCGTATTTACAGACATTTTCTGCCGCGGGCGGGGCAGGCAGCCAGCTTCTTGATACCATTCTGCGTGAATCGCCGATTAATGCGCTGTGTGAGGATGGCATTGTCCCACACAAAGATACCCAGCCTCTTGGCTTTCGTTTGCGTCGTGTAAGCTTGGCGTATCCGGCACGACCGAATGCCCAAGTGCTCGATGATTTAGACCTGGATCTGGAGCCTGGCAAGCGCATTGGCATATGTGGCTTCAGTGGGAGTGGCAAGAGTACGATTGTGGCCTTGCTGCACCGTTTCTATGATCCAAACGACGGCGACATTACGTTGTATGATGGCACGCCGCTGGATCAGCTACAGGTCCGCTGGCTTCGCTCACAGCTGGGCCTTGTAGGACAAGAGCCTGTGCTTTTCGACTGTACGGTGCTGGAGAGCATCGCTCATGGCCTCGTCGGAAGCCCGAATCACGATGATGTACAGGAAGTGATTCGCTGGCTGGCACGCTTTGCCTTTGATCATGCCACGATACCCCCCGATTGGCAAGATCACTGTCCCCCTGAGCTCCGATCGTCGCTTTCGCGCCTCATGTCACTGTGCGAAGAGGCGGCACGTCTCGCACATGCACACCACTTTATTACAAGGTTGCCGGACGGCTATGTCTCGCGCGTTGGCGACGCCGGACGGTGCTTGTCGGGTGGTCAGAAGCAGCGCATTGCCTTGGCGCGGGCCATTGTCAAGAAGCCGCGCGTCTTGATTCTCGATGAGGCCACAGCCGCTCTCGATTCCCACAGTGAGATGGCCGTACAGTCCGCCTTTGATCGCGTGTCGGAGAATCGCACGACGATTGCTATTGCGCATCGTTTGTCGACCATCAAGCATTATGACAAGATCGTGGTCATGTCGCAAGGGCACGTTGTGGAACAGGGCACACACTCAGAGCTGCTACGCAAGGATGGCTACTATGCAAGTCTTGTTCGTGCCCAAAGTGATGCATATGAGGAGCCAGAGAACTCAGATCCAACGCATGACACCGACGATACCCGTGCGTCCGAGACATTCTCAGGCGAGAAAGAAGACATGGATCCTCGTCCGCCTCCGAGTATGGGCCTGCCTCTACCGACTCAGCCTGTGGTGCCTACCGTGTCACTGGGCGATGTGGAAGCCGTCAAGACGGAAGAGTCCGTGCCGAAAAAGGTGCATCTTTCGTACACGCGCTCGTTGGGGCGTCTGATGCGCTGGGCTCTGTGCAAGTGGCCCTTTGCCTTGACAGGGTTCTTCGCCTCTGCCATTATTGGGGGTGCTTTTTCTGGAGAGGCAGTGCTGTTTGGCCATGTGATCGAGGCGCTGAACCCATGCAAATCGCCCGGCGACGTAGAGCATCAGTCGGATCGATTTGCGCTGTACTTTTTTGTGCTAGCCATTATCGAACTGTTTGCCTACTTTGTGAGTGGCTCTGCGTTTGGATTCGTATCAGAATGGCTGCTTTTGCGTATTCGCAAGCAAGTGTTTCGCGTGCTTGTGACGCAGCCTTTGGCCTGGTTCGAGCGTGAAGAGGCATCGCCCTCGACGATGATCGCGAATCTTGGCGCCGATACGTGCAACTTGGGCGGACTGACGGGCACCGTCATTGGCACCATCTTTAGTATTTTGGTCAACTTTGTGGCTGGTATCACGCTAGCACACATTGTGGCCTGGCGGATCGCCGTCGTGATTCTGTCCATGGTGCCGATTCTGATCATGGCGGGATACCTTCGCCTGAAAGTCATTGCGGACTTTCAGAAGCGGCATGAAACGGCCTATGCGCGGTCCACGGCGATGGTTATTGAAGCCGCATCGTGCATGCGTACGGTGGCGTCGCTCGGGCGCGAGCGCGACGTGATTCAGTTGTTTTCGCACAGCCTGGAAAAACCGTACCGCGAGAGTATGCGCCATATTGTTATGGGGAATGCATGCCTGGCCGTGTCGCTGAGCATTTCGTACTTTATTTATGGCTTTGCCTACTGGTGGGGCTCGAAGAACGTGGCAGATGACCGGTTTTCCCAAGTGGCGTTTTTCACCGTACTGCCAGCGCTGCTGTTTTCGGCCCAGTCGTCGGGCCAGCTCCTGGCTTTTGCGCCGGACTTTACCAAGGCGCAGGTGTCTGCGTCGAACATCTTTACGCTACTGGACCAGGCGCACTACCCGATGGAGGCGCCGCGATTTCGTCGGCGCCCGTTGGATCTCGAGTCGGAAAAGGCTTTGGCCCCTCTAGGTGAGCATGGCCCATTGGCTGTGTCCTTCGAGCATGTGTGGTTTCGGTATCCAGGCCGCTCGGAGCCAGCGCTGCGAGACTTAGTGCTTCAAATTCCTGCCGGGTCGTTTGTGGCGCTGATTGGCTCGAGTGGGTCGGGCAAGTCGACGGCCATGAGCCTGATCGAGGCCTTTTACGAGCCCACGGCTGGCCAGGTGCGCGTGGGAGGATGCAGCACGACGTCTGTTTCGTCGCGTGCGCTGCACGAGCATATGGCGCTGGTGCCGCAGGAGGCTATGCTCTTTCATGGCAGTATTGAATTCAATGTGGCGCTGGGGCTCGCGGATCCGTTCTCTGCGGCATGTGTCCGGGAAGAGACGCGGGCTCACCACCTCAGACAGAGGCAGCACACAGCCCCTGATGAACGTGTTGTCCAGGCATGTGAGGCCGCGCATATCCACCAGGCCATCGCCGCTTTGCCAGACGGGTACGACACCAACATCGGCGCGGGAGGCAGCCAGCTGAGCGGAGGTCAAAAGCAGCGCGTGTCGATTGCTCGTGCGCTCGTTCGAGAGCCGCGTTTGCTCTTGCTGGATGAGTCGACGTCTGCGATGGATGCGAGTAGTGAGCAAGCGTTCCAGGACACACTGAGCAAGCTGCACGCCTCGCGTAGCTGCACGATTGTGGCCATCGCGCACCGTATGCGGACGATCCGCTCGGCGGACTGCATCTTTTTGTTCGAGCACGGGCATGTCATTGCGCGCGGCACGCACGATGAGCTCGTTCAGACATCGCCGCAATACCAAGCCATGATCTCGCACCAGTCGTTGGGGGCATGAGCGTATGCACACTACTGTGACAGTGGCGTAGCTAGCAAGTACTGCTTGTAAATAGGATTGTGTGTTTCCTCTTCAAACACGTAGCCGAGATCATGCAGGAACTGATCAAACTTGGCGTTCGTCTCAGGCGGCACCTGGACACCAGCGAGCACGCGAGCGATGTCGCCGCCCTCGCGGCGGTAGTGGAAGAGCGAAATGTTCCAGCCGGCGTCAATCCCGGTCAAGAAGCGCTGCAGCGCACCGGGGCGCTCGGGGAAGCGGAAGCGGAAGAGGCGTTCATCGGGCACGACAGCACGTCCGCCGATGAGGTAGCGTGAATGCGACTTGGCCAGTTCATTGTGGCTCATATCTTCGGCCGGCATACCTGCCTCATTGAGAGCCTGGAGAATGCCACGGATCTCGAGCTCACGCAGGTTGGCCTGGGGCTCGAGCGCCTGTGTGCTCGATACGATCGGGTTCGCTTCACGCGCAGGCACCGTGCCGTTGAGGAGAAAGGATGCGAGAATATGCGCCTGGGGCGCGCCGCTGTAGCGGTAGGAAAACTCGGTCACGTCGCGTGGATGGAGAAACTGGTGCAGGCGGAAAAAGCTGCCGGGGCGGTCGGGGATCGTCACCGACACAATCACCTCGCGCTGCTCACCGAGCTCGGCACGCTCAGAAACAAAGCGCAGCCGGTTAAAGTTCATGTTCGCACCGCTGATCACGGCCACGAAACGGCGGCCTACAGCGTCGCCGCGTTGCGACGCAATGTACCGCTTCATGCCCGCCACGGCTAAAGCACCGGCCGGCTCCGTAATCGCACGCGAGTCTTCAAACACATCCTTGATGGCGGCACAGATCTCGTCGTTCGATACTCGCACGACACCGTCGACCAACGAGCTGCACAGACGTAGCGTCTCATCGCCCATGACTCGTACAGCTGTGCCATCGCTAAATAGACCGACGTCAGAGAGCTCAACCCGCTCGCGCCGCTCCAGACTCTGTGCGAGGGCGTCTGCATCGTACGTCTCGACACCCATCACCTTGACGTGCGGCGGTGCCACACGCTTGATGTACGCGGCCACACCGCTCAGCAAGCCGCCGCCGCCCACGGCACAAAACACCGCATCGACGTGCTCCATATCTGTCTGGCGGCAGATCTCCACAGCCACAGTGCCCTGCCCCGTAATGACCTGGGGATGGTCAAAGGGGGGAATGACCGTCAGGCCATGCGCCTCCGCCAGCCGCGCACATTCCGCCTTGGCCTCGTCAAAGTTCGCGCCATGGAATAGGACCTTGGCGCCCAGGCGCTGGACATTCTCCCACTTGATACTAGGCGTTCCCATAGGCATGACAATCGTGCATGGGATCGAGAGATGCGCGCCTGACATGGCCACGCCCTGTGCATGGTTGCCGGCGCTGCAGGCAATGACACCCTTCCACTTGCGCTGGTCATCGAGCTGCCGCATCATATTGTACGCACCACGCAACTTGAAGCTGTACACAGGCTGCAGATCCTCGCGCTTTAGCAAAATCTCGCAGCCCAAGCGCCTGGACAACTTGGAGGCCGGCTGCAGTGGCGTCTGCCGGGCCAAGTCATACAGGTGCGCACCGAGGATCATACGCAAGTAATCTGGCGTGCCATCGGAGAGACGCTGGTACGAAGGCAGCTCCTCGTACATGCGTCGCGTATCCTCGTTCACCACATGCTCTCGCGCTGCATGAAGATACACTGCCGGCGCTACCGGCGCGTCGTTCATGGCGAAGGCGGCACTCAGGTTCTGACTCGCTAAAGTCTCCACACGTGGCGAGCGAAAAAAGGGCTGCATTTTCCCTGCCTCCACGGTGAGGCGTCGCCTGTCTCGTATCACGATGGGCAGACGTGGCCGGCACGAGGCTGCGCGTCGGCCAGGCAAGGGCCGACGCCCCGGAGCTGCGCCTGTCGATGTGCATCGCGTCCGTGATGTGCCATTTCAACGCAGTGGACGTATCGCCTGTGCGAAGCAGTCGAACGCCGACTTGCTGCAACTGGATAGGACGGCGCAGACAGAGGAGGACACGGCCAGCTTGGGCGCGGAGCTCGAAGCGAGTCGTGCTGCGCGTGAGCGTCTATCGAGTCTCACTGACAAGGACAACAGCTTGAAAGCGTACATGAAAGAGCTGCGCAAGGTGCTGGAGCATGCGGATGTGCTTCTCGAGGTGCTGGATGTGCGTGACCCACTTGGCTGCCGTGCGTACGCTATCGAGGAGGAGGCTATGCGGCTCGGCAAGCGCATCGTACTGATCCTCAACAAGATCGACCTAGTGCCGCGCTCCAATGCTCTTGCGTGGCTGCAGTACCTTCGCCATGAATTTCCGACTTTGCCTTTCAAGGCATCCACACAGCAGCAGCGGCACAACCTCTCCCAGGGTACGTCGATGGCGTGGAAGAGCCGTGCCGGCTCAGATGCCGAATGGGCTGGTGGAGCCGAATCGGTCGGCACACGGGAGATTTTGCAGCTCATCAAGAACTACTCACGGAATCTGAACCTCAAGTCAAGCATCACTGTCGGCACGATTGGCGCACCCAATGTCGGCAAAAGCAGCCTGATCAACTCACTCAAACGCTCTCGTGTCTGCAGCGTTGCCTCTACACCGGGTCATACCAAAGTGATGCAGGGCATCATGCTGGATCGACACGTCCGGCTGCTGGACAGTCCCGGCATTGTGTTTTCTGATGCGAATGCGCCGCCCGGTGCCACGGCCGATGAAATCGCCGCTGCCGCCGAGGCAGCTATGCTCCGCAATGTGCTCAAAGTCGAGCTTGTCGACGATCCTATGGAGCCGGTCCAGGCGATTCTGCACCGCATCGAGCCCCACTACCTGGCCGATGTGTACGATATACCGCCGATCACGTCGCGCGACGCACAAGACTTTTTGCTCCGTGTGGCCTATCAGAAAGGCCGCCTAGCCCGTGGCGGTGTGCCTGATTTGGATGCCACGGCACGCTCTGTGCTGCACGACTGGAATACGGGTAAGATCAAGTACCATACAGAGCCGCCAGCCCGGCACCCTGACCTGACGCGTCGCCCTCAGGCACCTGCCGTGCCTTTGCCAGCCTCAGAAGGCGAGGCGGCCGTGCGTACATCATTTAGTGAGGCCTTCGACTTGGAAGGCCTGCTCGGTGAGGCAGACGCGAAAGTATTCGGTGGCGATGGACGCTATTCGCCACCGCCTGCCCAGCCCGAGGAAGAGCCCACGATACCTGACACGACCGACTCCACCTTGGGAAAACGCGCACACGATGGGCTGGACAGTGCCTCCGAGGATGAAGACGACGAGACCTTTTCCTACCACAGGCCGACGCCGTGGTCGCTTTTGCCCCACGATGACGAGGAAGTCGAAGAGCCTGCTCCTCGAGCTGCGCCCAAGAAACCTGAGCAGCCCCAGTTTGCGCCTGAAGAGTCGGTGAACATGGCTCCATTGCGGGGCAAAGAGCGCCGCAAGGCACGCAAGCAGAAGAAGCGACGCCAAGGACTGGCTCAGCAGATGGATGCCATGATGGATCTCGATGAGGCTGCACACGACCCCGAGGGGAACGAATCTGCCGAGGAGCTATAGCGCTACGTAGAGGAGCTACGTGGCTTTTTGGGAGCAGGTTCGGAGTGATCCGAGGCCTTTCGCTTGGCGGGATCTGCGCCCGTGAGCTTGGCATAGATGGCACGCAACTTCTCCGGCTCCACCTTCTTGGGCCAGAAGAACGACACAAAGGCCCATAGGTGCTCGTACCATTTTTGCTGGCGCGCTTTGGGCAGGCGCGCAAATTTGCTCGCAATGATATGGTCGATGTGGGTTCCGATGGCCGAGAGGCATTCTTTCAGTGTCGCGATTTTCTTATCGCGTTCCAGATGCTCCGTATCATCCTTCAGAGTCTTGAGCTGCTTCTTGCACGGGCGCATCAGCTCCTTGCATTCCAGCTCATCCATGCTTGCGTATCCATCGTCATCTTCATTTTCATCCGAAGAGTACTGCGCAGCGCCTCGCTTGTTACTCTTGCTCTCAGATCGCGACGTCTGCTTCTTTCGAGGCTTGTCGTCATCCTTTCTTTGCGTACATTCGCGCAGCGTCTTGAGCAGATAGTCGCCGCGGCGCACGAGATGAATGGCATTAGGAATCGGTCGCGATCGTCCAGCACCAGGCGCCTTGCCCTTAGGACCCGCGTCCTCCTCCTCCTTGGTATCAGTGTGCCGCTTACCTTCCTCTAAAAAGAAGCGGCCATGCAGGCCCAGCTCAGCATCAGCTTCAATTTGCTCCCAGGACCCAAAGCCATGCCGCCAGATGCCAACGAGGAGCATGGCATCTTGTGTGGGGCCCCATTCACAGTGCCAGTTCAGTGTGCTTTTAAGCGACTCGGTGGGTATCCGCCATTGCTTTACATCGTCGACCTGCTCGAGGATCTCGGCCAGCAGATGGAGCTCGTGATGCCGAATCAGCAGCGTCTCGGCGTTGATGTGTGAGATGCCGCGGTAGTTGATCAGCACTGCGCGCTGCCGAAGAGCCGAGGTGATTTCTTCGCCACGCTCCTGCTTGCCTTTGAGAAAAGCTTGGTGCTCAGCCAGCTTTTCCTCTGCTAAGCCAACGAGTTCACTCGATGCTTGCATGAGCACGGAACGGTTCTTATCCTGCAGTTTGCCCTCCGACACAATTTCATTGTACCGGTAACGCAGGTCGCCCCAGCGCTGAATACCGCGCAGCAATACACGCACGTCACGTTCCTTGAGCTCCAGCGAGCGTTGGCCGGATGTTTTGCGCGCCGCGCTTCCTTTGGACTTGGGCGTCTCGCTCTCTTCCTCGGCGGCTGCATGGACGGTGGCGGCATTAGAAGCCACGGCCGCCCTGCGCCGCGATGAAGAGGCTGCCATCGCACTCTCGACAGCCTGTTTCCGCTCTTCTTCCTCGGCCTTCGCACGGTCCTCAGCTGGAATGATGTCGTCCCACGACACGTCGTCCGTCTTAAAGTCTTGCACCTGGGCAAACTGCTGCAAGAATGCCTGACTGCCTGACACAGCGGTATTGCTGTCCGCTTCGGTATCTCGTGCCTCGGCATGCTGCAGAATGTCGTCGAGATCCATCTCGTCCAGCTTCTTTTGCTGACCATCCTCGTCACTCTTGAACATGCTCTGCGCACCAAATTTCAGAATGGCACCGAGCTCTTCTCGACTAAAGTTTTGCGAGGACTTGGACAGTGACTTGGGCGCAAAGTTCGTGCCGGATGTGTCCATCTGGTGGATAATGGCATATTCCAGCACCATTTTTTGCTTCGCACGCTCCAAGACGTCTTCTTCGACGGTGCCCTTCGTGAGAAAGCGGAACACGCTGATGTGAAACTTGGAATTCAGGCGGTGGGCGCGAGACATGGCCTGTAAGTCGTTCTGCGGGTTCCAATCGCTGTCAAAGATGATGACTGTGTCGGCCGTTTCGAGATTGATGCCAAGGCCACCTGCTCGCGTGGAAAGAATGAAGCAAAAGTCAGGAGAGTTGGGCGCGTTAAAGTGGTCGATGGCGCGTTTGCGCGTGTCGGACGACACGGTGCCATCCAGACGCTGGTGCACATAGCCGCGAAGCGATAGGTAGTCGGAAATGATGTCAAGCATGTGCACCATCTGACTGAAGATGAGCACACGATGTCCGTCTGCCTTGAGACGCGCCAGCAGTTTGTCCAGCAGCACCATCTTACCACTGTGCATGATCAGACCACGGAGCGTCTCCTCACGCGATGCGCTGGGCGTTTCGACACCGTCGAAGAGATAGGGATGGTTCGATGCCTTTTTCAACTCAATAGCAATGTTGAGCAGCGAGAACTGTGTCGAATGGGTACCACTTAGCAGAGAATAGTTGCGAGTTAGGATGGCCTTGTACATGCGCTGCTGCATCGCGGACATTTCCACACGAAGAATCTGCTCGGTTTTGGTGGGAAGCTCTTTGGCCACGTCACGCTTAAGTCGTCGAAGCATGACATTTTCCAAGCGCTCGTGCAGTTCCTGAATTTTGGCCTGATCCACATTGGAGATGTCAAAGTCGACCTCCAAGTCAAACTGATCCGGCCGCAAAAAGTGGAGCAGGGCGGAGAGTTCGCGCACATTGTTTTGGAGTGGTGTGCCGGTGATGAGAAGCTTGCCAGCACAGTGGAACGAGCTGAGTGCCTCGTACAGTAGTGACTCGGCATTCTTGAGCCTATGCGCCTCGTCGACAGCCAGGAACTGCCATTTGATGTGTGAGAGTTCAGCGCGATCTTTGAGGATAAACTCGTACGTCGTTACAAGTACATTCAGACGCATTTTGCGCGGCGGTCCGAACTCGTACTCGCGGATCATTTCGCGGCTCTGGGAGTTGCCAATGTAGGCCACCACGTTCATGTCTGGTGCCCAATGTTCGAATTGGACGAGCCAAGATGGGAGCGTAGAGAGCGGTACGACGATCAGGAAGGGACCATACTGGTAGCATGAATGGAACAGGTACGAGAAGAAGGCGACGGTTTGCACTGTTTTGCCGAGACCCATCTCATCGGCCAGAATGCCATTCTCGCCGTGACTCCAGAGGTACGCGAGCCAGTTGAGACCGGTCATTTGGAAGTCTTTCAGTGTGCCGCGCTCCCCGATGTATTTGGGCTGTTCGGTCATGCGGACGTAGGGCGGTCGCCCTCGGCTGAATGTCTCGCTGCGAGACGGCACTGTGACGGACGTGGCGCGCGCAAGGTACGCATTGATTTGTTCTTGCGCGATGGGCGCGATATCAGCTTCGGATTCCCACGAGCACTGATCGTATCCGAGCTCTTTCCATTTGCACAAGTACTCAGCGTGGGCGTATGGCACATCTTTGGTGGGCGGGCTATCGCGCTGGGCGATGACGCGCTCGACGGTGCGGAAGAGCTCGAGCAGTTCGCGCTGCCGTTCGCGCTGGATCTGGAGGGCCTCGACGTCTTCGCGCGTCGCGTCGGGGTTCGTCGAGATGTCGTGCAGCGGCTGCCACACGGACTTGATGTAGTTCGACACGCGCTTTGCGCCTGGGAACCGCTGCAAGAAATCGTAGAGTTCGTGTGTGTCGTGCAAGTGTGAATATCCGCGCCATTTGATCACAAAGCGCATGTTTTGAGTGGGGATATCTTCTGGATCATGGAGATGTGCCTCGTCACGCTCGTGTCCGAACACGCCCTCGATCTGATCGAGCTCTTCGGCAGGCTCGGTGGCAGGACCCACATCGTACGCTTCGTCCTCAAATACGTCGTCGTCTGAGATGCCGTGGTAGTCGTCGGCATAGTTGGTCACTCTACTCGACTGCCGAGACGACATGCGAACCGGTGGACCCCATACGGACTCGCTCTGTGGGCGCCTCTTCCGAGTTCGCCGCCCGCCAAAGTCGTCATCGTCATCGTCCGACGCCTCCTGCAGGACGTCTTTTGCTTCGTCTTCGATGTCCTCGTCCTCGTCCTCAGCTGCGTCGTCGTCATCCTCGGCCACGTACGACTTGCGCGTCGGCGCACGACCTGAGCGACGCAGGCCATAGAGATCCGGATTCGCCTCCGCATCCATAATTTCTGGTCGGAACGCACGCCCGACGGGCCGTGGGGCTGAATGTCGCTCCGACATTCGCGGTCGGCTACGGGGGAGGGGCCAGTGACGTGGGTGAAGGAGAATTCCACGTGCTGCTGCTCACGATCGGCCATGGCCTCGGTGACGGGCCCTGACCCGCTCCACACGGTGCCTCGGCGCTGGTTTCGTGCCGTGGCACGCAGCACGGCAGGCCACGGTGTCGGTGCTT
>ERZ501061.596-NODE-596-length-11238-cov-4.617902_pt1 | contig 11238 bp, 11 predicted proteins | sample MGYA00510854_ERZ501061 | MGnify/ENA primary metagenome ERZ501061 (study PRJEB25958, sample SAMN03398515) | human skin metagenome | study: EMG produced TPA metagenomics assembly of the Human Skin Microbiome Metagenome (human skin metagenome) data set.
ACTAACACTAACACTAACACTCACACTCACACTAACACTCACACTAACACTAACAAAATTGTTCCGGATACAATACCCAATTCCGAAACACACAACCCTTACCAAAACATACCTCCAGCAATTACATCGATACATCAAAAAACGTTGCTAAGTTCAAAAAAACAAACGTTAAACTATAAAAAAGGCGAAAAAAAATTAGTTGCGGCAGTAGCAGGTGCCCTGGTTGCAGTAGCCAGAGTTCTTGCCAACGCTCTTGCAACTGATCTCACAGCAAGCGCCGCCGGCATGGAGTTTCCAAACGTCGCAGGCAGTGCATGAGACGCGCGAAACCGAGTGACCTTGCTGAACATGGACCTTGTTCTCATCATCGACCAGAATGTTTCCGCCAATCTTGCTCTCAAAGTCCGAGCGCTTGCTAGGTCCACAGCAGCACTGACCGTTCTGGTACGAGCCTCCATTGTGGCCACGCAAGCCGCACTCCGTACTACAAGTGCCCGAGAGCCAGCCCCAGCGACCGAAACAAAGGGCTTCAGTAGAGCCGAGCATCATGAAGAAGGCAACAATTGAGAGGATGATAGCGAAGCGCATCTTGATGTGAGCCAGCTGCTAGAGGTGCGAGTAGGTTGAAAGCTTCCCGTGCCAATTTATACCTTCGGTGCACTTCATCTCCAACCATATTTGCTTTAACCCAAGCGGCGATATACCCAGCTACAGTAACTTCACAACCGATCGCATCTTTCAATTGGATACTGACTTGCTTGGTTGCCGATGTCCGAACGCATTACCCTGGGCCGCTGCTAAAAATATCAACCTTGCTTCTATTCCAGGCATAACACCGCTCACTTGCATGTGTGTTCGAATATTATATATTCTGATTTATCCACTTATGCATTTAGTCGCACGTGCTTATATTGCGTGCTGAAACGTGACCTACCCCCAGGGTTTCCCTCGCCTCTGAATGCGCTTGTGTATTATGTAAGATCCGACATGCTCTCGCGTCTATTATGCCATCTCCACCGTCATGCAGACCATCGTCCCAGATATACCTGGGACGCCAGTAACGAATCCTTTGCAGCTGCAATTTTTGCGCGATCATGTCTGTCACATTTGTAATCAGAGATCACCGCGATACCCAGGAACTCAGCCTGTTTCTTTTACCAAGTCATGCTTAAATCGATTACTTACCGAGGACTTTTGGGTCTGTGAAAAGTCTGACGGTCAGCGCGTGCTTGTTTTGATTGTGGTGCGCCCAGTTACAGGCATACAAGAAGTTTTTCTAATCGATCGCAAAAATATGTACTACCAAGTCCACGGCATATTCTTTCCTCCGCTGTCATCATCTTCGCAACGTCCCCTCACCAATACCATCCTCGACGGCGAACTTGTCGTCGACACGCTGGCCGAAGGCCAGACCATGCTGCGCCTCTTGTTATTTGATTGTCTTGTTATGGACGGTGTTAATGTCACTCAACGACCTTTCAGCCGTCGTTATGCGAGCTTGATGCTGCAGTTACTTCCTTCCCTCCAGAATTATTTAAAGCTTCACCCTGACGCTCGAATGATGCACCCCTTTGAAATACAAGTAAAACATATGGATTTAGCTCACGGGATACAAATGATATTGGAGGAGAAAATTCCGCAACTCTTGCATGGTAATGATGGCCTCATTTTTACAGGTTTAGACAGCAAGTATGTGTATGGTTCCAACACAAAGATTTTAAAATGGAAGCCTCCGCAAGAAAATACAATCGATTTTCAGCTCCAACTTCGATTCCCTCCTGACTTGAAGGCGGACGCGAGCGGTAATACGCCTGACCTCCGCGCTAAGCCAGCTTTCCAGCTTTGGCAGCATGAGAGCGGTGATACTCATGTTCCATTTGATTATTTGGATATGGATGATCAAGAATGGGAAAAATGGAAACAATCTGGTGAGCAACTTGATGATCGTATCGTGGAGTGTGCTTGGTACCCGCCTTCTCCTGATAACCCGTCCCTTGCTACTTGGCACATCAAGCGAATACGGGATGACAAGTCGACGGCAAATCACAAGACGACCGTTTCTAGGATCCTGCAGAGTATCAGAGACGGCGTGTCTGAAGAAGAGCTCGTACAAATCGTACCCTCTATCCGTACAGCTTGGAAATCGTCGCAACGAGAACTCCATCGTAAAGAGCTGTTCGGATCAGCGCCCCCTAATAATCGCGCGCCACGATTCAAAGGAACCGGTGGCCCCCCGGGTCCACAGCGCAGAGGAGGATTTCCACGTTGCAAGCGGTAAAGTTATGGTTTCATCCTTGCAGGAACCCAGCGTCGAATAGATACTTCTTTGACTCGAAATGCACCTCTCCGTAGGACCTTTACCAGCCCATCTGGTGTGGTCAATTCATTCGTTATTTGTGCTGTGATGCGCGGAATCTTGACATGTGCCAGCACGAGTGTTTTCTGCACTTGCGTATTGACTCGGTTAACCATGCTGAACCAGATCCACGACTTCTCACCGCCATTGTGATGCTGCACAAAAGGCGTTTCTTCTGCGTCCGGTCCGTATTCGTACTCTGGGATGACGAGTACGGCGAATTCTGCATGGCTAAACACTGGTCCGCGTTTGTACAATAAGTAGTCCACACAGAATTTGGTCCCATTCTTGACGACCCAACCTAGGCTCCGAAAATGGTGATATACAATGTACGAAAGGAGGAAGGGATTGTCTGGGCGGATACTGGTGACTGATGGACTCGATATGTGCAACGGCGAGTCCATGCATAGCTGATACAGTGTTACAAGCGGTATGACACTATTCTTGTTGTCGTGCACCTGCAAGCAGCCCAGCATACCGGCTAGGAAAAAGGCCTCGACGAGCGTCAGCTGGAAATGTTCCACATTGGACAAGTCTGACACGTCTAGGTCCTCTTCGTCCTCGATGTCTAGATCGACATGGGCCTTCTGTACGTCGCCGCTGAAATACTTGAGACCCTTGACCCGCGAGACACCAGCTTCCACGATCGGTATATCTTCATCACCTTGCCATGGTCCTTGGACATCGTCCTCGCGAAGCTCACCACCAAGGGCCGTAATCCCATCAGGAAGTTGTATGCCTGCCCGGACTGCCGCTCGTGCGCGTTCGATTTTTAGCAACCTTCGCTCTTCGCGCCGTTTCTGTGTCATTTGTTCTGCTGTCAGCACGCCGCGCTCCCTTGCTTCTCTTTCTGCCTCTTTTCGGGCACTCCACGTGGGCTCACTGCGGCTTAGACTGCCCTTCCCAAAGAATCCTTGCGTCCATAGCTTCATGGCATCGCCCTTGTCGTACATCCAAACAGATTTTGTGAGGGGGTCGTACCATCCATGGTACAATGGCGCAGAAGTAAATAGGTTCTCTGTCATCCACTTGGTGCTTTCATTGAACCAGTCCCACCATGTTCGCGATGCATCCTGGGCGCTTATCTGTATAGGTGTTGCGCCCACAGGAAGTGGATTCGCGAACACCTTGCGCTTTGCCTGCGTGGCCTTCTTGCCCGCGCCCCGGATTTCAGGTGGCCGCGTGAGTTCCATGTTAGGAGTAAGCGAAACTAGGATCGAAAAAAACTCCTCCACTAACGGCTGAAATGGCCCAATTTATACACTAGAGACACGCGACTATCAATGAAATCTAACTTTGCCCAACAACTACCGAATCCATCCACTGTACATCGTTAGTAAAGGCCGCCAATCGAATGCCCACAACACTCGAGAGCCTGTCAACAAATAGCATCACTCTTTTTCGTCACAGTCCTCGTCGTCGTCATCCTTCTTGGACGAGTGGCTTGCCTTGGATGCGTGCTTGCTCGAGTGGTGCGAGTTCGACTTGGAGTGATGTTTGTGAGAATGAGCGCTGTGTTGTTTCTGCGAGTTAGTGTGATGATGCTTTTCGGTGCTAGAAGTCTTTACACCAGCATTTCGACCAGATGACGAATCAGACGAAGATTTAGAGGCCTTGTTGTTAGAAGATGTCGGAATGCATTTATTTTTCAAAGCTGAACCCACCTTACTAGCGGATGGGAATGGCTGAAGGAGCGGTGGCAACTTACTGCTGTCATCATCATCGTCACACAAGACATCATTGTCATTCTCGTCATCATTACCCGAGTTGGAGCCTGAACTAGAGTTCGAACTGGAGCTCGAACTTGAGCCAGAGCCAGAGTTGGAGCCCGACTTGGAGCTAGAGCTCGAGTTGGAGCTCGAGTTAGAATCTGCCCCCGAGTTCGACTTCGAGCCCGAATGAGCGTGCGAGCTAGAACCCGACTTAGAACTGGAGCCAGAGTCTGATCCTGAGCTGGCATTCGAGTTCGAGCTCGAGCTGGAGTTCGAGTTGGAACTAGAGCTGGAATCCGACCCCGACCCCGCATGGGCATTCGAGCTGGAGCTCGAATTAGAGTCAGAGCCCGACTTGGATCCAGAGTGGGAGTTCGAGTGAGAGCTCGATCCGGAATCCGACTTTGGACTAGACTTGCTTGAATGCGACGACTTGGACGTGCTCGTCGTTGTAGTCTTATCCGACTTGGTCGAGTGCTTATGGTGGTGCGATGACGACGTGGTTGAGGTGGTCGATGACTTTTCGCTCGGCGACGTCTTTGTAACAATCGACACGACACCCTTGTTGCGGTCGCTATCAGGCACAATATCGATCGACTGACCATCCTGACCATGCAGTGTGAACTGCGCAGCAATCACAGCCGTCGACGTCCACTGCGATGGCGACACAGACTTGGTCTTTGTCACAACATCCGTCGTCGTCCGCATCTTGGTCGTCGTCACCTTCTTGCCTTTCTTGGTCGTCGTCACTGTTTCGGTCTCTTCCTTTGAATGTGGCAACAGGATCGTACCTGAGTATGGCTCCCATGTGGGCTCCGCACGACGGTGCGCACGACGCATGCCACCGTGGTGAGCATGGTGAATCGTGTCACGCTCGTGAAGGAACACGGCACGGGTGTCATGTGTCGGTGCAGCTGCCATGCTGCCGGCCAGGCGACCAGCGCCCAGCGCGTCAGCACTACGAGCCTCTTGATGACCCTCGTCAGGGGAAGCCACGGGCGCCGCATGACCTGAGCCAGCAAGAAGGAGGGCCACACATACAAGATTCAAAAGCTTCATCGTAACAGTAGCACGCATGTCTGTTGTCGTAGAAAGAAGATACCAGCTCTTCCGAATAAATCGATGTAGTGATGAGGGTCGGATATAAAGCAATTCACCAGGAACGCTTTAACAAAGAACAGGGATAGGCTGCCTGAGCCGTGGGGGAGTAGAACAGGGACGTGGGTGGGTAGGTGCCCCGGCATCAGCCTTGACGTCTATCTTTTAAGCATGTACATCTACGCCAGAATGAATCTCCAAGAGCAACTTCCACAACTCATACAAGGTTACTGACACGATGGGATTGGCTCATCTACACACAACATCTACATCGTGCATGCGCATCTTTTGGCCTCTTTTGCGCGCTGCCACGCGATGTGCCTGTCGAACACCTCCACATACTCAGGTTCTCCCACGTTCCTCCAGGGCCTACGATGAGTGATCCAGAGTTGGACGCCATTCGAAGGGCGCGCCTCGCTGAGCTGCGCGGAAATGGTACGGGCATGTCTTCATCCAGTGCCATGCCCGTAGGACAGCCCCCAGGATTGGCCTCGGGTGACGACAGTGGTGAAAAAGCGGCCCAAGTGGATGAAATGAAACGCCAAATGCTGTCGCAGATTCTAGATAGCGAAGCGCGCGAACGACGTACGTTTTCTACCAGTCCTAACCAAAGTATCTCGCATTGCTCTCGTAAAGCCGCAAAAAGCGGACGCAATCTCGGATATCCTGCTTCGCATGGCCCAGTCTGGACAGGTGCGGCAGCGCGTCACAGAAGACCAGTTAATTTTGCTGTTGGACCAGCTCGACCAGGCAAGCGCCCATGAATCGAGCAAGATCACGGTACGTTGAAACACTAACAAGGTAGGTCACGCGCAAAAAGACGCTCGACGATGAAGACGATGATTGGGATCTATAGCTGCATAGCCATGGCGTGGCGGAGTTGGCCGCGAGGCGTCCCTCCATTATGTGGAGCTAAGGTCACACGTGAGGATTCATCTTTGCTCGTCGCGACGACGAAACAGTCTCCTCCATGCCGCGCCTATATTTGCGCATGCCCAAGTCGATGGTGACCAAGTATGTCACCTCGTTCCTTGGGTTCATGGACATCAAGGTGGGCTGCCAAATTATATCACTGTTTTCCTTGTTCAACAAGATTGCCGGTGTCTATGGTATCATGGCCATGTTCCAAGGTGGCTCATTTTCTCAATTGTCTCTGTACATATACTCGATCGCTACGATCCCCATATTTATCTGGGGCCTCAAAGTCATGAGTGACGAAAAGCATCAGGCGGCACTAAAATATGCGCATTTATACTTTTTGGACCATCTCATTTCTACGGGCTGGATGGTGCTCTTTGGCTTCTGGTGGTATGGCTTTGCCCAACACGACGGCCGTCCCATTTCCAACTCGAGTCATCAGGCCGATATCATGAGTCTCATCGAGTCGCTCGAGTCACATTATCGCACGCCTGAGCAGATGGCGCAGTTTCATCACAGCACGATCGACGTCAACACTCCTGAAGGCGCCTCTGAAGCCATGCTGCGAGCTCAGCGCGCACGACAAATCTGGCAAGCAGAGCGTGGATTCGCTGCCTGCGTGCTGATTCTTGGCTGGGCTGTCAAAATCTATTTTGCGATTCTTCTCTACGCATACGCACTGCACTTGCGACACGGGACGTACTGGATGCTGCCCTTGTCCAAGTCACGTCGTGCGAATGCTGTGCATGCCTCCGCCTACCAAACAGTCCCGAACGAGAACGATGAAGTTGCGCTACCTACAGAAGAAGGTGATGAATCCAAAACTCGATCCTAACATGTCTCCTGTCTAGTGTCACGTAACTCATCCTTTACATGGCCACGTTTGGCTTACCCCAGGATACTCCCTCTTGGACAGCACCTTCCGCGAGTATCACTCTCCTGATACTCGTCTAGACCGCTGTTCTCGACTGACCATGCACACAAAATTGCTTCTTTTCAACGTCCTTCACATACTAAACACAAATGTAGGAAGCATTCCAATGGATCGATCCGGTTCTGTTCCCGCATCGACCTAAATCCATAGCTCCCGCTCCTTCTTGCCGCTAGCTTCAATCACCGTACCACTGCATCAGGCAAAGCAATCAAATAGTAGGGCACTTCTCACTGACACTGACATTTCCTTTATCGCAATTATGCATATTTCGTGTATGGCCCCTAATGGTTCGCATGCGACATGAGCGCCTCTTTCAGGCTCTCGGCCGCTTCATTCGTTTTGACTTTGCATCGCAGATTGCACGGTTTGGCATCCACAAACCCGAGGAAGAGCAGCACACTCTTTTCGCACGTGACACGAAGTCCCTCGTACAGGGCAAAATTGAGGACCACATTGCCGTTCACGGCATTGCGGGCCAACACGCGACTCTTGCTCGTCTCTTTGGACGTCTTGATTCGCAAAATACACACACCCATATCCTGCCATTGTCCGCCATCCAAGCGCCAGATTTTCGCGCGCACTTCATGCGACGTAGTTTCACCCTCTTCACCCTGGCCCTGCGAGGTTAGTGCGTTGGTATCAGGTGCTCCGGCATCAGAGCTGGTTTCAGCAGCAGCCACAGAGCTGGGCACGGAAGGCGCTACTGGTGCCTGGGAGCTGAATGAAAATGAAGGCGTGATAGCGTCACCAGAGGATTTGGTCTCGGTAGACTCGACGGAAGGCTTGGGTGCCTCGGAGGAAGGCTGAGCTTGAGTCCCAAATGTAAAGGACGGCTTGGGTGCCTCGGAGGAAGGCTGAGCTTGCGTCCCAAATGTAAAGGACGGCTTGGGTGCCTCGGAGGAAGGCTTGGCCGAAGCTCCGAACGTAAAGGACGGCTTGGGTGCCTCGGAGGAAGGCTTGGCTGAAGCTCCAAACGTAAAGGACGGCTTGGGTGCCTCGGAGGAAGGCTTGGCCGGAGCTCCAAACGTAAAGGGGGGCTTGGCCTCTGTCGAGCCAAATGCCGGCGTAGCTGCGGGCTTGGGCACTTCACCTGCAGCTTTCAACGAGGAGGGTTGGGCTTCACTTGACATCTTTGGGGCCTCCGTTGCGAATGAAGCACTCTTGGTCTCCGCGTCCATCGGCGGCTTTGACGTATTTTTGAGCATGAAAGAGTGCACCTGGGCAAAGGTACCATCACACTTCGCAGGTGCAACATCAAAAGAAAATACGGCCAAGTCGTCGTAAGGCACATTGAGGGCCTGTACCTGATCTTTAGACAGACCTTTGGGCATGTCGCGTCGAGTGGGTGGTGTAACAATACACCATGACGGGACGTCTACAGGCGCAGCTGCAGGTGCAGCGACACGTGCAGGAGACGGAGCAGGAGCCGGCTGAGGAGCGGGTACCGGAGTGGGGTCTTGCTTGGGTTCTTGGGACTCTGTTCCTCCTTTAGGTTCCTCCGATGGCGTAGGGCCGGCCACATCTTCGACAGTGTCTCGAGGTCGCTTGGCCACTGTCGACACGTCCCGTGCCGTGGCTGACTTGGGCAAGCGAGATGTCAGCTGTGGCACAAGCGACGCATCTGACATGGACGGAGGTATCGTATCATACATGGAACCCGAGGCAGGCACATCAGCGTCAGCCTGTTCTAGTGTGTTCATGGCCAAAGGAGACGGCCTTTTCGGCTTATTTGTGACATGCCACAGCGGCGTATCTTGTGTGGAAAGACGCGACGAGCGACGTGGTTCGGTCCGTTCTACCACATCCAACAGGGACGATGGCTTCTCGGGCGGTGGGGACGCTGTCTTGGATGCACGCTGTCGTGCCGCTTCGAGGGCCTTGGCTCGCGTTGAAAGCGTCGGCCGACTTGGTCTCGTGCTCTTAGATCGCGTCTGGTACGGATTCACCACCTCTGGCACGGCAGGTTTCGGCGCCGCTGGCGGTGCTACCGGCTGCATCGAGTCAAGCACCTGTCGCATCGCCGACGCAGCGCGTGTCGAGCGGCGGACAGGCACCTCAGGCTCTTCTGCTGGCTTTTCAAAGGACACACTGGACGCCTCCGTCGACTCCTGCGTCTTGCGTCGCTTTTCTGGTGTCGTTAGCATCGGCTCCCGGGGAATCGCACTCATGGAGTGGGTCGCTGGGATCGTCGAACGAAGCGGTGAATGTGCTTTGCGCGTCGACGTGCCGGGGCCAAAGTAGATAGGGGCATGTCGTCGGCCTGGCGAGTTGCGTGTCGTCGAAAAGGGTGATGTGGAAAACGGTACACTAGCAACAGGTGTCCGCTTGGTAGGCGTCTCGAAAGAGCCTGGGTGAAAGACCATCGAGGCACTGGGTGAGGGGGGCACCTTGGGCGTCCATGGCCTGCGCGCATAGGGAGACGGGTTCGAGCGCAAAGACACGTCGGGCGACGGCGTCGGGGCTGGCACCACCTCCTCTGGCGCCGGTCCCTCACTTGCCTCAGCAAACGTGTCCTCACCGTCATCGTCTTCCTCCATCGACGTGTCGCCGCGCCCGTGACGAAACGGAGACATCCATCCAAACAGTCCCTGCACCAAAGACTGGGAGCGCGGCAGACCCGGCGCCTCCCCGCCCTGCTCGCCACGATGCGACATGGGAAACGCTGACCTGCCGCCATGGCTGGTCGCCTGACGGTCCACAATATCACGTGACGTAAACCCAACGACGCTGGCCTCGAGCGTCGCTCCTTGGCCCTCAGAATGGCGCCGGATGACGTGAGGCAGGAAGACCCGTTGCAGGCGGTCGTACTGTGCGACGTGTTTACGCAGCGCTTTGCGCCACTGACATTGGATCAGCCACGGTGCTTGATGCCCGTGTGCAATGTACCGCTGATTGAGTGGACTCTTGAGTCGCTGGCCACAGCCGGCGTCCATGAAGTATTTCTGCTCGCAACATGGCACATCGGCGAGATCCGCGCGTACATTGAAAAACATCACCCGCTTCTTTTTCGGCCCCAGGGATCTCGATCGCAGGGAATGACGAGCACCGCGCTCACGCGCATCACTCTGATCCCTGTGCCCGAGGCACGGTCGGTCGGCGATACGATGCGTGAGTTGGATGCCCACCAGGTGATCAAATCCGACTTTGTGCTCGTGCACAGCGATGCGCTCGGTAACATGGACATTGCCTCGGTCGTTCGTGCGCACAAGCAGCGCCGCACGGTCGACCGCGATGCCATTATGACCATCTGTGCCATGCCCGTCCCACCGCAGAGCCGCGCTCGTCGGCCTGGGGACTTGTCCGTCTTCACCATCGTGCCGACGACATCGCAGCTCGTGCACTACATGTCCGTTCCCGCCATCCCTCGCGTGCCCCTGCTCAAGTTGCCCTTCGAAGTGTTCGAAGACACACGGCATCTGGACGTGCGCAATGATCTTGTCGACTGTGGTGTAGACGTGTGCTCCATCGACGTCCCGCCCCTTTTCACTGAAAACTTTGACTACCAGCAGCTGCGCCGCGAGTTTGTGCAGGGCATCTTGTCGTCCGACCTACTCGAATCCAAGATCTTTGTCCACATCACGCCCCCCGCCGGCTCGTCGTCAACCTCATCAGGCGAGCCATTTTCTGCTGTATCGGGCGGTGTGCTTGGTACTCCGCCGTACGGTGCTGGTTACATGCTTCGTATAACAGATCCTTCGCGCTACGATGCTGTGAGTCGCGATGTGCTCGCCGGCTGGACGTACCCCTACACGCCGCGCCTCGGCATGCCTGACGGCACCAAGTATGCCTCGCTGCCAGGCTCTCGATTTTATGGCGATCGCGTTGCCACTGCGAGCACCGCTGCGATAGGAAATCGCACGCTACTGGGCGCACATACGCGTGTTGATGAGCACACGATCGTGTCTGAGTCGGTGCTGGGCCACCGCGTCTCGGTGGGTCCGTCGAGTGCCGTTCGGAACTCGTACCTGTGGGACGATGTGTCGATTGGACGCAATTGCGTGATCGATGGCTGCATCCTGGGCCGCGGCGTCCACATCTTGGACCATGTGCACTTGACGCACGGCACGATGGTGGGAGATGGCTGTGTGATTGGGCCTGACGTGTCGCTGCCTGCCTTTTCACGCGTCTCCATGCACGGGTACCGTGCGTGTGAGGATGACTCTGATACCGAGGCTGCTGATACGGACGCTGATACCACGCTGGGGAAGGCGTCACGGGGC
>ERZ501061.597-NODE-597-length-11226-cov-3.591263_pt1 | contig 11226 bp, 8 predicted proteins | sample MGYA00510854_ERZ501061 | MGnify/ENA primary metagenome ERZ501061 (study PRJEB25958, sample SAMN03398515) | human skin metagenome | study: EMG produced TPA metagenomics assembly of the Human Skin Microbiome Metagenome (human skin metagenome) data set.
TATATAATGTTAAATTCATACTATTTTACAAAAAAAGCGTCGACAAAAAAAACAATATTATTCTTTATTCATATTCCACTTCTGAATATTACATCATAAAATATAATGTAATATTTAAAATTAAAAATTTAGCAACCTGTATTACACCTGAATCGCACCTGAATCACAAATGTCACGTTGCCAGCGTTATCATTTTCGCCTACAATTTTATTTTTAATTATCAAGAATTCTCCATGGCAAAAGCTTCCAAAACCGTTATCAAATCAATTGAAGATCAGCTCGCACGACTGGATTTGCAAACCACCTCATTAAATCAGGCTGATGACGTATTTTTGGCGCTGCTTGACGATGGTGAGCCTGACAATAAAGCAACTGCAAAGCGTGGCAGTGTTGATAACTTAAGCGTTGATAACTTAAACGATTATGACTTTAGCGAACAATTAGCCATTCAAGACCGCGACAGCCAACTGCAACAGGCATTAAGCGATACTATATTGTCACTGAGCGATTATCTATCCGCTGTGCAGTTGGTGATTAGTGAAACGTTTGCCCATACCGTTTGGGTGAAAGCTGAAATCCGTAGTCTGTCAGCCAAAGGCGGTCACTATTATTTTGAATTGGCGGATAAAGATATGGATGGCAAAGTCACCGCCAGCTGCCGCGGCACGCTATGGCGCGGTCAAGCAGCCAAAGTACTGTCAAAGTTTGAAAAAAACACTGGCATGAGCCTTGAGCGAGGCTTGAATGTATTGCTCAAAGTCTCAGCCACGTTCCATGCCCAATATGGCTTTTCGCTAAACATCGTCGATATCGACCCCACTTACACACTGGGCGATTTGGCAAAGCAATACCAAATGATTTTAACCAGACTGCATGAAGAAGGGCTGCTCGATCTCAATCAATCGCTCCCGATGCCGTTTGATATTGAGCATGTGCTCGTCATCGCGCCTGAAAAAGCCGCAGGGCTGGGCGATTTTCGTGCGGATGCCGATAGGCTCGCCAGCACAGGGGCGTGTATTTTTCATTATGAGCACGCCACCTTTCAAGGCAATCATGCCCCACAAGACATCCGCCAAGCCTTGATTCATGGTATTAAAACCCTTGCCAATCAAGCCATCACGCCCGACTTGATAGTGATTATCCGAGGTGGTGGCGCGGTGGGCGATTTGGCCTATCTCAACGATTATGAACTTGCCGCGCTGGTGGCAGAGCAGCCGATACCGGTATGGGTCGGCATTGGTCATGAGCGCGACCGCGTCATGCTAGATGAAGTGGCACATCAAAGTTTTGATACCCCATCCAAGGTTATCGCAAGCATTCGCAATCATTTGCTCACTATTACCCAAGGTGCCAAACAACATTTTTTGACCATCGAGCAAATTGCTAAGTCTAACATCTTGCAGGCACGCCATGATAGCGAACAACAACTTACCAAGATACAATCGGCAGCGCAGCGACAATTATCTGCCGCTAAACTTGCCATGGACAACCAATTTGTACAGATTCGCCAACTTGCTTATCAGCAAATCACCACCGCTCGTCAACATACCAACCAACTGCGTGAGATGACATTGTTGCAGCATCCGTCAACCGTATTAAGCCGTGGCTATGCGATTATCAGAACCTCGCATCCTGCATCAAAAGACTTAGTATCATTAGTATCAAAGGGCTTAACCTCACATGACTTAGCATCAAAAGATTTAGCATCCAATACGGTGATGACTTCGATTGCCCAAGTTGAACCCAATTCAACCATAACCATTGAGCTACAAGATGGCTATCTACAAGCCACCGTCAATGCTAAACACCCAAAAAACTGACCTATCAATCAACAGGAATAACCATGACCGAGCCAACTGATTTTAAAAGCGCCTATGAGGTGCTAAAAACAAATGCACAGCGCTTGCAAAATAGCCAAGAGCCCAACATCGATGCACTGATGACCATTGTAGCGGAGTCCATCGACGCTTATAAAGTATGCCAAGCGCGAATTGATGCCGTCGAAGCCTCGCTTAATCAAGCATTTGAAACAGACTAAGTTTCAATCAAGCAGAAAAGCAGAATAAAAAAGCCACTATCGAAGGATAATGGCTTTTTTATGTTGGGCATTTAAATTTCTACTTTGGCACCCATTTCTACCACATTGTTACTAGGAAGTTTTAGAAATTCAGCCGCGGTGCCGGCATTACGGTGCATATGGGCAAACAATTTTTCACGCCATAATGCCATACCTTTGATGCTCTCAGATGCCACCACTGCCTCATGGGATAAGAAATAACTTACCTTGGCAGGATCGAAATCAAAGTTAAATTGCTGGATGTGTTTGAGTGAATCTGGCACATCAGGGTCATTTTTAAAGCCAAAATTGAGCACCACCTTCCAGCAATTGTGTCCCAAATAGGTCACTTCACTACGTTTGCTGAGACCCACCCAAGGGGTTTCTAAGGTATTAACGGTGACAAAGATATTGTACTCATGCAAGCATTTATTGTGCTTTAAGTTTTGTTTCAACGCCACGGGTACGATATCGACTTCAGAGACCATAAATACGGCAATGCCTTTGATTTTTTTGATATCTTCAAACAGCACTTGGCAGCGCTGGTTGATTAAGATTTTCTCCTGCAGCAGCGCTTGCTGATTTTGCAGCTCTTGGATATTCTCAAGCGGCGCGTTTTCAATATCTTGGGTCAGCTTTTCTAATTTGTCTTGCGTCGACTCCAAGGCTATTTGTAAGCGTTTATTGGTAAAACTGCCAAACAAGTCATCCAAGAAATTTTTTAAGTTAATTTGTCTTGTGGTATGGGCAATTCTCACCAAGTTACGCCCATCTCGCCAAGTCATCATGAGCACAAACATGACGCCCCCTAACAACAATGGGAACCAGCCGCCTTTGAGGAGCTTCAGCAGATTTGACGCCCAAAACAAGAAATCCACCACAAAGAACAATGAGGTCGCGGCAATACACAGTAGCAATGGGTATTTCCACGCATAGCGAATCACAAAGAAGGTCAATATCGTGGTAATCAGCATATCCGTACAAACCGCAATACCATAAGCGGCCGCTAACGCACCCGATGATTTGAACATCACCACAGCAAACGCAATGGCGATAAACAAGCCCCAGTTAATCGCTGGAATATAGACCTGACCCACTTCTTTGACATTGGTATACACAATACGCATACGCGGTAAAAAGCCCAGTTGCACCGCTTGTTTGGTGATACTAAACACCCCAGAAATCAGCGCTTGTGACGCAATCACTGTCGCTAAAGTTGCCATCACCACCATCGGCATACGCATGGCATCTGGAATCATCAAAAAGAAGGGATTGGATTTGCCATCAGGATTGGCGAGTAAAAATGCGCCTTGACCAAAATAATTGAGCAGCAAGGCGGGCATGACAATGGAAAACCACGCGATACGAATCGGTTTTTTGCCAAAATGCCCCATATCGGCATACAAGGCTTCACCGCCTGTCACACACAGGACAACTGCCCCCAAGATGATAAAGGCGAGTGTCGGATTGGTCATCACAAACTGATAAGCATAGATGGGATTGATGGCTTGCAAGATTTCGACATTGTGCTGAATATGATAAACCCCAATGCCAGCAATCAACAAAAACCATAGCACCATCACAGGTCCAAACAGCTTGCCGATACCTTTGGTACCAAATTTTTGCACAAAAAACAGTATGAACAAAATGGTCAGCGTGGCAGGAATTACCACACTATGCAGCCGCGGCGATACCACCGTCAAACCTTCTACTGCCGATAGCACCGAGATGGATGGGGTAATCACCCCATCACCATAAAACAAGCAAGTACCAAATATCCCCATGGTCATGATGATTGCGTGCAATTTTGGGCGATGTTTCACCGCGCTTGATGCCAAAGCGAGCATCGCAATCAGACCGCCTTCCCCTTTATTGTCGGCGCGTAGCACCAACGAGATGTACTTGAGACTGACGATGATGGTAATCGTCCACACAAATAATGACAGCACCCCATAGATATTGGCAACGTTAAAGGCGACATGACCAGAATTAAAAACTTCTTTGACTGAATACAGTACACTGGTACCAATATCGCCATAAACGACCCCGATTGCCCCTAATGTCAGTGCAGGAACCGAGCTTTTAGCATGTGCTTTACTCATAAATTAACGACGCAATTTGATAAGATGGATTATTATAAGTCGAATTATAAAATTGCGGTTAAATTATATTTTGTAACCAAAGTTATCTATGTACTTGACGATAGTAACATTTTAGAAGGTTGAATTTAAACTGCGTTTGCTTTGCCTAGATATTACGTCTATTAGCAGAATATTTTCAACCCCAGTCAGCGTGGCTTCAGCCATTTTTTTGTGCTTATCGCAAACCTTGATTGGCAAAATCTAAAAAATCCGACGGCAGGCAGACGGATTTATCATAGAAAATAGCTTGATTATGTCATTTAATACGTTTAATAGGTGGCAATATAAAACTATCGTAAACAGCCATCAAGCATCAAATAAAACATAAATGTTGCATAAGAATACAGTTAGGTAGATAATGTTGTTTATTGTAAAAATTTTGTGCAATTCCTGCGATTGCTAAAATTTAAAGGCTAAGACATAAAGCGTATGATAAAGAGCGTAAGGATACCAAAAAGCGATGAACGAAAATGATTTACGGGTCATTAAGACTGAACAACATATCGAGCAAGCTTTTCTGGCATTACTGCAGCAGAAACCTTACCGCGCCATCACTGTCCAAGATATTTTAGATACTGCAGCCATCAATCGCTCAACCTTTTATCGTCATTACGCCAGTAAAGATGCGCTGGCAGAGAAGATGGTGAGTAATTTTCGCCAAGTGTATGAGAAGTTTTTAACTGAACGCTTTAGTGTCGCCAGTCAAGAAAATTTACTGATGTGTTTGGAACAATTTTGGGCGTTTATTCACGCGCAAAAACAACGCATACTGGCTTTTTGGCAAATCAAAACCCCCAACATTCATTTATATGATGACATGTATGCGTTAATCAAACAAAATTATATTGAGCATGCCAAGCGCCATGGACGCCCAGGCGACTTAGACTTTCAAGGGCATACGTATGCAGGGATTATATTAAATAATTTAAGTTACTGCCTACAGCAAGACCACCAAATGTCACTCGAGGATATTCGTAGCAATATACAACTGATGATGCAGACAGCGTCTATACAATAGTCTCTCATGGCAATAATCTGCAATAACCTCGATACGCTCATTACAGCCAGTTTTAAGCGCTAAAGTCTTCTTTAGGATTTTTTACCGACCAAATCAATTACCCAAAGTTCCGCTTGCGAGCCTAGCCGAAACGGTACCCCCCAAAAACCATACCCCGAGCTTACAATCACATCGGTATTGTTGATACGTTCATAGCCGTAACCCAAACGATTTAAGAATTTGACAATGAAATTGGCAGGAAATATTTGCCCATTATGGGTATGTCCAGACACTTGCAAATCAATCGGTAATTGTACGTTTTGTTCAATCTCATTGGGCTCATGGTCAAGTAAAATTATCGGCTTATCCGTATTTGACGGTATTAAGTCCTTGGTCGCTTTACGATAACTGGCATGATTATCCAGTCGTCCTACCAACCAAAGCTGGTTATCAACCAACACTTTATCATCTGCCAATAAGGTGATATTGGCTTTTTGGATCGCATCGCGAATCTCGCCTTCATGCCCATACATATCATGATTGCCTAGCGTGGCATACGCGCCCATTGGCACTGCACTGGCTAGTTGCTGCAGCGCAGGCTGCATATTTTGCGAGGTATAATAGTCAACATTATCATCCATGATATCGCCAGGCATCAGCAGCAGTTGCACGTTCTGTGCTTTTACCATCTCAGTTAATCGATTAATTTGCCGCTCACCGACCATTAGACCCAAATGCAAGTCTGAAACCATCCCAATCCGAATCGGTTTGGCAAGTGGCTGATTGGCAGTCAAGGTGATATGACGAATGGTGGGTGTATAAGCATTATAAATACCCATCAACACCATGCCAAAAAACACGAGCGGCAACAAAATGCGCTGCCCGTAAATTTGATAACTCACGGAATTAAAAAATTGCGGGGCAACTTTCATCAACACCAGATTGATAATGCCCACCGCCGCCATCGACATGATGACAAACCACAAAATAGTCAGCCAAGTCATAGACAGCTTGAGCCCAAAGCTTGTCAATCGTGCGATGCCAAATACCAATAACGCATTACTCATCACAAATAGACTAATCATCAAATAGCGAGAAGACCGATCGGACAACCAAGAGCCTGCCCACCACTGCAGCCCCCGCCCCGCCCCATAAGTAAACAATTCAAACAACAATACAATGACGGTCAGAAATATCCAACGCATACCAGCCCCATTTTTTTTGATAAGTAAAGGTTATATAAAGAATGTTTGTGAATTTACAATGTCGCTTTATCTATTAAAGCCAATCAGTGAATTTGAAAAAATCAATTCATAGTTTTGTAAGTTGGTAATTTAGGCATTAAAAAACCCAACTTACGAGAATAAGTTGGGTTTTTTCGATATCGGCTCATCCGATGACGATATTGTGGCAGGTTTATTGATTTTTAACAAGCAATAAATTTGCTATAATAACCCTTTTGGCACTTTTAAAAATTATGACTTATTCAACTGCTGTTAATTTATCTGATATTACCAAGCCTGCCCAAACCCGCGTCATTGTGGGGATGTCAGGGGGCGTTGATTCTTCTGTCACCGCCGTTTTGCTCAAACAAGCGGGCTTTGACGTTGAAGGCTTGTTTATGAAAAACTGGGAAGAAGATGACGGTACCGAATATTGTACCGCCATGACTGACCTTGCTGATGCGCAAGCGGTCGCCGATAAAATCGGCATTAAACTGCATACCGCCAACTTTGCCATGGAATATTGGGATCGCGTATTTGAGCATTTTTTGGCGGAATATAGCGCTGGTCGCACCCCAAATCCTGATATTTTATGCAACAAAGAAGTCAAGTTTAAAGCCTTTTTGGATTATGCGCTAACCTTGGGGGCGGATTATATTGCCACCGGTCACTATGCGCGCCGCGGTTTTAGCGATGAAACTGGCAAAGCGCCACTACTGCGCGGACTTGATAACAATAAAGACCAAAGCTACTTTCTGCACGCGGTGGCAGGCGATAAAATCGCCAAAACCTTGTTCCCTGTGGGTGAGTTAGAAAAACCTGAAGTACGCCGTATTGCCGAGCAATATGATTTAGCGACTGCGAAGAAAAAAGACTCTACGGGTATTTGCTTTATCGGCGAGCGACGCTTTAAAGACTTTTTACAGCAGTATTTGCCCGCTCAAAAAGGCGATATCTATACCGATGATGGCAAAAAAATCGGCACCCATGATGGCTTAATGTATTACACACTCGGTCAACGTGGCGGTATTGGTATTGGTGGGGTCAAAGACAGAGATGAGGCGCCTTGGTTTGTGTTGCACAAAGACTTGGATAATAATCGCCTGATTGTCGGTCAAGGGCATGACCATCCGATGTTACAATCCACCGAATTGACTGCCTATAAGCTTGACTGGGTGGTTGATGCACCCGCCCAACTGTTTACTGCCCAAGGTTATCGCTGTACCGCCAAAACGCGCTATCGTCAGCCCGATCAAGCCTGTACAGTTTTTGCCCTTGATGAAACGGGTGACACCATAAAAGTGGTGTTTGACGAGCCACAGCGCGCGGTGACACCCGGTCAGTCTTGTGTGTTTTATCGAGATGACATCTGTTTAGGCGGTGGCGTGATTCAAACCATTGATGCCCCTACTAGTTTAGCTGAAGTTTAAAGTTTAATACACGTCAAGATACAAACAGCGCAAATTGATACCATTTGCGCTTTTTTTATACCCTGTTGATTAAGAAAAGTTTGCAGCTAAGCGTTTGTTCCACCCTGCTTTTTTTCGTAGGTAGCCAATTCCCCAGCAACTTAAATAAATCACAAATGAAATGGTAGTGATATAGGGTGAAATCGGCAGTCCAGGTCCTAACGACAGTAATATCCCGCCGACCCCAGCGGTGATGGCAAACAGCATGGACAATAAATAGACATAGATAGGTCTAGCCGTCACTTGACTCGCCGCTGCGGCAGGCGTGATGAGTAACGATAATAGCAGCAAGGCACCGACAAACTGCACACTCACCGCCACCACAAGACTCAGTGCAAACATAAACAGCAAAGATAAAAATGTTAAATTCAAATGCTGCGCTTGGGCAACTTGCGGGTCGACTGCGGCAAATAACATGCGCTGACCAAATATGGCAATGATTGATAGCACAATCACCGCAACCACTAACATCGACTGCAATTCAGCGGGCGTGATTGCAACAATTTGCCCGGTTAATAAGCCAAATTTATTGGAGGAGCGCCCTTGATACAAGGATAAAAACAACACCCCCAGCCCAAGCCCGAATGGCAACAAAATACCCACCACTGAGTTGCGGTTTTTGCCATCAATCCCCATGACCCCTAGCACCATGCCAGCCGTCACCGCCCCAATGACGGCACCTAGCGTCACTGAAGACCCTAACCATAAAGCACACGCCGCCCCTGCAAATGACAGCTCTGCTGTCCCATGCACGGCAAACGCCATATCCCGTGCCTGTACCATCGGTCCAATGAATCCCGCCATCACACCCAACAATACCGCGGCCACGATGGACGTTGATACCAAGGGCAACAGCTCAGCAAAGTTATCAAAATTGATGATGGTATGTAGCCAAGTCGTGAGCAGCATGTAAATTCCAAAAGTTAAAAAACCATCGAATGTGATGGCTTGTTTTTGATTGAAGCAAATAAATTAGCGAAATCGATTGATTAAGTCGACACCACCGAGCTTGGCAGTCGCATTTTCAAGATACACCACTTTATCTACCAAGGGTATAATCGGCTCGAGTTCGTGACTAATCATCAAAATCGCGGTATGATGTGCTTGTTTGCGATGGGCTAAAATATCACTGACCACATACTGGCTTGCCACATCAAGGCTCAGCAGCGGCTCATCCATCAACAAAACATCAGGCTCAGCGACCAAGGCTTGGGCGATACGCATGCGCTGCTGCTCACCACCCGAGAGCATGGTAAGCGGCGCATCACAAAATGACTCACCGCCGACTTCCGCAATGGCTTTATCCACCAAATATTTTTTTTGTTTTGCTGTCTGCCAAAAACTGCCCAAAGTTTTTTTGGGGCTAAATAGACCAAACAAATAATTTTCCCCATCTAGCCCTAGCTGCACCAAGTCCCTACCCCGAATCGGTAGTTTTGGCGCAAAGTCTTTGAGCTGAGGCACATAGCCCACTCGAATATCTTTGCCAAGCGTGATTGAACCACTGGATAGTGGCACAAGTTTGAGTAAACTTCGCAGCAATGTCGTCTTGCCTGTACCGTTGGCGCCGAGTAATGCCACAAATTCACCCGATAAAATCGAAAAATTGACATCCTGCCATAGCAGACGTTGTCCAAAGTGCATACTGCCATCTTTGACTTGCAAAACGACTTGCTGTGAATGGGGCGGTTTGACAAACGATTGGCAATGAATAGCCTGCTCAAACTGCCGCTCGCTATTGGCTATTTTGGTGGTTGACATGGGCATGGTGGCTACTTCTTCATCCTAACAGCAAGATCCTAAAGGCGAGGATGGTTGATTGGCAATATCATATTGCAAAAAATCTGGGCTAAAAATTAAGCATTATAAGCGATAACCAGCCAATACTATACCAATTAACGCAAATTTTTCCCCAAACGCATTTATAGGCAGCCTAAAATTTTTAGGCTACTATTTTTAGGCTAGTTAAAATTAGCGCATCGCTGCCGCAAAATCATCCAGGGTTTTTTCAATAAATTGCGTATAGCTTGTCACGCCATCGGGCAGGGTTTCATAGACCGCCACAACTGGGACTGTTGATGCCTTCGCCAATGTGATGAGTTGCTTTGAGGTGGCATCTTCGGTCTGGGCATTGACCACCAACAAACCGACTTGTTTATTGCTCAGCAGGCTTTTGCTGTCATTGAGCACTTTGACCGACACCCCTGCATCCGTCTCTGATTGCACGACATAGGCTTTTGGCGTCACATCTTTGATGCCCATATCGGCTAGCAAATACCCGGTGACAGGCTCAGTAGCAAAGGCAGTGATGGCTTTTTGCTTTCCGATTTGTTGGGCTTTGACTTTGAGCGCATCAATTTGCTGGATAAAGTGTTGGGTATTTTTTGCATAAATCGCTTGATTGGCAGGCGAGGTTGCAGCCAATTGCTTGTTGACCGCTTCAGCCACTTTTTTTGCTGTATCAAGGGAGAAAAACACGTGTTCATTGAAGTCACCGTGGGCATGATGGGGATGTTCTGCCTGATGATGTGACACATCGTCATGAGCCGCCTCTTTATGCTGGTGTGGTTCACTGGCAGGCTCATCTGCCGCATTGTCGGTGTTAGGCGACAGTCCTGAAAGTGCTACGGCATTAATCACTACAGGTTTGTGACTTACCGACTGAGCCAAGCTTATACCCCAATCATCATATCCGCCACCGTTGACCAGCATGACAGCGGATTTAGTGATATTAAGCTTGTCGGTCGCTGTGGCTTGATAATCATGCGGATCTTGTGATAAATCATCGACCCCCACAATCACATTGACCTTATCACCCCCGACCGCTTTAGCCACCGAACCCCACACATTGGTGGTGGCATACACGGTGGGTAATTGGGTATTAATAACGGTGTTTGATGAGACACTATTTTTTGATGAGACATTGTTTGTAGCTGAGCTATTTGATGCGGATTGATTTGAGGTTGATGGATTGTCAGTTTGCTTTTGGCAGCCTGTTAATCCCCCCAATAGGCTCATCGTCAATGCCATCCCTGCAATCATGGGGGTTTTTAGTAGCCTTAGTAGCAAAAAAGGTCGGCTAAAAAAAGCATATTTGTTAATCAATGCGTTTATCATGCTGGGTCGCCCAATCAAGTATTGAAAATAGTAAAAATGTTATATTATAACATTTTAATGGTGTTCTCAAGGTAGCTCAAGGATTTATGCTGGCTTGGATTTCATCTCTCTCACCTTTAAATTCAACTATTTGCGCTCACTTTTTTATGCCATAATAATACCATAATAATATAAGGCAACTTGTACACTATAACGCTTGCATAAATTTTGCTAAAATAATTTG
>ERZ501061.598-NODE-598-length-11212-cov-4.015685_pt1 | contig 11212 bp, 5 predicted proteins | sample MGYA00510854_ERZ501061 | MGnify/ENA primary metagenome ERZ501061 (study PRJEB25958, sample SAMN03398515) | human skin metagenome | study: EMG produced TPA metagenomics assembly of the Human Skin Microbiome Metagenome (human skin metagenome) data set.
ATACTCGACTTGGCCCAGAGGAATGGGGTCCAGATCACTATCGTCTTCTTCGTCCGAGTCAGGTGCATGCTCAGCCACGTCTTCCTCCTCATCATCATCCTCGTCAAAAAGTTCTTCGTCACTAGCGAGAATATCCTGAGCAATATCATTGTTATTCGCTGGCGCGCCTGCTGCAGCGTCCTCATAGGCGAATTCATCGTCATCGCTGCCTTCATGGCCTTCTACATCGTTGTCCTTATCGCTGTAATCATCGTCGTCTTCCCATGCTCGATCATCACCACCGTTTTGACCTGCCAAAGAAGCAGCCTTGTGTGTCTGCTTTGCCTGCTTCTTCCTTTCAACATTCCGTTCCTGCTCAGCGCGGCGCTCAGCAGCAAGCTGCCTCTTGGCTGTAATATCCCGTGTTTGCTTCGCGACTTCAGCTGCGCTCATATGCACATAGTCATGGTACAAGACCGAGCTGCCATTGAGACCTTCCTCGACTTTGACGAGACGCAACTCCATGCGCGGCCCAATTTCGCGCAGACGAACGGCGCGCTGTGAGTGGGCCGCATTGCCTCGTCCCAAATACTGCTGTGAAAGCTCGACAGAGTTCTGTGGATCGGCCATGTCCTCCGCTTCCGACTCAGCCTCACTTGTGTCGGTGTCTTCGCCGCCTGTCGCCTGGCTTCCTCGCATGACATACTCGGCAATATCAGTAGCATTACCAAGATTGACAAGCGCACGTCCATGTCGTCGATGCTCGCCACCATAGCCAGACACACTGCCAGACGATACAGCAGAGGGACGCGTCGATCCCTCGATGACGCGACGCACGGAGCGCGACACACCGACAGGTCGGACAGAAATCTGGTAATGACGCCAGTCGATCGTCTTGGTATCAGCATTGTAATTCAATAGCACGACGCGTCGTACTTGCGATAGACGCATGGAGTGCACATGCAAAGGTGGAAACATGTTCTGAAAGACAGAAACAAGCAATTTTAGATGGCGCTCTTGTCCGCCAAAATTGTTAAGTACAAGCTGCCAAAGATTGTTAGTTCTGCGACAGCACGTAATGGCAATGGCACGACCCAAAATGAGCCCACTTACCAGGGGTGGAGTCGTGAATTCCGATCCTGGCGCACTAGGACGCCGAGAACTATGCATGATATCGCTCACGAGCGCATACTTATTGACGCGAAATGTCACTGTTGGTCCTCGCGGGCATCGCAACACACGCATATTGATACCGGCATCTGTTTGGTTAAATATGAGCATGTGTGAAACGCCCAGTGGTCCTGCCATGGTCAAAAAGTCTCGCAGCTTGTTTTTATCGCGCTCTTGAAGCCTCGCAGCCGTGTTCGGCTCCATGACTCGACGCACATCTCGCACAAGCGTCGACACACTTTTGCCCACGCGACCACCACGAATCACGAAACTCTTAGGTGCCCGTGCATCCGTTTGTGAATTGTTGATCGGCTGCATGTGTGAGCCATTGCACACGGCTATCCCATGCCGTGACTTACGCCTTTCAAGTGGGTTCTTGTCTTTCTCCGCTACACAGTAAGCATGCTACACTGTCCCGACATATTCCGCACGTACTCTTTTGACCATAGTCGCCACACGAGCCGATTGTAAGATGGAGTGGCTCGATCCACACCCAAAAAAAAAAAAATGGCACTGCCAGGGCAGCGCGCGCCCTAAACTAACAAGCGCCCACCCAAACCCGCGAGTCCAGGCGTCATGCACGTGACAGTACGCGTGCCACACGCCCCATGCAAGTCTGAGAGAGTGTTGTTGTGGGCCGCTCATACACACACTCCATAGGATCCCATCGCTAGCATCGCCAGCCTGTGGCCCTCGCTTTGTTGCGCGACGTGCGTACGTTCGTGCGTGGATCGTTGATCTAGGATGGATGCTAGGCCTGCACTTGCGCATACACCGCTGAAAAGCGGCGAGAACCAGGCTCAATTCAAAACTCCGCTTCGAACGCCACTCAGTGTCTTGGAACAAAAGTCATCGACGCCCATCACGCCATTCGAGGCTATCGAGTCACAAAAAGAAAATGTTCAACCACGCGCGCGTGGGCGCAGTGCACATGCACTCAGTACGACGTTGAGTATGCATCACAAGGAGCGGCAAGAAACACTCGCTGCTCAACGCCGCGAATGGGAAGAGCGTGTGAATGGGGAGGAAAACCAAGACTCGGACGATCCATTAGAGGTATGGTGCTCATACGTCAAGTGGTGCATCGACAACTATCCAGAGGGGAAAAGCTCAGAAAGTGGGATTGTGCCGCTTCTCGAGCGAGTCACACGCCTCTTCCGTGAGTCGGAGCAATACCAGAACGACTCCCGATACCTGCGCCTGTGGATCCTGTATGCTCAGCATACCGACGTGCCACGAGACGTATTTCAGTTTCTTCTGTCGAATGAGATCGGCACAAAGCTAGCAAGTTTGTACGAAGAGCTCGCGAACGTCCTTGAGAGTCACGAGGTGTACGACGAGGCCGACGACACATACAAGCTCGGAATTGCTCGGCGAGCAAGTCCTCTTGATCGGCTCAAGCGCCGTTACAATGAATACCAAGCACGCATCCTTGCACTACCCGAGTCGTCGTCGTCGTCTTCGTCGGGTGATGGGGGTCCCACTACCTACGCCAAGGCCCTGGCAGCTGCGATGGCCCGCGCCGGTCGTAGTGTACTTGGTGTCAAGACCGGCCGTGGTGCAGAGAGTGTGCCAACGAATGTGCTGGGCACGCATCAGCCACTCTCGTCGTCTTCGGGCAGTATGCGTCCCAACGCACGCACAATGCAAGTGTATTGTGATGATGAAAATGACATGGGACCGCCCAAATCTAGCAGTGGCAGCCATGCATGGACCAACATCGGCACAGCTGCTGCACGTCGTAAGGAGAACCAGACCGCCACTCACAGTCTGAAGCCACTCACACCTGGAGGCAGAGTGGCGCAGACGCCGCGTTCTCAAGCACGTGCATTAGAGGTGTTTTGTGATTCCGACGAAGATGCGAGTCCTCGCCGCACACCGCGCCGCGATGATGTTTTTCAGCGCCATGTATGTACCGAGTCGGACAAGCTTCGAAAGAATCCATTTTTGCATTATGACTCTGCCGCTCTTGAACCGCCAGCTGCGCCCAAGTCACAGGCTACGATTGTGCCACCCCCTGCACCTCCGGCTGTGACCATGCCGGCATCGAGACATGCAAGTCGCGAACGAACGCATGCCGCACCAAATAAGAAACGCATTGTATCATCTAAGCCAGTGCGCGAGCGCCATGCTGTCCCGCTTCAGCGGCTGTACCCAGATGCTGATCTCACAGCTGCCGTGCAAGACAAGGCAAGGCCCATTCCACCAACGCGTGAAATGTGCCTAGAGGAATTGTATGCACAGCACCGGTCCATCCCGACAGCGTGCGCCTCAGATCCGTGGGCCTTTCTCGATGCATGGCAGGGCCGATGGATGCCTGAACTGGTTGCTGTCACCGCCGGTACCGCAGGTGCACGACGTGCGCCAAGTCCAACGCTCGTGACGAAAGCAGCTATTCTCGAAGTGGATCATATGTTTAATGGCGAGAGCGATAGCAACTCGGAGGACGACGACGATGACGATGATGATGATGATGAAAGTGAGACGGACGATGATGATGTACGGTACCCAGTGCTCTCCAACACGCAAGATGAGAATGTGGGCATTCAGCCTACACCGATCCGCCCACGGGTGGATCGACAGCCATTTGGAGCGACACCCCAGCAAACGCCACGCGCACGGAACATCGCTAGAGATGAGGATGACGAGGATGACGTCAATGATGACGAGCCGTCTAGCCTCAGTGCATCACCCCGGATCATGCCACGCACACCGTTCCAGCCGCTGACGCCCATTACGGAGAGGACTGAGAGAACTGAACACACGGAAGGAAGCGTGCGGACGGAACACACTGATCGCATGGAACCTAACGAGCGAACCGTCCATTCCGTGTGCGCATCGCCACAGACCAACGCCGATGTGCTGGCCTCGACAGCTGACCAGCCTTTTGGCGGGCTGTATGCATCACCAGCGACACTCGATATCCCGAACCCATGCTCGCCAGCAGATCCTGACATCGTCACGGCTCTTCTATCGAACCTGCGCTGTCCGCTCGCTTCACGTCCAGGCTACATTGACGAGGCGCAGATGACAACTACGTACCTACCGACACTCACATCTAGAGTCGCAGACGCACAGCGATTGCAGTCGTCGCAGCGGCGCTCGTCTGTGAGTACTGCGTGTGATCTAAATGTCGCCGACATGCAATTATCGGTGTGTATGCGGCTTGGCGAAGGCGGCTTTGGGTCTGTCTTTTTGGCGCAGGACATGAATGAGAGTGTACCGCTCGCAGGGGAAACAACCGCGTCGTATGAGGATGTGGATGCCGATGATGTAGATGAGCTTGAGCGTCGGCAGATGCTCGCTCTCAAGATCGAGTCGCCACCGAACCCATGGGAGTTTTACATTCTCGACGAACTACGTCGACGTTTGCCGGCACCGCTGCAAGCGTCGGTCGTGGGTGCACGTCGCTTTGTGGCATGCGCGAACGAGTCGCTCTTGCTTCTCGAATATGCATCGAAAGGCACACTGCTGGAGCTGGTGAATCATGCGTCAACGGCCGGCGTCGGTAACGTACTAGGCCATGGTGGCGGAGTCGAAGAGGTTCTGGCCATGTTCTTCGTCATTGAACTTTGCCGCGTCGTTGAAGGAATGCACAATGCCGGCTTGCTGCACGGGGATTTAAAGATCGATAACTGCATGATCCGCGCAGACGACGTTGACGAATGGACATCGACGTACGCAGCGGATGGATCTGGCGGCTGGTCTGCGAAAGGCGTGACGCTCATCGACTTTGGCCGCGCCGTCGATATGCGTTGCTTTGTGGCTGAGCAACGCTTTCTCGCCGATTGGCAGCCTGGTGCACAGGACTGTGTTGAAATGCGAGAAATGCGGCCGTGGACGTACCAAGCAGACTACTACGGTCTAGCGAGCATCGCTTACTGCCTGTTGTTCGGCAAGTACATGGAGACGACGAGCTATGTAAACGAAGATGGCCAGAAGACCTACAAGATTCAACAAACTCTGCGCCGATACTGGCAGACGGATCTGTGGACCCGCTTCTTTGACCTGCTGTTGAATCCAACGCACGCACCGATGTGGCCTGTCACGCCTCTCTTGGCCGAGCTCCGGCACGACATGGAGGTATGGCTAGCTGCGCACAGTTTCCATGCGGGCAAGAATCTCAAGGGTCTTTTAAAGAAGGTCGAAATCTGGGCACTTCGGCATGCCTGATAGTAGAGATGCTGCATCGATACTGGCGAAGGCGCCGAGGCCGATCGACCCCGTGGCCGTGTGCGCATGTTCCTTGGCCCACACAGTGTGAGATGCAGTCCCTCTTTTTTGTTGACCACTCGCTGCGTCGTGGCCTGTCAGTCTCCTTCTGCGCTCCACTTTTTTTTTTCTCGCACCCATCCAATTAACTGGACTTGGCCGATACTTCTGCATAATGCTTCGTGCCCATTTCACTCAGTCGCGACACGAGACGCGCAAATGCAAACACTTCCTCCTGACCGCTAAAGATAGAGGAGCCGCCAATGTCATCCATGCTCATTTTCAGGTCATCCATTAGCACACGCATTTGCTCAGACGACGCCTCATCCATAGATGTCGTGCCGCTAAATACCTTCATAATATCGACTTCCGACGTGCAAAACAGACGCACTTTGGCCTCATAGGCAGCATCCACAAACGTGATGAAGCGGCGCGCCAAGTCCCGCATGTCAAGGTTCATGAGCGGAATCTCGTCGAGGAAAAACACATCGAACTCGTTGCACAGCGCGATATAGTCAGACGCACTGCGTGGCTCGCCACACAGCTGCTGAAACGTGAAGCGAGCCACATGCGACGTGCACAGTGGCACTTGGAGAGGCCGCCCCCATACAGTGAGCGATCGGTCCTCCATGACGGGTTCGTCTCTTGTCATGTTCGACCACAATTGCTCGTACTCAGCCAAGCCCTGTGGATTCGTAGTCTCGAAGTACGTCTCGTACCTTGCCTGCGGTACTTTGCGGTAATCCGTGCCAGAATTGAGATCCACCACATGGTACTGCGTCTCCAGAAGACGGATGCAGGGTATGAAACTGGACCGCTGAATACCATTCTTATACAGTTCGGTAGGATGCCGATTCGAGGTCATAACAATCACAACGCCATATCGCAGGAGCCCTGCAAGTAAGCGGCGAAGGATCATGGCATCGACGATGTCGACGACCTGAAACTCATCAAAACATAGCACTTGGGCATCCCGCGCAATTTCGCGGATCACCGGCTCAATAGGATCCTTGCTACCGCCACCGCTGCGGCCGCTCCTGCCCACACTCGTGCGTTTTGATGTGGCTGCTTGCATCTTCTTTTTAAACTCGTGCGAGCTTTTGTGAACGTCCATCATGAACTGGTGAAAGTGCACGCGCCGCTTGCGAGTGATGTTCGACGGCAGTGTGTGGTAGAACAGATCCATCACCATGCTTTTCCCCGTGCCGACGTCGCCGTACAGATACAGGCCCTGTGGCGTATGTTTCGGTCGCATAGCATCTTGTCTGTCGCTCTCTGGTTCATTTGTTTTCCCGCTGAACCAGCCAGACAGGGTGTCGAAGATGCCTCGATGGCCGCCGTCGTCTGCATGAGCTTCGTTCTGGATGCTTTCCTCGGGGTCCGGCACCTCTGGCTGTTGGTAATGGCGGAGCTTGTAGTGCAGATGATCTAGGATGGATACAATACGCCGCTGGTTGTCGTCGGGCCGAAGCTGCCTCTCCTTGACCTTGCGCTCGTACATCACGGATGGCGACACGACCGTGTTGTGCACTTCATGGGATGTCGAGAAGCGCGCCGATTGTCGGACGAGTTGCGAGCGCAATGCAACCGGTATATATGATACGGTGCATCGGGTGGCTCGAGGTGCGATCGCCCACATGGGTGGGAGTGTGGGTACTGGGACAGACGGTCGAGTGGTACGTTCGCGGCGTGCCCCTTTTTTTGCCGGTTCATTCTTGAAAGTATCAGACCTGGGTGGAGACGCGCCCTCCACATCGACTCACGCCCTGTCTAGAGAGGCAATGTTTCCTGTACATGCAAATTCGTGCACATTTCCTGAAATCACGCACCGGTTCTGATCCTAACGCCCCTATTAAGACGGATGCCCAGTGGGCATGCATGGCTGACGACGAGGATCGATAATACCACGTGGTAGAAAAGATCGTGTGGCCGGCCATCTGCGCAAGCAGACTGTTTCTCTTGACATTGCCTCTCGCACACACTTTGCATTCTCTGGGCATGACCGTCTTGCTGACGGTTCCAGAGAGGACCGCGACACGCTTGTGTGCGTTGGCCAAGCAAGACGACGTACCCATCGAGCTGCGTGAACAGATTCGCGCCAGCTTACGGAGCAAGGCACTAGATCAAGATGCGCCTGCGGACATGGGTGTGGCCTGGCAGCACGTGGTGATTCCCCATCACATACTTGTGGCGGTGGCACGATGGGCGCGTCCCAGGCACGAGACGGATCTGTGCTTAGACCAGCTGGTGCGTGGTGCGCGTGTTTATGTAGAACCGCGACCGATCTATCGACGCGTACGTTCAAGTGACTACGGGCTACATACTTACCTGCACAGCCGCCGGAGCTTGAAGCATCGCTGGAGGCGATTCGGCTCGAGCAAGAAAAGCAGGCGTACGAGAACATGACGGCGACAAGCACGCCGCCAGCCCAGGTGTCGCTTCGAGTACGGAAGCCTGTTATGACGGTATCTGCCAAGGAAGAACGTGCTGCGTGGCGAGATGCGCGTGCGCATATGAGCGCGCTTATGAACATCCTATTGAGTATGGGCGCGATAGCCACGGCCGTATGGTGGGGTGCGGGGAGCGCGAGCACACTTTGGAAAGTGAGTGTCGCATTGGGTCTTTCGCTCTTAATTGGAACCGCGGAAGTAGTGCTGTATGCAAGGTATGCCCGTGTGATGAGGGTGCGCGCAACGACACGCCGACATCCGTCCAATGCACAGGGCACCATCAGCCGGACACGACCGACCTCTCAGGCGGTGGACAAGCAAGTCACAGACACATAAAAGCAGTGCTGTTTATGATGATGCATGCGACTTGGTAGGTGGGTGGCCGGCATGATCGGCGCCAGCAGCGCGACGGGCAGCAAGGATCAAGTCCGCGACGGCATCGACGCCCTGGTCTTTCCGCACACTTGTAAATACAGTTGGGCCATGGTCTCGCATTCGATCGGCATCGCGGCGCATCACGTCGAGCGACGCACCGACGTGCTCGGCCAAGTCTGTCTTGTTGATCACAAGCAAGTCGGACTGCGAAATGCCAGGACCACCCTTACGCGGGATTTTGTCGCCGCCAGACACATCTATCACATACACATGAAAGTCAGACAGCTCGACGCTGAAGGCAGCTGCGAGGTTGTCGCCGCCGCTCTCGACAAAGAGGATCTGCGTGCCATATTCGGCCTGCAGTTGTTCAAGCACCTCCATGTTCGCTGAGATGTCTTCGCGGATCGCAGCATGTGGGCACCCACCCGTCTCAACAGCGCGAATGCGGTTCGGATCTTGTAGGGCAGCATTGCGCACGAGGAATTCCTGGTCCTCTCGAGTGAAGATGTCGTTCGTCACCACACCGACATTGTACGTGTCGCGCAAGCGCTTGCATAAAGCCAGCAATAGAGCTGTCTTGCCAGAGCCGACGGGGCCACCGATGCCGACAGTAAAGGCGCGCTCATTCCAGTTTCGGGACGCATAGTTGGGCACGTCTCTTTCGTCAAACTTGCCTGGATGATCCATGATCTCATGCGTGTGTCCATGCTCTACGGCATTGCTACCTCCGTGCGAATGTGAGTGCGAGCCGGCGCCCGCATGCGAATGTGAGTGTGAGTGGGAGCCTGGGTGCGAATGCTCCTGCATCGACGCGATCATATTAGAGCCAGACTTGACATCACACACAGGTGTAGGAGTAGACGTATTCGCAGTAGCGGTAGAATCGCTGGTCATCGCTAGACAACTAGTGTGATACAATGAAAATGGCGGGGAGGGGGACGTAGATGGGTGGAAGATGGCAAATAGCATCGTGCGTCGCCGCAGCCCTTTCGTAGACTCGCACCGACCAACGAGCGTCCCGCGTGCAAAGTGGAGGTGGCTAAAAGTCGATCGAGTGGCAATGCCTTGGGGGAGGGGGGTAGGGTGGTAATAGCGGCGGCGACGGCGGCAGCGGCAACTCTCCACACCCATTGTCTCAAGCATGGCCATTGATGTATGTCTGTGCACGCAGGCGCCAAGATACCTACCTACCTACCTACCTACGTGTCACGCAGGGAGGGATCCGATGATTAATCCCACTGCGGGCCTAGGATATCATAGCGCTTGCCACGCACGGCCCATAGGCCCCAATTGGCCTTGACGGCCACACGGGGATCAAAGTCCGCTGTCTGGTTAGCATGGAAGCACGCGAGCATATCGACAAAGTCATTGTAAGATACGAACCAATAGCCCATTGTTGACTGGCAAACACATTTTCGCCAGGGGTGACGAGCCAGTCGAACTCGCCACTGACGCCATCGACGGACTCGAATGCAAGGACGTCTCGCTCGACGTCCGCCGGGGAGAAGCCAGAAATATACAAAGCACAACGCGTTGAAAGCAACTGTCCCAGTGCCTGGGCCCATTCGCGCTGAGCTTGGACGATCGGTGCCGTCTGAAGCGAGGTAAACTGGCCTTTGGCTGGACGCATCGCGACGACGGCCGGCGCCGGTTCATCTGACGGAACGTCGCCGCCTGCAGGGTTCTTGGCCACCTCTGTGGGGCGGAAGCCGGTCTGCGGAGCCACAGGCTCTTCATCGGTAGGAGCATTCTTGGCATGGTATGTTTCGCGAGCCTCTTGCATCTTGCGCTCTTCGTCGCGTTCCTCGGCGCGCAGACGAGCCTGTTCTTCCACGGCGATCACACTCGGGAAGCCAAAGCCAGGCGCAAAAGCGAAAAAGACATCCGTGTACGGGTCGAACGGCTCAAAGAGCGGGTGGACGGTCTCGTACGTTGTCTGAATGGCAGTGAGGGTCAGGCCGTCAGATACAGCGATGCTGCGCGATGGGAACGGAAACGACGCAGCGCGTTCCTTGTACATCGGGTGGTTCCATGGATTCGGCACATGCTTGGGCGCAATCGCGACCTCGGGACCGATCAGAATAACGTGGATCGGCACGTTGGGAAATACATAGGCGATCTGATTCCATACATCCGGCGGCAGCGTCGACTCTGCACGCGCGCCAACGACGAAGATGCGCACAGGATCGAGCCGAGGACGTGCACCCAGCTCTGGATGCAGCGTCTGACGCAGAGGAGCGAGCGAGCGCAGACCCTCGTGTGTCAGGCGCGAGTTTCGCCGTGTGTACGGACTGTGTTCATGGAGTGCACCTACAATGGTCAAGGGGAATGTCAGCAGCTTTGACACATGGCGCTTGCTGCGGTCTGACTCGATGGAGCGGAAGTTGCGTGTGTAAAAGAACTGGTCCCAACCGGACAAGTTCACAGCCGCCTCGGATGGCTGCTCGCGCGGCAGCTGGAACTCGGTCATGGGCCGCCCCGAGCGCAGGTCGTGTTCATCCTCGTTGGCTTCGCGAAGTCGCGGCACATAGCGTGCGTGCTCGGAGTCTTCCTTCCATTCGTTCTCCGAGTAGTGCGTGGGCCAACCACAGTCGGGGCATTCGAAATTGACGAGCCTGCGGACGCCGTATTTCGACATGCTGACAGGACAAGGGGCCAAGGAGCGGATGCGGTCGCCACGCGCACGCATGGATGGGATGGGCGACTCGGAGAGTTTGTGGAAGAGATTGTCTGGCGCAAGGACAGGCGGCGGTGGCATGGCCGACCTGTCTTGCGACTTGGTCGCAGCTGGTTTCCGTTTAAATAGACCAAAGAACGTTCGTGTCTGTCCACGCACACACATAGCGCCACGTCTATGCATAGCGACGGTCAGTCGTGTGCGCATGAGCGCTATGGGCGCAACGGCCAAGGTGCTCCGCATTGTGTGAGCCAATGGAGGAGCAAAGGGATAGCAACAGCAACAGCCACAGCAGCAGTGACGGCAGCAGCAGCAGCAGCAGCAACAGCTATGGAGAATCACTTACTTT
>ERZ501061.599-NODE-599-length-11199-cov-4.243629_pt1 | contig 11199 bp, 11 predicted proteins | sample MGYA00510854_ERZ501061 | MGnify/ENA primary metagenome ERZ501061 (study PRJEB25958, sample SAMN03398515) | human skin metagenome | study: EMG produced TPA metagenomics assembly of the Human Skin Microbiome Metagenome (human skin metagenome) data set.
CGGCACAGGCAATGGAATATGGATCAAATGACAGAACAGCGCCAGGTGCGCGAAGAAGCGTACAAGTCGCGCGTACACGCGCTCGTCGAGTAGCTGCATCTCTGGCAGGCGCGCGTTCACTCGCGACAAGAGGTCTGGTACACTGTCGGTGATGACGGCACGCTGCACGATATGGTATGGATCAAGTGCCTCCGTCGTCGCCTGCGGCGACGCATGAGCAAGTTGCTCAAAGATAGACTCGAGACTCTCGGTTGCTTCAGCAGTCGTTTCCTCCGTCCGCTGAACATCGGCGAACGGCGCCGTCTGGATCATGCCATGTTCCAGCTGCTGCTCGAAGCGTGCATTTATATAGCCCCAGAGTCGCTCCTCCCACGTTTCGCTGACAGCAAGGACCGACGAAAGCTCGCCACACAGGGCTCCATACAGGGCACGCTCATAGGGATCCAATGATACGTTCAGTGCAGCTTTCCAAGCAATCCGGCGCCAAATACTTCGTGTGCGATTGCCCAGAGGACCAGCCAAGTCGCCATTACTTGGCGCTGACACATCTGGATCGTGATAGAAAATCGCCCCGCGCAACGACGCTGCACGCCACGACTGGCTCGTCTGGACACATAGATCAAGTGCCATGTCCAATTCACCCGCACGCACATACTCGAACAGGCTGCGGATCAACGCCTTTTCATAGTGCATGTCTTCCATGTCCCAAGCGCCAGGGCCGCGCACAGATGCATCTGGATCCAACTGCTGAACGAGTTTCTCGCGGTTCGGCCGCATCATCATCGATGGCCCAGCCCCTTTGCTGCTACTACTTCCGCTGCCACCCACTTGCATCCGCTTCTCTGCGCGCAAGGCACTCTTCGTAAACGGCATGTATCCCTTGCGAACTTCAACGGCATGCTTCACAGGTAGCACTTCCTGTAGCCACTCGCGGATAATCTGGAGAGTTTGTGTGTATAAGCAGGGCTGTGGATGAATGTCGTGTAGGACGACGTACCTTCAACTCAGTCAGCTCTGCACTGTGCGTGAGAATGCGCTGCACTGTCGCTAGCGGGGTTTCATAAACATGCGGAGCGGGTGGCACAATTGTGTCAGAGCGCGCACTCGTCCCCAAAATTCGCTCCCTGGTCGTCAGCCGCACAGCTGGCTGGTTACGTACGAGAACAAGGCATGCACGAGCTTCCACGTGTGCTCTTCTGTGGCCCAAGCAGCAGCGTCTTCATCGTCAAGTGTATGTTCCAAGCTATACATGCCTGACACTGCGGCTGCCAATGATGGATGGACACGCTCTGAGCACACATCCGCAAACACAAGTGCCGTGCCCGACTCTGGATCCAGCTGCTCATGCACGCCAAGATCACGCGCCGTACGGAACGCTTGCGCAAATGCCTCAAAGCTCGATGATGGGATGGCCTCGTCTTCCATCTCGGCCATTCTTGCTCCGCGTACCCTACAACGCTGACGCACCAGGCGCAACGATGAACAAATCAGCAAAGCAGGGGAGGCCCAATGCTGTAGCGAGCGGTGTGGACGAGGGCAATGAGGTCGAGGCGGTCGACGTGTCACGTGATGCACTTTGTGGACTGGGGGCAAGCGAGCGGCACCTCAGCAGTCCTCCACGTCCAGGTTCTCTGGTCTTGTATCGCCTGCCTACCCTTGAGCCTACGTACGCCCAGTCGCTACCTCGGGACGTTGCCGGCTTCAGCTCCATCTCGGCAGCGAAGGCTCCTCTATATTCTAGCGCAAATACGTGCTAAAAATCGCGCGTGGAACGGGCGCCGCTACTATTCAGTATGTCAGTCGACTCCGACGTACGTTGTCACGTGTGAGGGATCTAGACACGGACGCTTACCACTTCCACTGCCAGCGAACACGTACGACGCCACCATCCTTGTCGGATGCATTTGCCATTACACCGCGCTTTGCTGCAGAACGAGCAGCTGCGGGACAACACATACCAAGCAGTCGACCTCAGGATCAGAGCCGGAAAGAAACATTCTTACCTGATCTAAGTGTGCGGCTCGTATGCTCAGACTGCAAGACTGTGCCGCCGAACATCACAGAAGAGTTTGCGAGTGGTGATCTTGTGTGTGCTGACTGCGGACTAGTGCTGGGAGACCGGATCGTCGATACACGAAGCGAGTGGCGAACGTTCGCCAATGAGGATGGCGATGATCCATCGCGTGTAGGCAGTGTGGCCAATCCGATTCTCGATGGAATCACGGAGCAACTAGAGAGTCGCGTCGCTGCACGCGACGGCGGCACTGGCACATCGCGCGAGCTGCTCAAGACCATATCTCGAGCAGCGGCACCAAGAGATCGTTCCCTTCTCGATGCCTTCGACTCTATCCAAAATAAGTGTGACAGCATTCATTTGCCGCGTACAGTGTGTGACACAGCCAAACAGGCATATCGAAGAGTGGAGCAGGAGAAGCTGTTGCGCGGTCGGCATCCAGATGCAATTATTGCGGCGGCCATCTATGTGGCATGCCGTGTGAATCGTGTGCCACGTACCTTCCCCGAGGTATGTGCACTGACGTCGGCTCGGAAGCCGCAGGTGGCACGCTGTTTTCGTGAAATGAAGGACGCGTTTGGCCTGAATGCGACAGGAAGCGGCTCGATCGATGGCGCCGACACCTCTGCGAATGTGGCCGCTGCGAATGCCGGCACGGGTGGCGCTGCCCAGCTGGGCCTCGCAGTCGGTGCATCGGATTTGGTCGCTCGCTACTGCAACCACCTTGGATTGGACATGTCGATTGTACGAGTGACAGAAGCTATCACCATGCGCATCCAAGAACAGGGTTGCTTAGCTGGTAGGTCGCCCATTACTATTGCTGCAGCTACCATCTACCTTGTAACCATGCTAGTAAACGAACAGCGTACGGCACGCCGTATCTCTGTTGCAGCAGGTGTGTCAGACGTGACCATCAAGCACTCTTACAGGGAACTGCTGAAGGTCTTGGACCAGGTGCTCACACCCGATATTATTGCAAAAGATGCTCGCATTGATGTGAGTCGAGTTGACGCCAAATGAGTGAGAAAAGCGCGAGGAACGGGTGAAAGAAAAGAAAAAAGAGAGTAATTGTGTGTGTGTAAAAAAGACAAAAAAACTTCCATATCATGATGAGTACATATGTTCATTTCATTTGCACAAAAAAAGCAAAAATGGTTCATAGTTCGTGGAGAGGGGACAAACATCGGCATGAAAGAGTGGATCATCATAAGAACAAAAGCATTTGCTCGCGCTTCCGTAAAAGAACCTAGTTCATTCGCCGGACTGGCGGGCAAGCTTGCAAGCTAGTCCTGTTGATTCAATTATGTCGGGCATGAGTATCGCGATCTGACATGTCCAGCACATCAGACGTCTTGGACACAAAGTATGATTCATGAGTGTCTCTCTCAACACGAATGTGCCGTCGAAGCGCATCGCTTCGAGGGAACCCTTTCTGGCAAACACGACACACGTATGGACGATCACCTGAATGCACCCGAGCATGGCGTTCCAAATCATGTCTTCGAGAAAAAGCTCGAGAACAATGAGAACAGACAAACGGACGTGCCTTGGGGCTCCTGTACGACCTACCGTTGCTGCTGCTGTTGCTGCCGTTCCCATTAACAGTGTCGTGTCTGACATGCAGGCTGTCATGTGCTCGACTGGGTGTAGACAGCCAAGAGCCTGACATGTCAGACGTCTGGGACATATCGAGCGCAGATACCCCTGGTGGTGACATGGATATCCGTACAAACTCTGGCGTTGCTCCTGACATAGCTGGTGCATGCGTTGACGGAATCGATGACGGCGACACCGCAGAGGTCGTTGTTGCCATTGAGCTCTCAAAAGCAGCGGGATGAGGATGTCGAGATGTGCCGCCATTCATGCCACCTGTAGACATCGGAGACATTGAATATGGAGCAACAGAAGGCACAGGCATCGGCATGACACGGTGCGCACGGCTATAGTCGTCCAAAGGTGTTGTATCAGTTGGCTGCGAGTACACAGCAGATTCAATAGGTAAGAGAGACGATGTGGCTGTCGGTACTGCGATAGATGTAGACCTTTCTTGCTCCGGTGGCGGTGGCGCTGGCACGTGCATGAGCGAGGATGCATTCAAAGAGCGGTCGAAATCAGACAGGGAAGACGATGGCATACCTGATACGCTCATTGGACTCAGTGGAAACGATGATGGTGCAGCAGAGGACAAGGATGGCAACAGCACGTTTGGTGGGCCACCTGGCCATTGCGAAGACGGCGACATAGATGAGAATGCCGGATTCGCTAGCAACATCTTGGAATCGGGATCCACCGCACCTGTGCCCAGAGGCAGAGAGGCTCCAGTGGGCTGTCCCAAATCTAGGCCAGATCCTGCCGTATGCAAGTCGAATGACAAGTCAGGTACAGATGACCGTGTATGAGCAGACTAAACGAACGAAAGGGACAATGCATGAGGGCATGTGTGAGTCTAAGACCAACGGCGCGTCGGTATCACGTACGTATTCAAATGGAGGAGAGATATCGTGAAGGAGCCATGAAGGCAGCTCCGGAAATACGAACGACATGGTTCATACTATCCGTCGAACCAGAACAATGGAAAATCTTGTGACTGGTTCACTGACTGGTCGGACGACTGGGTAACAATGTAGCTGATGCAGGGATCCAAAAGACGCTCGCTGCTCACGCCGCCCAAGAAAATATGAAGAGAATCCCGCGTGGATTTCTGGAGGGGGAGGCGAATGTGCCACTTGGAGATGGCCAACGAAAACACTTTTTACCCAGCGACCGTCACCTGCCATCTTTGGGTCCCACATGGGCCCATCCTAGGCATTATTAGATTAGATCCTCGCCCTCGCTGACTGGTTCAGGGTGCTCTCTATGCTGACTAAAGGACCCGAACTCGGGGCGACGGACGAAGGGCGCCGCCGCCAACTTGCAGCTTTTGACAGGAGCGATCTGCATGGAGATAAATTGTCGATTTTCTATGATGAGGAATGCCCTACAGATTTCAGGAGGGACACAAAGACTTTAAAGCTCAATGGTTTGACCAAATAGCCATCAGCTCCGGCGCCGAAACCCTGTCGCATAACTTCTTCCGTCGATGCGCCAGATAGAATGTAGATATTAGCACGACTTGAGGACACAGGGGCCTGAGCGCCGGCGCCCGCATGGGCCGAGGCCAAGTCGCTACGAGCTTGTGCACTGGCGTCTATGCTTCGTTGCTTTTCAATTTGTCGGATAACCAGCGTCGCACACAAGCCGTCAATATTCGGCATTGAATAGTCCATGAGGATCAGATCAAAGTAGCCAGCTGGCTTGGATGAAAATGCGGCGATACCTTCGCCGCCATCACGCGCCTCGACATAAGGCACATTGAGCTTGCGGAGATATGCACCAAGCACCTGGCGATTTACAGGGTTGTCATCAGCAAAAAGTACATGGAACGCGGACGGTTCTGCAGGATTTACATTGGGTATGATGGATGGGCCATGATTCGAATGCATCGACTCAGTAGCCTGGGGCCCGGCCTGTGGCTGGGCTTCAGCTTGGACAGATGCCTGCTCAACATCGAATGCCTCGGCTTCGCGAAGCGAGCGCTCCAGCACAGCCTGGTCAGGCGAAACGAGCTCGTCATCATCCATGGGCGCTTGAGACGTGGTGGCAGTCGGAACGGCTTGGCGGCCCCAAGGTCCTTCGTCAGAGCGCAAGAGCGAAAGTGTGCGACAGGGCGTGGACGGCTCACTCTGGCGAAATTTGGGAGGAATTGTAATCCGAGGAGGCGTTGTAGGATGCACCTGCTTCTCCGTGCGCACCGTGTCTGGGTCTTTGGGTTGGCCGTCTGTGTTGCCCGCACCACTGATAGCCACACCCATCGTTCGTGTCTCTTGCAAGACCGGATCTTGCTGCCATTGCTCCACACACGACTGAAGGACATCTTCCATCCGTGCAGGGCCAGATGGTTTTAGAAGCATGTGAGCGAGGCCGCCAGCGCGCTCGTAATCCTCGCACGCCTTGGCAAAGAGGTGCTTGTTGTACAGGTCGGCGAGAAGAACAAGAGGGGGGAGCGCTAGCTTGCCTCGGCAGTTGTGTGAATATTCGACAAGGCGCTCCATGAAAACTGAATAGTTGTTCATCAGCAAGATACCATGGTCCCATACACTCGTGCACGAAGCGATGGCTTCTTCTTCTTCTTCGTCTTCCGTGTGCACCTTTACACGGAAACCCCACCATGTCGTGAGGTAGTTTGTGAGCGATTGCCGCAGCATATGCATGCCTTCGGAGCCACCAGAAAAGCCGATCAAGTGCACAACAAAGCGCTGTTGGACTTGAAGTTGTGGGACATACACGTGCGACGTCCTCGCTTCAGGCAGAGGCGCTTTGCGCAGATTACACGAGACCACAATGTCTGTGCCAACGCCCTGCGCACTGTCGACATTCACAGCGCCCCCGTCGAGAGATGCAACGATCTCATTTACAATCGAAAGACCAAGCCCAGTTCCACCACCAAGTGGGTTTTCCTGGGAAAATGGCTGGAATAGTTGTTTGTCGAGAAACGCTCGCGATATACCACAGCCAGAGTCTCGTACACGCAAGCTGATGCGCATCATATGTTCATCCATGTCTGTGCCGCGCAAAGACACCTCAACAAAGCCGTTTGTAGTGAATTTGAGTGCATTGCCCATGAGATTCATCAAGACACGACGTAGACCACCACAGTCTGAGTGCACGTACCAGCCCTGCATGCGCTTTTCGACGAGCACGACGACCTCCAAAGCGGACCAGCGCTTGACAAGATCATTCGGTGCTGAGTCTGACGACGTCGAGGCCGTCGAGGGAGCGCTCTGTGGGTCATACATCGAGCCGATCGTGCCTTGTGGATCATGGGGCCGAGACACATTGACTTGCTGGCCCAGCAAACTGCTGTCACAAACTTCCTGGACAAGACGACTCAGATCGAAATCAGTCATCTGAATGTTCTTGCGCCTGGACGTGTTCGATGCGCCGCTGTACAGCTTCGTAAAGTCAAGGACGTGATTCACGAGCTCGAGCAAGCCGTTTCCACACGACTCGATCGTTTCCAGATAGAAGCGCTGCAACCTGTCCAGACGCGTGTCTGACAACAGGTCCGACGACGCCAATATCCCATGAAGCGGAGTCCGAAGCTCATGTGACATGTTAGAAATAAACGTCGATTTGGCTCGATCGGCGAGTAAGACCGACTGTCTCGTGACAACATTTATGGCCATGAGACCAATCGCACGCACATGTTGCATGGCTGTGTGCAGCATCTGATCAAGCATGATGGAATAGCTGTCAGATCGCGAATACACGAGAATCAGCAGCGACGGTTGCCGCTCTGCGCCAGATAACGGCACAGCCAACAAATCCTCCATATCTCGTGGCACAAGGCGTCTGATAACCGAGGGTGCGTGTCTTCGATACCGGACCCCAAGAGACTCTGTGGCTATGATCTCGCACAGGTCTCTGATGTCATCGACATCCATGGGATCGTTGCGTGCGCAGGGCACATGTACATCGACTTCGCTAGAGCCGAGTACTTGCAGAGCAGCGACGTGTGCCTGCTGCGCATCTGTCTTAGCCGTATCGTTCTGCTGCCAGTTCCAATTCATCATGCGCGAATGTACAACAACATCTTCGTACTTCGTGTTGTCCAGCGCATTTAGTTTCTGCGATAGCACAAAATTCGACAAGTCGAAGAAGACCACACCTGAGACATCCATCGACGTACGCAGGCTCTCTGCAGCAAAGTCATAAATATACATATAGTTGCCGTTGCATAAGTGCATGTCGATTTGTGGTGCATGCGACTGAAGTGGCATGAGACCCTCAGTTGCTGGCTTACAGGCATCTGGCTCTGGCTCTTTGAGGAAGTGCTGAAGAAATAGCTCGGTACATGTTTTTAGCCTGTCGCGGCGGAGGATTTGCGCATGGCTTGCGGCAAGCTCAATGGCCTTCGCCAACATATGCGATACATCGAGAATCATCCCGACAAGATCAGAATCCAATGACGCAAGCGGCAACTTGTCGCCAATACCAAAGATGCCTATGACCTCTTGATTCATGTCAAAGATCGGCGTACACGCAAAAAAACGTAGGTTCTGCCTTCGCGGGTGCCGAGCAAAGCGCCAGTCCTGCAGCGCATCCGGCACAAGCAAAACCTGATTCCGCTCCAGATACATGGCATGAGACCACATACTATGATCGAAACCAGTCTCATCCATGTGCATGTCCGGCTCCACTGAGTCGGTCCACTCAGAGACAACCTGAAATGGGCACCAACCCTGCCTGTATAGTGCAGAGCAGCATGCATCATTAGGATCCTGCATCACTCGCTTTGGTGCCATCAGCTTTGTGCACACAAATGGAACCTTCCCCAGCTTGGCCGCAAGCCGGTGAGCCTGGCGGATCATGCTTGTATCATCACTCTCTTGGAGCTGCTTGCTGTACCAGACGATGCGCGGGTAAAGTGTATTAGTAGCAGGCGCATACGTTGGTAGATACCCGCCTTTTTCATACACGTGCTGCATGGATGTTGCCAGATTTTCAAGAAGGTCGTGGGAGTCGTCCGCTTCACGCTTGAATGGCTCAGAGGATGCGGTGGAAGAGCTCTGGGGCTCAAAGGGCACGCGAGACGGATCCCACTTTCCGTCCACATATGCTTCTGCGAATCTATTCCAATCGTACCCAGACTCCTGTGGCCCGGTCTCTCTTCGTTGCTGCTGTGACAGGTTCAAGTTAGACACACCAGGCAACCAGTCATTAGGCAATGAAAATGCTGCAGAATTGTCCATCAACACTCGCCAGAAATAAACCCTGGCAATATGTGCGCAAGCAAATTTCAGATACGCTTGAAGTTTTCGGGCTGCTGTCGCTTGTCCTACGTCTTGATGTACCTACCTCGGTGCCGCCTCACCCTGCCAGAAGGCACAATGCTAATGCGCGCGTCTTAAACGCAGTAAGCGCTACTCGCACGCGACGAAAAGGGACCTGGATAACCTATTTGGATGATATGCAATCATAAAACTATCAATTATGTAAGCTAGAGTCGAGGACACCCCTCCCTCAACCCCATTATGATTACAATTTGCATTCGTTAGGACTGTTTCCGGCCGCAATTAAGAGGACGATGATGCCGATAACGTGGACGTATAGGCGAATGCATCCTCCTGTGCTCGAGACAGTTGTGCCTCTGTAGATTCCGTGCGCATGCGTGTGGCGTATACATCCACATCAGCATCGCTCAACTCCATTATGGCACTTTGTAGGGCGAAATGGGGAGATATGGTTGTGCTTTTCCCTTCGGCTCCAATGTTAGAAGCGAGGTAGTATGACCGGATATGGTTCATCCTATGCGCGTGCATTTTCTGAATCTTATGTCGTTAGCTCAAAGACCTTTGCAACGTACCTCTTCCGCATCAGGGGTGAACAATGTTCGTGTGTGATTGTTACGTGAACGCATAGACTTGGGGGAGTCTGTAGGTATAAGAGAAGATGATGATGGCGGTGGTGGTGGTGGGATTCCCCAACGACTATGCGGTCGAGACGATGCGGAAGATCCTGCCACCGATCCGATGGTACTAATCCCGACTGGCGACGTGTGTTTCATGAATCGAGTCGAGCCCGAACTAGATGAGGCTCGTGGCTTTTGAGCGTCCGCATGTTCATGATGAGGAAATGTCCCCATCCTACGTGGATGAGCTTCGTAGTTTTGTGCTCTGCAAGAACCCTGGCTAAGTTATGCTCTCGCAAAATATTATGTGCACAAACAACGCCAACACGACAGGCTGACCAGTCACTGTGCTGCCACTTCGCAGAAGGATCCACGAAATGTGCGCAAGTGGCGTGTGGTGTCACGTGACTTGTTTGCCTTGGATGGAAGAGAGTGGTTAAGTTGGTGTCTCTCAATTTGGTAGAACAGACGTGACGAAACGGCTGATTCAAAAACAGCGGTGGCCACTTGGGACACGATAGTTTTCTAGGGAATACCTGTTGCCGGGACATACTGCTGCAGGGAATCGTTATGAATCGTTCGTTTTTGTCGATATCACAGGGAATTCGTGCGCATTATGCCATGGCAGCGTCAATGACCGTGACAACCGCACTGTTACCACCAAATCGTGTATGCGCTGCGCGTAGCGTGCAAGTCGCACGAATGAGTTCGTCTGTGCTTACATCCGTGGCACGAAATTCTATTCGTTCGTTCGGTGCATACTACTCGACACAAGCGGATCAAAAAGCATCTAGTACAGATGGTGCTCGAGTTATTTTGCCGGGCTCAACAGCTGTCAGCGCAGACCCACTAGGGGGGAGCAGCCCTACATACATTTATTCGCCGAAAGCGCTTCCGCCTCGGCAAGATCCATTGCTTCATTTTTTTGTGAATTTGCTCATGCGCGATGGGAAAAAGGCTTCCGCTGAGCGATACATCGCCGATATGCTAGCGGAGATGGCCAAACTTACCAATGCTGATCCACTCCCACTGGTATATGAGGCCGTGGAACTGGCCAAACCCTTGCTTCGTATGCAGTCGCGAAAACAAGGAGGCAAGTCTCTCCAAGTTCCTATTCCTCTGAACTCGCGACAGAGTACGCGTCGCGCACTAAAATGGATTATCCAAGCTAGCGATCGACGTTCTGACCGGTCCATCAGTCGCCGCTTGGCCGTCGAGGTACTTGCTATCCTTGAAGGCAACAGCTCTGTCCTTTCGCGAAGAGATGAGCAGCATAAAATTGGTACAAATAACCGTGCGAATGCGAGTGTTCGTATCTAGAATAGCAATTCTTATCACGACCCATACTTCGATTGTACTCGTATGATCGTCACATACGATATTATCGGTACTTTCTATGGTATCACTTCACTAATAGTCTTGGTGATAACATCGCTCTGGCGTAAAAAAATTCAGTCTCTTCAAAAAAAACTCCCAACGTGGGGCTCGAACCCACGACATTCAGATACCTCCTCGTGTTCGAGGAAACTCATGTAAGAGTCTGACGCTCTACCGACTGAGCTAGCCGGGACTTACTGCGCTCGGCAGGTTTCAAACATCGTATATGAAAATCGCAATTTGAGTGAAAACCTGTAAAAAAACTCCCAACGTGGGGCTCGAACCCACGACATTCAGATTACCCCTCGTGTTCGAGGAAACTCATGTAAGAGTCTGACGCTCTACCGACTGAGCTAGC